>ERZ791803.647-NODE-647-length-20756-cov-16.072122_pt1 | contig 20756 bp, 12 predicted proteins | sample MGYA00510307_ERZ791803 | MGnify/ENA primary metagenome ERZ791803 (study PRJEB30046, sample SAMN00791963) | human gut metagenome | study: EMG produced TPA metagenomics assembly of the A metagenome-wide association study of gut microbiota in type 2...
CCGAACCGTTTTCAACCTTTATGTGTTTGAAGAGAAATCGCACAAGGAGATAGCCAAGATGCTTCACATTAAGGAACATTCGTCTACTTCGCAGTTGCACCGGGCCAAGTATTTGTTAGCAAAAAGAATCAAAGAGTATAGGAATCATGAAGAAAGAAAATGATGAAATAACCGATCTGTTTCGCACGCGTCTCGCTGATGCAGGGATGAGTGTACGGGATGGCTTTTGGGAAGAGCTCTCGCAGGAAATACCTGTGGCTTGCCAGCATCGCCGTCGGATTCTGCTCTTCCGTGTGGCGGCTGCGGCATCTGTATTGCTCGTTTTGGCGGCCTCGTCGGCTACTTTCTTGTATTTCTCTCCCAAAGAAGAAATGGAAGAAGCATTTACAAAGATAGCCGTGACAAATGGAGGACAGATGGATGGAGATGGAATACGCGTCAATCAGTTACCGTTGCCGGTAGAACCGGTGTTGCCGAAACCGGCTCCAAAGTCTTACGGTATGCTGTCACAATACACGGAGGAAGAAGATTCGCTTTCTATCACTTTCTCCATGTCGTTTTCTTTTTCCGCCACTACTTCTACGGGAAATGGCAACCGATATGGTAATCAAGGGAATAACGGCTTTTGGCAGGCAACAAACGGTGATACGGAATCATCTGTTGCTCCGGAAGAACAATCGAATGTGAATGTGGCTCAACCCGAAGCGGTGAAAAAGCATCGCTGGGCGATGAAAGTTCAGGTAGGCACGGCGCTTCCGGCTGATAATGGCACTTATAAAATGCCGGTTTCCGCAGGGGTAACGGTAGAGCGTAAACTAAACGAATCTCTCGGAATAGAAACCGGATTACTTTATTCAAACCTTCGTTCGGCGGGACAGCATTTGCACTATCTGGGTATTCCCGTTAAAGTAAATGTAACCCTGGTGGATACGAAGAAAATAGACCTTTACGCCACCGTAGGAGGAATAGCCGATAAATGTATCGCCGGCGCGCCGGACAACAGTTTTAAAGAAGAACCTATCCAACTGGCAGTGACTGCCGGCATTGGAATCAATTATAAGATTAATGACCGACTTGCTGTTTTTGCCGAACCCGGAGTTTCGCATCATTTCAAAACAGATTCGAAACTGGCTACGGTACGAACGAAACGGCCGACTAATTTTAATTTACTTTGCGGACTTCGCATGACGTATTAATCCTTATGAAAATGAAAAAAACACTACTAATGCTGTGGATGGCTGTTTGCCTGATCGTATCTTTTACAGGATGCACCAGCGAAGAAATGGATTATAACAATCCGGATGTTGCCCTTTTTGTGAAACAATTGAAGTCGGGTACGTACAAGATGAAAAATGATAAAGGGGTGGTGGAGGTCCCTCATTTTACGGAAGAGGACATCCCCGAACTTTTAAAATATGCAGAAGATCTGACCATTATTCCTTCTTTTCCGTCGGTTTATAATATGAACAACGGTAAGATTCGGTTGGGCGAGTGTATGCTTTGGGTGATTGAGTCTATCCGCCAGGGCACACCTCCGTCATTAGGTTGCAAAATGGTATTGGCGAATGCCGAAAATTATGAAGCAATCTATTTTCTGACTGATGAGGAGGTGCTCGATGCAGCCGCTTGTTATCGTAGTTGGTGGGAAGAGCGCCAATATCCGAAAACAAGATGGACGATCGATCCGTGCTACGATGAGCCGCTTTGTGGATCGGGTTATCGTTGGTGGTAACAAAGGAGGAGCTTTCGGAAAGTAAAAAATAGGAAACATTCATGTGGGAACGTTTGTTTGTATCAGTAGTCTTATGCTGCTGACAGGGGATTATTACGCTCAAAAGACCGCTTCTCGTAGGAGAATATAGGTGGTAACGTAAGGGAGAAACGTATGTGCATTAGTGTATATGAAGTGCTCCAAAATAACAGGTAATGAAAGAGGATAGAGGATGGATAGATTGAAACGGTTTATTGCAACGATGGTACTGTGCCTGACGGCTTTATTTGCATATTCGCAAGTATGGACGGCGCAAGACTCTTTGCATTTGAAGAAATTGCTGGAGAGTGACCAGGAGTTGCATTTGAATATGGATGCTGTAAAGTCGATTGATTTCGGAACTGCGGTTGGTACTCCCCGAATGTCGGAGGAGAAAAGCTGGATGATGCCTGATGAATCGCTTCCTGAAGCATTGCCTAAACCGAAAGTGGTGTTGAGTTTGATGCCATATAAAGCGAATACCCGTTATAACTGGGACCCTATCTATCAGAAGAAGATAAAGATTGATAAAAACACTTGGCGGGGAGATCCTTTCTATGAGATACGCCATCAAAGATCCTACTCGAACTGGGCACGTAATCCGATGGCGAAAGGGGTGCGTAAATCTTTGGATGAGATACAGGCGAGTGGAGTACGTTTCCGGCAGTTGAGCGAACGTGCCAATGGAATGATGGTGAACACGGTAGTGATGGACGCACCTATTCCCTTGTTTGGTGGGAGCGGAGTGTATATCAATGGAGGAACGGTCGGTGGACTAGACCTGATGGCTGTCTTTACCAAAGAGTTCTGGAATAAGAAAGGCAGAGATAACCGCGCCCGTACATTGGAGGTTTTGAGAACTTATGGAGATTCTACAACTGTGTTGATAAATAAACCGATTGAACAGATTGCACGCTGAAGACGTTATAATGATGTGTTGATGTAACAATGTGTAATGTACATCAACATATTAACACATAGATAAATAATTAATTATGAATAGAATTACTTCCCTTCTGGGTATTCAATATCCTATTATTCAAGGTGGTATGGTGTGGTGTAGCGGTTGGCGTCTTGCTTCAGCCGTGAGCAATGCCGGCGGATTGGGATTGATCGGCGCCGGTTCTATGCATCCGGACACTTTACGTGAACATATCCGTAAATGTAATGCGGCCACAAAATTTCCCTTTGGAGTGAATATTCCTTTGATGTATCCCCAAATAGAAGAGATTATGAATATTGTAGTGGAAGAGGGAGTGAAGATTGTTTTTACCTCTGCCGGAAATCCGAAAACGTGGACCGGATGGTTGAAGGAGCGTGGAATAACAGTTGTTCATGTCGTTTCATCTTCTCGTTTTGCTATGAAATGTGAAGAAGCCGGGGTGGATGCAGTAGTAGCTGAAGGTTTCGAAGCCGGAGGGCATAATGGACGGGAGGAAACAACGACTTTCTGTTTGATTCCTGCTGTGCGTGAGGCTACCACATTGCCTTTGATAGCCGCGGGAGGTATTGGTACAGGAGAAGGAATACTGGCTGCTATGGTGTTGGGGGCGGAAGGTGTGCAAATAGGAACACGTTTTGCGCTGACTGAAGAAAGTTCAGCAAGTCCGGTATTTAAAGATTATTGTTTGAGTCTCGGTGAAGGGGATACTAAGTTGTTGTTGAAAAAGCTGGCTCCGACACGATTGGTAAAAAATGCTTTTCGTGAAGCGGTGGAGAAGGCTGAAGATAGTGGTGCTACTTCCGAGGAATTAAGAACTTTGCTCGGACGCGGACGTGCTAAGAAAGGTATCTTCGAAGGTGACTTGGAAGAAGGTGAACTGGAAATAGGCCAGGTCTCGGCAATAATATCCCGTCGACAGTCGGTGGCAGAGGTGATGAATGAATTGGTTGAATCTTATCGGCAGGCTGTGGAGAAAAAATATTTGTTTGAACGATAAATGATAATTTTGCGGAGTGTCCTGAAAGGGCTTAATTATATAGCGTAGGGCAACGCCCTACGTAAAAACGACAATCTGAATTTGCGCCCTGAAAGGGCATAATTGTATACAGTTCCGCCCTTTCAGGGCTTGTGGCTGGTGTGTTTTTTTCGTAGGGCGTTGCCCTACGCTATATAATTAAGCCCTTTCAGGGCACCCCAATAAATATATAATTGTAAGGCTTTCAGCCTAACCGCTAAATTCCCATTTATTATAGGCTGACAGGTTCGTATTTCAAACCAAATACATCGGCTACAGCTTTATAAACGATTTTTCCTTCTACAATATTCAGTCCGAGAGCCAATGCCGGATTATCTTTGCAGGCTTTTTTCCATCCCTTATTTGCTAAAGCGATCACGTAGGGGAGGGTCGCATTAGTCAGTGCAAGAGTGGAAGTATAAGGTACGGCTCCTGGAATATTAGCTACTGCATAATGAACGATTCCGTCTACAATATAGGTCGGTGCACTGTGGGTGGTTGGGTGAGAAGTCTCGAAGCATCCTCCCTGGTCAATTGCTACATCTACTAATACTGTGCCGGGTTGCATCATCGAAAGCATCTCTTTAGTAATCAGATGTGGTGCTTTATCGCCGGGAATCAATACGGAACCGACAACTAAATCAACATCCGGCAATTCTTTTCTGATTCTTAGTTCGGATGCATACAATGTCTTTACATTCTTAGGAAGTGTTTCACTCAAATAGCGCAAACGTGCCAGATTTATATCTGTGATAGTGACGTCTGCTCCCATTCCCGCAGCCATTTGCGCAGCATTGCTACCTACGATTCCGCCACCTAAAATTAATACTTTAGCCGGTTTAACACCTGGTACACCTCCCAAAAGAATACCTTTTCCACTTTGCGGCTTTTCCAGGAAACGGGCACCTTCCTGAATAGACATACGTCCGGCAACTTCGCTCATCGGAATTAATAAAGGTAATGTATGGTCTGCTTCTTCTACAGTTTCGTAAGCCAGGCATATTGATTTGTTGGAGAGCATGGCAAGGGTTAACTCCCTGTCGGAAGCAAAATGGAAATAAGTGAATAGTAACTGTCCTTTTCTTATTAAGTTATATTCAGTGATTATCGGCTCTTTCACCTTTACGATCATCTCGGCAGTAGCGTAAATATCTTCTATTGTTGGCAGGATATGTGCGCCGACAGCTTGATATGCTTCATCCGGAAAACCGCTATTTATTCCCGCTGTATGTTGGATAAATACCCGATGCCCTTGTTTTACCACTTCAGCCACTCCCGAAGGTGTCATGCCTACACGGTTCTCATTGTTTTTGATTTCCTTTGGTACTCCGATAATCATAATGTTGCGTATTAAAGATTTAACATGTTCGAAAGTACGAAAAATCCCCTTACGTTGTTGTTCGTAAGGGGATGTTTTAGAACAGAATGTCTTCACGTGTTGAGATGAATAAATGCGTAGAGTGGTTGTTTTATAGACATTCACTGCCCTGCTTGTTGATTTTCATGCTTTTTCCATAGAGACCCACTCGAGCTATGTTGTTATAAAAGGGTTCTGCAATATCGTACTTAAAAGGAAGTACTTCTTCATTATCTTTGTTTATGTATCCCCACTTGGATGACTGGCTTTCAATGCAAACAGCAGCCAATCCTTCGGAAAAAGAGCATCCATTATCATATTCCAACGGAATGACAACTTCTCCTTTCTTATTAATGAATCCAACTTTGTTGTGTAGTGAGACGAGGGCTAATCCTTCCGCGAATTGCTCCATTTGACTGTAAGTCGGTGGAAGAATGTAGTTTCCTTGTCTGTCAATCAGTCCCCATAATCCATCGTGACATACTCGTGCACATTCTTGCTCAAACGAGTGAGCGGCTGCGTATTTAAACGGAATCCGTATTTGTCCGGTATGGTCGATGAATCCGTATTGAGAATTGAGTACTACCATCCCTAATCCTTCTTTAAACGAGAAAGCCCGTTCATACATTAGAGGAATGACAACGTCATACTCTTTATTAATGTATCCCCATTGGATTTTTCCTTTAACCGGTGCCAATCCTTCAGAGAAACGGCCAATGGCCGAGAAGCGCTTTTTCTTATTAGCTACCCCATAAGCTAAAAAAGAAGCGAAGAACTTTGTAATAGTGCTGCTCATTTTCTTTATTGTTTGTGTGGTAAGCGTCCGGATACCATATATATACAAGAGAAGCGTGGACGTCGTTAGTTCATTCTATTCAAGGCTCTGGTAAGCCCAACAGTGAATGAACAACAGAGTCCACGCCCTTGCATATAACAAAGACGTGAACGCTTAGTTGCCATTACCCCACTGTTGATGAATTTACCAGATTCTGAATAGGGATAATATTCTAAACGCTTCTACGTTATTTTCCGTAATAAGTGCGGACAAAGATACGGATTTTCTGTTAATCGGCAATACTTTGGGGGGATAAAGATTTAGCGATGAGTAATATAGTGTGGCGTAAAGTTAAGAGATAGAGTATATAGAATTGAAAAACGAAGCTATCTCAGAATGTAAGATAACTTCGTTTTAGGATAGGACACCGTATTTTGAAGTGGTGTATTAATTCATTAGATCAGGATTGGCTGCGATAGCACTTTGAGGGATGCGCAGTGTATATCGTTCGTCATCTTGTGACAATATCAATGTTTGTCCATCTATTATTTTTCTTTGTTCGGGGCGAGTGGTGCGGCGTAGGTCGAACCAACGATGTCCTTCGAAAGCTAATTCACGCGCCCGTTCGTTTAATATTTCGGTAATAAGTTCTGCCTGATTCATTGCATTTACTTCGTTTTTTTTCTGCGTATATCCTGCAGAGGTATACCTCTTTTCCATTAGTTTTATCAGATAGTCACGAGCTTCTGGAAGTTGGTCTAGTTGAGCAAGAGCTTCAGCAGCATTTAGATAGAGTTCAGCAGTACGGAAAGTACATTTATATTGTGAAGTCTCATAGGTTTTAATAATTTTGTAGTTGCCATCATTTTTCTCATCTGCATCACCGAAATATCTTTCAGTACGAAGATCTCCTTCTTTGAACATTTTAACGAATGTTGGGGTGGCAAGTGAAGCATTAATTCCGTTACGGCTATATACATTCTCATAAGCTGTGATAGACTCTACAGAAGTATATGTGTTAGGCATCTGAAAGTCGGTGCTGTTGTTATTATTGTAGTCCTCCAATGTGCTTTTCTGTTCTAGTACACGTTCTGCTGCATTATAGGCCGCTTGCCATTCACCTTTATAAAGTCGTACACGTGATTCAAATGCATCTACAGCAAGTTTGCTGAAGCGATAGTTATAACCGGTTTCCCATTCTTTATGGTTGATGAGTTGCCGGGCATTTTCAATATCGGAAAGAATAGATGCATAGATTTCTTCTACTGTATTACGTGTCGGCATCTCTTCCAAATCCAGTGATAATTTTAATGGAATGGCTTTGCTAGTTGGCGCTCCTTCTTTTGTATATGGTTGTCCATAGAGGTTGACTAGCAGAAAGTGCATATACCCTCTCATAAAATATGCTTCTCCCACTAACTGATTAATTTCTGCTTCACTCCCTTCTGTTATCTCATTTTTCTTGTTGATGATAGCATTGGCATAATAAATATTTTGGTAGTAATAGCTCCAGCCAAACTCTGTTCCGGATGGATTACTTGTAACCCATCTTTCAATGTCTTTGAAGTTATTTTGATCAAATTCGTCTTTGCTGACAGAAATATCCTCCGTACGCATGTCACACATGCCTCTATCTGTCAAATCTACCCCATAAGCTGTAGTTATAAGTGCTCTATATTCTTCCAAAGTATTAGGAATAACTTTTCCTACAGGCTGAATGTCCAGAAAACTATCACATGATGTCAAGGAAAGAACCAAGCATCCGCTGATTATGAAAATTGTATATAGTTTTTTTATCTTATCCATATATCTTTAATTTTAAAAGTTAAGGCTTAGGTTGAATGTCATTGATTTGGCAACAGGAGTGGAATAACGGTTGAACATTGATTCCGGATCCATGTAATTTTTATAACTGGAACCAAAGACAAACAAGTTACGCCCTTCTAGGGCAACGGTTGCTCCATTTATATTTATTTTATGTAGCCATTCCTGTGGTAGCGTATAAGCCAGTCTTATATTTTGTAGGCGTACATAACTAAGGCGCTTTACCCATATATCAAGATTTCTGTAGACTTCTTTGACGTTATCAAACAAATAGTTGTCTGCCGGATAATTGTTACGGTTAAGAAGGGCTGGTAATTTTCCAGTTGGGTTTTCCGGCGTCCAGCGGTCCAAGATATCGCGATTTACATTATGTCCTGGGTCGAAGCTGGTTATATCATATGATGGACTTGTACGGACATGGGCTCCCAAATTGTAAGCAAAATTAAAACTTAGTTCCCAATTACGGTAATTAAATGTATTGATTAAACCACCAGTATAAGGAGCGTCAGTAGTACCTGCATATTCATATAAATTACGTCGGAACTCTGCATCTTCGTTGTAAGAGTAATATCCAATACCCCATTCATCTTTCATGTCAAACAATGTTTCTACATCAACGGCTTCATTACTTCCTTTCGGGTAGATGAGTATACGTCCGGTTTCTGGATCGACTTCGCTTTTGATTGCAAAGATAGCACCGACAGGAGAACCTTCGAGTCCAGGAGTAAGACTATTGGAAGCTGTCAGGTCTTTTAATACTTTGTTATAATTATAGGCAAAGTTGAATGTTGTATACCAAGAAAAATTACGGGTAGTTATATTACGTGTTTGCAGATTGATTTCTACGCCTTTATTTTCCATACTTGCCCAGTTGATGGTCATACTTTCGAAGCCGTTTTCTAGAGGTAGGTTTTTAATACCAATAAGATCTGTTCCTTTGCGGTAATAGTAGTCCACACTCATGTTTATAGCTGATTTTAGTATAGAAAAATCGACACCGATGTTGTATGAAGCAGTTTTTTCCCAACGCAGTTTGTCATTAGGAGCTCCCGATATGCTGATACTTGTTTCCTCATTGTTAAGTATAGTCTCGTTTTTATAATCACCAATAAGGTAAGGAGAGGTGTTTTTGTCTATATTTCCTTGTAATCCATAAGATAGTCGTAATGCTAAATTATCCATCCAATTTTTCGTTGTTCTTAAAAATGGTTCGTCTGATATACGCCAGAGACCGCTAACTGAATAAATTGGTAGGTAACGATATTTCTTATCTACACCAAAAAGGTCGGAACCATCCATGCGAACACTTGCTCCTAATGTGTAACGTCTCATTAATGTATAAGAACCGTTGGCATAAAATGAGGCAAAAGCATTTTCTGTGTAACTTTTTGTATGTAATGGATAATTTTTGGCGTCATCTTTGTCTCTAAAGATAATTGGCTTTGTTGTGAGAGTCTTAGGATCATATCCATAGGCATTGGTGGCTATTGCATCATACCAATTCTTTCGAATCTCGGAACCTGCCATGATTTGAACCTCATGGATATCTTTGAAAGATTGATTCCATTCTCCTTGTACTTTCCATGTGATTTGCGATGTCGTGGCGTTATTGACTTTGTGCATACCTCCTTCGGGAATAAAATATTTTGTACCATTGTCATATTTACTATTCTCTCGCATGTTGCGCATTGTAAATGTATTGCCTCCGATATATTGTTCTTGGTTAGCTTGTTCCCATTGTAAGCCGACTTGTGATGTAAGTTTCCAATGGTCATTGAAACGCAAGTCTGCATTAAACATTGCATTGACTGCACTTGTTACTGTTTCCTTATTTGTGTTGGCTCGTTCCTCAAAAATATTAAAGCCCTGATTGGGGTTTGGTTCATCATCTGTATTAATATTATAGTCATATATATAGTTACCTGCTGCATCGTAACTTTCTTGATATGGGTTGGCTGTACGTGCATAATAAATAGGGTTTGAATAACCATGCGAATCTGTTACAAAGTTTGTGTTTTTTCGTCTGTTGGCAAAAAGAGAGAAACCAATTTTTAACAGACGATTCATTTGATATGAAGTTTTGCTGGTCAGGTTAAAACGACTCATACTTACTCCTGGTACGTTACCATCTTCTTTAGAATAGCCGAGCGAGTTGTAGTAAGTAACTTTTTCACTTCCTCCCGAGATACTGAAATTATATTCTTGAGTAAAAGCATCTCTAAACAAAATATCATTCCAGTCTGTGTTGATGTTTTTTAATTGATTGATAGCATTTTGTGCTTCAATGGGAAGTCCATTCCAGCCTTGTTGTTGATATACTTTAAATAAGTCATATTGTTTTAAGACAGATGCTACACCTCCTTTACGATAGTAAGCTGGAAGATTATTAATAACATCATTGGGCTCTTTCATCAATTCTAATTCTAAATTAATTTTTTCTTCAGAATTTAAAAGGTTTAATTTCGAAGTATCTAAATTAGGTGTGTAAGTTAACCTAGTGTTGAAATTAATGATAGGCTTTCCTGTTCTTCCTTTTTTTGTTGTCACAATAATTACTCCGTTTGCTGCACGTGCACCATATATGGCAGTAGCGGCAGCGTCTTTCAGAATAGTGATACTCTCAATATCATTCGGACTTATTCCAGCAATGGATGATTGTTTCATATCAACAATGTTATTAGCTTCGTCTCCAAGGTCAGGAATATCTGTCCCTTCCAAAGGTATTCCATCCAATACCCACAACGGGTCTTGTGTTCCATTCAGTGAAGCAGTACCACGAATACGAATACGTGCAGGAGCTCCCGGTGCACCAGAAGTTGTCGTAACAGCTACACCGGCGATTTGTCCTGCTAACGCCTGATCGATACTTTTTGCAGCACCTACCATTCCATCTGTAACATCTACTTTGGCAATGGCAGCAGTCAGTTTACGACGTTCCAGTTCTTGATAACCGGTTACTACGACGTCTCCCAATGTGTGTGCAGAAGCTTGAAGTACAATACGATAAGTATCTTTTCCTGCTTGCAAAACGATGTCTTGTTCTTCAAATCCTATATAACTACAATGTAACCTGGTCACCTTTTCCGGAATAGAAATGGAGAATTTACCATCCATATCAGTGATAGTACCTAGAGAAGTCTGTGATGCTCCGGCCTTTTTTAAGTCATCTGCGTTAACATATACGGAAGCGCCGATCAGAGGTTCATTATCTTCACCGGATATAACGACTCCGGTGATTGTACGATTAGCAGCGCTGGCAAAGGCCAGCGCATTTGCAAAGAGGCATATAAGAATGCACAAGTATTTTTTTCTCATTAATGTAGATAGTTAAAGTAATAAGTGGTTTTATTTGATTCCTAAAGCAGTATTAATACGCAGAATCATGTCCTCATAATGATAGCGTGCAGCAGTATCGGAAGTTCCGAGACGGTTCTGCAACAACTTCTTGATACGTAATAATTCACCGCGTTTCACAGAAATAGCATCTGAAATACGGTTGAGCTGGCTGCCATAGAAATTGAGCACACGTGGAGCACCCATCCGGTCTTCCTGACGAAGTGCACGTTGTTCGGCAGCGTAACAGCTACAGAAAGGAGTAGCGTGGTCAAGCAAGAAATGTTCGTTGGCGATCTTCTTGTTGATTTTAACGGCTTCCGGTTCTGCAGCGGCTGTAAGTAATGCATCAAGGAAGTTTTTCTGCAAAGAACGTTCCATAACATTAGGGATACCACCGCGTTCGGTAACACCGAAAATGTTCTTATGAAGTCCGTCCATAAGTTCCACTACTGTAAAGGCTTTCTTTCCATTGACAGATTCATTCTCTATCATACGCATCAAACGAGTATTGCCAAGTAAATCCCAAAGGATATAGGCTTGGGCGTTCTTTAAGATTTGTGTAGGAGCATTTTCCTGTTTTCCGATGGGAGTATTGCGAAGTAGATAAGTATATTGCCCCACTTCCGTGTCAAACAGCCATTTAGGGTATGTCAAAACTTCATCCATCAGAAATTTCAGTGAAGCTTGTTGTTTCTCTTTCTCTACGAATGTATAAGTTTTAACGCCGTCTCCTACAATTGTATTTTCAATGTAGATGCCACCAATATTGGCAAGGACATGATATAAATAGTTGTTCCATTGGTTGATTACAGCGTAGTAGAGGCGAGATGCTTCTTCATAAGTTTGTCCCTTCTCACCGGTAGTAGTCCATTGAAGAATTTGTGGAACGATACGTTTCAGATTCTCAATGCCAAGTAAAGAAGAGCGAACCGGATCATCACCTAAATCTTCGTTCTGTGCACGTGGATCTACCGCATCGCGGACGTCCTGTGCTTCACTATATTTATAAAGCCGATCAGTATGTTTGCTCAAGAAATCGAATAAAATATCCTTTTCTTCTTCCGGAGTACTCTTTCCGTACCAACGATACCCATATTCGATAGCGAACATATCGTATGGACCGATATGCGGGGAGAGAACTTTCACACCATCTCCGGGCTGTGCGATATAATTGAATCGTGCATAATCCATGATAGATGAAGCGGTAGAGTTCATTCTGGAAGTGAATGCTTCGGAACGTAATGAATCTGTCGGGAAAGCCCATGAACCCATCATATTGTGGCGGAGTCCTAAAGAGTGGCCTACCTCATGACAGGCGACGAATCGAATGGCATCTCCCATCAAAGCATCAGGCAATTGTACATTACGTGCTTCCGGACACACTGTTCCGGTCTGGACAGTAATCCATTCACGTACCATAGAAAGCACATTGTGCCACCACATAATATCAGCTTCCAGAATTTCTCCGGAACGGGGATCTAACAGAGAAGGTCCCATTGCATTTTTCTTTTCCGAAGCAGCATAAGTCAGTACGGAGTAATTGACATCATCCATGTCTACATGCATACTGTCCGTGATTTCTTTGGCGATAATCGCATTCTTGAAACCAGCCTTTTCAAAGGCAATCTGCCAGTCCTCGATACCTTTCTTAATGTACGAACGCCATTGGTAAGGAGTTGAATTATCAATGTAGAAGACAATCGGTTTGGCAGGTTCCACCATCTGACCTTTCAGATAAGCCTCCCGATCTTCCGGTTTGGGTTCCATACGCCAGCGGGTGATATACTGTGTCTTATCCGTACGCTGCTGCGCATCACTGAAACTTAATAACGGATTCGTGAAATAACCGACTTTCTGATTGTCGAATCGTCCCATCATCGGCTTCTCGGGCAATAAGAGAATAGAAGAACTAACTTCCACCGTTACATAAACAGTAGTAGTACCTTCCGTTACCCGGGTAGTCAACTCGGAAGTTGCCACGACATTGTTTGAAAAGGATTTGATGGATAGAATACGTGATAAATTCTTGATAGCCGAAGTACCCAGATTAATATTGGTAAATACGTTATTGATACTGGTTTCCGTACCATCATAAATATCATTCACCTTGATTACTAATGCCGTAGAATCTGCATTGACTGCTTCGATCTTGAATGCGGCAATCAGCGGAGAGATAAAATTATCCTTTACCGAACGGAAGATAGCGTCCGTTTGGGGGGCCAGAGGTAATGGACGTTGTTGGCGTAACATTAGTTTGCCCGTCGCTTTGTCCCATTCCATGCAAACCATCTGGTTTTCATAGTTTACTCCGCGGTTTACACCCGCATCATTAAGTTCGGCAGGAACTCGTTGCAGCTTATTGACAACTAATAAGTCACGTCCCAAAAGTGAGGTGGGAATTTCAAAATAATAATCATTCTTCTTTTGATGTACAGCAAACATCCCTTTGGTCGTTTTACTGTCTTCCACTAATTTCTCGTAGTCGCTTTTACTCTTCTCTTCTTTCTCTTCTGGTTTCTTCTTTTTCTTTTTAAACCAACTCAGATTTTCTGTAGCGGGGGTAGTTGCAAATGCCGAGAGCGCTTCTCCACTCAGCAATATACATGCAATGACCGCTGCCATTACTTTTACATACATTCTCATTGAGTCTCTAACTTTTAATTATAATTAAAAAACGGCTACAAAAGTACTAATATAAATAACATAATGACTACTAATTTGCAATGAATATAACATTAAAAAGAAATATTAACTAGTATCTACGGTCATCATTCTCCTCGGATATTTCATAGTTTAGTGGGAATAGTGTACATTTGCGGGAGTAAAAAAGTGAACGGAATGATGAGACGATATATCACTGCTTTGATGTTGGCTTGCTGCATCGGAGGGTATGGACAAGAGAAGAAGCAAGTAACCTTTGTACCTCCTTTTGACTTTCCTCTTACATTGAGTGGGAACTTTGGAGAAATCCGCTCCAATCACTTCCACGGCGGACTGGATTTTAAGACAGGCGGAGTTATCGGTAAACCCGTTCGTGCTCTCGCTGATGGCTATATTTCGCGTATTCGCGTCACGAATGGTTCGGGATATGTACTTGATGTCTGTTATCACAATGGCTATTCAACGATCAACCGCCATTTGAGTGGTTTTGTTTCTCCCATTGCCGAAAGGGTGGAGAAACTTCAATATGAAGAAGAAAGCTGGGAAGTAGAGATTGTTCCCGAACCGGAAGAATATCCGGTAAAAGGAGGTCAGCAGATCGCATGGAGCGGAAATACCGGATATTCGTTCGGTCCGCATCTTCATCTGGATGTATTTGAAACGGAATCGGGAGATTATATTGACCCTATGCCTTTCTTTCAATCGAAAATAAAAGATACGCGTGCTCCGAAAGCGGATGGTATCCTATTTTTTCCACAACTGGGTAAAGGAGTAGTGGATGGAAAGCAAGAGAATAAAACCATCCTTCCTAATAGCGAGCGTCCGGTGGAAGCATGGGGAGTGATAGGTGTGGGGATCAAAGCATACGATTACATGGATGGAGTGAATAACCATTATGGAGTTTATTCGGTTGTGCTTACGGTAGATGGCAATGAAATATTTCGCAGCACCGTAGATCGCTTCTCGCAGGAAGAGAACCGGATGATTAATTCCTGGACTTACGGGCAATATATGAAATCATTCATTGATCCGGGCAACACTTTGCGTCTGCTAAAAGCATCAAATGATAACCGTGGCTTGGTGACAATTGATGAGGAACGGGACTATCAGTTCTTATATACATTAAAAGATGCTTTCGGAAACACTTCCAAATATAGTTTCACCGTACGGGGTCGGAAACAGCCGATTGAACCGTTGAATCATCGGGAGAAATATTATTTTACCTGGAATAAGACTAATTATCTGCAAGAACCGGGATTGAACCTGGTTGTTCCGAAAGGAATGTTGTATGATGATGTTCTCCTCAATTATCAGGTGAAGGCGGATAGTGGTGCCGTTGCTTTTACTTATCAGCTGAATGATAAGGCGGTTCCGCTGCATGCAGCTTGTGAACTGTGTATCGGGTTGCGTAGAAAACCAATTGCCGATACGACGAAATATTATGTGGCCCGCATAACTCCCAAAGGAGGAAAGTACAGCGTAGGCGGAAAGTATGAAGACGGATACATGAAAGCATCTATCCGGGAGTTGGGAACTTACACTGTTGCCATCGATACCATCCCGCCGGAGATTATCCCTGTCAACAAGAATCAGTGGGGAAGAAACGGAAAAATTGTCTATCGTTTGAAAGATCAGGGCGCGGGAATTGCTTCCTATCGTGGAACGATTGACGGAAAGTATGCGCTTTTCGGACGTCCCAATATTGTGAAATCATACTGGGAATGTACGTTGGACCCCAAACGCGTAAAGAAAGGAGGCAAGCATACTGTTGAATTTACAGTGACCGACTATTGTGGGAATGAAACAGTGGCCCGTGAAAGCTTTGTTTGGTAAATTATTAAAAGTGAATCATATATTTATTATGAAGAGAAGAATTATTCTTTGTGCCGCCGTATTGATGGCGGCTGTGGCGAACACCTTCGCCTGCACCAACCTGATTGTCGGAAAAAATGCGTCTGCCGATGGCTCGACGATTGTTTCCTATTCTGCCGACTCGTACGGCTTATTCGGAGAACTTTATCATTATCCGGCTGCTACCTATCCAAAAGGTACGATGCTGAAAGTTTATGAATGGGATACCGGCAAGTATCTGGGAGAAATAGAGCAGGCACGCCAGACTTACAATGTAGTCGGTAATATGAATGAATATCAGGTTACCATTGGTGAGACAACTTTCGGCGGACGTCCGGAATTGGCCGATTCTACAGGGATTATCGATTACGGAAGTCTGATTTATATCGGTTTGCAGCGTTCGCGCACTGCCCGTGAAGCAATTAAGATCATGACCGACTTAGTGCAGCAATACGGCTATTATAGCGAAGGAGAATCCTTTACTATTGCCGATCCGAACGAAATATGGATTATGGAAATGATTGGTAAAGGTCCCGGCATCCGTGGAGCAGTTTGGGTAGCTGTACGTGTGCCCGATGATTGCATTTCGGCCCATGCCAACCAGTCACGTATCCACCAGTTTGATATGAACGACAAGGAAAACTGCATGTACTCTCCGGATGTCGTTTCTTTTGCCCGTGAGAAGGGATATTTTAATGGAGTAAACAAAGACTTTAGCTTCTCATTAGCCTATGCGCCTCTTGATTTTGGTGCCCGCCGTTTCTGTGAGGCTCGTGTGTGGAGCTATTTTAATAAGTTCACAGATAACGGAAAAGATTATCTTCCTTACATTGAGGGAAAGACCAATACGCCGATGCCTCTTTTTGTGAAACCGAAACATAAGTTATCCGTGCAAGATGTGAAAGATATGATGCGCGACCATTATGAAGGAACGCCTCTTGACATCTCCAATGATTTCGGAGCCGGACCTTATAAGACACCTTATCGTCTTTCTCCTCTGAACTTCAAAGTAGACGGCCAGGAATATTTCAACGAACGTCCGATTTCCACTCAACAAAGCGGGTTTGTATTTGTTGCACAAATGCGGGCTCATAAGCCGGACCCGATAGGCGGTGTACTTTGGTTTGGCGTGGATGATGCGAACATGGCTGTATTTACCCCGGTTTATTGTTGTGCTACTAAAGTGCCGGTATGTTATACCCGTGTAGATGGGGCCGATTATATTACTTTCTCCTGGAATTCTGCTTTCTGGATTTTCAACTGGGTATCTAATATGGTCTATCCGCGTTATGATTTGATGATCGGTGATGTACGGGAAGCGCAGAAAGAAATGGAAACTACTTTCAACAATGCACAGGAAGGCATTGAAGAAATGGCTGCCAAACTGCTGGCAAAAGATAAGAACGCAGCGGTTGACTTTCTGACAAACTATACAAATATGACCGCACAGAGCACTTTCGATACTTGGAAACAATTGGGTACATTCTTGATTGTGAAGTACAATGATGGAGTGGTGAAACGTGTTAAAGACGGTAAGTTTGAGCGTAATTCTATCGGACAACCTGCCGGAGTGATGCGTCCCGGATATCCGAAAGAATTCTTGCAGGAATATGTCAAGCAGACTGGTGACAGATATAAAGTGCCACAAGAATAGATATTAAGTATGAGATATTAGGTATTAAGTATATCGCTTTTTAATTCTTAATTCTCAAATTTCAATTAAAAGAATAGGAATTATAAACTTATTATTTTACATTTGTGTGCTCAAGAAATTGATAATAAATAATTCATTAACCAATAAATAACAATCGAAATGGAAAATCAGGAACTTATTAAACAGGTCACTGAAAAAGCCGAAAAATGGCTAACCCCGGCTTATGATGCTGAAACCCAGGCTGAAGTGAAACGTATGTTGGAAAACGATGATAAAACCGAACTAATTGAAGCTTTCTACAAAGATCTTGAATTTGGTACTGGTGGTCTGCGTGGTATTATGGGGGTAGGTAGCAATCGTATGAATATCTATACGGTAGGTGCTGCCACTCAAGGACTTTCCAACTATTTGAAAAAGAACTTCAAAGACCTGCCGCAGATTTCTGTAGTAGTAGGTCACGATTGCCGTAACAACAGCCGTTTGTTTGCGGAAACTTCTGCTAATATTTTCTCTGCCAATGGTATTAAAGTATATCTGTTTGACGACATGCGTCCGACACCGGAAATGTCTTTCGCCATCCGTCACCTCGGTTGCCAAAGCGGTATCATTCTGACTGCTTCTCACAATCCGAAGGAATACAACGGTTACAAGGCATATTGGGACGATGGTGCACAGGTATTGGCTCCACACGATAAAGGTATCATCGACGAAGTGAATGCAATTGCTTCTGCTGCCGATATTAAATTCCAGGGGAATCCGGATTTGATTCAGATTATTGGTGAAGACATTGATAAGGTTTATCTGGACATGGTGAAAACTGTTTCTATTGATCCGGCAGCTATCGCCCGTCACAAAGACATGAAGATTGTCTATACTCCGATCCACGGTACAGGTATGATGTTGATTCCTCGTGCATTGAAAATGTGGGGATTCGAAAACGTATTTACTGTGCCCGAACAGATGATTAAGGACGGTAACTTCCCGACTGTCGTATCTCCGAACCCGGAAAACGCGGAAGCTCTTTCTATGGCTGTAAACCTTGCCAAAGAAATTGATGCTGACCTCGTTATGGCTTCCGACCCGGATGCTGACCGTGTGGGTATTGCTTGCAAGGATGATAAAGGCGAATGGGTACTGATTAATGGTAATCAGACTTGTATGATGTACCTTTATTATATTCTGACACAGTACAAACAACTGGGTAAGATTAAAGGTGGCGAGTTCTGTGTGAAGACAATCGTAACAACTGAATTAATCAAGAAGATCGCAGATAAGAACAATATCGAAATGCTTGACTGCTACACCGGATTTAAATGGATTGCCCGTGAAATCCGTCTGCGTGAAGGCAAACAGAAATATATCGGTGGTGGTGAAGAAAGCTACGGATTCCTTGCCGAAGATTTTGTTCGCGATAAAGATGCCGTATCAGCTTGCTGTTTGATTGCTGAAGTTGCTGCATGGGCTAAAGATAATGGTAAATCCTTGTATCAGTTGTTGCTGGATATCTACGTAGAATACGGATTCTCTAAAGAGTTTACTGTAAACGTAGTGAAACCGGGTAAGAGCGGTGCAGAAGAAATCAAAGCTATGATGGAGAACTTCCGTGCCAATCCTCCGAAAGAATTGGGTGGCTCTAAAGTGATCTTAAGCAAAGATTATAAGACACTGAAACAGACAGATGATAAAGGTAACGTAACTGCAATCGATATGCCGGAACCATCTAACGTACTTCAATATTTCACTGAAGACGGTAGCAAAGTTTCCGTTCGTCCTTCAGGTACAGAACCGAAGATTAAGTTCTATATGGAAGTTCAGGGTGAAATGGGTTGCCGCAATTGTTATGCTTCTGCCGAATCTGCTGCAATGGAAAAGATTGAAGCAGTGAAGAAATCATTGGGTATCTGATTTTGTTTCTTCTGAAATTTCAGATATAGATAACGAAAGATAAATAATAAATAGCGCCTCCATGGTCTTTTCGAAGATTATGGAGGCGCTTTTTTTTCTCTATACATAGCCCTGATTCTGCCTATTTTCGGGCTTTTTCCCCAACTTGGCACAGTTCTTTCATTTCCTTTGCATTCTTTAAGTCCACTTGCTAATCCTTCTTGCCCGAATCTTGTTGTATTGACATCATCTCAATTTCAACCCGCAGGCTGCGGATACACATGTTTTGTTGATGCTTTAGAGTGATACGTTCAGTTTCATATTCGTAAGTTGTTCGTTTGTAGTTATGTGTATTTCGTGGCCTGCTTTCTTAGTCTATTTTTCAGTCAGTGCTATTTCTTTTTTTCTGTTATTTCTTCGTGCCTATCCAAGTCCATTTATGCCATATTGTTTCCAATGGTCCTTGTTTATGTTTAGACAGCCACCATTTGCAGAACCGAACCTGCGCCAGGAAAAGAATAATACCGATAATCAGGCTAAGAGTATATCCACAGTAAGGAGCAAGATAGAATCCGAATGGGAAATAGATAATGGCTCCCAAAATAGATTGAGAAATATAATTGGTCAAGCTCATTTTTCCGTAGAATCGCAGATTAGATACAGTTTTCTTGAACTGATCCTTCTGATAAAGCAACACGAAAGAAGCAACAAGTACAATCGTAAATGCAAATTTCTGCCACATATCAAAGGCAGTACCTACCGTTTGCTGAATTAAACTGCTATCACTTTGCATGATCTGTTCTTTCAGAGAATACAGTGGCGCGAAACTGATAGCTGCAATAATAAGTGCTTTCATCCAGAACTTCAAATGAGATTCGGTAGTTACGAACAATTCTTTGCGTCCGATATATAAGCCAAACAGGAAAAGTCCGGCAGTCTGCAAGAAACGTCCGGCACCGATAGCCCAAAACAAGCTTGCTTTCTGTCCTAAAGTAACATTGCCTATCAGAAAATCCCAAAAGTTTCCGGCTTTGGTGTATTCTGCTACTTCAGCATACATGGCTCCGACATTCAAATCGGGTAGGGTATAGGCAGGATTGAAAAGGCTCATTATATAATGAAACCATTCAATCGGTTGCAGTGAAAACAAGATGGCGGTGATTAGAATCGCTTTGTCACTCCATTTACGTACGATAAACAGCACAAGACTGACTACAACAAACAGAAGCAGGACATCTCCTGCCGGGAAGAAAGCGGCATTCAAAGTGGCGAATCCTGCCAGCAATATCATTCTCCATAAAAAGCGGTAACCAAAATCTTTTCCTTTCAACTGCTGGTTGTGCGACTGGATATAGAAAGTGAATCCGAAAAGCAGAGCGAATATGGCATAAGACTTTCCGGCAAGCAGTGAAAATGTCGCATTAAATACTCCGGCATCCAAAATGGTGAGCCATTCAGGAGAACTTTCCGGATATACGGGGAAAATGAAATGCTCCAGGTTATGAACCAGAAGGATGGCCATTACAGCAAATCCTCTAAGAGCATCTACTACTTCAATTCGGGGTGTTTTTGTTGATAATTCCATGGGGCTAATTTATGATTGTTTTTAGTAAATGTTCATTTTACCCATCTCTAAGCAGGCTTCGGGAACATACTGACGGATTCCTTTGATGATATTTTCCATGTTTGATTTATTCATTTGGATG
>ERZ791803.653-NODE-653-length-20566-cov-3.272244_pt1 | contig 20566 bp, 9 predicted proteins | sample MGYA00510307_ERZ791803 | MGnify/ENA primary metagenome ERZ791803 (study PRJEB30046, sample SAMN00791963) | human gut metagenome | study: EMG produced TPA metagenomics assembly of the A metagenome-wide association study of gut microbiota in type 2...
ATCAGTGGTCAGCAATTGAATATCAATGCTTATACTGAAATTGGTTTAGGACTCTCACGTCAGATTAATAGTCGTTTGACAGTCGGTGCCAGAGTGAAAGCTTTGTTGGGTATCGGTAATATGGAGTTAAAACTCAAAAATGTGGCAATGAGTGCTAATCTGCCCAGTGATGCAGAGATTGCAAAGTGGTCAGATGAAAATTATTGGAGTGGCTTAAGCCAACCAGAAGCTATTAAACAAGCTACTGAATTGAAAACAAAATTTGATAATTACCATGCAAATTTGAATGTTGGTGCAGAATTGAAGAGTTCTTTCAAAGGTTTGGAATTACAAGAAGAAGAGGGTAAGGATTATGTAACAGACTTCGAATTTGATAGTGGCAAATTGGGTATCGCTGGTTACGGTTTTGGTATTGATTTGGGTGCTTCTTATAAAATATTGGATAATCTGACTGTATCTGCATCTATTCTTGACTTAGGTTTTATCTCTTGGTCAAAATCAAGTACGAAGATTGCGTCAGCCAATCCGGATCCTATTGATATTAAAGGAAGTACTTATGCAGCAATGGTCGATCCCGCTAATCCTGAAACATCTGTGATGAATGCAGTAAAGCAGTTGCAGGATGATACTCAAGGGTATATGGATCGTGTAACTAACGGTGATGTACTCGACTATGATATGTTGCAACTCGAAGTAGGTGATGCAAAAGAATCTCGTAAGTCCCGTCTGGCTTCTACATTGGTGTTGGGTGCAGAATACGGTTTCTTCAATAACAAATTAGCTGTTGGTGTATTGTCTACCACTCGTTTTGTACAACCTGACGCTCTTACAGAGTTGACATTCTCTGCAAATTATCGTCCGAAAAGCTGGTTTAACGTTGCACTTAGCTATTCTGCCATTCAGTCAGCAGGAAAATCTTTCGGTCTTGGTCTGAAATTAGGGCCGTTGTTCCTCGGAACCGACTATATGTTCTTAGGAAAGAACTCTAACACTGTTAATGGATTTGTTGGAGTTTCTATTCCGTTGGGTGGAAGAAAAAGTAAACAAGGATAAAAAATAATTTCTCTCTCTAAACATTCTCTTTTAATTAATTCTCTATAGAAGAAAAAACGTATTTCCTATTATTATTTATAGCTCGCTACTTTTGAATTATTCTAATAAGATATTCTGAGTAGTGAGCTTTTCTATTATTATTTAATATTTGTCGTCTATTCATGGCAATACTCATAAAAAGAATTATGAAGTGGCAAGGCTTTTATACTTTTGGGGCTATTAACTTTCAGAACTGAATATATTCTATATCTTTGTACAAAACATCTATTGAAAGAATTATATCCTAGACATGACAAAGAACCCTTTAATCTTATTCATAATACTGATTATGGCAGCGTCTGGTGCACTTGCTCAAGATCAGCGATTATTCAAGAACCTGACTGTTAGCGACGGATTACCTCATAGTGAGATAACATCTATTATACAAGATAAGACAGGTTTTTTATGGCTTGGTACTCTCAATGGACTAACCCGGTACGATGGTAATTCAATGAAAACATATATCCGAGATAACTCATCCAACTCATTGAGTAATATTCGTATCATCTCACTATACCACGACAGTGATTCTCTATTATTCATAGGAACGGAAGGAGGAGGGTTAAATGTTTTCAATCTTTATAAAGAAAGTTTTGAGAATACCGCTATCTTGAAAGTTGAAAGTGAGTTGTCTTCTCAAATCGTTTATGCTATCCGAAAGGGAATAAATGAGAAAATATGGGTTGGCACGGATACCGGACTTTGGGTATTGCAAAAACAAGGAACCTCTTTTTCTTATCAGGAGTATATACCTAATATTCCAATGGTTACTGATATAAAAGAGGTTGATCAGGATATTTTATGGGTTACATCTAATACTGGGGTTTATGAGATAAACAAACACACAAGACAGGCTAGACTACTTTTTGATCATCATTGGGCGTGTATGCAGGACTTGTCACTTGATGCAACTCTTATTGGCGGAGCAGATGGACTCTTTTTGTATACACGTGGAGGGGGGTGGAGAAAGATACTTGATGTAAATATTGCTACGATCTGCATTACAAGCAATCACGAGATATGGATTGGTACCATGAACGATGGCCTATTTAAGTTTAGTCATGACTTGAAGTTGTTGGCAACCTACCAATATGGCCATATATGGCAAAGTAAAGGACTAAGCAATAATCATATACGTGCGTTCTGTGAAGATTTCTCAGGTAACTTATGGATTGGTACACGAAATGGCATGAGCAAGTTGACACTTGGAGGAAAAGAGTTTGAAGTTTATAATAGTATTCTTGATGAGAATCTACGTGAAGGGCAGACGGTTAGAAACAAGACTGCAACCTTTTTTGAAGATGAAGACGGACGTTTGTGGATTGGTTCTCAAGCTACTGATTTGAGGATTCTTGACAGAAAAACGCAGAAACTGCAAACTATTGACGCCCGAAGAGCACCTGAACTGGCAAATGAAACAATCTCAGCATTCTTCCTCGACCGAAAAGGAAATCTATGGATCGGTACATGGGATAATCTTTTTATATTATCTAAAATAGAGAGAGATAAAATAGATAGTAATGCGCCGTTGAAACTTACTTCTATGCTTCGTAAGCATCATATTTCTCCAATGACAATTTTTAAGATCATAGAAGATAAAGACGGAGAACTATGGATGAGTACAACTCGGGGAATATATAGGTATATACCGTCGGCAGAAGATTATTATAATGGCACTTTTCTGAATTACAGTAATACTGCCACCAGTAATAATGTATTGACCAACAACTTCATGACAGATATTTTTGTAGACCAGGTATCGGCTGGGGCTAATAAAATAATCTGGGCCGGGACTAGTAACGGACTTAATAAGCTGCTTTTTACCAAAGAAGGGATGAAGGTACTCCATATTAAGAATGATACGACTTCTACCGGCTTGAAAGGTGAATTTATTTCTGTCATTCATCAAGATAGTAATTCAGATTTATGGATAATTGGAATTGATGGCTGGATGAATAAACTGATAGACAATAGATATAATGATGAATATCCCCAATTTAATAGTCTTAATATCAATGAAAATGGGACATTCAATACTACCGAATCATTGCAAGAAGATGGGTATGGAAATTTTTGGATGGGAGGAGTGCGTCTTGTACGCTTTGACCCTAAATTAGTTGCGTTCCGTTATTTTGATGAGCAGGACGGTTTGCAGAGTAATTCATTTAAAATATGGTCTTCCTATAAACTTCGTTCAGGCGAATTAGTATTTGGCGGAATCAACGGCTTTACGATTTTTGCTCCCCAGAATTTTAAAGATAATAAGATTGTTCCCAAAGTTGCTTTGACAGACTTTATGATCTTTGATAAGGAAGTCAAGCCGCTTCAGCCTTATGATGGACGTATAATTTTGAGGCAATCACTGAACATGACAAAAAAGATTACGTTGCCTTATGATATGAATAGTATTAGTATTTCATTTGTTGCCTTGCACTTTGTTTCTCCTTCAAAGAATAATTACCGTTATATGTTGGAAGGAGAGGATAAGGGCTGGCGGTATGCACAAGGAAATAAAAACCGGGCAATTTATACTAACCTGAAACCCGGAACTTATACTTTTAAAGTATATGGAAGTAATTGTGATAATCTATGGACTGATTATCCGCGAACCATTGAGATTGTAGTAACTCCTCCTTTCTGGCAAACTAATGCCGCATACTTTATCTATTTTTGTCTTTTGGTTATTGCTCTGTTGCTTTTCAGGCGAAACCTGATTATGACGGAAAAAAGAAAAAATGCACTTATAATGGAACATCACATGAGAGAGGAGGAAAATAAGATACATCAGATGAAATTGAAGTTCTTTACGGATGTGTCACATGAGTTGAAGACTCCGTTGGCTCTTATTTACTCGCCTATTGAAGAATTGATCAATGAACCGGGATTAGAACCTCTTGTCGCACGGAAATTGATGTTTGTGCGGCGTAATATTGGGCGGTTGCTCAATCTGGTCGAGCAGATTATGGATTTCAGAAAGTTTGATAATAACATGATGCAATTGGCTATTACAAGAGAAAATCTAATTGGTTTGTGCCGTTCCGTAATGTGTTATTTTGAGGATGAGGCAGAACGGAGAAGCATACGTTTCATTTTTCATTCGAACAAGGAGAACATTGAAGTCTGGATTGATAAAGAAAAAATCGAGAAGGTGCTGATGAATATAATTAGCAATGCTTTCAAATATACTAAAAACGGGGGAGAGATTTCTATTGATTGTAGGGAGAAAGATAATAGGGTTATTTTGCATATCTGCGATAATGGCTTGGGAATAAAGACAGATGATGTAAATCATATATTCGAACGATATTATCAAGGAGAAAATTCGACACAGGGTGGCACCGGAATAGGACTGGCCTTGGCTAAAGCGGTTATTGACCAGCACAAGGGGCGTATTTGGGTAGAGTCAACTTATACAAAAGGTACAGACTTCTATGTGGAATTATTATTGGGAAAGGATCATTTTGATAATGATAAAGTAAAAATCCAGCCGAAATCTATCACTGTAACAACTTCGAAAACAACAGAAATGTCTGAACTTGGTGAACATATTTCTTTAGACTTGTTGTCGGAAGACGAAAAACCGGTTGTATTAGTAGTAGATGATAATATAGAGATGTTAACCTATCTGGAAGAATCATTATCGAATTATTTTACGGTCATTACAGCTGTGAACGGCGAGTTAGCCTGGAAAATAGCTTTGAAAAAAGAAACGGACTTGATTATTAGTGATGTGATGATGCCGGTTATGGATGGTATCGAATTGTGTTCAAAAATAAAGAATGACATTCGCCTGTCACATATCCCTGTCATTCTTTTGACAGCGAAAGGGGAGGTGGAGCATAAAATAGAAGGATATGAGTCCGGAGCGGACGAGTATATCTCTAAACCATTCAACCTGAAGTTGTTGATGGTGCGGATTAATAATATCATCAGGCAACGTAATGAACTAAGAGTTGCATTTAGAAAACAGATAGTGGTTGAACCGACGAAATTAACGGTAACTACATTGGATGAGCAATTGTTGAAGAAATGTGTAGAACTTATTGAGGCTAATATTGCTGATCCTGATTTCAATGTAGACGAGTTGTGTAGAGGAGTGGGGCTTAGTCGGCCGGCGGTATATAAGAAGGTGAAATCGTTGACCGGTCTGTCGGTTGTTGAGTTTATACGCTCTATACGGTTGAAGCGAGCAGCACAATTATTGGCACAAGATAAATCGTCGATAAGTGACGTGATGTATCAGGTTGGATTTAATAATCGTTCTTATTTTAGCTTGCGATTTAAAGAAGAGTTTGGATGTAATCCTAATGAATATGAAGTAGAAGAATGAATAAAAGATAGGCAATATTTTTCTTCTCTAACCCTTCAATGAAATATTTTTTCCCTTTATATAGCTGTTTTTAAGGGGTGTAACGATTCATGTTAACATTGGAACGATTTGTTTTCGTACCCTAATGCCTAAAGCCCTACTTTTGTTCATGTGATTAAAAACAACATTGTTAACCCTCTAATGAATAAAGCCTATGATAGCCTTATAAAGAAATAACCATGAGCGTAAAACCTATAAACAGGTAATATCAGATCTATTAATTTATTGTGAAACTTATTAATCTAAAAACATGGAAACAAAACCGAAAAGACCTTGGTACCTGATCGGATTATTGATTCTGCTTTTAAGTACATTTCCTTCGTATGGGAGTCTATTAATGGCACAACAAAGTAGAAAAGTAACGGGTACTGTATTGGATTATGCAAAAGAACCGATAATTGGTGCTAATGTTATTCTCAAAGGTACATCCCGGGGTGTTATAACGGATGTAAAAGGTGAGTTTACATTAGATAATGTAACTACCGCCAGTATTATACAAATATCTTATATCGGATATAAAACTAAAGAAATCACAGTAGGACAACAAAAAAATCTTGTGGTGATGTTATCGGAAGATTCGGAGAATTTGGATGAAGTCGTTGTTGTGGGGTATGGAACGCAAAAACGAGCTTCCATTACAGGATCAGTAGCCAATATTGTTTCTAAAGAGCTGACAGCCGTGAAAACGGGAAGTGTTGCCAATACCTTAGTAGGAAGGCTTCCCGGCCTGAGAGCCGTACAACGCTCGGGTGCTCCTGGGGAGAATATTCCGGAGATGGATATTCGTGGTTTTGGCAATGCGCTGATTATTGTTGACGGGGTAGAACGTAGTTTTGCAAAACTGGACCCGAACGATGTGGAATCAATCAGTATATTGAAAGATGCTTCTGCGGCTGTATATGGTAGTAAAGGTGCAAATGGCGTTATTCTGGTGACTACTAAAAAAGGGACTGAAAGCAAACCTAAGTTTGAATATTCCGGTTGGTATGGTTTCCAACGTATGACCCGTTATCCGGAGGTGTATAATTCTTATCAATACGCTATGTTGTCCAATGAAGCCGCCAATAATATTGGTTTGGCAGATGTATATAATGAGGAGAAAATGGAGAAGTTCAGAACAGGTGATGGTGAATTCTATAAAAGTACGAACTGGCTTCATGCGATCACACGAGATAATGCTCCGGAGACTTCTCATAATTTCAGTGTAAAGGGAGGGAATGAATATGCCAGATATTATTTGTCTGCCGGAGTAATGGACCAACAGTCTTATTTTAGATCTAATGACTGGAATAATCGTCGATATAGTATGCATGCGCATATCGGAACAACTTTGGCTAAAGGATTAGACGTAGATGTATTGCTGACAGCACAGTCTGATCGTCGTAATGTGTCTGGTGGTAGTGGCGTTTTTCAAAGTATACAGCAGGCAAAGCCATTCGGAAGCCCTTATTATTTTGATGAACCGGTTGGACCGTTACGTTCTACCTTCAAAGAATATGGGCAGGGCATTTTTGATGAGAGATACCTGAATAGCAGTCTTGATATAAATTGGGAGATTCCTTGGGTGAAAGGATTGAAGGCTAAAGCAAAAATGAGTTACGATTTCAGGAATTATAAAAATAAAAATTTTAATCCCAAAGACCCTTATACTTATGAACCGACAGAATCCGGTGAGATAGTAAAGGCAGAAGTCGGTTCTACGGTAGGTAAGTTGAATCAGGAAATGGGGAATAATATTACCAAGGATATGCAATTTTCATTAAACTATACTCGTACATTTGGGAAACATGATATCTCAGCTATGGCTATGTATCAGGCAACTAACCCCAGTTATGAGTGGATGACGGGTTTCCGGGAGTTTATGATAAATTCATTGCCTGTTCTAAATGCAGGTAACGATCTGAAACAGAATAATGGTGGAACGGAAGGTTCTAGTCTGGTAATGGCATTGATCGGTCGTGTGAATTATGCTTATGCGAATAAATATATGATTGAAGGAGTGTTGAGATATGACGGTTCCAGTACTTTTGCTCCCGATAAACGTTGGGGCACTTTTCCTTCAGTGTCTATTGGTTGGAGAATTTCGGAAGAGTCCTTTTTTAAGGAAAACATTTCCTTTATTAGTAATTTTAAGTTACGTGCATCTTACGGTGTGGTAGGTGATCAGGGAGGTTTTTCTCCTTTCCAATATCTCGAAGGATATTATTATCCGAGTGGCAAATACTTGTTTACAGAGAATGTAACGACTATCGGATTATCTTCGAGCGGTATTGCCAATCCGGATCTTACTTGGTTTGAGTCTAAAATAGCTAATATAGGATTTGAACTTTCTATTCTTAATGGATTGTTTACTGCTGAGTTTGATATGTTTAGACGTGATCGCAGTGGACTTATGGCACGTCGGAATCTTACTTTGCCTACTTCTTTCGGAACTGAATTGCCGGAAGAAAACTTAAATTCGGATATGACTAGAGGTTTTGAATTGGTATTGGGACATAATAATACAATAGGGGATTTTACATACGGAGTGAAATCAAATGCTACTATTACCCGGAGTCGTAATAAGTATGTGGAGCGTGCACCGGATTCTAATAAATATACAAACTGGCGTAATAACTCGAATGATCGTAATAAAGATCTCACATGGGGATATACAATGATTGGTCAATTCCGAGATTACGAAGAAATACTAAATTCTCCTGTTCAGGATAGTAATGGAAACAAATCTTTGTTACCAGGGGATTTTAAGTATAAAGATTTGAATGGTGATAACATTATTGACGATAATGATGTTTCTGTTATCGGATTAGGAAATACGCCTTTTATTTATTTCGGGTTAAATTTGACTGCTGCCTGGAAAGGATTTGATGTAAATGTATTGTTTCAGGGAGCCGGAGGACATAAAATTCAGTTGGGCTCTGCATTTTATCAGAGTTTTATGAATGAAGGAAACAGTAACGGTATGGCTATCTGGATAGAACGTTCTCACCGCGTTGATTCAAAAGATCCTGCGAGTGAATGGATTATTGGTAAATTACCGCCGGTGCGGAAGGCCGGATTTGCCAATAACGAAAAGGTAAATTCATATTATCTATTGGATGCGGATTATTTGAGGTTAAAGAATCTGGAAATAGGCTACACTGTTCCTAAGGGCCTGACTTCAAAGATAGGAGTCGATAAGATACGAGTATTCTTTAATGGCAGTAATCTGCTGACATTTACCAAAGGTTGGTTAATGAAGAATATCGACCCGGAAAATAATAACTCTAATGCATGGTATTATCCGCAAGCTAAGATGTATAATTTCGGTTTAAGCTTATCATTTTAAAAACACTATCTGGTATGAAAAAGAATAAATGGATTAATATAATTGTTACGGCGGCAGTACTCTTTTCAACGTCAGGTTGTATGGACTCTTTCAGTGATATAAAGTCGAACAATAAAATACTTCCAAAGGATGTTTGGAACGATCCGGCAGCTATAACGGGCATACTTGCAAATATGTATAATAGTATGATTATTGAGGACTTTAGCTATTTCTATGGAGACTACTCATGGCGTAGCATGGACCTGTCTGCCATGTCGGATGAATGTACGGCGGGATTTCAGAAAGAACCTGCTTTTGATCAATATAATGCAGTTTTTGAGTATCCGGATGAATTTTTAGGTAATTACATTTATATTCAGGGGGATCAGGGAGGAGAAGGAAATGTACGTTCCGTGTATCCAGAATCTTATCGACTGATAAGAAATTGCAATGACTTTCTGGAGAAAATAATCGATGCTCCGATGAATGAGGATGAGAAGAAAACAACAATTGGTGAAGTCAAATTCTTGAGAGCTTGGGTTTATTTTACTTTGGTAAAAAGATATGGTGGTGTACCTCTTATTGATAAACCGCAGCAGTATACGGGTAAAGAATCGTTAGCTGAATTGGAAGTTCCCCGTTCAACGGAAGAAGAAATTTTTCGATTTATTATCAAGGATTGTAAAGAGGCTGCCGAAGCATTACCCGAGGTGCGAACTACTGAAAAAGCCCGAGTGACGAGATATGCTGCTTTGGCCCTTTGTTCACGTGCTGCGTTATATGCTGGTTCTATTGCTAAATATGGTAAAGTGGGACTGGGTAAACTTACTGGTATTGAAAGTTCTAAGGCAGATGAGTTCTATCAAATTGCTTATGATGCTGCGGATTTTATTATTAAAAAAGGACCTTACAAATTATTTAACCAGATACCGGACAAGGAACAGAATTTTAATAAATTGTTCGTTACAAAAGATAATGGAGAATACATCTTCGAGAAACTTTTTGACGTAGCTACGGGATTGGGAAATTCATACGATAAGAAACATTTGCCTTATTCTTATTGCCGTTGGGGATCCATCACTCCTACTTTTGAAATGGTCGAAGCTTTTGAATATCAGGATGGTTCGGAAGGAAAGATAGATATTGGACAGTCATTCGAAACAACGTATGAAATGTTTCAAGGGAAAGATCCTCGATTCTTAGCTTCCATTTATGTACCGGGTTCTTCTTTGTTGGGCTCAACAATGCAGTTTCAAAGAGGATTGATTTTGAAAGATGGTTCCAAATATTATGCCCAAAGCGCTCCCGGTCCTTCTTACTTGTTGGAGACATATATTGATCCTGAAACACAACGTAAAGATACCATTTTTGGTAAAGATGGAGGTACATATACAGGAGATGCTTCGAAAACAGGATTCAATATTCGTAAGTTTGTCAATGAGAATCTGAAGACTGAAGCACAATGGGATTTCGGCAAGACCGAAACATCTTTCCCGATTTTCAGATTGGCTGAAGTCTATCTGAATCTAGCTGAGGCTGCTGTGGAAATGGGTAAGTACCAGACTGAAGCTTTTGAGGCTATTAAAAAAATACGGGATAGGGCTGGAGTGGTAACTCCTTTTGCGGTAGTGGATGTGGAGAAAGTAAGGCACGAACGTCAGGTGGAATTAGCTTTTGAAGGGCATCGCTTTTGGGATATGAAAAGGTGGCGTATTGCACATCTACCGGTAGATCAGGGTGGTCTTAACGGTTTCCGTGGGGCAGGGCTACATCCCTTCTTTGATTTGCGTATTCGAAAGTACGTGTTTGAAGTTGCTAATGATTTGCCTAAACGGCAGCGTGTCTTTACAGAGAAAAACTATTATACTAAATTCTCAGGAAATGATATGAATTCAAATCCTAGTTTGATTCAGAATCCGGAATTTCTAAACTAAACTCAATTTGTAAGTTATGAAAACTAAATATTTAATAGGAATCATTGTTCTAATAGGAGGTATACTGGCAGCATGTGAAAAGGATAATTATGATGCACCGAATGGTGGATTGTATGGGTTAATCATTGATCAGCAGACGGGTAAACCTGTGCCATTGCCGGTAGAAGGTTCAACGGGAACGATTATTAGAATCATGGAGATTGGAACAAAAGCTACACAGCCTGTAGGGTTTTACGCTAAGCAGGATGGATCGTATGCTAATACAAAAGTTTTTAATTGTGATTATTCTGTTACTGCAACCGGTCCGTTTCAAACTGTAGGAGAGTATACAACCACAGTAAAAGGACAGACGAAACTGGATATTATTGTTATTCCGTATTCTCGTATCGAAGCATCGGCTGAAGCGAATGGAGAAGTAGTTACTTTAAGCTACAAGGTGAGTAAGAACGATCCGGCTTATAAATTGACGGAGGTATATGCTTATTGGGATTATCAGAAGTTGGTTGATGATGTAAGTAGCCATTATAGCCGGAAACTAACGGAAAGTACTGGTAGTGAGAATGGGACATTTACTTTTAATTTAGCAACAGATAATACTTATCAAACTAATAAGTATAAAATACAGGTAAATGGTAACAGGGTTTATTTCAGGATCGGAGCCAAGACAAACGGATATGTCAATTACAGTGAAGTAATGGAAGTAACAATCAATACGGGAGAATAAACAACATGAAAACAAAAATATATCATCTGCTGGTATGCATAGCAGGATTACTCTGTCTGTACGCTTGTGACGACGAGAAAAATAATTCGGAAGTTGTAATGCTTCCTCGGATCATGACTGTGGCTCCGACGGATATCAAAGCCACATCTGTATTGGCTGGCGGACACGTAATGTCCGATGGAGGTGGAAATATAACAGAAAGGGGAGTCTGCTGGGCTACAACTGAAAGCCCGACAACTGATAATGACAAGAAACTTTGTGGAACAGGAAAAGGGACATTCCAACATGTTATCACAGGGCTGGTTCCTGGTAAAACCTATAACATACGTGCCTTTGTCACTAATGAGAAAGGCGTGGTTTATGGTGAAGAATATACCATAACGACAAAGAATCCGACATTGGCAACTGTTGTATCGGCACATGTGACTAATGCTTTTGGTGCTACTGCGATCAGTGGTGGAAATGTCACAAAGGATGGTGATGATGTCATTTCTGCTCGTGGTGTCTGTTGGTCTACGGATCATAATCCTACTATTGAAGATAATAAGACTGTAGACGGAACAGGCACAGGTGAATTTATCAGCACATTGACAGGACTGACTCCGGAAGTAACCTATTATCTGCGTGCTTATGCAACTAATTTTGCGGGAACTGCTTATGGAGAGGAAATTTCATTCTCTACTATACAGCCTGTATTGCCGACATTATCAACTTTATCTGTAACGGATATCACATCTACTACTGCAAAATCTGGAGGTAATGTTACTTTGGATGGAGGAGCGGCTGTCACAGCCCGAGGGATTTGCTGGTCTACTACAAAGGAACCTACTTTAGCTGACAATTATACTGTAGATGGGGCAGGAATGGGAGCGTTTAGTAGTGAACTTTCCGGATTGCAGGCTGGTAAAGTTTATCATGTACGAGCTTATGCAACTAATGAGATTGGTACACAATATGGAAATGAGATTTTGTTTACTCCGTCTTATGTGGATGATGGATTGGATATGATATTAATGGAGTCCGCTACTTTCCTAATGGGAGGCAATGATGGAAATGAATCAGGACCTACATTTCTGGTAAGCGTTCCGGCATTTTATTTGTCAAAAGTGGAAACCACGCAGAAGTTATGGGTAGAAGTGATGAATTACAATCCTACTTGTACGGATTGTCCTTCACCAGTGGATGATTATTATCCCGTATCGAATATAACCTGGTATGATGCTATCGTATTCTGTAACAAGTTGAGTTTTTTGAAGGGATTGTCTCCATGTTATTCTATTAACGGAGAAACAGACCCGGATAATTGGATATACCAAAATAATATTGAAGAACGTGTCGTGTGTGATTGGAACGCTAAAGGATATCGTTTGCCTAATGAGGCAGAATGGGAATATGCAGCCGGAGGCGGTGCAGAGCACAGAACGAAATATGCAGGAACCGATGATTATTCAGAACTTCAGTTATATGGATGGATCGAAGGTACTACTGACAGCTTGAAGAAAATTGCAACTAAACTACCGAATAGCTTAGGTTTCTATGATATGAACGGTAATGTAGCAGAGCACTGTTGGGAATGGCATACTGCATATACGGAAACTCCGAAGAATTATCCGAATGATATTCCTGTTCAATGGGGACAGTATGCCAAGATAAAACGTGGTGGTTCTATTTGGAATTGGGGTGGAACCGTATATCTGACATATTCGCGTTGGGTACAGCCTCCTAGTGAAAGGGCGTGGCCTACAGGATTAAGATTGGCTAGAACAAAATAAAATGATAAACATCGGAACACTAAGGTATAGAGGTATTTTCTGTACCTTGTGTTCCACAAAAAAATGGATTATGCGAAGAAAAAAAATATATCTGCGAACCTCTGCGTTATTGGTCTTGATAATGCTGTCTACTGGAACCTTTGCCAAAGATTATATATTGCATTCGCCGGATCACCGGGTATCAGTAACAATTGGGATATCGGATTCGATTGGTTTCAATGTGATAATGGATGGAAAATCGATTGTTAAGCAGGCGAAGATTGCTTTTTTGACAGATATGTCTGCGGATAAAAGATTAAAGGTAAGAAAGGTAAGCCGTTCATCTGTAAATACTGTCCTACATCCGGTGGTATCCCAAAAGGCTTCAATGATAGCTGATATATATAATCAACTACGAATAGATTTTTCCGATCGTATTTCTTTGGAATGGCGGGCGTATGATAACGGCGTTTCGTGGCGTTGGTTATCTAATATAAAGGGTGAATATAAGGTCACGGATGAAGTTGCCGAATTTATGTTCAATAAGAAAGATGTTGTTTGGTATCCGGGAGAAAAAAGTTTTTATTCAGGTAATGAACCAAAGTTTACGAAATGTACTTTAGAGAATTTGGGAGCTAAAAAACTAGCTTGTCTTCCTGTCCTTTTTGATATCAATGGGGTAAAAGTGTTAATAACGGAAGCAAACTTATTGGATTATGCGGGTATGTGGCTTGAAAGTTCGATAGGAGGAAAACTAAGGGCTGTTTTTCCTCATTATCCGAAAGAGAAGGAAATAAAAGGGGACAGGGATGAATACGTACATTCTCGGGAGAATTTTATAGCTTGGTATTCTTCACCGACAGAGTTCCCGTGGCGGGTGATAGCTCTTGCAAGAGAAGATAAGGACTTGTTGAACAATACACTTGTTTATCAGCTTGCAACTCCGGCAAAGGATGATTTTGCATGGGTGAAACCGGGAAAGGCGTTGTGGGATTGGTGGAATAACTGCAATATCTACAAAGTCGATTTCAAAGCTGGGATGAATACTGAAACCTATAAATACTTGATTGATTTTGCAGCATCGAACGGGCTTGAGTATGTAGTGCTGGATGAAGGATGGTATGATTTGTCTGATATCATGAAGCTTTCCCGGGATATTGATATGGATGAACTTTCAGCGTATGGCAGATCTAAGAATGTGGGTCTTGTTTTATGGTGTACATGGGTACGGCTAGATGAGAAACTGGATGAGGCGTTGAAACAATTTTCGAAATGGGGCATTAAAGCCATAAAAGTTGATTTTATGTCCCGTGATGATCAGGAAATGGTTGGTTTTTATACGAGAGTCTCCAGAGAAGCGGCTAAGTATAAATTGTTAGTCGATTTTCACGGTTGCTATAAACCTACGGGATTGTATCGCACGTATCCTAATGTGGTGACATTTGAAGGTGTTTATGGGCAGGAACAGTGTAAAGGCGATCGTGATAAAGCTATTAATCCTGACCATAATCTGATATTGCCTTTTAATCGTATGGTTGCAGGACCTATGGATTATACGCCAGGTGCGATGGAGAACGCTCATAAACAGGAATGGTATCCTAATTGGAATGAACCGATGAGCATAGGTACGCGTTGTCATCAATTGGCTATGTATGTTGTGTATGAAAGTCCGTTACAAATGTTGTCGGATAGTCCTACAAAATATCTTGCAGAACCAGAATGTATGGAATTTCTGCGAACAGTTCCTACTGTCTGGAAACAGACTATTCCGTTGGATTGTAAAGTTGGAGAATATGTTTCAATAGCAAGACAGGCGTTTGATGGACAATGGTATATTGGGTGTATGACAAATTCAGACTCTCGGGAGCTTTCTATAAAACTTGATTTTTTACCTGAAGGAGAATATCAAATCAAGATTTGGAAAGATGGCATAAATGCCACGCGTAATGCTAAAGATTTCTCAATAGAAACGATACAAGTGAATAAGAATACTGTATTACCCGTTCAAATGGTATCTGGAGGGGGATATGCAGCAATGATCCGTAAACATTAAAATTATGAAGAACTTATTATCTGCTTTCTCTTTATCTTTTTGTTTGAGTGCTTGTTCAGTACATTCAAACGTCGAGAGTAATACTCAGTACGTTGATCCGTTTGTCGGTGCAGCTGAGTTTGGGCATTGCATTCCGAATGCTTGTTCCGTTTGGGCTTATTCAAGTAGGACCACAAAGTGGTAATTGTTCGTGGGACTATACAGGAGGGTATCAGTATAAAGATACAGTACTCTATGGATTTTCTCAAACACGAGTGAATGGTACCGGTTGTCCTGATCTGGGTGATTTGTTGATGTTGCCATATACGGGCGATATGGAGCAGAAAGAATATGCTAGTGGTTATCAGAAAAAGAACCAGTTTGCTGAACCGGGATATTATATGGTATATCTCGATGATTATGAGGTGAATGCCGAGATGACAGCTAGCCCGCATGTTGCGATACATCGTTATACTTTTAATACTAATGATTCGGCTCGGTTACTGATTGATTTTCAAAATGGAATGGTAGGTGATGAAAATACTTTTCATCAATATGTGCTGAATGCGGAACAACTTTTCGAATCGTCGACCCGCATTGTAGGCTTTGCTCGTACTAAATCTTGGATTGAGCGTTGTTATTATTATACGATTGAATTTAATAGGCCTTACAAACAAAAGCATAAGCTTCCTTTACGTGATATTCGGGAACAAGCTCCGCGTTATGTACTTGATTTTGATTTGAAGAAGGGGGAGGAGCTGTTGGTGAAGGTAGCGCTTTCGTCAGTTAGTATTGAAGGTGCAAAGAGAAATCTGGAAACTGAATTGCCCGGTTGGGATTTCAATGCAGTCAAGCAAGTGGCTCATAAGGAGTGGCATAAGTTTTTATCGCGAATAAATGTGAAAGGTACGACTGAACAGAAAAGGATATTCTATACGGCAATGTATCGATTATTTATTCAACCTAACAATATAGCTGATACTGACCAACCAACATTTTATAGTACGTTATCTCTGTGGGATACTTACAGGGCTGCGCATCCATTATATACTATTGTTTCGCCTGAAATAGTAAATGACTTTGTGAATTCTATGTTAAAGCAATTTGATACACAAGGCTTTTTACCAATCTGGGCTTTGTGGGGCGGAGAAACTTACACTATGATTGGAAATCATGCTGTGCCTGTTATTGTGGATGCTTATCTGAAAGGTTTCCGTGGTTTTGATGTGGAGAAAGCATACTCTGCTATAAGAACATCTTTGCTTACAAATTTGCCTAAATCAAATTGGGATGTTTATGATCAATATGGATATCTGCCGTTTGATATCATAAAAGATGAGAGTGTGTCGAGAACATTGGAATCATGTTATGATGATTATTGTGCCGCACAATTAGCTAAAGCTCTTGGTAAAGAAGATGATTACCGTTTCTTTACTAAACGGGCTGGTTACTATAAAAACTTATTTGACAGAGAAGCCGGTCTGATGCGGCCGAAGGACTCAAAAGGAAACTGGCGGACACCGTTTGATAAATTAGTTATATCACATGAGAGCACTTCTGGAGGAGATTATACAGAAGGAAATGCCTGGCAATATACATGGCATGTTCAGCACGAGCCTGATAGTTTGATTAATATGTTGGGAGGAGAAGATGCATTTATTACTAAATTGGATTCTCTTTTTATATTGAAAGAAGTGGTGCATAATGAAGGTTTTTCTTCGGATGTGACCGGCCTGATCGGGCAATATGCTCATGGGAATGAACCTAGTCATCACGTGGCTTATCTGTATAGAATGGCTGGTAAACCTTCAAAGACGGAAGAACTGGTGAATTATATTTGTAAGACAAAATATCTTGATCGTGTTGATGGACTTTGTGGTAATGATGATTGTGGACAAATGTCTGCTTGGTATGTCTTTTCTGCTATGGGATTCTATCCGGTAAATCCTTGCGGCGGAGAATATATTTTGGGTGCTCCACAACTTCCGAGAATTACAATTGAATTGGGAAATAATAAGCGATTTGTTGTTGAGACCGTGAATTACTCTCTTGAAAATATTCATGTGAGAAAGATAGAACTGAACGGTAAAGAACTGACTGGAAATAGTATTTCGCATAAAGATATAATGGAAGGTGGTATTTTAAAATTTTATATGATGAAATAGTAATATAAGAATTAACTTGTAATATTAAAAAAGTATTATGGTACATATATTAGATATATTTGTTTCTATCGCAATGTCTACCATTCTGTTTTTAGCAGGGTGTAGCGATAAAGCGGTTAAAGACAATGAAGGAAATGGTGGAAGTGACAATGAAGGTGACGAACCGGTTGAGACTGAATATCTTCAATTATATCCGGCTCCTGGCAATTTGGCACAGAATGTAATTGGAATGGACCATTCTGTTTGGGTGAACGATCAGTCTTGTTTTGTTTATCGTACGGAAGCCACAGGCGGAGGTGATTATGGAAGCGTATATCCTGAATATGCTTATTTCGATTTTAAAGGTTCGGTTGCGATAAAAGTAAAACCTAACTATTCTGTTAGTTCTGTTGAGATTCTTCCGTCAAGAGCACAAATAGTTCCTAAAGTGAATGGTAGTGAGATTTCTTTTGTTATTCGTGAGCCGGGACAATATTTTGTTAAGATCAATGGTGATTCAGAAAATGGTAGTAGTGCAACTAAGAATCTTTATATTTTTGCTAACCCTCCGGAAATAGATGCTCCTTCGAAAGATGACCCTAATGTCGTATATTTTGCTCCTGGAGTTTATGAGCATAAATTTTATAAACTCGAAAGTAATAAAATATATTATATTGCAGGAGGAGCTTTTGTATATGGTCGTTTTTATGGGGTGGAACTTCAGAATGTCACTATTCGCGGGCGTGGTGTGATTTGTGGAGAACATCTGACTAGCTTGGGGGATGAAGGACGTATTGTTTGTATTAATAAGAAAAGTAATAATATTAAAATCGAAGGTATTAATGTGATGCATCCTAAAGTTTGGACTATTGCCATGTATCAAAGTAATAACATACATATAGATAATGTACATACAATATCTCATGGGATGAGTTCGGATGGCTGTGATATAACGGGTTGCCATGATGTACTGGTTGAGAATAGTTTTTTTCGGGGGCATGATGATATATTGGCTGTCAAGGCAAGAGATTTTATAAACGAAATGCCCGTCCCTCAAACTTGTGAGAATGTAACTTTTCGAAACTGTGTAGTTTGGTGTGATTCCTCTAATCCCATGACAATAGGTTATGAAACCAATCAGGACATTCGTAATATTCGGTATGAGAGGATAGATGTTCTTAATATTTCACGTCCGAATGTGTGGCAGCTGGAAGCTGTAATGGCTATTGAACCTCATAATGAGGGAGTAGTCGATGGGGTCGTTTATAAGGATATTCGTGTAGATGTGAAAGTTCCTCAGAATAGTCTGTTTCGTTTTGTAGTAGATGAAGGGACAGGAACTATACGAAATGTCAGAATTGAAGATGTGTACATTAATTATGGAGGAACTCTTGGAGGTATCATTTATGGAACAACTCAAGCGGAAGTTTCTGGTGTGGATTTTATAAATGTGAGAAATAGTGAAGGCCTTTCTTTAGCTGAAGATAAAGTGACGACAAATGTTTATACAAGTAATATAAATGTGTCTCCTAATTTGAAGAATGGAACATGGGTAGGTGAAGTTTGGGATTTTTCAACAGAGTTTAGTGGATTCAGTAGTGAGCAAGGACGTTTCGATTGGTATTATAAATATTTGGATGGCAGTGAGATGAAAGAACTTTTGTGGAATAGTTCCCGTAATTTTTGGGATGTTGACACATATTGTTACATTGGTTGGCAACGTACGGACACTAATCCTGTACGTAACTTCCCACAAATGGCTGCTGCTATGCACCCGGATGTCAATAAACAACCTATTTTGATATGGAAGGCTCCAGCTTCGGGTAAAATTCTGGTTCGTGGAAAGGTACGTCGTCCGGGTACTTGTGGAGACGGAGTTGATGTATCTGTCAGAAAGAACTATCAGATTCCGTTTTGGAGTATGACAATAGAAAGCTCCAATCAAAATTTTGTAGATATGGGAACTAATACGGTTTCGGTCAATAAAGGAGATGAAGTTCAGTTTATGGTATCCATGAGAGGAGATAATGGATGTGATAATACAGAATGGCTCCCTGTTATAGAGTATCTTTCGTTGGAATAGGAAGATTGTTTTGAAGATTTAATAGATATTACCTTTATCGTCTCAGTAATACTGTAACGGTAAAGGTAATATTCTATAATGTTAAGTGAAAGATCAGAACCATTTGATCTTTCTGAATATCACAAACGCCAGCGTGGACAATCCGATAGAGAAGAGTACAATCAAAGAAAAAGCAAAGGGCACTTCTTCCAGATGAATATCTACGTTCATGCCATAAAAACTGGCAATCAATGTAGGGAGCATTAAGACGATAGACAAGCTGGTCATACGTTTCATGATAGTGTTCACATTGTTTGAGATAATGGAGGCGAAGGCGTCCATTGTCCCAGTGAGAATGTCGCTGTAAATGTTCACCGTATTGAGTGCTTGTTTCAATTCGATGATAACGTCTTCCACTAACTCTTTATCCAGAAAATCCGTATCCTGGAAAATAGTCTTAAGTTTACCTATCATCACTTCATTGCCACGAATGGAGGTGTTGAAGTAAACCAAGGTTTTCTGCAATCTCATCAGACGGAGCAGGTCTTCATTACGGATGCTGCGTTCCAACTCCTTCTCTGCTGCACTGATATCTATATTGATTTGTTTCAGATATTTCAGGAACCATACGGCGGAAGAGTAAATCAACCGGAGAATTAGATCGAGTTTATTACGGACTACAATACCTTTCCTACGGGTATGTTCGATGAAATCCGGTAGTAAATCGGTGTTATGATAACATACGGATACTATAATCTCGTTGTTTGTGATTATGCCGATAGGTACAGTGGCGAAAGGCAGGCTTCCGTTCTGCTTGTTTTGCACAGGGATACGCAGGATCGTTAACAGCCAGTTACCTTCCGTATCCGTACGCGGACGTTCATCCGTGTCGGCTATGTCATCAAGAAATGATTCGGGTACGTTGAGTGTTTTAGTCAGAAATTCAAAGTCATCATTGTTCGGGCATACTACGTTTACCCAGCTATTAGGAAGCCATTGTGCTTTTTCCACAAAGCCGGCCTCACAATAAAGATACGTTCTCATCTTATTGTCTCCTTTCGTTTGTTTAGCACGAGCAGAGACATCAGATTTCAATGACTCTGTTCGCTTTAATTAATACTAGTTGTGCACGTTCGCGGGTTTGAATCGTC
>ERZ791803.656-NODE-656-length-20481-cov-4.208607_pt1 | contig 20481 bp, 21 predicted proteins | sample MGYA00510307_ERZ791803 | MGnify/ENA primary metagenome ERZ791803 (study PRJEB30046, sample SAMN00791963) | human gut metagenome | study: EMG produced TPA metagenomics assembly of the A metagenome-wide association study of gut microbiota in type 2...
ACAGTTCCCGGATTTCGTATGCCCCCGGCTTCAGCTCCGTGAAGGTATAGGAACCTCCGGTGCCGGTGATGCCGGTATAGGTCGCGCCACTCTCAATGTGCTTGACCTGAATCCGCGCCCCGGCCAGGCTGGCTCCGGTGGCCCCGTCAACCTTCTCAATGCGCAGGTCGCCGTATGGTTCGTTTTCAAAGGCGACTTTGGCCACCTCGCCATACTTCACAGTGATCTGCTTGACCGGCTCCTCATCCAACAAGTGGTACTCCGGGGGCACTCGTTCATAGATGGTGTAATTGCCCACCTCAGTGAGGGGGATGGTTATGGAACCGGACTCCGGCGTGGTATAGATGCCGATAGTGTCTCCGTCCGGGCCCACCACCTCGAAGGTCGCCCCAGCCAGGGTGACGGTGGTACCGGCCTCGTACTTGGTGATTTTGAGGGCAGTCTCACCGGGAGGGGGCGTGGGCTCGTCCGGGTCGTCAGTATCTGAGTAGTTGGAGATAACGCTGCGCAGCAGGCTGGTTTGGGGATCGGTATCGCAAAGATAGCTCTGGAGCTTGCCGTATTCATCCGTTTCCTGGCAGAGAGCATAATAAACGGCGTAGCGGTAGACATCAGCAGAAAGGGTAAGCTGGACGCTGCCGCTCCGTCCCTCCACGCTGGCCGCCGGATACAGCACCTTAAATTGTCCACTGTAGCCGTCTCCGGTATTGGAGACCTTGACCTGGGTAATATCCTGTCCGTTCATGTCTGTAATTCTGGTGCCATCAGGTACGTCACCGGGATTTTGAAACTGGATATTGACGATATGGTTTACCACCCAAGTATCCGAGGTGGCAGTAAATACCTGCTGGAGATATGCTTCTCCGTCAAGGGTGACAGGGTACGCCTGCTCCCGGTCTGTAGTGACCGTAATTTGGGGTTCAGCCACATGATCCCAGGTCATGCCTTGGGTATAAATCCTGGTTGTGGCATCCAGAAGCTTTTCTCCAATTGTCCGCTCTGAGCCGATAAGGCCGGGGGCCACGGTGACGTCGTTGATGTCCCACTCGGGGATCAGGTAACACCACAGGGCAATCTTGCCGGCGTAAAAGGCCTGATATTTGTTATCCAGCCCCAGTTCCTCCAAGGAGCGGTGGGGGTACATGTTGGCAATCAGCCCTACCACCTTAGGATCGCTGGCCTTCTCCTCAGCCAGATAACGGATGCTCTCCCCCTCTGGAACTGTTTGGGGCACGCCGTACTGGTTGGGGTTGACACAGTACGCTGGGATTTCCTGGATTTCTCCAGTGGTATTTTCGTAGAGGAAGTAGGTGTACGACTGGGTCTGTACTTTGCCGTTGACGGCCAGATAGTTCATAGAATATCCACCACTATAAATGTCCAGTTCGCCCAAAGCCTCTTCCGGAGTATCCGCAGCGGCAGCAGATATAAGCAGCAGACCCATGATCAGGACGGCTGTCAATAGGAGCGATATAAGCTTTTTCACAGTATTTCCTCCTCATCGGATTTCAAAAAGAGTAAAAAGAAACCCCGAAACGGTGCATAACCGGCCGTTTCGGGGCTTTGCCATATCATTCGTTCTGTTGTGGGTAGTTACATACCCATTACGTTGTATTCCGTATAGAGGTATTTCCCATTTTTATAGACATCCCATGCTTCCACCTCAAACCGTGCCATTGGGGCGGAGTAGAAGACGCGGGTGAGCTGCTCATCCCGCCAGGGCCAGAATGTTTGCACACCGCTGGACTCTGTAATCCCCATAGACAAGCGTAGGATGGGTTCCCCCTTAGAGTTGAGCTTGATGGCTCCAGCCTCCCATAACTCCGGGCAGTTGGGTACGGCGTTATACAGGGTATACAGCATCCGCCGGGTCTCATAGAGGTTCAGGATATGAAGTCTATCCCCAGTTTGGCTCTGGAATCGCAGCACCTGCACTTCCGGGAGCTTCAACTCTGGGAACTGGTTCCAGTCACAAGTCGGCGTGGGCAGCGGGGCCGGGGGCTCCCATAACTTCAGATCGGTAATCTCATAGGTGGTACCGTCATCGCAGAGCACCTTGTCTCCCTCCTTCAGCCGGAGGGGCGTATCTGACTGGGGGATGGTGACCACCCCGGAGGGGGCAGGCGCCGCGCTTTCCTCTGTGTAAGGGGAGCTGGTGTCTACCAGGACACAGTTGGCGCCCTGGTCATACGCCACGCCGAAGTCTACCGCCCGGCCGACGTCCCGGAGCTGCACATAGTTGTGGCCGTGGATGACATACACTTCCAGATCCACCTGTTTCCCGTCCACATAGAAGGTCTGGGTGCTTGGTGCTGCAGTGAGGGCGGCCACCTCTGCTGACGCGGGCCCCACCAGTGCTGCGCCTATCAAGGTACCTGCCAATACCGCCGGAATAAGCTGTTTCCTTCTCATACGGTTGACCTCCTTCTTTCCTCTGCTGTTCTTGTGTTCCTTACAGCAACAACATACCGGAAATCTGGGGAAAAGTCTACAGCAAAGAGCAGTTCCCGGTGGAGAAGATCAGCCCGCAAACTCAAGCAGATCACACAATCTCCACCGCGCGTACATGCCAGCGGTAGGCTCGCTGGTTCATGACGCATGTATAGAGGGTAAGCATATTCTCGGTGGAAGGTGCGGTGCCGCTGGTATCTGTCTCCTTGACTTTCTGCACACTGGTGACCTCATAGGTGCGGACGCCCAGCTTGGTGGTCCAGGTGATGGTATCTCCCCGTTCCAGGGTGTGGAGATCCCCAAAGTCATCCCGTACCCCCCGGTTGTGCCCGGCGATACTCACGTTGCCATTCCAGATACTCGTGCCCTCGAAGTGGCCCGCGCCTTTGGCAAGCGTACTGCTGTCTGTACCCTCATAGACCCGCACGCTCAGGCCGATGGAGGGGATTTTTAAGGTGCCCAGGTAACCACCCGCGTAGTAGAGATCTGAGGTCACCGGGGTATAGCCGAGGAAGGTGGTCTGTTCCTCCTCGGTAGCCGGAGTGGAGCTGTTGGTATCTACAGAGGGCGGGAACACGATTGGCATCCCGCTGCCGTTGACGGCGCCCACTGCCATGCCCTCCGGAGCCAGGTTGGGGGTGAGCCAGGTTCCGGTGTTCAGGGTATCCGCACTGGCACTGCCGAAGCCCGGCGGGATGAGGGCGGCATTCTTGCTGATGTCCTCATTTTTCAGGGCCCCACCATCTGCCGTATGTACCACCTCCACCGAGGTGAACTTGCCGAAGTCCGGCCCCTCCGGCGCGTCAATGGTGTAGTCCAATGCCCCTGCCGGGGTGGCCAGGGCCGCCGCCAGGCAGCCAGCCAAGCACAGGGTGGTCAGCTTCTTCATTCCGTATCCTCCTTGAATTCCCGGCGCCGTTTGACGAACAGGCAGGCTCCAATCACGCCGCCCACAGCAAAGACCACGCCCAGCGGGAGCAGGATGGCCGCCCAGTTAAACTGGGCCAGGCCGTCCCCAGGCCCCTCCATGGGTACGGCGGGTTCCAGAGGTTCCCCCTCAAAAATCGCCACGTAACGCACCCGGTTCAGGGCGATGCGGCTGACGGTACCGGTGTAGTCTGCCGTGACAGTATAGCCGGTGACATAGCTGCTGGTGGCGGTGCCGGTGTAGGCAGCCACAGCGGTGTAACGGTCTCCAATGGCGTAGCCAGACATGCTGGCGGTGTTGTCCGTCCGCCAGTCAATATTTTGGAGGGTGAGGGTACGCCCGTCCTCCTCGATGCTCTTGGGGATGTTGGCGGTATCCTGGCTGGCCAGGTTGGGGTAGGAGCGGGTGGCGGACACCTCCCGGGTGGAGCTGCCGCAGCCCGCCGCCTCCACCTGGACAGTGTCCAGCTGGAGGGACAGGGTGCCGGACAGGCCGTCCTCCGTGACGAACTCCTTCTCCTGGGGCAGCAGGGCCAGGACGGATTCCATATCCTTGCTTTTACTCTCCAACGATACCGTTTCCGTGTGCGGACGGCTCTCACACTCCGGCAGCTCCTGCTGGAGCAGGTCTGTCAGGGTGTAGTGGAAGCCGTCCTGCTCAAAGTCCGACCGGAGGATACCGGCAGGGTCCTGCTCCGGGGACAGGTCATAGACCTTGCGGATCTCCGTGCCGTCCTCACTGCGGGTGACAGAGGTTGGATAGCAGACCTGCACCTCGGTGACCGCGGGGAATGGCTCCGCCGCCAGGGCGGTTGGGAGCAGCGCTGCGGCTATCAACAGGCCGGCGGCGCATCTCAGGATGGTGCGTTTCACGATGGAGTTCCTCCTATTACAATGTATTTACGGTCTAAGGCACGGCAGCCAGCCGTGTCTTTTTCCGCATCGTTGCCAAAGCTGTTAGAATGAGAGAGTCTTGGCCTGATGTGTTCCTCCAAGGACCATAGCGTCCGTAGTGAAGTCCGTCAGCCAGCCTCTCATTCGCAGCGTTCGATTTATGCAGGTTGAGCCACCTCCTTGGTGCGCCCGTGTCATCAAATAGATTGGATCGGCAATGGTGGAATGGCTGGTCGCCAAAACAAATCCATGATGAGGAGCGATCAATATGAACAATGTTGCAGGGATCGATGTTTCCAAAGGAAAGAGCATGGTGTCTGTCCTCCGTCCTTTTGGAGAAGTGGTAGCAAAACCATTTTCTATTGGTCACACCGGCAGCGAACTCAAGGAGCTGGCAGACTACTTGAAAAGCCTGGACGGTGAGACACGGGTAGTCATGGAGCACACCGGACGGTACTATGAGCCAGTAGCCCGCTTTCTTCATGATGAGGGCGTCTTCGTCAGTGCAGTCAATCCGAAGCTCATCAAGGACTACGGAAATAACACCCTGCGCAAAGTGAAAACAGACAAGGCGGATTCCCGCAAGATTGCCCGGTACGGTATTGACAACTGGGCAGAATTGCGCCAACATACACCCATGGATACGATTCGAATGCAACTGAAAACACTGAACCGGCAGCAGAGTCTATACACCAAGACTAAGACGATGATGAAAAATAACCTCATCGCCCTTCTTGACCAGACCTATCCCGGTGTCAACGCCCTATTTGACAGCCCTGTCCGTGAGGACGGCAGCCAGAAGTGGGTGGACTTTGCCACGACCTTTTGGCATGTGGACTGTGTGCGGAACATGAGCCTCACTGCCTTTGCCGAGCGTTACCGCAAGTGGTGTAAACGGCATGGCTACAACTTCAGCCAGAGCAAAGCCGTTGAGGTCCACGCCGGAGCACAGGACCTGATCGCCATGCTCCCCAGGGACGCCCTGACCAAAACCATGGTCCGGCAGGCCATTGATGCGCTGAACGCTATCTCTGCCTCTATGGAACGGCTCAAGGCTGAAATGCAGGCCCTGGCAGCGCAGCTCCCGGAATATCCCGTCGTCATGGCCATGCACGGCGTAGGCGATTCTCTTGGCCCTCAGCTCGTGGCGGAGCTCGGGGATGTGACCCGGTTTACCCACCGAAACGCCATTACCGCTTTCGCGGGTGTTGACCCTGGCGCTGACCAGTCCGGCACTCACGAGGCCAAAAGTACGAGGGTTTCCAAAAGCGGGGCACCGGAGCTGCGCCGCGCCTTATTCCTGGTTATGGACTGCCTACTGAAAACACAGCCCCAGGATGATCCAGTGTACCGTTTCATGGACAAGAAACGAGCCGAGGGCAAACCCTATCTGGTTTACATGACAGCCGGCGCCAACAAGTTCCTGCGCATCTACTATGGCAGAGTAAAAGAATATCTGGCATCCTTGGAGGGAAATTAAGGAAGCATCCTTCCTTGTTGGGGAACGATACTGCATTTACGCTAAAAACATCTTATGACAGAAAGAGAGCGATTAAGATGTTTTTAGACAATTTATCCACCTCCGTCCTCAAATTATGTGATACTCGAAGACTCAGCTATGAAGCCGCCTCGGAACGATGCGACCTCAGCTCCAGATACTTCGCTGACATTGCCCGGGGCAAGACTGCGCCTACGATCCTGACGCTGGAAAAGCTCTGCGTTGGTTTTGATCTGACGCCAAATGACCTGTTGATCCCCTCAGAACTCTGGCGAGAGATGGCCTTCCGCGAACCAATGCCGGTTACACATATCCGCTGCTTTCACTTCTTTCACGGCCTGACTGGTTTCCCAGTTTGCCCCCAATGTGGGAGAACTCTCGAACGGGAATACCAGCCTTACTGTGACCGCTGCGGGCAATGCTTGGATTGGAAAGGTTTCTCCAAAGCAACGATTATCCTGCCTCAGAAATAATCCTTACTGCTACATACCTGCTAATCCGGCCAGCGTCCTTTACCTGCTGGCTGCTTTTGGCATGTCCTTTTCCCCTCCTCTCAATTTTTCTTCATTTCCCTATTGACTTTTTATTTGCAGACTTCACATTTTGTCATATTCTGCTCCAGCCGCTCCAGGGTGCGCCGGGCCAGGAGGCGGAACTCCCAGGGCTCCAGCTCCAGGGGGCGGTAGTCGCCTTTGTCCGTGATGCCGTCCGCCCGCACCTTGAGCACCAAGGGCAGGACGGCGGCAGATTCCTTGAGCACCGTGGGGGCCAGCCAGCCCTTCCCGGCCAGATACACCCACCGGAGGGCGGAGGCAGGATTACCAGGGACGTCGGGCCAGAGGTATTTCCCCGCCAGCTTCTTGCGTCGCTGCTTTTTGTTGACGGGGATGGGTGCCAGGATCTTGCCCTCTATCTGGTAGCGGAGACCCAGGGCCTCCACACAGGTGCGGACAGCCTGTCTTGCCTCCGGCTTATCTGCCCAGACAGGCAGCGGCTCCCCAAGCTCTGTGGCCAGCACGTCCTCCCCCTCTGGATCATCTGGGAAGAGGGGCACGTTCTTCACCAGCTCCAGCACGTGGAAGCCGTCCGTCAGGCCCAGCACCTTCCGCTTGGTAATGGGGATGCCCCGGTAGTGCGCCAGGGCCTCCCCCAGCTCCGGGCGCTGCCGGACCGTCCAGCCTTTCTGTAGGAAGCCGCTCCGGCCCAGCCGCAGGTCGTCCATGGTGTAGTAATGCAGGTTCATTGGGCGTCCTCCTCCCGGGCCAGCAGGGCGCCCAACCCGAACAAATCCACGCCGCAGTGCTCCAGCATGTCCAGGAACTCCGCGTCATAGGATCGGAATACCTCGGACGCCCTTTTGCACGGCATGCCGCTGGACGGACGGCTGTCCAGTGCCAGACGGACAACCATGCCGACGTTCAGATCGTGGAGCAGCCGGATGGTCTCCAGCCGCTCCCTTGCAGCACCCTCCTGCCGGGTGAGCACCACGCAGCCATGTCCTGCATGGAGGGCCAGCCGCTCCGCATCCTCCAGTCCGGAGAGCTGGAGGGCGGCCTGGGGGATGGCCAGGGTCTTCTTGCTTGTGTCATGGCAGATGGTAAATTTCATCTTCTGTTTTTACCTCGTATTCTTAGTCCTGCGGCCAGTCCCACACCCGGGGCAGCCGCCCGGTGGGGGCGGACAAGATCCGCAGCTCTGGACGATCGCTGGATACCAGTCCGGGGTTATCCAGCAGGGAGAGCTGGCGGTTAAGCATGGGGCCGGGGTCAAAGTTGGTCATGAGCAGCTCGTGGTACCTGGCGTCCTCCTGCCGGGCCATGGGGTTGGGGCGGTCAAAGCCCACAATGTAAAAGTCCGGGGCGAAGAGGGCCAGAATGTCCGGATGGCTGTTATAGGACAGAACGATGTGGCTGTCCCGCGCCGCCGGGGCGCACAGGCAGTCGTGGAGCCGGACGTGGTCCCGGAGGTCGAAGGAGGGCGCGTACATCCTCTCCGCCTCCAGATAGGGCGGGTCTGCGTAGATCACCGCACCCGGCCGGGCGTACTGCCGGACCACATCGCAGCAGTCCTTGTTCTCCACCACCACGCCCTGGAGTGCGTCTGAGGCATGTCGGAGCAGGCCGAGGAAGCGGCGCAGCTCCACGCTGCGCCCGCCGAAGCTGTTTCCGGTGGCACTGTAGCTGTACCGAATACTCAGATAATAGGCCGCAGCCCGCTGTACGTCCGGCAGGTTGGCCCGGCCCACCAGGAGCTTCTTCACCTCCTGCCTGTCCATGGGCGGGAAGTAGTCCTCTGCGGTTTGAAACTCGTCCTCCATGTGGTCCATGGGGTCATACTCGTGGTTGAGGAAGCGGAGCACCACCTCGAAGTCCGCCCGGGCGTGGAGGGGCAGGAAGTCCAGCTCCCTGAGCAGCGCCAGGGGCCGGTCCCGGGCACAGCGGAACAGGTTGACCAGATCCACATCCACGTCGTTATACACCCGGAGCGGGGCATACCCGGCGCCCAAGCCCAGGGTCACCGCGCCGCTGCCGCCGCAGACCTCCAGCAGACGGGGCGCCCTCCTGGGGAGCAGCTGGAAGATGTAGGGGAGCAGGAACAGCTTCCCGCCTACCCAAGGAAAGAAGGGTTTAGCGATCCGGCCCACCTCCCCCGGGTAGACGGAAGGCCCCCGTGGCCCTCTCCAAGCTGCGGATGGCCTTCTCCACGCCGTCCCGCATTCGCCGGAGATGCCCGATTGTGGCAATCACCTCCCAGGCGTTGGCAGAGTAGAAGTAGCCGGTGCGGTCGCTGCAGATGGGTGCCCCGTCTACCCGCAGGTTATGGACCAGCTTGCGCAGCTCTGTTCCGCTGATGCGGAATACCTTCATCAGCTTCTCCCCGCCCAGGGCATTCTGCTGGCCAAGGCAGTGCTTCTTCAGGTACTCCAGCAGTTGCTTCTCTTTGGCTTTCATGACGTCCTCCTTTTCCGGGCCGTCCTCCCGAAAAAGGGCACAAAAAACAGAGGCCGCTGTCCCCTCCGGGAAAACGGCCCCTGTTTCGTTTTGATATAGATTTGATCTGGGGTTACATCTGCTGCATCTGTTGGGGCGCCTGGGATTGCGTCTGTTGCCTAGCTATGTATGCACATCCGTCCTCTGTCAAGGTATAGCCCTTCTTCCGCAGCAAATCCAGACCGTACCGTTCCAGATCAATGCAGCCTGACAGGGCCCAATCCACACATCCCAACCGCACGCGCAGATCCATCCGTGCCATGTCTTGGAGCTGATCCGCCCGCACCACCTGGTAGCGGTTCAGATTCTGCGCCAAATCCAGGGCAGCGGGCAGGGTGGCGCAGTGCTCATACTCCAGTATCCAGAGATAGGCCTGGAGGAACCCCTTCTGCCCCTGGTTCTGTTCCTGGAGGATGAAGCCCAGGTTCTGACCGTCATAGATGAGATCCTCCAGCCGTCCCCTATATGCATCCTCCAAGCCGGTGATCCCAGGCAGGCTGCACCGTGCCTCCAGCAGGGTGCACTCCCGGATGGTCTGCACGCCCAGAGCGTCCAGGGCCAGCCGGATCTCCCCCGGCCTCACGTCCATGATGTCGTTGTAGTCCGGCAGCGCCAGCCACACCCCCTCCGGCACCGCGGAGGAGGCCAGCTTCAGCCGCAGGCTCCAGCTGTAGTCCGGCCCAGGCAGGTTGACCCCGTCGTAGAAGCCCGTCACCCCCTTTCGCGGATATACCACATAGCAGCCCCCTGCGAACCGGCCGGGGTGCTGTGCCTCATACTGCCTGCCCAGCTTGTCTAGGTCGATGTAGTCCCGCAGCTCCAGATAACTGGCGGCATGTTCCTCCAGATAGTACAGCCCCAGATCCTCGTAGCTGCGGATGCCTCCCACCACCTCATATTCGTCCAGCTTGCCCAGCAGTTTGACTGCCACCGCAGTATCACGCACATGCGGATTCCGGAGGATTATATCCAGGACAATTCCCTCCCGCACGGTCAGCGCCTCCAGCCGTTCCCGCAGCCATGCCTGCTCCTCCGGCCTGCCGGGGAGCTGTAAAAGTCCTGCTTTGTCCATATCAATCACCATGCCGACCGTTTCACTATCGGCACAAATAGAGATGAAAGAGTGCAGACAAACGGTCGCCTTTCTTATAAAATTAGCTTGAGGAGGAAGCATACTACAATGCACGGGGAGGTGAGTCGTAGACTGCTTCCAGAGTTTAAAACAGTATATCAATCAGTGCTGGAACCATCTTTCAAGCACAAATAAGTGGAGCTGCGAGCCCGCACACTAGGAATTGTATTAACACCTGTTAATAGCTTGGTGGTTCAGTCACTGCTTCCTCCGCACTATTTTGCGAAAAGGAGTATGTAGTTTGAAAGTCGTATTTCCAACCTGCTGCGGGGTTGACATTCACAAATCCTTTCTGGTGGCAACCATCATCAAGACTCCACAGGATAGTTTGCAGCCCATATATCAGAAGAAACGCTTTTCAATGTTCAATTCTGACCTGAACCGCTTTGCCGACTGGCTCCATGAGAACGACTGCATGGATGTTTGTATAGAGTCCACTGGGAAGTATTGGATTCCCGCCTTTAATATCTTGGAGAAGCGAGGCGTCCGGGTCATCATCGCCAATCCCAAATGGGTCAAAGCTGTAAAAGGCAACAAGGATGATACCAAAGACTCCAAATGGATTGGAGATTTGTTCCGCATCGGCCTGGTGAAAAGCAGCTTTATCCCGGACAAGGATATCCGCATCCTCCGTGAGTTGACTCGTTACCGCTATAAACTGATATCCATGCGAAGCAGCGAGAAAAACCGCTTTCAGAACGCTTTTACCGTCTGCAATGTGGCGCTGGATTCCGTCGTGTCCGATATGTTTGGCAAGTCCGCAGCTGCCATTACGGACTACCTCACATCCGACGAGGATTTTGACCCACAGCATTGCGTTTCTTTGTTGCAGCGCTCCCTCAAGAAAAAAGCAGATGATGTTCTCGAATCAATTGAGGGAGATGAAATCACACAGGAGCAGAAAACTCGTATTGGAATCGTCCGGGACCACCTGCACTACATTGGCTCCTTGGTTGAGCGGGTAGATACCTGTATTGATACCATGGTCAACAGATACGAAGGATACATCATACTTCTTTGTACGATACCAGGCGTTGACCGCAGCAGCGCAATTACCATCCTGTCTGAAATTGGTATTGATATGACGCAATTTGGTTCTTCTAAGCGTCTGTGCTGTTGGGCCGGTCTTACCCCAGGCAATAACGAATCTGCCGGGAAGAAAAAATCTGTCCGCATTTCACGTGCGGGAGTATATCTCAAACCTGCGCTGGTGCAAGTCGCCCACGCAGCCGTGAAGGACAAGGCTTCCCCCTACTACGCGCTCAAATATGAACGTATTGCCAAACGCCGGGGCAAGAAACGGGCCATCATTGCCATTGCCAGAATGATTTTGACTGCTGTTTACGTCATGCTCTCCAACTTAGAAGAATGGAATCCTGTTGACCTGTATAAGGTTGATATGCCTGAGCACTTGAAGGAAAAACAGCTTGCCAAGGCCGTGAAGCAGGCGGTTCGATTCCTTGAAGCACAAGGGCTAACCGTTCTTGATTCTGCCTGACCATCTTCCACAGTCCTTCCCGTTGCCCTGCATACTTTGATGTTGACAGGGCTGGTTTCGTATGCTCTTTTTTATTTGCCCTCGACCGGCTCTTTCTTTCACACTAGGGGCACCTCATTCCCATACTGTTCAGTCCGGGCTGGGGCGGCAGCGGTTTCTGCACCGGCTGGCCATCCGCCCGGGTCAGCAGACCGTAGTCTGTCAGATCGCCCCCGTACTGCCGGATCAGCGCCTCGCCGTAGCCGTAGAGGTTCAGGTACCCGCATAACAGGGCGGCATTCTCCTCCCCCATGGAGCGGCGCAGCTCCCCACGGGCCACGTCCTCCGGGGAGGCGGCGGCCCAATTCAGATTGTAGGCGTCCAGCTGTTCCGTCAACGCCATGGCATCCTCCAGGCTCGAAATGGACGACACCTCCAGCACCGCCTTGTACTTGATCAGGGCCAGAGAGTCCCGCTCCGCCAGCACCATCAGCCGGATGGCCAGGCAGTTCAGGGTGTCCAGCCGCTCCGGCGTGGCCCACGCTGTCGGAAGCTGGGGTACCCGGCTGCGGAAGGCGGTGACGGCGCAGTTGGGGAGGCCCACGGCCTCCATCCGCTCCCGCACCTCCACCAGCTCCTGTCCAGCGGGGAGGGTGAGCTCCGCCCGTTCCTCCCCGAGCCGGAGCTCCAGCCGAAAGAAGCCAGTCGGGGCCTCCGGCGCGATGCGGGGATCCTGGCCCTCTGTGGGCTTCCAGTTCCCATCCGGTACCACATACCCCTGCCTGGTGAAGACCCCGCCCGCCGACTGACGGATCCGGCGGCCCAGGAGCTGGAAGTCCAGCAGTTCAAATACCTTGTCCGGCACATCCTTCACCTCGGGGATGGAACCGTTTGCCGCGTAAACCCGGCCCAACGAGGCGTCATCCGTGGCCTCGGGCACCACCTGGCAGTGCTTTACCTGCTCAGACAGGGTAATGAGGGCGTCTGGTTCCATGGGCCTGCCGTCCTGCAGCTTGACCAGCCCCTCGAATGCGGTGCGCTGCCGGCTGTCCAGACTGGTCAGCCGCTCCGCCAGGGCATTGAGCGCGGGGAAGCCCTCGCCAGATTGCAGGCCAGGGAACAGGACGGGGAATTCCCCATAGTCCTCCATCTCCCATTCCACTCTGGTGTCCGGTGCGAGCCGCAGCCGTTCCCAGGCATCCAGGACCGTATATGGGTCCGCCGGAAGCTCCAGTGTCACATAAGTATCCTTGTCCGGATTACACAGGGATACTGTAAATACCTTATTCAAGTATCATCCCTCCCATCGTCATCGTCGTTCCGTGCTTCATATCCTTCGCCTCGCCCTGCGGGCAATGCTCACTCATTTCGCCGGAACTCCTCTCCCCACCGAACCCGCTGCGCTGGGCTTCGGCAGGGGCCCCGTTATCGTGGGATTCCTGGGCCTGCGTCTGCCCGAACCACTCCTGCTCCGTCTGAATCTCCCAGTTCTCACACTGCCACAGGTGGGCGAACAGCTCCCGGCCGCCCGCATCAATGGGGCGTTGTTCAAATCCCTCTCCAAAGCCGTCACTGGCCTGTCCGGCAGCCATCTCCTTCAGCGTGGTCAATTCCTCCTCTGTAAGAGAGCCCGATACCAGGCATTCCGCCACTCCCCACAGTCTGCCGTCTCTGGCCTCCGCGGTAAAACGGCAGGACAGCACCTTGCGGTTTACGCCATCCTCCCTGTCATAGTAGTGCATGAGGCCGCGTGCCTCCTCCTCCGGCAGTTCTGCCCGGTGGAGCGCCCCGGCAATTGCATCTGCATAGCCGGCCGCTTCCTGGCTGTCCAGGAGCCGTTCTGTCTCGTCCCAGTTCCCCCAGCCATCCGGCTCATAAAAGCCGACCGTCATTGGCATGTACAGCTTGAGCTGGGTGGACTCAGGCGGGTGGACGGAGAACATCTCCTCCCCAAGGGTCAGGATACGTTCACCTCCATCGCTCTGCCGGACATGGAACCGGCCCGAGTCATCGATGTGCTCCAGAGTACCAGCCTCCTCCAGCGTGTTTCTGGGATCACCCAGCTCCCATGTTTGGATCCGGCTGCCCGCGGGGAACTGGCCCCGCAGGAAATCCAGCCACTCCTTCGATACATCCTGCATGATGATCTGCCTCCCTTCATTTTGCCGCAAGTATCATCTGAATAGAAAAGGCCAGCTCCCCAAACGGAAGCCGGCCTTCAACGGGGTTCTTGCGCATGCTCTGTTTCCTCTGATGGTTCATAGCTCTTTCCCGCCCTTTCTTCTGGTAAGCACACAACATACCACAGTGTGCCCGTGATATCCAGCAGTTTTTTCACATCTGCTGGATGGCCGCCTGACTCTGGCTTCGCTCCAGCCACAGGGGATGATAAGCTATCTCTGTGATACCCAGGTCTGCATTGCAGGTGATATGGGCAGCCACGGCAGGGCAGGCCGGCGAGAGCTGGAACAACGCCTCGGTGAGCTCTGAGCCCAGGCCGTTCAGGATACAACGGGGCCCGCCGGGCTTTTCGGCAAACTCCGGTTGATCCATGGTGAGGCGGGCCATGGCCTGGGTGGCGGATATGCCTGTTTCCCGGCCGTATGTGATGGCCCGCTTCAAGGCATGCTGTGGATTGAAGCGCCCGAAGTCCATGGTGTAAAACCGCTGCTCCTGCCCGGACTCCACAATGGTGCAGGTTGCAATCCGGCTGGGCTCCTCCGGCCGCTCCGGGCCAAAGAAGCCCATAAGCCGGCCCTCCCTGGCCAGGCCGGACACCTCTGCCGGTGTGCGCCCGGCCTGAAGGTAGACGGCAGCGGCGAACAGCTCGCTGGGCAGAGCGGCGTTTTGGTGCTGGATGATCTCATAGGCGCCCAGGAGCGTCTCCTCACTGAAATTCCGCGCCACCACCCGCAGGGCGGTGAGCATATCGATGTACTCCGTCTCCGCACACTCCCGGTCAAAGCGGTACAGCGCCTCGGTGGTGACAGGGTTCGGCCTGGGAACCAGCTCATTGAGCTGCCGGATAAATTCTGTTTTCTGCATATTCTCTCCCCCTCGGTTCACATGGATAGCCCGCCCAGGGATGGCCCCTGGCTAGGCTGATTTTTGTCGGTCAGCAGTTGTACCAGGGTCTTCAAATCCTCCGGTGCAATCCGCTCCGCCGCCCGGCACAGCCGGTTGAGGCCATTGACGGACAGATGTTCCGATGGAATGCTGCGGATGACCTCGCCGGGCAGGGTGCTGTCCACTACCCTGGAGTGTGCCTGGGGGCTGTCCCGTATACCGGTGCGGCACAGGAGCCGTTCCAGCCTGGCCGGGCTGTCCGGCAGAACCAGCAGGGTGCTCTGCCCTTCGCCGGAGGATGCCTCCAGGAGTATGACGAACTCCCGGTCAAGATAGTCCGGGAAGGGGCCGCCCTCCTTGTAGAGCTGTTCCAGCTCCATACCGTTGTCATAGACCACCCCATAGGGGGTTACGGTACCGTGCTCGTTGAGGATCAACTTCAGGGCCTCCGCCCTGCCGTCTACCTGTTCCAACTCGTCCACGGGCATGTGGCCACCATGGAGCGTTAGGATGTGCGCCTTTCCGATCTCCTCTAGATCTGAGAAGCTTGTAATTACCGTGGCCTGCTGGCAGCAGAAGGTAAGATTGATAAAGTCCGTCATATCAAACGTATCCAGCCTGACCGCCATAGCCTGGAACTGGGCGGCCTCATAGTCGTCAAAGCTGTCCAGCCGCCGGGCCAGGTAGTCCAGCTCGTCCAGATTGGCGCCCACCTTCTCCAGGCGTTTGAGGATGGGGAAGCCGCTCTCCAGCTCGTCCACCCGGCAGTCCCGTTTCAGGCGGGCTCCCAGTTCCATAGCGGCTAGAAGTTCCAGGGTGCGCTCATATTCCATGACGGGGATGGGGAAGGGGATGGTCACCTGGCCATACTCCGGGTGCGCCGCGTTGCTCAGGACACAGCGCAGCACCGGCTGTCTGTTCTGTGTGGTCACATCTGCTGCCCTCCCATCTCCTGGCCATGGCGGGCAATGTAATCCGCCAGCGGTCTGGGGTTCTCCTCCCCATACAGGTCATAGACCATATCGTCCACCGCCTTGCGCACCGCCGGGTCATCCGTCAGGGTCTCAAAGCGGAAGCCGGTCCCATCCTTTGTGGGCAGCTCCTCCCGGATGGTCCGGAGGTAATCCTGCGGGGCTGTGAACTCCATGTGTTCGCCGTTGGCAAAGGACACCCGGCCCACCGGCCTGTCCAGTGTCTGCTGGCGCAGGTCATAGCAGTAAAGATAGCACTGGTATTCCCCGGGGCTGGGGGTACACCGGAGGCAGAAGCGGTAGTCGCCCATCTCCGCCAGATACCCATAGCTCCGACCGTCCTCCGTGATGGCCCCGCCGTTCTGCCGGCAGAATTGGCCCATAGAGGGCAGATCCTTCAACGGCCCATCCTCCCGCACGGCGTCCACAAACTGCTGCAGGGCCTCCTTGAACTCCGGCGTGTTGAACCGGTCCCCATTGTGAGGCCACCAGGTATGGTAAAACCCCTTGCCGCTGGAGCCAAAGTCCATCCGGACATGGCCCACTGTACCCAATGATCTGTCTGTCTGGTCATCTGAGTAGAATAAGCTGGCCTCCTCACGGGTGGCCGGCCGCAGGGAAAAGCAGTTGCTATTTGGTTTCACCGCGAAATCACTCCTCTTTCACTTCTTGTGTCACCTGCCTGTCCGGGGCATTGAGCCGCCGCATCTCCGAGCGCAGGCACTTCCCGTCCTTTCCCCAGCAGAAGAAGCCGTTGGCGGGGTAGGGGCAGCCCACGCAGAGGGGGGAGCGGGTGCATACCGGCCTGGGCGGCGGTTCCGCCGGGTGCTCCGGGGCGTACGACTTGTGGGCGCAGAAATGAAATAAAATCTGGGCATAGAAAAAGGCGGCGCCTGATTTGGCGCTGCCCTCACATGGACGGTTCAAGATTTGCTCCCTACTTTCTATTAGATATTGCGCTGCCGCCGGCAGTTAGCCTCGCCCTGGGTCAGAGCGGCCTTTCCACTCCAGCGGAAGTAAACGGTCCTTCTCTGTCGCAAGGGCGAGGGGCTGTCCAAGGACAGCCCCTCCTGTATGCTTCCGTCTTAGGGCTTGGATAGCCCGCACTCTGCGATCCAACTATCCAGGTTCAGGCTTTCCGCCATGAGAAGGGCCAGCTTGTGCATTGCCGCCCGGTCTTGGGCATCCTCCAGCTTGGCCGTCGTCTCAAACAGGCCCCAGAGCAGTTCGGCAATCATCTTGCCGTCGTAAGGCTTCAGCAGTTCGCTGTTGGGCAGAGCGTCCTCGCTGCTCCCGCTGCGCAGAAGCTGCCGTTCTCTTTCAATCAGCTCCAGGCTGGCCTGCAGGCTCTCCCGGGGCACTCCCCAGGCTTTGGCAATCAGCTTCACGCCTGCCTCCATGGGAGCCTCATCCCCGATCTTGTCCGGCCCGCCCAGCGCCAGGGTATTGATTGCCTCCTCAGTTATCTGCTGAAGCAGCTTCTCCGGCGCGGGATGCTTCTCAATCTGTTTCATACGTGTGTCCTCCTCGTTATTTTTTGGTGGGCTTCTGACCACAACAATACCCGCTTTGGCGGGATAAAGCTATCACCATACGTAACGAAAAAAATGCCGCAAACCAAGCGATACCAACAATTTCTGTATAGAAAAAAGCGGCGCCTGATTTGGCACCGCCCTCATATGGACTGTCCAAGCTTCTGACTTTCGCTCTGCATCTGATCCTGGGTTCTTTCCGGCAGCTGGGCTGTGATCTGATCCAGGAGGCGCCGGCATTGGAACTCCTGCTGGTAGGAGGCGGGGCCCTCTCCATAGAGGAAGCCCTGCACCGCCTGGCGCAGCCCCTCCATCTGCTCCTGGTCAAAGACCCGTTCCCTGGCCACCAGGCCGGAGCGGAGGGCGAAGTCCTCCCTGGCGCCCTGATAGTCCTCCATGTAGTAGTGGCCGTTGTTGACCCCGCTCCGGTCATAGTCCCGGGCCCAGGTGACGAACTGGGCCCCCAGCCGCGTCTCTGTCCCGGCCAGCACTGTGCCGTTGAACTCTGCCAGCACCCGGTAACCGTCCGCCAGGCCATCCGCCTTCAGAGGTGGGGCATTCTCCAGAAGCGTCATGTACTCCATCACCGTCCCCGCCGCCTCCGTGACCTGGGCCAGGGCGGCCTTTGCCCTGCTGGTGTCCACCCAGGTGGGGTCATACCGGACGACGCCGCTCTCCGTGACCCGGCACAGGATGCGGCCGTTCCACTCCACCGGGAGCAGGCCGTCCTCCTCCACCGACCGGGGCAGCAGCTCCTGCCGCCGCAGGGCGTAGGACAGCTCTTCAAAATAGGTTTCTTTTGTCATATTCGTATTTCTCCTCCGGGCTTAGCGCCCTATTTCCCAAATCAGTCCGAGCGATGCAGGCGGGTCACTGCATGGTCATCTCCTGCCCCTGGTTCCTGCCCTGCCCGCTGAAATCCATATATTCGTCATAGCACCGCAGGTATTCTTGATAGTTCTCCCCGCCGATTTCCTTCAGGAATTCTTCCTTGAACCGCCAGAGGGGATACTGGCAGAAACCGCTGTGACGGCTGAATCCCGTATCCTCTGCAATGCCCTGCTGGAGCAGCTGGCCAGCAAAATAGCAGTTGTTGGTGTCGATATATGCCCCGTTTTTCAGACTGAGAAAATTCCCGAAGGACACTGTGAGCACGGCATATTCTTCTGCCTCATCCGGGGTACTGCCCACCTCGTCCAGCACAATGGCCAGGCCGGGCAGCTCCTCCCCCATAAAATCCCTGACAGAGTAAAGCTCCACCCTGGGCTCAAGGGAAACCCGGTCGCCCGCCCAGTCCGTAATAGTGAGAATCATGATACTATCGCCGCCTTCCCGTTTATGTGTTCATTTTGCATTATATTGTCTGTGTCATCTGCCCCCAGCCTTGCCCCTGTTCTGACTGGAGCCACAACGCCATCTCCGCCATGGTGGGGCTGAATATGTGGGCCGGAGCTGCCTCACCCCGCTGGATTGGGAGCAGGGTGCGCGTGACTTCCTTCAGCAGGGCCTTGTCCGGGCACTGGTCAATCACAGGGCCGGAGGCGCTCAGAATCAGCTCATAGGAGGTGTCCGTCAGGGTGACCCTGTCCGCAGGGGCATGGCCCGCAAGGAAGCTGGCAATGTTTTGGGGTGTGCCATGCAGCAGGTAACTGCTCCGACCTCCATCCTGCTCCACAAAGGCGTGCACCTGATCTGGGCTCTGGAACAGCTCGTTCAGCTTGATCCGCCTGACCAGCTCCCTGTCGGGTAGGGTATGCCCTCCGGAACAGATGCGCGGAAACAGGGCGGGCAGCTCCCGCTCATCCCAGCCGTCTGCGATGTCCCCCCTCTGCGGCAGTCCAGAGCGGATGTCCTCCAGGATTCCGGCACCCAGGGTCCGGCCGCGAAGATCGCTGTATAAATCCCGCAGTTCCCCCGGACAGGTCAGGAAGAGCTGTATCTCGTAGGCGTAATACGCCGCCAGTGTAAGCTCCTTGAACTGGAATGCATCCCCATTACCGGGGAGGTCCGCCAGACAGTCCGGCTCCTGCAGGATGTTCCGGTACACCTCCTCCCCTCCAGCGATGAGCCAGGCCCGGAACTGGCTGAACCCGTCCTCCAGGCAGGGAACGCCCCAGGCAGCGGCTGCGGCCAGAATATCCTGCCGGCAGGCAGACTGCATATATTCTTCCAGGATCAGCTGCCAGTCCAGGAGCTCCTCCATGGTGTGCTTTTCCAGGGCGGCAGTCAGCCTGCACCGCTGTATCTCCTGGTCCGGATAGGTCCCTCCCGCATTGACGCTGTCAATGATGCCCCAAAACATGTTTCTGTCCAATTTCAATCCCTCACTCCATCTGCTGTCGTAAATCTGTATGTCACATGCTGTCGATACAGAAGCTCTGCTGTTTCGGCTCTGCGCGGAAGGCCTCCTCCTGGGCCTGTTCCCTCGCAAAATAGTCATTCATTGACAGCCCGGTCTCCTCCATGCAGAACTGCTCCATTTTCTTCTTGAAGATCTCCTGTTCATGGGGCTGCAGGCGGTAATCAAAGTATTCCTCATAAAAGATGTTCAGCTCATGTGCATAGACGAGCAGGGTATCTTGTACACACTGGTTCCTGACGTCAAATACGGCATAAACGTCCACATAGGCGTTCCGAGCCGCCTTTCCCACCAGGCCAAACACCTCGTCCAGGTTGAAATCATCGGGCCAGTACATATAAAACCCCAGCAGCCCTTCATCCAGTATTGGGTACACATCAGCAAATTGAATCTCTTCTGCTGTCAGCCTCCGGCTTCCGCACACCTCCATATTCTCAGAGGGCTCAGACTCCGGTGTATTTCTCTCGTGGTCGTCCATATCCATCACCATTTCAGCCGCTGCACGTCTGCGACCGCAGGGCCGCATCCATCCGCGCAGGAGCGGCCGCCTTTCCGATCAAATTTTTTGTTTAGGGAACATACCTGTAGGGATTTTTCTGCAGACTGCCAGCCTTCCTCCTTCCTGATCCAGGGCCGCCTGCCTCCGCTTCTGTGGCGTCTTCGCTGCGGGAAGCCGTTCTTCTTCAATTGCTGCCCCTGGGCCTCTTGCCTGGGAGCTTCATCATGCCATTTTATCCACGGAAAATCTATTCAGCAAAGCGGACGAAAAAGCGTGTGCCCTTTTTAGCAGCAGCAACAAGAGCTGGGCTGCACTGAAACTTCTTCAGGCGCAAATTGAATAACGCCCTTTTTCGACTTGCCGGGGAAATAAAAAATGCTGGCTTGATGGTGACAAAACCAACAAACCAGCATCTCTATTTTTGTATATAATTTTTCTGGCTCAGAACGCCCTTTTTGCCTGGGAAAAAGGGCGCTCTGAGTCAGAAGGGGATCATACTGGGGCAACTTGCTGTAAAACCCCTTCACCCACTGGATCACCCTCGAAAATATCTTTTTTTCAGAACACAAATTTCAGGGAAATAAAAAAGCCACACCCTCTGATACTCTAAGCGTTCCGCTTAAAATATCCAGATTGGTGTGGCTTTATGGTGCCGGTAGTGGGACTCGAACCCACACGATGTTGC
>ERZ791803.668-NODE-668-length-20195-cov-3.226812_pt1 | contig 20195 bp, 18 predicted proteins | sample MGYA00510307_ERZ791803 | MGnify/ENA primary metagenome ERZ791803 (study PRJEB30046, sample SAMN00791963) | human gut metagenome | study: EMG produced TPA metagenomics assembly of the A metagenome-wide association study of gut microbiota in type 2...
ACATTGGTCAGGGCTTCCTGGATGCCGGAATTTAACCGGTCCAGTTTCTTCTGCATAACGGTGAACCTTGGAAATGCAGTCCTGAGGATCAGCGCTATGGTCAGTGTAAGGAGGGGGATCACCACCAGGATGACCACCAGGGCGATCACGCTTATGATGGTGTCAGTTCCGCTGTTGTAGGACGAGCTGCCTTTGCTGAGATAGCCCAGGCCGTACTGGTCCACGTAGAATTCATTGACGCCGGTGAACAGCTTGACCACGCCGTCGCCGAACTTGCCCGCCATGGCGTCCTCATAGAGGTACTGATCCATGTAGGAGGATACCTGGCTGTCGGTCATGGGGTAGTCGGGACCTACCGCCAGGTAGCACTCGCCGGTGCTGGTGTTGATGACCAGGATGCCGTCGGCGGCAGCCAGCTCGATCTGGACGCCCAGGTCGTAGGCGTAGTCGTCGATCTTGCCGTCAATGGAGGTGCGGGTGGCCACGGCGATGAGGCTGTCATACCGCTTGACCCAGTTGGCGTTGAAGAGACAGATCTGTTCCTCCTGCTGGTCGGTGAGTACGTTTGCCTGGTCATCGATCCACTTGGTGTAGGCCGCCGTGGACAGGGAGGAATCCAGTCCGGTAGACTGGGCGGTCTCCTCCACCGGGTCGGCGCTGGCGGCGCGCCACTGGCCGATACCGATGGCGGCGGCGATCATGATGATGGTCAGGGCCACTGCCACCGAAGTTTTCTGGAAAAGTTTCATAGTCGGTTCCTTTCCGCTGTGTATACCCTGTGCGCTTGGCATTGTCACGCTGTGCGCTTCGTGTTGTCACGCTGCGGATTGGCCGCGCGGCCGGGTCGCTTTCCCTGCGACTCCGGACACAAACAGCCGGACGTTGTCCGTCTTGGTTTGTATCCGTCGCTCCGGTCCAAGCTCCCCTGCGCGGCTATCCTCCGCGCTTCGCTTTATCCTCTCAGCTCCAACAGCTTCTGCTTCAGCTCGCCCTCGATGCGGCCCAGCTCGGCCTCGGCCTCCTTGCGCTTCTGGCTGCCCTCGGTCTGGATCTTCATGACCTCATCCAGGGTGGAGATGAGCTGATTGTTGGTGTGCTGGAGGGTCTGGATGTCCACGATGGACTTCTCGGCCTCCCGGGCGGCGTCGATGGTGCCCATTTTCAGCATGTCCGCGTTCTTCTGCAGCAGCTGGTTGGTCATGTTGGTGACGGCGGACTGGGCGGCCGTAGCCTGACGGGAGTGCTCCAGGCCCAGGGCCAGCACCATCTGGCTCTTCCACAGGGGGATGGTGTTCACCAGAGAGGACTGGATCTTCTCCAGCATGAGGGTGTCGTTATTTTGCAGCAGCCGAGTCTGGGGACCCATCTGCACGGAGATCATGCGGGTGAGCTCCAGGTCGTGGATCTTCTTCTCAAAGCGGCTGCACAGGTTGGCAAAGTCGTTGTAGGCCTGGGCGTCCTCCTGGCTGCCGGAGGCGGCGGCCTTCTGCTTGAGCTGCTCCAGGTCGTTGGTGCGCAGGTAGTTCAGGCGCTTTTTGCCCGCGATGATATACATGGTGAGCTCTTTGTAATACTTGGTGTTCAGCTCATACATCTGGTCCAGCATGGCGATGTCCTTCATCAGCACCACCTGATGGGACTCAAGCGCCCGGACGATCTTGTCCACGTTGACCTCGGCCTTGGCATAGCTGGCCTTCAGAGCCTCCAGGTCCTTGCGCTTCTTCTGGAAGAAGCCGAAGATACCCTTCTTCTCCTCTTCCTCCTCGCCGAAGCCCTTCAGCTCCACCACCAGGTCGGACAGAGCCTGGCCCACCTCGCCAAGGTCCTTGGTTTTCACGCTGTTCAGGGCGTTTTCCGAGAAGGCGGCGATGTTCTTCTGGGCGGCGGCGCCGTACTGGAGCACCAGGTTGGAGTCGGTGACGTCGATCTTCTTGGCAAACTCGTCCACCATCTTTTTCTCGGCGTCGCTGAGCATGGACTCGTCCAGCTTGACGGCGTTGGCGTCCCGCTGGGCCTGGATGGCGGCAGCGTCAGGCTGGGGAGCCTGGGGTGCAGTGGGCTCCAAGGTGAGCTCGGGGGCCGCCTGGGCGGCGGTGGGCTCCAGGGTCAGTTCAGGAGCGGCAGCGGCCTGAGCGGCGGCGCCGGAGGGATCTAAGGTCAGCTCGGGGGTCAGGTTCAGTTCATCACTCATGACAGGTTCCTCCTCAATATGAACAAAATGAGATGATTATTTCTTATCGTAAGCCAAATAACGGTACCAGTGGAAGGCGCAGCTTCCCAGCTGCAAGACAAGCAGCAGGATCAGCAGTCCCTGGCAGGGGGAAGGAATGTCCTTCCAGGCCAGCCAGCAAAACAGGATCAGCAGCACGGGAATGATACAGGACAACAGGGCATTGAGCAGACACTCGCCCCGGCTCATAAACTCGCGGTACCGTTTCATGGGAGACCTCCTTTAAAGCTCCAGGGTCACGTCGCTGTCCTGGCTCTTGGTGGTTTTCTTGCCTTCTCCCGCCAGACCCTCCTGGGCCAGCAGGTTTTCCATGACGGTGATATCGGTGGAGATGTCCATGGCCTCGGCGCCGAACAGGGCGTCCAGCTGCTTGTCAAAGGCCTGGACGATGGTGCCCATCATCCGTTCCACCCGCTGCTTGGTGGAGTCGATGTTGTCGCCGGACACTCCCATGGCGTCCATGCGGTCATAGGCGTTGAGAATTTTCAGGGTGGTGGGCAGATAGTAGTCCAGGAAGCGGCGGATCTGGGGCAGCTTGGCGGGCTCCTTGATGACCTGGTCGATGATCTTGGAGGTGACCTCCTCCAGATGGTCGATCTGGGCGGAGATGGTCTCGTCCTCGATGCTGTCGTTGAGGCGGCGCATCTCACTCAGCGCCCGCTCCCGCTCCTTAATGAGGTTGTCGATCTCCGGGTTGCCGGTAGACTTGGGAGCCTCGGGCTTCTTCTCCTCTTTCTTCTCTTCCTTTTTCTCCTCTGCCTGGCCGGGCATCTGGTAGTGCTTGTCCGGGAAGATGGCCTTGCCCACCACAAAGGCGGCAATGGAGATCACCGCGCACAGTACATAGTCCATGGGCTGGCTCAGAGACAGGAAGAGGCCGAATACCAGCCAAACCACACCCACCAGATAAATGGGGATCGTGGAGCGTTTTACATGTTTTGCCATTGTACAATTCCTCCATAGCACGGGGAAAAATAGGGGTTCTTATGGTGCCCATTGTACCCTTAGGGGGCTGGAGGTGTCAAGGGATTTGCCCCGACCCGTAGGGATTTCCCGGAAAAGAGAAGGGAAAGTTTCGGTGGTATTTTACCCCTCCATTGACTTTATTCCACATTTTCGATATGATTGCAAATATAAAATTCCCGGACCGCGCCCCGGCGAGGCCCTTGGGGCAGTAAAGGAGACCAAATATGCTCACCCTGGAACAATTCAAAGCAGCCCGATCCGTCCTGCGCGGCGTCATCCGGGACACCAGCCTGATCCACTCTACCGCCCTGTCCAAGTCCACGGGGCACAATGTGTATTTAAAACCGGAAAATATGCAGGTGACCGGCGCATACAAAATCCGCGGCGCCTACTATAAAATCAGCACCCTCTCCCAGGAGGAGAAGGAGCGGGGGCTCATCACCGCCTCTGCGGGCAACCACGCCCAGGGTCTGGCCTACGCCGCCCAGGCCGCCGGAGTGCCCGCCACCATCGTCATGCCCACCACTACCCCCCTGGTGAAGGTAAACAACACCAAGGACTACGGGGCCCAGGTCATCCTCCACGGGGAGGTCTTTGACGAGGCCGCCGCCCTGGCTGCCCAGCTGGCCGAGGAGAAGGGCCTCACCTATGTCCACCCCTTCAACGATCTGGGCGTGGCCACCGGACAGGGCACCATCGCCTATGAGATCTTCCAGGACCTGCCCGATGTGGATGTGATCCTGGTGCCCATCGGCGGCGGCGGACTGGCCGCCGGTGTGTCCACCCTGGCCAAGCTCTTAAACCCCAACGTCACCGTCATCGGCGTGGAGCCCGAGGGCGCGGCCTCCATGAAGGCCAGTCTGGAGGCAGGCCACGTGGTCACCCTGCCCACCGCCAACACCATTGCTGACGGCGTAGCGGTAAAGACCCCGGGCGATCTGGTCTTCCCCTATGTACAGAACAACGTGGACCACATCATCACCATTCCGGACACCGAGCTGGTGGACGCCTTCCTGGATATCATGGAAAAGCACAAGATGGTGGTGGAAAACGCCGGCCTGCTCACCGTGGCAGCCCTCAAGCGCATCCAGGGCAAGGGCCTGAACGTGGTGTCCGTCCTTTCCGGCGGCAACATGGACGTCATTACCATGGCCTCTCTGGTGCAGCACGGACTCATCAACCGGGGCCGCATCTTCACCTTCTCGGTGCTGCTGCCCGACCGTCCCGGCGAGCTGATGCGGGTGTCCGGCCTGCTGGCTCAGGACAACGGCAATATCATCAAGCTGGAGCACAACCAGTTTGTCAACATCAACCGGCAGAACGGTGTGGAGCTGAAGGTGACCCTGGAGGCCTTTGGTCAGGACCACAAGAAGCAGATTCTGGATCATTTGGTTCAGGCGGGGTATCAGGTGAAGGAAGTAGACACTGCGGACTTCTATAATTAAAGAAGGCTTCCGCCCTGCGGGGGGAGACGATGTGCCTTTCTGAGCGATCAGAAAGGCACGAAAGAATCGCCGGGGGACGGCTCCGATGAGCGCCTCCGCGCAGCGGGCGCTCATAGTCCCCTTTCCCCCGGACCCCCAATTTACGGGGGTGGGTCCCTTTGGGCGGTCGGTTCGTTCCGGCGGTCCTAAGCTTTGACCTTGCTGATTTCTACTCCCGGGCCTTAGGCCCTTTTGCCATCAAAATTTGACGGCATTGCCACTCTAACATACACCGCCTCCTGCGTCCCTACCTGTTTGGTGCGGCGAACAGCGCGTGCCCGAATACGGACCAGCTGTCACAGCTTTTCTGCACCAGGCGGTGCCATTTCAACGGTATTTCTTTCAAAGTTTAAATATGTAGGCCCCAGTGGGCCGAGGCAAGTGGTATCACAGATCTTGTCTTCGGGCCGCCGGAAGGTTTTAACCAAGTCCCCAGGAAGGCGTCCCCCGTAACCGGGGGTCTGGGGGGCAGATGACTGTGAGCGTCCGCTGCGCGAAGGCGCTCACCGGAATCAACCCCCAGCGATTCTTTGGTTCCTTTCTGATCGCTCAGAAAGGAACATCGCCTCTCCTCGCCCCGCAGGGCGGAACCCTCCAAACACAAAAAGCGTCCCCGCAGGAACTCACCCTGCGGGGACGCTTGCTATATCAGAGAAAGAATTACACCTCATTCACTACGCCCACAAACAGGGTCACACCCTGGCTGCGCAGTACGAACAGGAAAGGACGGTTCAGCTCCATGATGCAGGTTTCGTCAGGCGGCGCGCCCGCTCCCATGCCCAATATGGTAACGGCGGCGGCCTCCACGCCTTCTTCATTCACACTCACCCGGGTCATCTGCTGGGCCTGGTTCAGATAGGCGTCCAGAGAGGTGAGACCGCTGAGATCCGCTTTGTCGCCATCCAGCAGGTCGGTGATGCCCAGGGATTTCAGGGTGTTCATCAGATCCAGGTCGGCGGACAGGTCAAACTTGGGTACCGACCACTCCACCGTGCCGTACTGTACATCGGCGGCTCCGGAGCTGAGGCTGGACAGGAAGTTGGGGTCATTGAGCAGTGACTCAGGAGCCGTGCCTTCCTCGGGCAGGACGAAGAACATCTCGCCCAGCTGGGTTTCCAGAGCAGCAGCCTGGTAGCCATCCCGTTTCAGAAAACTACCCGCCTTGGAAGCGTGCATAAAGTCTGCGGAGACGGTATTCCCTGCGGCGGTGGTGAAGTCTCCCGCCTGGGTTTGGGAGGCATCAAAGGGCTCCAGCCAGGCTGCCTTGTAGTAAAGGGAGGAGGCCAGCAGAAGTAGGGTGTCCGGCGCGGTCTCCACCACCGGCCCATCTCCGCCGATGAGACCGCCTGTCTCCTTGGAAATCCAGTCCGTGATGGCCTGGTCGGCTCCGGCAGTGCCCATGGGGGTGGTGTATACCCCGGCAAAGTAGTCCCGGCCAAGGGTGTCCAGGGTGGACTGGACGTAGTCCCCCTCCTGGGCGTCATTGAGCCACACGGAGTTGGACAAAATCAGGCTGCTCACCCCGTCGTTGGTGTACAGGCCCTTCCACAGGCGACCCACCTGGTCGGTGAGCTCCCGCTGACCGGCCACCCCCAGGGCGGAGAGCAGCTGGGCCTGACTGTCGCCCTGGGCGCAGGGTACCAGCATGGCAAGAGCCGCCCACAGGGAGACGGGGGAGTAGGCGGCGTTTTTCCCCTCCTGGCCTGCCAGAGCCAGGGGAGTGCTCTTGGCGGCAAAGTCGCTCAGGGCAAAGCGGGTGCCCTCAGGGATGCCGCCGCTGCGCAGCTGCATCACCGCGCTGTAATACTCATCGTAGGCGTTGTAGTAGGCGTCCCAGTCAGCGTCAGGGCCGTCCTCGGGCTGCTGGGGAAACTGGGGAAATTCGGGGTAGGTGGGCTCCTTCAGGGTGGTAAAGACGGCCTCGGCCTGGCTCTGGGACGAGCTCTGACTGCCCTTTGGGTCTGAGGATTCCCCTTTGGGGCCGCAGCTTGCCAGAGACAAGAGCAGGGCGGAGGCCAGCAAGATGGATACCGTTCGTTTCATGGCAGTACACTCCTTTCCGGTGTTTCCTCTCTACTGATTTAGACGGAATACAGGGTGGAGGGGTTCCAAATCAGGGCACGGATTCTCATCTTTATTATACCCCGTTTTGCTCCGGCAGGGAAGGGTCAGGCCAGGGAGTAGGCCCACAGATTGTTGATCTGTCCGGCCAGGGTGTCATAGTCCCACAGCTGAGAGCTGGTGGAGCGGCGGTTGGGATCGTTGACCCGGATTTTGCCGTCCTCCATCCCCACCAACACGATAAAGTGGCCGCTGGTGGTGAAGTCGCCGGGGCCGACACTGCAAATGATGGGCTGGCCGTTTTTCAGAGCGCGGGTGACCACGCCCTCGTCCAGGGGCAGCTCCTTGGCGGTGAGACCGAAGTGCTCCGCCCCCGTGCGCATCAGATCCCAGCTGGTGCCTACGCCGTCCACATACAGTCCCTGGCTGTCAGCGTACTGGGCCACCGTGTAAGGGGTGATGGTGTTGTCTCCAGTGAGGCCGCAGATCACCATGGACAGGGCGGTGGGACCGCAGCCGTTGAGGGCCATCAGACCATCGCCGTAGTTGGCGTAGCCCCAGCGCATATCCCACTGTATGAGCAGGGGGAACTCTCCCTTTGTCACCTCGCCCACCGTGTCGGCGGGGGTGTCGTGCTTGTGCTGGGGATAGCCCGCCACAAAGTCCAGGGTCTCACTGTTGCGGGCAAGCAGGGAGAGAAGATTGGCGGGGTAGTCGTCCAGATTTTTCAGGATGTACTTGGCCTGGGTCTCCTCTTTGGCCAGTTCACGCAGCTGGGAGAGAGTCTCGCTGCTGATGGTCTGTCCATCCAGGGAGTGGCGGGGCTGGAAGGGGAAATAGCCGGTATAAAGGCGATAGCCTCCCACCACTGCCACCAGGACCAGAAGAATCCAGGGCAGAGGGGAGCGGCGACGTTTTTTCTTTGTGGAGGCGGCAGCCTCGCGGGAACGGGATGGCATAGGGAAAACCTCTTTTCTGTCCAAGGGATGTCTTCTATACCATACCGCAGAAAGATTAAATTGATATGGAATAATTCTTAAGTTTTTTCGAAGGTTTTCTGACCCTTGTATGGGAGCATGGTTTTTGGTATCCTGAGGAAAAGGAAGAAAAGGAGGCGAGGGCTATGGTGCCCAGCTACGAGACCATGGGGGACTGGCTGGAGGAGATCGCCCAGCAGTTCCCGGACGCGTTTTTTGAGGAGCTGGACGGAGGCATCCAGCTGGAGGAGCAGGCCCTGCCCGACCCGGAGTTTCCACCGGGGGAGATGTACATCATGGGGGAGTACTGCAATGATATGCTGGGGCGGTATATCGTACTCTACTACGGCTCCTTTGCCGCTCTGCTCGCTGACGAGGACGAGGAGACCTGGAAGGACGAGATCTTCGCCACTGTGGCCCATGAGTTTACCCACCACATGGAGGATTTTGCGGGGCTCCACGCTCTAGATGATAAGGATGCGGAGTTTTTAAGACAGGCGAGGGGAGATGAGTGAGGGTTCCGCCCTGCGGGGCGGGTGAGACGCTTGTTCCTTTTTGCTTGCCCAAAAAGGAACCAAAAAGGCACCAGGGAGTGTGGCTCCGACGAACACCTCGCCAGAGGCGGGTGTTCATAGTCGCCACCCCTGGACCCCCATTTTACGGGGGCGGGTCACTTCGGGTTTTTGATAAACCCCGGCGGGCAAAATCAAGACCTGTTTCCGTCCTACTCTCAGGCCACAGGGCCTTTCTGCCAACAAAATTTGTAAGCTGCTGCTTCTATTGCACACCGCCTGGTGCCTGCCTACCTGTTGGGTGCGGTGGTGGTCGTATAAATGCGCCCAACAACTGCCCAGCTGCCACGGCTTTGCCAGCGTAGGCGGTGTTCGTCCAGCGCAATATCCACCAAATTTTACACTGGTAGGGGCCTGTGTCCCCGGGGCAAGAAGGACCAGACGGTCTTGGCTTTGCCCGCCGGAAGGTTATCGCTAAGAAACCAGGAGGGCGTCCCCCGTAATTGGGGGACCGGGGGAAAGGTGACTATGAGCGCCCGCTGCGCGAAGGCGCTCATCGGAGCCGTCCCCCGGCGATTCTTTCGTCCCTTTCTGATCGCTCAGAAAGGGACATCGTCCCCTCGCCCCGCAGGGCGTAACTTTTCCCCAAACAAATAGCCCTGGCTGCCGTTGACAGCCAGGGCTTTCTTCTTAATCCCGATCAGATTCGTATTTCAAAATCTGTCCCGTTCCGCCGTGGATGGTATACTCATACTCCATTCCTCCGGCCTTGAACTCCACTTCATACTCCAGAACGCCGTCATCCCAGTCCTGTTCCACCTTCATCTCGGAGGTCTGGCTGGCGCTGACCCCCGCGTGGTTCAGGGCAATGGATTTGGCCTTTTCCGCACCGATGTCGGTGGAGGAAGTACTGGAGCCGCCGCTGGTCTGGCTGCCGCTCTGGCCGGTGGATTGTCCGGAGCTTCCGGAGCCACCGTAGTTCTCCCGCTCGCTCTCCAGCACGGTGGCGGAGGTGAGGGCGATTTTGTACTCATAGCGGGTGTTGCCCGCCATAAATTCCACCTCATAGCACTCGGCGCGGCCGTCGTCGTACTCCAGCCAGGCGTTGCAGTATTTGGTGCTGCTCTCGCTGACCCCGGCGTGGTTGAGGGCGGCGGCCTTGGCGGCGCTCTCACCGATGAAGGAGGAGGTATTGGTGGAGGAGCCGCTGGTGTTGGCGCCGTTCTGCTCGTTCTTATACTTCACCACCGCTCCGGTCTGGGCGTCGATCTCGTAGTCGTATTCGGTGCCCTTCACGTGGAATTCCACCTCATAGACCATGCGTCCATCATCGTAGTCGTACTCGGCCTCCACAAAGGTGGCGTCGGAGGCCGAGAATCCGGCGTGCTTCAAAGCGGCCTCCTTGGCGGCCTCCAGGCCGATGTAGGCGCTCTGGCTGGCAGAGCCGGAGGTGGTAATGGGAGCGGCATTTGCCGCGCCGCTGTTCTGCTCATTGCCGGAGGTCTGTCCTTCCAGAGGAGCCTGGGCGGTATAGAGGAGGTTCAGCTCGTTGATGGACAGGCCCACCAGATCCTCAAAGGTCTTGGTGTTGTTGCTGCCCGCCACGATGGCCTGGATCAGGGCCGCCTTGCCAGTGGAAATGCCGTACTCCTGGGCCTTTTGGCTCAGCTCCTCGCTGTTCTGGAGGGTCTGAGCCAGCACTGCGCCGTTCACCTGAGCATTGGCCAGGGCGGCGTCGGCCTGGGCGGTAAGCTCCTGCTGGAGCTTCTCGCCTCGTGCCTGGTCATCGTCCTCCACGGTGATGAGAATGGAGTTGGCCAGCTCATCCACATAGCCGTGCTGCAGGAGGGAGCCGATGATGGCATACATGGCCACGTCGGCCTGGGTGCCTTTCAGGTCCATGCCGTCCAAAATCTCCGCCCCATCGTCGTTCATGGGGGTGGCGGAGAGAACTTTTTCGTTTTTATTGACTTCCAGCTGGATGCTGGGGTTCACGTCCAGGGACACCAGAGAGGCCACCGCGTTGTTGGCGCTGTAATAGTAGTAGCCTCCGCCGCCGCCCACCAGCACCAAGGCCAGACAGGCGGCCGCCGCCAGGGGAGCCCAGCGTCTCTTTTTCTTCTTCGTTTCCACGGCATTTGTCATGTCGATCACAGTTCCTTTCCCCGTTTCACACCGGGAGAGCACGCCCTCCAGGTCGTTGGGGGCGGCGTGATCCAGGGCGGTGCGCAGCCTGCGTTCCAACTCATGGTCTGTCATGGGGCGTCATCTCCTTCCAGTTTGGTCTTGAGTTTTGACAGGGCTCTGCGATACTTGGACAGCACGGTGGGCAAAGGCAGCTCCAGCAGCTTGGCGATCTCCCGGTGTTTGAGACCGGCCGCGGCGTGGAGCACCACGATCTGCCGTTCCTGGTCGCTGAGGATGTTGAGGGCGGCCTCCAGCACGGCCCGGTCCTCGGGGGTCACCGAGGGGGACTGGGCGGGGATAGCGTGCCACTGCTCCTCTCCAAGGTCCTGGGTGCGGCCACGGTCCCGCAGCTTCATGCGGGCCAGGTTCCTGGTGATGGTGAGCAGCCAGGCCATGGGGGTGCCCTGAGGGCGGTAGAGGTGGCACTTTTCCCAGGCGGTCACGTAGGTGTCCTGGGTCACGTCCTCTGCGTCGTGTCCGCTGCCCAGAATGGACAGGGCCAGGCCGTATACCGCCGCCCGGGTGCGGTGGTACAGCTGAGCCAGAGATTCCCGGTCTCCGGCGGCCAGGCCCGCCATCAGCCCTTCCAGCTGCTGGGGGTCGGGGACGCCATATTCACTTTGCAGTGCTGCCAATAGCATCAGCATGGCGCATTTCTCCTGTCATTTATGAAATGGGGAACGGGGGCATTTTATTGCGTGGAGACGAAAAAATTTCTGGAATTTTTTCGCCCTCCATTATACCCGCCCTTGGGGCTTTCTGGCAAGAGCCTTGCAGGGAGACGGCGGGGTGTGGTATCCTTGGCACAACAAGGAGAGGAGGGGCGGACCATGGAACAGAAAACAGTGCGGGGCCGCTTTGCCCCCAGCCCCAGCGGACGGATGCACCTGGGCAACCTGTGGTCAGCGCTGCTGGCCTGGCTCAGCGCCCGGAGCCAGGGGGGCGAGATGGTGCTGCGGCTGGAGGACCTGGACCCGGACCGCTGCACCCGGGCCTGGTGCGACCAGGTGATGCGGGATCTGGAGTGGTTAGGATTAACCTGGGACAACGAGCCGGTGTACCAGTCGCAGCGCACCACGGTATATGCACAGGCTTTCCACACTCTGGAGGAGCGGGGCCTTATCTATCCCTGCTACTGCACCCGGGCTGAGCGCCTGGCCGCCTCGGCACCCCACCGCAGCGACGGGCAAACCATCTACGACGGCCGCTGCTCCCGGCTGACCGAGGCGGAGCGGGAGGCTCTCAGCCAGACCCGCCGCCCGGCCTGGCGGGTAAAAGTGGGCCAGGAATCCATTACAATTTGCGATCTTTTGCAGGGAGAATACAAAGAGGACTTAAAAACCGACTGCGGAGACTTCATTTTGCGCCGCTCCGACGGGGTGTACGCCTACCAGCTGGCGGTGGTGGTGGACGACGCCGCCATGGGGGTAAACCAGGTGGTGCGGGGCAGCGACCTGCTCTCGTCCACACCACGGCAGATCTATCTCCAGCGGCTGCTGGGGCTGCCGGAGCCGGAGTACGGCCACGTGCCTTTGCTGCTGGCCGCCGACGGGCGGCGGCTGGCCAAGCGGGACCGGGACCAGGAGCTGGGGGAGCTCCAGAGCCAGTATACCTCGCCCGAGCTTTTGGGCCGCCTGGCCCATCTGGCCGGTCTCATCCCGGAGCCCGCGCCCATCACCGCCCAGGAGCTCGTCCCCCTCTTTTCCTGGGAAAAGCTCCCCCGGGAGGACCTCAAGGTGGAAAAATTTTAAATTATTATAGAGGTAACCCCTTGACTTCTGGACAAAATCAGATATAATAATTAGGCCTGTCTTCCTGAGAAGGCGGGCCTTATCCTTGCTCCCGGCATGAAGACCGGGGGCCACAAGACCATAAGGAGGTGCAAGAAACATGGCAAAGATCACTGCGAACTACGAGGCGATGTATATCCTGGACCCCGCTCTGAGCGAGGAGGCCATCGCTGCTCTGGTTGCGAAGTTCAAGGCTGTCGTGGAGGCTAACGGTACCGTCTCCGAGATCGACGAGTGGGGCAAGCGCCGTCTGGCCTATCCCATCAACGATCTGATGGAGGGCTACTACGTCCTGATGACCTTCAACGCCGCTGCCGCTATCCCCGCCGAGCTGGACCGTATTTTCCGGATCACCGACGGCGTGATGCGTTCCCTCATCGTCTGCAAGGACCAGTAAGGGGGAGCTAAAATGCTCAATCGAATCATTATCATGGGTCGCCTGACCCGTGACCCGGAGCTGCGCCACACCCAGACTGGGACCGCTGTGGCCTCCTTCACCCTTGCGGTGGACCGGGATTTTAAGGACAAGTCCACTGGCGAGCGCTCCACCGACTTCATCGACGTGGTAGCCTGGCGCCAGACCGGCGAGTTTGTCAGCCGCTACTTCACCAAGGGCCGCATGGCCGTGGTAGAGGGCCGGCTGCAGATCCGGGATTGGACGGATAAAGACGGCGGCAAGCGCCGCAGCGCCGAGATCGTGGCGGATAACGTCTACTTCGGCGACTCCAAGCGGGACGGCGACGGAGGCTATCAGAGCTCCGGCTACGCCTCCGGCGGCGGATACTCCGGCGGCTATGCCTCCGGTGGTTACGCTTCCCCCGCTGCTCCGGCCGCGCCTGCGGCCCCCTCCGGCTACGGCGCCCCCTCCATGGGCGGCGACCAGTTTGCCGAACTCTCTGACGACGACGGCGAGCTGCCGTTTTAAATCTTAGACCGTATATGGTCGTAAAAGGAGGTTACTCTCATGGCTATGGAACGTGAAAACCGGGCTCCCCGCGGCCGCAAGCGCCGCAAGGTCTGTGCCTTCTGCGTGGACAAGGTCGAGTGCATCGACTACAAGGACGCTGCCAAGCTGCGCCGCTATACTTCCGAGCGCGGAAAGATCCTGCCCCGCCGCACCACCGGCACCTGCGCCATGCACCAGCGTCAGCTCACTGAGGCCATCAAGCGCGCCCGTCAGATCGCGCTGCTGCCCTTCGTGACCGACTAATTGCAGAAGCAAACGAGAGGCCAGCCCTTCGGGGCTGGCCTCTCGTTGTTTGCATTGGGGGACGGCGGGCGGCCACAAGGGCCGCCCCTACAAACTGGTAGGGGCGGGGTTTATCCCCGCCCGCCTCCTATGTGTTCGCGGGCAGCTCCGGTCCGGCGGCCTCCGGGAAGGAGACCACGGCCTTGAAGAGATCGCCGTCGATGTCCAGGCGGAAGGTGCCGCCCTGGAGCTCGGTGAGGCTGCGGGCAATGGACAGGCCCAGGCCGGAGCCCTCGGTGGTGCGGGACTCCTCCCCCCGGACGAACCGCTCCATGAGCCGCTCGGCGGGGATGTTGAGGGGCTGGCGGGAGATGTTCTTGATGGACAGGACCACCTTGCCCTCCCAGCGGCACACCTCCACATAGATGCGGGTGCCCTCCAGGGCGTACTTGTTGCAGTTGGAGAGCAGGTTGTCGATGACCCGCCACAGGTGGCGGCCGTCGGCCAGGATGGAGCACTCCTCCTCCGGGAAGGCGGGCACCACGGTGAGGCGGCTCTGGGCAAATTTCTCCTCAAACTCCCCCAGGGCCTGCTGGACGAGCTGCACCATGCCCAGCCGGTCCAGGTGCACCGACAGACTTCCGGTGGACGCCTTGGACGCCTCCACCAGATCCTCCGTCAGCTTCTTGAGGCGCTGGCTCTTGCGGTCCAGCACCTCGATATATTCCTGGGCCTTGGGATTGTCGATGTCCTGCTTTTTCAGCAGATCCACATAGTTGATGATGCTGGTCAGAGGGGTCTTGAGATCGTGGGAGACGTTGGTGATCAGCTCGGCCTTAAAGCGCTCGCTCTGGATGCGCTCGTCCACGGCATTTCCGATGGCGGCGCCCAAATCGTTGAGCTGCCCGGCGTGCCGGGCCAGGTCACTGTACATTTTGTGGGTGTCGATCTTGAAGTCCGGGTCGCCCCCCACGATGCGGCCGGTGCCCTCCCGCACCCGCTTCCATTGGATGGTCCAGCGGCAGAGGCAGTAGAGCACAAAGCCCTGAAACACGGGGATGAGGAAGATGGTCAGCGTGGTGAGCAGGGTGCCGGCCAGGTAGAGCAGAAAGAGCACCACCACCCGGCCCGTCATGGGCCAGCTCCGGGCCGCCGCCCGGCAGCCCCGGGCGATCAGCTTGCACAGCATACAGATGAGGGTATTGCTCCACAGGGTGCGGGTCTTGATGCGGGTGGCCACGGTAAGGCAGAAGGCCAGGACACAGCCCAGAATGGCTACGGTGATGACACACATGCCGACCAGCAGGTCGGTGGCCAGTTGGGATACGTTGAGGCCGAAGGCGATCGCGTCCCCCGCGTTGAGAAGGAGGGCGATGGCCCAAAACGCGCCGAAGGCCAGCAGATCCAGCGGGATGCGGTCGAACCAGTTGCACCTCGGGCGGCTCTCCTCCTTCCGCCAGCCGGCGGCCCGGAGCAGAAACACCAGCAGGAGTATCCCTGCGATGTCCAGCACCAGGGCCAGCACCGCCAGGGCGGGGAGGTAGCTGGCGTACTGCTGGTAGTCCTGGTAACTGTCCCAGAACTCGTCCTGGACGGTGAGCGGGTCGGTTGCGCCGTATTCCAGGGCCAGCACGGAGGTGGTCACCCGGCTGTCCATCTGCTCGTCATAGTTCCAGGTATAGCCGTCAAAGGTGTAGCCGTATTGGGCGGCGAGCCCGGCATCCTCCGGGGTGACGAGCTGCTTGGTGCCAGCGGCGTCGGGAAGGGCGATATAGAGGAGGTAGTACTGCTCCTTCCCGTTCCAGACCACATAATCCTGCTCGCGGGCGGCCCCGTTCTGGGTGAGGGAGAGCTCCTCCTGCTCCACGGCGTGAACGCTCTCGTCCAGGGAGGCCGCCCCCTCCAGGTTGGAGTAGACGAGGGTGCCGGTGTCGTTGCGCCGGATGGCAAAGCGGAAGTTGGTCCGCTCCGGGGAGAGGGCCTCCTCCAGCATGTCCAGCCGCCGCTGATCCAGGTAGGGCAGGGCGCCGTTCCACTCCTGGTTTTGGAGCAGCCGGGCCAGCTCGTGCACCTGACTGGAGCGGTTATACAGGTCGGAGTAATAGTCGTTGCTGTCGTAATACCCGCTGCCCAGCCACAGGGTATCCCACTGGTAGAGGATAAAGACAGTGGACCAGAAGCCGCCGGCGCCCACGGCCAGGGCCAGAAGGACGGCGGCCGTCTTGGCCGCCAGACTGGTTCGGAATCGTTTCATGGCATTACCTCCTGGAATATGGGCGGGGTGCGGCCGGAGCGAGCGCCCCCTAGACCTTTTCCATCTTGTACCCCAGCCCCCAGACCACCTTGATGTACCGGGGGTTGGCCGGGTCGATCTCCAGCTTCTCCCGCAGGTGGCGGATGTGGACCGCCACCGTGTTTTCCGAGCCGAGGGAGGGGTCGTTCCACACCAGCTCATAGATCTGGCTGGTGGAGAACACCCGGCCGGGGTTCTTCATCAGCAGGAGAAGGATGTTGTACTCGATGGGGGTGAGGCTGACCCCCTCCCCGTCCACGGTGACCGATTTGGCCCCGTCATCCAGCGCGATGCCGCCGTTGGTGAGCAGGGTGGGATTGGCCTCCCCGCCGCCCTGCTTGCCGCCCAGGCTGGTGTAGCGCCGGAGCTGGCTCTTGACCCGTGCGATGACCTCGATGGGATTGAAGGGCTTGGTGATGTAGTCGTCCGCCCCGATGTTCAGCCCCAGGATTTTGTCGCTGTCCTCGCTCTTGGCGGTGAGCAGGATGATGGGCACGTTGCAGCTCTCCCGCAGCTTGGCCGTGGTGCGGATGCCGTCCAGGCCGGGCATCATCACGTCCAGCAGGATCAGATCCACCGGCTCGCGCTCCGCCAGGCGCAGGCATTCCTGCCCGTCGTAGGCCTTCACGGTGGCATAGCCCTCGCTGGTCAGGTAGATGTCCAGGGCCGAGACGATGTCCTTGTCGTCGTCGCAGATCAGGATGGTATTCATACAGTCACCTCAGATTGTAAAGTCAGTATAGCAGACGAAGCTTAAGGGGCGAGGGGGAAAATCTTTAAAAAGCGTTTAAGACCCCGGAACATTTTACCCCAGAACCCGTCTAAAAAGCAAACCATATTATAAAAGGAGGGTGTTCCATGAAGAAACGAAAGCTGCTGGCCCTGTGCCTTGTGCCGGCCCTGCTGGCCGGGTGCGCCGCCCCGGCGGGGGTGACCGACCTGTCCCGGCAGTTCGAGGCGGGCGACCCCGCGCCCCCGGAGGCCGATCCGGCGGTGGACGCCGCCATCGGCACCCTGGGGGCGGAGCTGCTGCGGGCGGCCCGCGAACCGGGGGAGAACACCCTGCTCTCCCCGCTGTCTGTGGCCCTGGCCCTGTCCATGACGACCAACGGAGCTGCGGAGGACACCCTAGCGGAGTTCGAGGCCCTGCTGGGGGCGGACGTGGAGGCCCTCAACGCCAACGCCGCCTCCCTGCTGGCCGATTACGCCGCCCTGGGGGGCTCCACGGAGTGCTCCATCGCCGACAGCCTGTGGCTGGACGGGCGGCTGGAGGCCAACGAATTATTTCTCTCCCGGTGTACGGCGTTCTATGGGGCCCGGCTCTATCAGGCCGATCTGGACACCGACGGGGCCCGCCGGGCGGTGAACAACTGGGTAGGGGAGGTCACCCGCGGGCTGATCCCGGAGGTGCTGGCCGAAACGCCCGCCCCCGAGACCGTCCTGCTGCTGGTCAACGCCCTCTACCTGAAAAACGCCTGGGCCAGCGAATTTGATCCGCTGGACACCCGCCCCGGGGACTTCACCGCCGCCGACGGGAGCGAAGCCGAGACGGATTTCCTCTCCAACGGCCTGCGTGCCGAGCAATACTTCGCCGCGGAGGGGGCCGCCGGGGTGGTGCTCCCCTATGACGACGGGCGGCTGGGCTTCCTGGCCGTGCTCCCCGACGGGGAGCTGGACGCCTGGCTGGAGACGCTGGACGGGGATACCCTGCCCGCCCTGCTGGCGGCCGCGGAGGAGGAGCGGGTGCTTCTTCGGCTGCCCAAGTTCGAGGCGGAGTGGGGCGGAGAGCTGTCCGACGCCCTGGCCGCCATGGGGCTGGAGGATGCGCGGCGCACACCGCTGCGCCGTTTGACGCCGGCCCAGCGCAGACGGCTTTCCATCGCGCGGGAGATCGTCCGCGCTCCCGAGGTGTTTTACATCGAAGAACCGCTGGCCGGGCAGGACGCGGAAGGATGCAGGCGTATTCTGGAATGGATGGACGGCGTGCCGTCCACAGGCCGGTGCTGCATCGCGGCCACGGCTTCCACGCGCACGGTCTATCTGCTGCCGGGCGAGCGCTACCATTTGGACGGGAACGGATTGGAAAGGCTTGAGGCCGCCGAGGAAAGCGCGGCGCAGGGCACAGCGGTGGAAAAGATCCCGGCCAAAGCCGGGGAGACATTGCTGCTGTTCAATCCCTCGGACATCGACTTTGCCGAAAGCGCGTCCGGCCGCACGGCGCTCAGCGTCCGGGGCGAAGAATACGCCTGCGCGCTCACGCTGGAGGAGCTGTCTGTCCGGCTGGAACGCTACGGCTTTTTTCGCTGCCACCGCTCCTACCTTGTGAACATGCAGAAGGTACAGGAGGTGGTGCGCTGGACGCGCAACAGCTACGCGCTGCGGCTGGAGAACGGGCCGGAATCCGGTGTGCCGCTCAGCAAGGGCCGCATTGATGCCATGCGGCGGCAGTACCGGTTTTGACAAAGAAGCCGCGTATGGCGGGAGAAAATAAAAGCTGTGCCTGCCCGGGCGGCGTATGCGGCGGGGATGGTGCAGCTTATCGTTTCGATACGGATGCCCGTATCTGCTTTATGGGCCTTTGGAGGAATTTTCGCGCCGGAAATAAAAGGGCGGCGGCGGAAAACGGCAATGGTTTCTGCTCCGTTCATGCCCCGTAATGCTCCGTTCGCCGTTTGGGATGCTCCCTTCACGGCATTTTTGTAGCAAGACTGCTTTTTTTTCGGTAAAATGATATCATTCACCGAAAGGAGCGAACCGCCAATGGACATTCTATCCATGCAGAACGTATCCCTTTCCTTCGGCAGTACCCGGGCGCTGGACGGCCTGAGCTTTGCCGTGAAGGAAGGGGAGATTTTTGGTTTTCTTGGGCCTTCGGGCGCGGGAAAAACCACTACCATCAAGCTTCTCACACGTCAGCTCCGGCCCGGCGCGGGAGAGATTGCCGTATTCGGCGCGCCCATTGCCCGCCTTGACAGCGCGGCTTATGAGCAGATCGGCATTTTGTCCGACAACAGCGGCGTGTACGAGCGTATGAGCGTCTATGAAAATATGAAGCTTTTTGCAGACCTGCGCGGCCTGCCCGCCTCCCGCATCGGGGAAGTGCTGGAAAAAGTGGGCCTGGCCGACGCGGGCAAGCGCGTGGCAAAAAAACTCTCCAAGGGTATGCGCCAGAGGCTGATCTTAGCCATGGCCGTGCTGCACCGGCCCCGGCTGCTGTTTCTGGACGAGCCCACCGCTGCGCTGGACCCCGCCACCACGGCGGCCATCCACCGCCTGCTGCGGGAAATGAACGACGGCGGCACGACGATCTTCCTCACCACGCACAACATGGAGGAGGCGGACCGTTTGTGCGCCCGCGTGGCTTTTTTGAACGAGGGGCGTATTGCCGAGACAGGCGTGCCCGCACAACTGAAGCTGAAGTATGCCAAAGACAGGGTGCGCGTATTGCTGGAGGACGGTGAGGCGCTGGAGTGCGCCAGAAATCCAGAGGCGATCGGGGCGCTGCTGGCGGACCTTTCCGGACGGGGCATTGCGTCCGTGCATTCGGAAGAGCCGGACCTTGAAGAAATATTTTTGCAGGTGACGGGGAGGAATTTGGTATGAAAAAGCATCTGCGTGTTTTGCGCACGCTGTTTGTAAAGGACATTGTGGATATGTTCAAAAATCCCAACGTCCTCCTGATGCTGGCGCTGCCGCTGATCTTTATCGTTATCTATCAGTTCGTAGATCTTGGCATGTCGCCCGCTTATCTCCTGATGCTGGGCGTGATGATGAACCTGTGCCTGACGCCGCTTTCCGTACTGGGCATGATGATCGCCGAGGAAAAGGAAAAGAACACCATGCGCACGCTGATGCTGTGCAATGTGACGGGAGGGGAGTTTCTGGCCGCGAAAACGCTGGCGGTGCTGGCAGGCACTCTGCTGGTGGACACGGTGTTGTTTTTTCTGACGGGCTTCGGCCCGGCGCAGCTTCCGGTATTCCTGCTGGTGTGCACGGCAGGCAGCATAACGATGCTGCTGTTGGGCGGCCTGACGGGGATCGTCTGCCGGGACCAGACCTCTACGGGCACCATTGCAGGCCCGCTGGCTCTGGTATTCATGCTGCCCACCATGTTTGCCGGGATGGGCGGCGTGCTTCAGAAAGTCGCGTCCTTTGTGCCGACCACGGCTACGGCCGATTTAATGTTTCTGGGGCTTGGGCACCAATCGTGGATGGGGGCGAACGTGCTTTGGGACGTCGCTGTGCTTGCCGTGTGGACGGCGGGCAGTGCAGGGCTGTTCGCGCTGGCCTTCCGCAAAAAGGGCGTGGACAACTGAGCGGAGTTTTTATCGTTCAATAAACAGCATCCGCCCGCCGGAGACCCGGCGGGCGGATGCTGTTTTCGGTTCAGCGCAGGAAGTATACAAGCTCTTCCTTGGGCGGCTGGGCGGGGGTGACGCTGGCAGCCTCCAGCCAGGGGCCGACGCCGTCATAGATGGGATGCTCCTTTGCGCCCACGGTGGCCGT
>ERZ791803.669-NODE-669-length-20148-cov-2.762405_pt1 | contig 20148 bp, 16 predicted proteins | sample MGYA00510307_ERZ791803 | MGnify/ENA primary metagenome ERZ791803 (study PRJEB30046, sample SAMN00791963) | human gut metagenome | study: EMG produced TPA metagenomics assembly of the A metagenome-wide association study of gut microbiota in type 2...
CTGCGAGCTTAAGTGGAACCCGGCTGAAAAGACCTGGGACTGCCCCTGCCATGGCTCCCGGTTCGATTATGACGGGAACCTGATTGACAATCCCGCGCAGAAGGGGAACGCTTTTTAGGCGTTCCCCCTCTGTCCGCAGACATGCCCTAATCCATATACGCGCCCTTCATGGCGCTGACCGCATGCTGGGCATACAGCTTTAAGATACCCTTTGTATATTTGCTCTTAAACCCTTTCCAGTTCTTCTTCCTCCGGGCAAGGATCGCGTCCATTTCCTCAGGCGTCTTTTCCGCTCCGTCCACACCCACGATATTTAACGACCGCTTTTCCAGGTTCAGTTCAATCAGGTCCCCTTCTTCCACAAATGCAATGGGACCTCCTGCCGCGGCTTCCGGGGACACATGGCCGATGACCGGGCCCCGGGATGCGCCTGAGAACCTTCCGTCCGTAATCAGCGCCACACTGGCTGCCAGCTTCGGGTCCGAACAGATGGCCTCACCGGTATAGAACATTTCCGGCATGCCGCTTCCCCTTGGGCCTTCATAGCGGATAAAGACAGCGTCTCCCGGTTTCACCTTTCCGTGAAGGATGGCCTCAATGGCTTCTTCCTCGCTGTCAAAGGGACGGGCCGTGAGGCGGCTGTTAAACATGCCCGGCGGGCAGGCGGTATGCTTGATGACCGCTCCCTCCGGCGCCAGGTTGCCTTTCAGTATGGCAATGCTTCCATTGGTGCCCATGGCATGTCCAAAATCCCGGATGATGTCCGTCCTGTCTATATCCCTGTGGATTGCCTGGCTCTTGCTTTTAAGTATCCTGTCGCAGTGTTCGTAGAACCCGCTCTTTTTAAGATTCTCCAGGTTTTCCCCCAATGTCTTTCCCGTGACGGTCATCACATCCAGGTGGAGCATTTCCTTGATTTCCTCCATGACCCGCGGGACCCCTCCCGCATAATAGAAATACTGGGCCGGCCAGTCTCCGGCCGGGCGTATGTTAAGGAGGTAATGGGCGCCCCTGTGAAGCCGGTCAAAGGTGTCCGCGTCAATCTCAATGCCGAATTCATGGGCAATGGCCGGGATATGCATGACCGCGTTGGTGGAGCCTGAGATTGCGGCGTGTACCATGATGGCATTCTCAAAGCTTTTCAGTGTGACAATGTCAGCCGCCGTGATGCCCCTCTTCACCAGTTGGAGCAGTTGTTTTCCGGCGTCATAGGCGGCCTGGCGCAGTTCCGGCGCAGTTGCAGGCATCAGGGCGGTTCCGGGAAGCATTAATCCCAATGCTTCTGCCATCACCTGCATGGTGGACGCCGTCCCCATGAAGGAGCAGGCGCCGCAGCTGGGGCAGGCATGCTGTTTATAATAGGTCAGCTGCTCGCCTGGTATCTCATGGCGCTCATACTGGGCGCTGAATTTGCCGATCTGTTCCAGGGTAAGAAGCTGGTTGATGGCGCAGCCCGGGTCATCCTCCGTATATTCCGGCGGCAGTGTAAATGCCTCCATCACACCGCCGGTTACCATGATTGCGCTCATCTCCTTTAACCGGCCAATGCTCATGAGCATGGCAGGCATGGCCTTGTCGCAGCTGGCAATAAAGACCCCGCCGTCAAAGGTGGTTGCATTGGCCTGTACTTCAATCAGGTTCACGATGGCGTCCCTGTGGGCAAGGGAATAATTGATCCCGTCATGCCCCTGCCCCATCCCATCGCACATGTCCGTTGCGTAATACCGCGCAGCCTTTCCACCATTCTCATCAACACTTCTCACTGCTTTTTCCACAAACTGGTTCAGGTGGCTGGAGCCCGGATGGCTGTTGCCATATGTGCTTTCAATCATTATCTGAGGTTTCTCAAGGTCGTCCAGCTTCCACCCCATCCCCAGGCGCAGCGGATCCATCTCCGGTGCCAGGCTGCGGACTTTTTGGCTTCTTAACATAATATTTTCTCCTATAAAATCATCTTTTTATTTCTTTTTGAATGACATGGCCAATGCTTCCTCACTCCAGAGGAAGCTGATTCACTTCATTTATCAGGCTGTTGACCCGCTGCCTGTTTACAAGCAGGAATGCCTGTCCGTTCACCTTCGCCCCATAGTAATTCTGGTCATAGGGAATCAGTTCCACGGTCATATCCTCAGCCGTTCCCGGTACGCGCCGGTATTCCATGGTAAGGATTGGAGGGCCGGTCAGCTGGGAGGCCATGTCCGAAACCCGCTTTTCCGCCGTAAAACCATAGAGGGGGTAATAAAATGCATTGAACTGCGCCTCTGTGATTTCATGCCCGTTCAGGGTATAAACCGCCTTCTGCCCGTCCATGGAAGGGGTAACTGCAAACTCCGCCTTCCCATTGTCCCATGTAAGCGTAAGACCGGCAAGGGTCTCAGCCTTGACAGGCGCAATGCTCAGGGAAAGGAAATCCTCCGCCGTCAGGTGCATGAACGGCTCCAGCCCTTCCTTGCTGACCGCATAGATTCCCTGTCCGCCTTCCGGATACACATAGGTGTTTTTTCCATCCCCGCTGTCTTTTCCAATGTGGAGCACGAATTCCTGAACCCCATCTGTTTCCCCCTCCTTTGGGGAGTTGTCCTGATAGGCAATCCGTATCAGGCTGCCCGTATCCCTGCCCGCCAGCCCGTATTCCTCCATCTGGCCTTCAGAAGGACGGTATACGGTCATCTCCTCATACCTGAGCTTCACCAGCTTGCCCAGGCATCCGGACACCAGGCCGGAGTCAGCGGGCCTTTCCGTCCCAATCTTCTCCGACACGTTCCAGGCCCCGTCCCCTGGCCCGGACCTGGAAAAGGTAAATGTCCCTCCTTTTTCCTCCACGGTTACCATGGTCATATTGTCCAGGCTGATTCCCGGCAGTGTCTCACGTATTGCCATGGCGTTCAGGCTGCTTGAGAACAGGTTGGAAAATGTGGAATCCACCGTGTATATTTTCTCCGAGCCGCCTACCGCCATGTAACAGTCCCCGGTGGCGCTGTTGGTACTGCCCAGATAGATTGTCTCTGTCCTGCCGGTTCCGGTCACCTGGATTTCATTGGAAGGCCGGTCCAGCCCATATTCGCCAAAATGCCGGCTTCCCTCTGCCACAAACCGCCGGGCGGTGAGCTGCGCTGTTTTATCCAGCATGGTATCCACAAAGTTCTGGTTAAGGGGAAACGTCTTATCCTCCTCGTATACCCACCCCTTATCTGTTCTTACAAGGTCAATCCTGCCCCCGCTGCTTTCAAAGGAAAGCCCGGTCACCGTATCCGCGTCCATGGAATACACCGTGATTCCCTCCTCCGGCTTTCCCACGGCGCCTGACGGCATCATGATATAGATGATAAGAAGCAGGAGCGCGGTCACGGACGCCAGCAGAAGGTTTCTTTTCTGTTCTTTTTTCATTGACGTCTCTTCCTCCTTATGCACAGGGCACTGCCCCCGGCCGTAACGGCAGCCGGGATGGCCAGCACAAACAATACGCTCCAGCCCATGGCCTGGGCCGAGGTTAGCCTTAGGTATGCGGATGAGGTGGGCTTTGGACGGATGGTCATGCTGTCCTCCTGCTCTGTCATCCATCCGATTGCATTTAATACAAGGTTGGTATTATTGCCCCCCACCATTTCATCCATTTCCTCCATCAGCATACTGGAACTGGAAAACCAGACAATCCTGGTCTCGCCTCCATCGGTCTGCTCCAAGGCAGTCACACCGGTTGCAAAGGGTCCTACCGGATCCCCCCGCTTATATCCCAGGGTGGAGCTGTCCGTCTTTATATAGGAATTGGAGGATGTGGTAAGAATCTTATTTACCTCCACCGTACTGCGCACATCCTTTGCCTCCACAATACCGTGGGAATTAGGCATCAGCAGAAGGCTGCCCTCTGCAATGAATGGCTCGGTTATCTGGCTGCTCCTGATTTCGGGAAGCAGGAAATTAGGATAGGATGGGATGCTGTAATTGCTGTCCCCTTCCACAATCATGCCCTGGACCGCGGATACGCCGTAACCGGCCAGCACCTGATCCAGATTGGGCATCTGCGCAGCCGTTATCCCGGTAATTAAAAGCATGCGTCCTCCCTGTTCCAGATAAGAGTCAAGCACATCCCGTTCCCTGTCTGTAAGGTCAGAAACCGGTACGTTAAGGAACAGGCAGCCTGCGTCCTCCGGCACCTTTCCTGCCGCAGTCAGGTTCAGCCTTCCTGTCTCTACGCCCTCCTTTTCCATGGCGGCGGCAAAGGATTCCGTCAGTTCATTTTCCCCATGGCCGTCCATCAGATATACCTTGGTCAGGACATCCGAAGTCACATAGTGGATGGCGCTGGTAATCTGGCCTTCCCCGTCAAAATCCGTGGAGGTCCGGCCCGTATCATAATCATAGCTGACCGGATACAGATCCGTACTGCGCAGTACCCTGGAACGTTTCTCCCCAACCACGATGATACTGTTGTCACTGACCTTATCGGATGTATAATTGGACACAAACGCAGGGGTCAGGACAGGGTCCACATATTCCACCGTGATATTAGCGTTCAGATCTTTATATTTCCCCAGCAGCTGCGTAAGTTTCTTGTCTTCCTTTCCCCTGGGCGCAATCAGATACAGGCTGACAGGGGAATGGTTGGATCCTACCAGTTCCCTGGTCTGGGGGGAAATGCTGTAAAGCCCGGACGCGGATGTGTCATACCTGGTGTACCGGGCAGGCAGCTTATGTGAAATCATGTTGGCCAGCACCACAATCACGGTCATAAGGATGCACATTGCCACCGCATAGAGCCCCATCTTAAAATGCCTGCTTTTCAATGAATCCCATCTGCGCTTTTCCACTGACAGCACTGCAAAAAACAGGAACAGGGCCACGACTCCCAGATAGTAGACGAGATGGGTGACATCGAAGATCCCGTCCACGAAATCATAATATCTCTGGAACAGGGAAAAGTACCCTAAAAAGCGCGGAAAGGCTCCCTCAAACAAGGAACTGTCCAGCAGATAACACGCCCCCAGCCCCACTTCGCATACGCTGGCCGTCAGGATGCCCGTGGACAGGCTTTTTGTCATCACTGCAAGCAATATGCCTCCCAGCACGATCACCGCCCCAAAACCGGCCAGTGAATGGATGGCCTGGATACCGATCAGGCCGCTCATGCCATTGATCAGGTAGCTGCAGAGCATGATTGCAAACGTCCCCACCGCCGCAATGATCTGGCTCTCCGTAATGCTGGAAATAAATATGCCAATGGCAATGCAGGCCGCCCCCATAAAAAAGAATGCCAGGAAACAGGAATAGGATTCTTTCAGCGGCACCGCCCCATAAAGGGACAGTACCAGAGGGCAGGCTGCCAGTATGATAAGGGGAGCCGCAAACACGGTGAGGATGGCAAGGAACTTGCCCAGCACGATCCTGCCCACCTTTACCGGGGCAGTGAACAGCAGCTGGTCTGTTTTCTGCCTCTGTTCCTCCCCCAGGGCGCGCATGGTAATGACAGGTATCACGATAAGCAGGACAACGGTTGTATTGCCCAGCACATACCCAAACTCCGGCACGCCGCCCTGAAGATTGAAGGCAGTGAAGAACACGCCTGCAATCAGCAGCAGGAAGGCCGTATACAGGTACCCCATCATGGAGCGGAAAAATGAAAGCACTTCTTTTTTATAAATCGCTGTCATGGTTTGTTCCTCCTTCTGCCTGCATGTCCTGGGATGTAAGTTCCAGGAACACATCCTCCAGGCTCATGGAAGCAGATTTAAGCTCCATGATGGGACAGTCGGCTCCTGCCAGCAGCCGGAATACCTGGGCCCTGGGGTCAGTATCCTCATCCGTCTCCAGGTGGACGGCTGCAAAGCCCGACTCATGGGGAGCCGTGGTAATGGCCCGCAGCCCATGGATTCCTCCCAGAAGTTCCCCCAGGGGTTCCGGCCCGCCCTGAACCAGCATATCATAGACATTTGTGCGCTGCATCCGCCTTCCAAGGCCCTCCGGCGTGTCGCTGGCCACCAGTTTCCCCTTTGACAGGATCAGTATATGGTCACATACAGCGCTGACCTCAGATAATATGTGGCTGCTGAGGATTACGGTATGCCCTTTTCCAAGTGATTTTATGAGCTCCCGGATGTCGATGATCTGCCTGGGATCCAGCCCCACCGTGGGCTCGTCCAGGATAATGACATCCGGGTCCCCTAACAGGGCGCAGGCAAATCCAACCCTCTGCCTGTACCCTTTGGACAGGTTCTTAATAAGACGCAGGCCCATATGGGTGATGCCGGTCAGTCCCATCACCCGCTCCACTTCCCCCGGCAGTTTTTTTCTTGGGACGCCTTTCAGCTCCCCTGCAAATTTCAGATACTCCCGGGGATTCATATCCGGATACAGGGGAGGGATCTCAGGCAGGTACCCGATATGACGTTTGGCCTCCTCGGGCTCCAGAAAAATATCATGTCCGTCAATGAGCACGGTTCCTTCCGTGGCGGACAGATAGCCGGTAATTATATTCATGGTAGTGGACTTGCCCGCGCCGTTCGGCCCCAAAAAGCCGTATATCTGTCCTTTTTCCACTGCGAAGCTTAAGTGGTCCACTGCCCGGAAGCTCCCATACTGTTTTACCAGGTCCTTTACTTCTATCACCGGTCCAATTCCTCCCTTATATCTGGCGCTTGGCGCCTCCTGCCTAATTCCTGGTCAAAGCATACATGGCATTTCCAAAAAGCTTTGCGTCCAGGATATATTCATCAATGTCAATGCACTCATCCGGCCTGTGGCACAGGTCCGGGGTTCCCGGGAAAATGGAGCCAAAGGGCACGATGCCCGGCACCACCTGCGCATAGGTCCCGCCCTCATGGCCAGGGGTTGAATCCTTTCCTGTCAGCTCCTCATATACGCCCCGCAGGGTCCGGATCATGGGGTGGTCCATGGGGAACCTGTATGTGTTATGGGCATCCACCTTATCCATCACCATACCTGCCGGAGCAACCTGGGCCGTAAAGTCCGCCGTCACCTGGTCCTTATAGGTATAGGGATAACGGATATTGACCACCCATTCCAGTCTGTCCTCATCCACATCCATTTTTGAAAGGCTGAAGGTAAGCCTGCCGCACTCGTCCTCCCGTTTCATGCCAAGAAGGCTTCCGTCCGTGGTCATCCCTATCTTTTCAGCAAAAAACCGCAGGAAGGCCCCCATGGAGCCATCAATGCCCAGCCCGTCCAAAAACATCAGGATGGCTACAATGGCATTCTTACCGTTAAAGGGCGTACAGGAATGGGCGCACAGACCCCTGGAGGTGAGGAGTATCCTGTTTCTTTCCAGGCTGGCCGTCACATCCCTTCCGGTTGTCCGGCGGTATTCCTCAGCCAGCTCCGCCACGCGCCCTGCCTCTGTTTCATCCGAAGCCTCCAGCTCTGCCACGGCCCGGTCCGGGACCATGTTGAGGATTTCCCCTCCATGCAGTCCCGCCACCCTGATCTTTGAAGTGGATTTCTCAGTCAATCCATAAGACATGAAATAGTAGTTAATCCCTCTTTCCGTGAAGGACATGGGGAAAAGCCCGTCCGGCGTGAATCCGGCGTCCGGGGCCCCGCACCTGGATACATAATACTTCATGTCATCCATGCCCTTTTCCTCATTGGTCCCGCCCACGATGCGGATGCGGTAATCCCCAAGGGGCAGTCCGCATTCCTTAATGGCATGAAGGGCATAAAGGGAAGCAATGAAGGGGCCTTTATTGTCCACGGTCCCCCGTCCATAAACCCGGTTATTGTGGATCTCGCCGCCAAAGGGAGGGTATGTCCATCCATCCCCCTCCGGCACCACATCCAGATGGGTGAACACGCCAACCACCTTGCTTCCTGTGCCGTATTCAATATAGCATACCCTGTCATCCACATTTACAACCGTCTCAAACCCCAGCTTCCTGCCTAAATCCATGGCAAACTTAAGGGCCTGCCGCGATGCCTCCCCGTAGGGCGCGCCTTCCTTTGGCTCGCCGTATTTGCTGGGTATGCGCACAATCTCAGAAAGCGACTCTACCATCTGCGGACTGTTCTTTTCAATACGACTGTTTAATTCTTCTATCATGGTCCTGATCCATCCTTTCTCCCTGTCAGACAATCTCCAGTTCCTTACTGTAGGAATTCAGTATCTCGCACCCGTCCCCGGTCACCAGCACCAGGTCCTCAATGCGGACGCCCACATTTCCTTCCAGATAAATGCCTGGTTCTATGGAAAAAATATTGCCTGGCCGGGCGGTTTCCTGGTTCGCACCGGACACGTCCCCAAAATCATGGACCTCAATCCCAATAAAATGCCCCAGCCTGTGGGTGAACTTATCACCGTAACCAGCGTCCTCAATCACCTTCCTGGCTGCCGCGTCAATATCACAGAACCTGACGCCTGGTTTTATGACGGCCTCTGCCGCACGGTTGGCCTGAAGCACCAGCTCATACACCCTGCAGTGTTCTTCATCGGATACTTCCCCGCAGAAAAAGGTCCTTGTCATGTCAGCGCAGTAACTGTCCTTCCTGCACCCCACATCCAGAAGTATGCAGTCCCCCCGTTTAAGGGCAACGTCCCCGCAGCGGTAGTGGCCAATGGCCGCATTGGCCCCAAAACACACGGAAGGAGGGAATGACAGGTCATCGGCCCCTAACCTCTGGTAAATCTCTTTTATCTGGTTGGATACCTCACGCTCAGTCACGCCTTCCTTTAACAACGCCTTAAATTCAGCCATGGCCCTGTCATTGATGGCGGAAACCCTGCGCATGGCCTCCATCTCCTCCTCATCCTTCACGGCCCTGGCCCCGTCCACACAGATGGATGCTTCCACATAATCCGTGCCGCATCCCATGGACATCAGGGGAAGAAGGAAACGGGCCGGCATGTTCTTGTCCACCCCCAGGGGCCTGGTCCTGTCCGTACAGCCTGCCAGCATCCAAGATATGGGTCTGTGTCGGAAAAACGGACAAGCTTCACACCCGGGTCAGGGGGAAGGGTAAACATATGGTTCACAAAGAAACAGGACTCCTTATGCCGGCTCAGGTATAAGGCCACCAGGCGCTCCCCTGCGTCCACCCAGATGCCTGTCAGATAAAAGATGGAGTTCGCATCGGTAATGATTATCTGATCCAGTCCCATCCGCTCCAGCCTGTTAAGTACCTCATCCACTCTCGTCTTCTTCATATGCCCTCCTAAAATTCAATCTGCATCAGCCGGTACAGCGCAAGGATATAAATCTTCAATGACATCTTAAGACGGTCAATACCGATTCCCTCATCAAAGGTATGTATCTTACCCACAAAATCAGGAAGCGGCTCAGCCGGGATCTCAGTCCCAAAGCTGATTGCATTCTTAAAATGACGGGCATAGGTTCCGCCGCCCATGGTAAACGGCTTTCCGTCCACGCCGCGGATTTCATTGCCCGCGTCCAGGCAGGCTTTGATTTCCGGCTTATCCGCGCCGATATAGAAGGGAACGCTGTCCTCCACATCCGTTACCGTTACCCCGTACCGGGCGCCCAGTCCGGACAGCTTCTCCACCAGGTCACTGCCCGTGGTATTGGTTGGATACCTGGAATCGAAGTTCTGCTTAAGCACACCATCTTCCATCCTTATCATCCCGCCGATGATGCTTAAAGGCGGGAAAATGCCGTCGTCACACTGTATGCCCAGCCCATGGCCCTGGTAATCCTCACACAGCAGGGATACGATCTTCAGGAATTTTTCTTCCTCTTCGGTCACAAGGCTGTTGTCCAGAAGATAATCCGCAATCAGGCCAATGGCATTGATGGTTCCCTCTGCATGGGAAGCATGTCCACCGATGCCAGCTGCCTCGATCCTTACGCCTCCGTCCACCCCAGTGACCGTTATCCGGTCTGCCTTGGGGCACTGCTCCAGACTGGCGCGGATGACTGCACAGGCCTGGTCGGCTACCGCGTTATGGGCCATGCCGCCCTTAAAATCCAGGATGGCCCCGTCTTTGAACCGCACGCTTGTAAAATTGCCGCACAGACAGCCCTTTTCCCCGTTGCACAGGGGGAATTCCGAGTCAGGGGTAAAAAGGAATACCGGCTCCTCATAGTGACGGATATAATATTCCACGTCCTCCATGCCGCTTTCCTCATCACATCCAGCCATCATCCGCAGGCTATAGGGAAGGGGATTGCCCAGGTCCTTGAAGAACTTTCCCATATAATACGTAAGGATCAGGGGGCCTTTATTATCCACAACGCCCCGTCCCATAAGGTAGCCGTCCTTTACCACCATGTCATATGGGTCCGTGTTCCATCCATTGCCTGCCGGAACCACATCCAGATGGGCAATGGTGCCGATGTACGCCTCCTTTTGGCCGGGAAGTTCTGCATATCCAAGATAATCCTCACAGTTCACGGTCTTAAATCCCATGCGTCCTGCAATCTCCAATGCCTTGTCCAGTGCGCGCCTTATCTCCCTGCCAAAGGGCGCGCCTGTTTCCGCCCCGGATTTAACACTTGGGATATCCACCACTGCTTTTATGTCCTTAATGATGTCCTCCATGTTTGCCTCAATGAAATCATCTGCCTTGCGCAATAATTCCTGTTCTGTCATATCTCTCCTCCTTATGGGCATTTCAGGTGCCTTTCTTTTAACAGAACCCCTGCCGAACCGTATGGTCAGGCAGGGGTTCGTATGGTGATACGTATTGGTTGCCTATTGTTACATATCCTGCCAGTCAAGGGCGAACTGGGTCATGACTGCCACACCGGACCAAAGGGTCTGTTCATTTAAATCAAATTTGGAACTGTGCTGGGGGAAATCCCTTTCATCCCCAAAGTTTCCTCCATGATAATAATACACGCAGGGAACCCGTTTTGTAAACTCACTAAAATCCTCCCCGCCCGGAATCGCGATTTTTACTTCAATCACATTTTCCTTTCCCAGGGCCTTTTCAGCAATGGGCACAAACCGTTTCACCATCTCCGGGTCATTGTCCGTGGTGCCCAGGTAATGACCGTATCCCACCTCAGCCGTACAGCGCATGGTCTTTGCCACACCCTCGAATATCTCCCTTAGCCGCTGGTAATAAAACGCCTGGTCCTCCTCATTGTTGGAGCGGATGGAACCTTCCAGGCAGCAGGTATCGGGAATGATGTTATTCTTATCCCCTGCGTGGAACATGCTCACCGCGCAGATGGCCGGCTTGTTTGGCTGCTTTTCCCGGCTGAGCACGGCCTGAAGCTCAGTGACCGCATAGCAGGCGGCCAGCAGCGGGTCCGCCCCAAGATGGGGCTCTGCGATGTGGGCGCTCTTTCCATGGAATTTAGCCCACCAGCCTGTGATACAGAAGGAGGATGGCTCCGGCGTCCAGCCAATCTGCGCAGGCCCAACCTCCTGGAAACGGCTGGTGCCTGAGTGATGGCCGATCATGGCGTCCACCTTTGGATTATCCAGGACGCCGTCCTCTATCATCTTCAGCGCCCCGTTATCCCCTTCCTCCCCGGGCTGCCATATCATTTTCACGGTACCGCGGAGTTTGTCCCTGTTCTCGAATAAGATTTTTGCGATTCCCAGGCCCATGGCCGTATGCCCGTCATGGCCGCAGGCATGCATGCAGCCGGGATTCCTTGAGGCAAAAGGCAGGCCTGTCTCTTCCAGGATGGGCAGGGCGTCGCAGTCAGCGCGGATTCCAAGGCATTTCCCGGGAAGGCTGCCCCGGATGACAGCGGCCACGCCATGGCAGTCCTGGCCGCCGATTCCGGAACGCACTTCCTCTATCCCGATTTCCTTTAACACCCTGAGGATGATTTTCTCAGTTTCCACTGTCTTCATGCCAAGCTCCGGACACTGGTGAAGTTCCCTTCTCCATGCGATGACCTGGTCTTCCACTGATTTTGCAAGATCTTTTGTAATGATATCTGACATATGTCCCTCCTATTTTGCATCCAGTTCAGCCAGCTGCTGACGGTTTTCTTCTTCAATCCTCCGTTTGTCCGCTGCAACCTTCTTCCATGCGTACAGGATCAGCGATACCGCAATGATGCCGTAACACAGGAATACACGGAAATACTCGCCCAGCTGGGGATCGTTAAAGAGGACCTTGCCGGCCAGCGGGGTGATGAAGAACAGGATATGGAACAGGATGGTTCCTGAGAATACCTGGCCCATGGTTGCCTTGTCAATGGACGCGCCGCCTACCAGCAGGGCTGCCACGGCATAGGTCCCCACCTGTTCATGGCTGTTGAAGGTCTGTACGTTTCCGATGTTCTGAAGGAAAATGATCTGTCCCCAGGACGCGATCACGGTTGACAGCACGGTTGCAACGATTCGCGTCTTATCCACATTGATACCGGCCGCGGTTGCCACCTGCATGTTCATGCCCACGGTCCTTATGTCCTGTCCAAGCTTTGTCTTTGTTATGAACACCACCAGAAGGCAGACAACCGCAATCACAATGGCCGTAAGCATGGGGATCTGTACAATGAAAAATGCCTTCTGTACGGATTTCACCGTCTTCATAAGGATCTGAAGCACTGCCAGGAGAATGGTGGCCGTCAAAAATCCCTTGGTGGTGAACAGGGCTTCCTTGATATCCGATTTCTTTTTCACTATTTTATACGCCAGGATGCACACGGTCACGGCCGCAAAAGCAGCCAGCAGCCACGGAAGCAGCTTTACAAACATCACCTTCCACGCATTGTCCACCGCATACTTTGTCTCGGCGTGGAAATCAATGGTGTTCCTCAGGCCCACATAGATGGTCTCGCCTGCCTCATTCTGGGAATTCAGCATGATTTCAGGGTTTACCATAGGGATGACGCTTCCCACCATGAAGATGAAAATCAGGTCATATACGCCCACTGCAAAGAACCCAAGTATCATACCCGTAATCATTTCCTGTCCCTTAACCTTATTAAAAAGGATTCCTGTCAGTGTTCCAAGGACAATGGACAGGACCGTTGCAATGATGCCCGCCAGTATGATTCCTTTTAAACCGTCATAACTCCAGTGGGTAATCAGGATCAGTCCGATCTCGCCCGCCATGGCGCCCAGCACAATGCTGAAATTCAGGCCCATGCCGCACAGTACCGGAAGGATAAGGGATACGATGAGGATTGCGTTCCTGCCGACACGTGATACGGTCTCCGTAATCACATAACCTGCGTTCTGCCCGGATATCTTAATGCTTGCCAGGCACAGTACGGTGAAAAGGATGGGGACCATATTGCCCTGAAGGAAGTCTAACACTTTATTACGTTTCTTATTTTCCATGGTTATTTTCCTCCATTCGCTCTAATTTTGGTCAATGCGTACAGGATGATGCCGTTCTGGACAATGATGCGGACCACTTCAGAGATACTTCCCGCATTGATGACCGCATTGGCAACCGGGGTGGCCAGGGTCAGAAGGCACTGGAACAGGATCACTCCCAGGACCACATTGAATACGCTTGCCTTTTTCGGGGTGGCGCCGCCAATCAGGATTGCTGCCATGGCCGGAAACGCCATCATAAGCGGAGCTGAATAGAACTGGTAAAATCCGTAACTCTGTGAATAAATGTTAATGCCCACAGCCGCAATCACGGTGGAGGCCACAATGCCGATGGTGCGGACCCTGTTGTTGTTCACGCCTAAGGTCCTGGAAAAGCCCGGGTTCACGCCGCTGCAGCGCATGATGACCCCTGCCTTTGTCTTCATGAACAGCCACATAAGGAGGCAGCCCACTGCAAATACCAGCAAAAGTCCGGTTGACACGGAGAAATCCTTCCAATATGGGTTGTCCTGCAGGATGCCCATCTGCTTAAAATCAATCCTCAGGAAATTATCCAGCACTTTGTCATAGTTTTCTTCCAGTGTCATGGTTGTACGCAGTCCCACGCCTGTGATGGGCCACACAATCTTGGGATTGTTGTACGGGAGCACCAGCCAGGCAATGGACATCAGGGATACGATGGAGAAAGCCATATAGTTTCCTACCGTCATCTCAGAGCCTTTTACATTGTTCAGAAGCGCCGCATAAAAATACCCCGCTATCAGGGCAAATGGCACCGATACAATACACGCGCCCCAGAACCCCGCCAGACCGCTCCAGTTAAACTGCACTGCAATGGAGCCGCCCAGAAGGCCGCAGAGGATGCCGATGGGCAGTCCGAAATTCAGTCCGGCACCGCAGACAATGGAAACCATCATTGCCAGTACCAGGAATCCGTTCATGCCGATACGCACCAGACAGTCCGAATAAATCATGCCGGGATTGATTCCCAGAGGGAATACGGAAACCATGAGTACCAAAAGGAACCCAATTACCACAAGGCGCGAAACGCCCAGGAAGTTAACAGCTCTTTTTATCTGGTTCATTCTTATATCGCCTCCTCATCTGCATCTACCAACTTAGAACCGCTCATCAACAGTCCGAATTTGTAGTCCTTATCATCGGAACGGAGGATTCCGGCTATCCTTCCCTCTGTGACAATGGCAATGCGGTTGCACACGGAACGCAGCTCCGCCAGCTCACTGGAGGTAATGATGACCGTTACTCCCTTTTCCTTGTTCAGCTTCATCAGGGAATCCAGTATCATCTTCTTTGCGCCGATATCGATTCCCCTGGTGGGTTCTGATACGAACAGGATATCCGGCTCCAGGGTCAGGGCCCTGGCAATACATACCTTCTGCTGATTGCCTCCTGATAAACTCTTTACCGGCTGTGCATGGCCGGTACAGCGGATATCCAGGTCCTTAATCATTTTTTTGGCATATTCAATGGCGCCCTTCTTATCATAAAAGGGGATGCCAAACTTTTTCACGATGAATTTGTCCTTTGTCTTAAGGGCGGCAATGGCAATGTTCAGCTCAATGGACTCATCCAGCATCAGGCCCACGCCGCGCCTGTCCTCGGACACAAATGCAATACCGTCATCCAGGGTATCCTTTGTCTTTGTCACATCCAGGACCCTGCCATGTACCTTTACCTCCCCCTTGGAAGGATAAAGTCCCATGACCCCGTTGGCAATGCTGATCTTCCCATGTCCGGCCAGGCCTCCGATCCCGAAGATCTCACCCTTCTTTACCTGGAAGGACACGTCCCTGGCAACCTCGCCAGGCATGCTGACCCCAAAATGGTTAAACTCCAGGCAGACTTCCTCATTTTCCTCCTCATGGCCCATCTCACGGTTCAATATCTCAACCTCGCGGCCCACCATAAGCTGCGACATCTTAACCGTGCTCAGGTCAGCCGTGTGGTAATCCCCCACCATCTCGCCGTCCCTGAGGACAAACACATGATGGGTGTTATTCTTCACCTCATCCAGCTTGTGGCTGATGAAGATAAAAGCAATCCCGCGCTCGGCCACGGAGCGGACACAGGCCAGGAACTGCTCTGCTTCTGTTTCCGTAAGCACTGCGGTGGGTTCGTCCAGCACGATCAGCTTGGTATTCTTTTTATCCAGCTCACGGGCAATTTCCACAAACTGCTTATATCCCACCGGAAGGCTTCCCACCCTTGTCCTGTCGCTGAGTTCGATTCCCAGGGAATCCAGGGTGGCCCTGGACTCCTTGTGCATTAAGGTCCGGTCCACCAGGTCCAGGCGTTTTCCAAAGACCAGGCTGGCCGGTGTCTTTTTCACATTCTCCCTGTTCAGCTTGATGTTTTCAGCCACATCGTAGCCGTCAATCAGCATGAATTCCTGATGTACCATGCCGATTCCGTATTTCATGGCTTCTATGGGTGATTTGATATGTACTTCCTCTCCGTCAATCAGGACGCTGCCCTTAAAACCTCCAGTCTGCTGGATTGCGGGCATGCCGAAGAGGATATTCATGATGGTGGATTTTCCAGCGCCGTTTTCTCCAATCAATGCCACAATCTCACCCGGCTTCACTTTTATGCTCACATCCTTCAGGACTTTATTTCCAAAGAAATCCTTCTCAATGTGATTCATCTCTAATATGTATTTACTGCTCAATGTTCTACTCCTTTCCAGTAACCCGTAGCTATTCCAGGGCGTGTTTTACTTACCTGCCTTTTATAAAAGGAAGGGATGCTGTCCATATGCATCCCTTCCTTTTGAAAGCATCAGGGAAGTTTCATTCCCCATATAATAATTGATAGAGAGAGATTGAATCATTAAAATCTTTCGTAGCTGCACATGATGAAGAAGCCGTTGTCATATGTGGTGCCGCCGTCCGTGATGTTCTCTACGTCCACTTCGCCGCCGGCTGCCTCACTCAGGGTCTGCTTAAATACTTCCGCATCCAGCTTCTCCCCGTTTGTCTTGCCTTCGCAGAATGCCTCTGCATAAGCATAGCTTCCTGTCATGAACAGGGTCATGAGCGGTGCGGTCCATGTTCCCATGTGGCCTGTCATGTCTGCCTCTGCCAGTTTCTCAGAAATGGCATTCATCATGTAATCGGAATCATATAACTTGTCAGCCGGTACCTCAATACCCAGGGCAGATGGGAAACCAACGAACGGTGAAGGATCGGACGGCATGGTGAAGTAGGACTTTGTATTAACCACGCACTTAATCATAGGCTCCTGCTGGCTGGTGTTGGTGCCAAAGAAGGCTGTCTCCGTACCGTACTGGTCAACTGCACGCGGAACATCCTCTAATACGAACTGCTGTGTTCCGGAGGTACCTGCATCCGACATGGGGTCAGGCGTGGTGGTCTCTACCAATGTCAGGCCCAGCTCTGCGCAGCGGTCCTTCATGTTCTGCAGACGGTCTGCAGTTGGCTGCCATGCCAGATGACGCGGGAAGGAATAATGCACAAATGTCTTGGCGCCCATATCGCTTAATTCATCTACCATCTGGAAGCCCATCTTCGGAACGTTGGAATGATAGAACACGTCACAGTTTGAAGATGTGGTGGCGGAATCATCCTGGTAGCCGGCTGCAATCAGAAGAATGTCAGGACGGACTTCGCGGATCTTCTGGCATGCTGCCGCAGTACCCTGTACGGCCTGGCTGAAGATGATTGCCTTCACATCCGGGTCTGAGGCAAGGCTCAGGGCTGTGGAAATGGTTGTCTCCTGCTCGGTTGCAAACTTATCAGGGAAGGTTGCCAGTACAACCGTATCCGGATGCTGTTCCTGAAGCATCTCAGCCGCACGGTAGCTCTCCTCACTCTGTGAAACCGTTGTGGTCATGATACCGATCTTGTAATCCCCTGCTGCTTCTGCAGGAGCCTCACTGCTCTCTGCCGCCCCGCTGTCTGCCGCGGCTTCGGCCGCCGTTGTCCCGGATGCAGCTGTGGTGGCAGGCGCCTGGGAACCGCCGCCGCAGGCCACAAGACCTGCCATCATGGTGATTGACAGCATGACTGATAGAATTTTCTTTCTCATAATCAAAATCCTCCTTTTGTATGATGCTTAACTCTTCATTAAGCCGGCATTCGTGCCATTAATATGTCATTTCCCTTCAAAATCCTCCCCTTGTCATGAAAAAGGATTTTCACTAAATAGGTATGATGTATCGCTAATTTGTATTATAGCAACATGCTAATCGAACGTCAATATTTTTTTGTCCATTATCATAATAATGTTATTTTTGTCTATATTCGAATTTATTTTTTGGTTATTTTGCACATATTTTTATCTTTTTCAAGTGATGGGAGGGGGATTTAAAGTCAAAAAAAGATATGATGACTTTATATATTTTACAAAATCATCATACCACCTTGTTATTATTGTTACCTGCTACCACTGTAACCAGTCAGAGTTTACAGCCAGGGCACAGCCGTCACAGGGGATGGGAAAGCCTCCTCTTATTCGCCATCACATGCAGCATCATGGACTCCCTGGCATCCCGGCAGTCATGCCGCTTTATGGCTTCCGTTATCTCCCTGTGCCCTACCACGGTTTCCTCCAGCAGGGTGTAATTGGTCAGTTCTGAAAAGACCCTTACGGAAGACGCGATAATCGGAATAAGATTGGCCGCAATATAATTTTGGCTGCACACTGCTATCTGTGAATGGAAGGCCACATCACTTTTTACATGGGACTTTCCGCTTCTGATATAATATTCCACTTCCAGGCACCGCTGTTCCAGCTCCCTGATATCGTCTTCCTTTGCATACTGTGCGGCCAAGGCAGCGATTTCCGGCTCAATGATGATACGCATGTCCACCAGGTCCTTGACTGCCTTCTCTTTATTTTCCATAAGGCACAGTCCCAGGGGGTCGTCCGCCACCCCGTACTTTTCGCAGACAAAGGTCCCCGCCCCCTGCTTTACCGTGACAATATTCCTGGATTCCAGTATCTTGACGGCTTCCCTGATGGTTCCCCTGCCCACACATAACATCTGTGCAAGTGTATGCTCGTTAGGCAGCTTATCCCCTTTTTGCAGCTTCTTCTCCAATATGTATTCAATCAGGCGCTCCGATGCCTTCTCAGGCAGCGAACGTTCATCCTGCTTCTCCATGGTATCCCTCCCGTTCCAAGTTCTTCTCCGGCCATGTCCCCCTCCGCCTGCCGTATGTGTGTTTCTAATCCATATTATTCGGTTGGATGCCTGTTGTCAAGACGGATTATGCGAGGTCAATCCATTATATGGGGAAATATGTTTTTGAAACCATGGCGGACAGAAGGTGTATTGAAATCCCATGATTCACATACCATGATTTAAATCCAACTCAAAAAATATCTGTTCCTCCGGAATCAGCCCCTGAAGCATGACACTGGCAATGCCTGCATACCGGAATCCCAGCTTTGTGTAAAGTGCAGAAGCCGGTTGATTGCCCTCATATGTATCCAGGCGCATTACCCTGCACTTCATCCGCCTTGCCTCCTCTATGGCATAGCGCACCATCTTTGTTCCGTATCCGCGTCCGGCGTTTGAGGGCGGTATACACAGTGTATGCAGTATCAGGACCTCATCATCCCTGGCCGGATATTCCCAGGCAATCCCGTAATATTCCTCGGACTGCACCTGGTTCAGTATCATGCTGGCACAGATTCCGCCATCACACTCCATTACATAGAGCGTCCCGGCCCTACAGCTGTCCTCAGCCACGCTTCTGGTGGGGTACACGCCCAGCACCCAGTTGGAGTTGCTGCCGTTATCCTTTTCATGGGTCAATAACTCTGTGTAGCCCCGCTCCACCGCATCAATATCATGTTCCGTTGCTTTCCTTATCATCACTCATCCTCCAGGCAGGTTATATAGAGGAAAATGCTTCCTCCCCAGCGCCGGACACGATGGACGGCGCAATTAAATCCCAGTATACACTATATGAAGGTATAAGTAAAACCTCATTTTCATACACACCTTCAATCATGGTTCAGATAGACCGCAATGTCTACCGGTAACCTCCATCCCCGCCAGCTAAGTTTACAGGCCTTCCTCCTCCACCGATGCAGGTACATTAATTGGCCTGTATACATCTGGAACATGCCATTATATAAACCCGTACAAAGCATGTTTCAATTCCCCGGCAAATTCCTCATCATCCAAATCCCAGGGGAATGATTGGATCTTTTCAAACACATTGTTCCCTGCCGCCTCAATATTGTCCGTCCACTTAATAACCAGAAATGACCTGGATGGTAATTTTAAGACACTTAAGCGGAAATATACCCCGTTCAGCATCCAGCACGGACCGGAACGCAGCGTAATCCGTTCTGCCCCAAATGACTGAAGTATCGTCCTGACGGTTCTCCCGCGGACTTTTGCAGTGGCTGCGTGCTTCCCGGGCATATTTCCAACAGGCTTATCTGACGCCAGATTCCGCTTTTTAACCGCTTCAAACTGCTCGGTCAGTGTGCCATGCTCCTCATCATAACGCTTCTTTGCCCGGTCATTCAATCGATATGCCACGTAAAGCATGAACAGGCCCAAGATACCTGTCAGACAGAACAGGATGTCCTCAAGGTTCCATATGATTTCCAAACCGCCAGCCGCAGCCAAAAGGCGCATTCCACCCATAAAAACAAAAATCATTCCCAAGTTACCAATCAGCGTTGCGGTGTCACTGTAGTGGTAAATGATACATCCCCATCTTATATGACTGTACCAGGATATTTTCTTCTGTTCCATATCTGCTCCGTATCATGATGCTGCAGGCCTGGCGGTCACGGCGCCTGCCTGACAGTAAATGTTTCTTATAACTCCATCATATCACATACCGGCAATAAAATCACTTATCTGTATATCCCCTCCTGCCTGCACATAAGTGGCAATATCCTATTTTTACATAGCATCATAATTCC
>ERZ791803.689-NODE-689-length-19785-cov-3.033756_pt1 | contig 19785 bp, 16 predicted proteins | sample MGYA00510307_ERZ791803 | MGnify/ENA primary metagenome ERZ791803 (study PRJEB30046, sample SAMN00791963) | human gut metagenome | study: EMG produced TPA metagenomics assembly of the A metagenome-wide association study of gut microbiota in type 2...
GTGTGCAGGCCGCCATTCTGGACAATGTGGCGGATTATGTGCGCCCGGGCGGCGTGCTTCTCTACGCCACCTGCACCCTGCTGGAGCGGGAGAATGAGGGGGTCGTGAGAGCGTTTTTGGACAAGCAGAGAGACTTTACACTAGAGGGATTCCAAGTTTCTGGCCCCTTCTTGGATACAGACACCGGCATGCTCACCTGCTGGCCCCACCGCCACGGCACCGACGGCTTTTTCTTTGCCAAGCTCAGGAGGATTTAAGATGGATTATGAGGTGTATCCCCGTGTTGGGCTGGGGCCTTTCCGCTTGGGCATGACACAGGAGGAGGCGGAGAAACTCCGGAACCGGCTGGGCCTGCCTAAGCCCCCTGACTCCTTTTACCTGGAGTATGAAGAAGGCTGCTTGTCCCGGATCGGACTGAATACGTCGGAGAATATCCGGATTTTGTACCGTGGTCAGGATCTGATCCACACCCATGAGGAGGATGTGATTGCCGTCCTGTCAAAGGAGTCCGGCTTTGTGTGCGACTGTGTGGATCATGACCTGGCGGATACTTACAACTTTCCGGTGCTGGGACTGGAGCTGTGGCGGGAGGAACCTTATCACCCTAAACTGCTGAAAGAACCCGGCTTTCAGCGTATGATTACCCGGGATCCCTTTACAGATTATCAGCGCGGTTGGTATTTCCTTCAGGTTTGGGTGCAGTCGGATCAGTTCCGGGCTGATTTCCCTCTGAGGGAGTGCCCTGCCCCGGATTACGATTCCTGGTTTTTGCGGCAGGAGGAGCCAGCGCCCATCCCACCGGAGCGTCTGGCAGCGGTGGCATAAAAATACGGACTGGAGCCGCCGGGGAGGCCCGGCGGGGGAGAGAACGCATGACCGACATCAAATCCATGAATCTGACCGAGATGGCCGCCTATTTCAAGGAGCTGGGGGAGCCGGCGTTCCGAGCCAAGCAGGTGTTCCAGTGGCTTCACCGGGGCGTATTCTCTTTTGACGAGATGACCAACCTCTCCAAGCCTCTGCGGGAGAAGCTGGCCGCCTCCTGTATCCTCTACGCGCCCCAGGTGGAGCGCAGGCAGGTCTCCTCCCTGGACGGCACCATCAAGTACCTGTGGCGGCTGGGAGACGGAAACTGTATTGAAACGGTTTTGATGCGCTATCATCATGGGAATACTGTGTGCATCTCCTCTCAGGTGGGATGCCGCATGGGCTGTGCTTTCTGCGCCTCCACACTAGGGGGCAAGGTGCGGGACTTAACACCCGCTGAGATGCTGGATCAGGTGCTTTTCACCCAGATGGACTCCGGAGCCCCGGTCAGCAACATCGTGCTCATGGGCATTGGGGAGCCGCTGGACAACTTCGACACGGTGCTCCGCTTTCTGGAGCTGGTCAACAGCCCCGACGGACTGAACATCGGTATGCGGCACATCTCGCTGTCCACCTGCGGCCTGACTGAAAAAATTGACAAATTGGCCGACCATCAGTTACAATTAACGTTGTCTGTGTCCCTGCACGCCCCCGACGACGAAACCCGGAGCCGCATCATGCCGGTCAACCGGAGCGTAGGGGTGGAGAAGCTGTTCGCCGCCTGCCGCCGGTATTTTGAAAAGACCGGCCGGCGGATCTCCTATGAATACGCCATGATTGACGGAGTTAACGACGCCGACTGGCAGGCAGATCTGCTGGCTCGGCACCTGAAGGGGACGCCGGGGCATGTGAACCTGATTCCCCTCAACAATGTGGAGGAGAGCCCCCTCAAGCCCAGCAGGCGGGTGGCGGCCTTCCAGAAGCGGCTGGAGAGCCACGGCATCACCGCCACGGTACGCCGCAAGCTTGGGGGCGATATTGACGCCTCCTGCGGTCAGCTCCGCCGCAAGACAATGCAGCAGGAACACACTTAACATAAGTCGGCTCACGCCTGGCCGCGCAGGGCGTGAACAGAGGCAGACTGGCGCGGGAAAGAGGCAAGTTCAGTATGATACACGCATGGGGTATTACCGACAAAGGCGCGGTAAGAACACAAAATCAGGACGGTTTCTACTTAGACGTTCCTTCAGAGCACCTGGCGGTCGGCGTCGTGTGCGACGGGATGGGCGGGGCCAAGGCGGGCAATATCGCCAGTCTCATCGCCGTGGAAACCTTCGTGGACGCCCTGCAGGGCATGCAGCCGGATGGCGATGGCGAGGCCGGGCCAGCCGCCGTTCTTTCGCGGGCCGCGGAGACCGCCAATACGGCAGTCTATCACCGGGCCGTCACTGACCCGGACTGCCGCGGCATGGGCACCACTATGGTGGCGGCCTTGGTGGTGGAGCAGACCGCTTATCTGCTCAACATCGGAGACAGCCGGGCCTATCACATCAATGAAGACGGGATCACCCGCCTGACCCGGGACCACTCGGTGGTGGAGGACATGGTGGCGCGGGGGGACATCACCCCCGAGGAGGCCCGTACTCATCCCCGGAAGAACCTGATCACCAGGGCACTGGGCTCTGAGGAGCGCATCCGGGCAGATCTGTACGAGAAGGAGCTCCAGCCGGGGGACTTCCTGTTGCTCTGCTCCGACGGGCTGAGCAACATCGTCACGGACCAGGAGCTGCTCTACGAGGCCATCCACGGCGGGGAGCCGTCGGACTGCTGCCAGCGCCTGCTCCACATCACTCTGTCCAGAGGCGCGCCGGACAACGTTACGGCGGTCCTCTTTCAGATCGTTTAAAAGGGGGTAATGAACTATGGATCAGTACATAGGGAAATTACTCGACAACCGATATGAGATCATTGAGCGCATCGGGACGGGCGGTATGGCCGTGGTCTACAAGGGGCGGGATCACCGCCTTAACCGACTGGTGGCGGTGAAGATCCTCAAGGAGGAGCTGGCCCAGGACGCCGAGTTCCGCCGCCGGTTCCACGATGAGTCCCAGGCCGTTGCCATGCTCTCCCATCCCAACATCATGGCGGTCTACGATGTGTCCCACTCCACGGAGCTGGATTACATCGTTATGGAGCTCATCGACGGCATCACCCTCAAGCAGTATATGCAGAAGAAGGGAGGCAAGCTGGCCTGGCGGGAGGCGCTGCACTTCATCACTCAGATCATGAAGGCCCTCTCTCACGCCCACAGCCGGGGGATCATCCACCGGGATATCAAGCCCCACAACATGATGGTGCTGCGGGACGGCAGCCTGAAGGTGGCCGATTTCGGCATCGCTCGGCTCACCTCCGCCGCCCAGGCCACCCTGACCCAGGAGGCCCTGGGCTCAGTACACTATATCTCGCCGGAGCAGGCCCGCGGCAGCCATATCGACGCCCGCAGCGATATCTACTCCGCCGGTGTGGTACTTTATGAGATGATCACCGGCCGCCTGCCCTATGAGGGGGAGTCCCCGGTGGCGGTGGCCATCCAGCACATCAACTCCATTCCGCTCTCCCCACGGGAGATCGACCCAGAGATCCCAGAGGCTCTGGAGGCCATCACCATGAAAGCTATGGCCTCGGATGTCAACCAGCGCTATGTATCGGCAGACGCCATGCTGGTGGATCTGGAGGAGTTCCGCAAGAATCCCAGCATCAATTTCGACTATACGCCCGCCGATCTGCTTATCGCCGACGGCGACGAACCCACTCAGATTCTGGGCGCCAACACGCCGCACACCGTGCGTTCCCAGCCGGCCCATGCCAGCCGGGCCGCGTCGGAGGAGCCCTATGCCCGTCCCACACCGAAGCCCCGCAAAAGCCGTGCGGTTCCCCTTGAGGACGAGGTGGACTACGACGACTATCCGGACCGGCGGGATGGGGGCGGCAGTCGTCTGCCCATTATTCTGGCTATTGCAGCAGTGGCCGTGTTTGTAGTCGGCATCGGCGTATTTCTCTGGGTCTCCTTCTTCAGCAGCCCGGGGCAGACTGTCTACAATGTCCCTAATCTGGTGAGTAAGACCATCGAGGAAGCGCGGGCGGACAGCGGCGTAACCGTGGCTCAATTCCAGGTCGTAGAGGGTCAGGAAGTGGACAGCACTTTACCCAAAGGACAGATTGTGAACCAAGACCCGCAATCGGGACGCAACGCTGCGGCGGGAACCACCATCACTGTCGATATCAGCAACGGCAGCGGCAGCACCGACGTGGAGGAGAACTGGATGCCCAACCTGGTGAATCAGGATAAGCGTCTGGCCATCAATACCCTGCGGGAACTCGGCTTCACCGAGGAGGCCGGTAATCTGGTTATCCGGGAGGAGACCTCGGAGGATGTAACCAAGGACTATGTGATTTCCACCGACCCGGTGGCGGAGACCGATCTGGCCGATGTGGAGAAGGTCACTCTTGTAGTCAGCAGCGGTGTCAAGACGGAAACCTCTGTTATTATCCCGTTCCTCGGCATGACAGAGCAGGAGGCCCGCGCTAAGGCTGAGGGAACGCTGGGACTGGTGGTCGTATTTGACGAGCCTCAGTACAGCAATGACTACGCCGAGGGTCTGGTCTGCTGGCAGTCCATCCAGACAGGTACTGAGGTCGATAAGGGTTCCACCATCCATCTGCGCCTGAGCAAAGGGGCAGATCCCTCCACCTCTCCCGACCCGGAGATCACCCCGACTCCCACGCCGGGGGCCTCTACCGACCCGGAGGTTTCCCCCACACCAGGCAGCGAAGGTGCGCTGAAGCCCATCAGCTATACGGTAAATCTGGCCAGCTCCGACAAGGAGACTGTCCGTGTCCGGGTCACAGTCAACGGGCAGGATCAGTTCAATGAGGACGTACAGACCGTACTAGGCGTCCGGGTGGTAACACTTTATGGAACCGGCTTCCAGCAAGTGGATGTCTATCTTGACGGGCAGCTCTCCGAGACCCGCATGATGAACTTCGGCTGATGGAAGGGATTATTTTAAAGGCCCTCAGCGGCTTCTATTACGTGGACGGCGGAGATGGGGTTCTGGTCGCCTGCCGCGGAAGGGGAAAGTTCCGCCATCAGAGGATCACCCCCCTGGTGGGGGACAAGGTCATCTTCACCCCTCTGGATAACGGGGCGGGGATTCTCGATGAAATCCTGCCCCGCAGGAACGAATTTCAGCGACCGGCGGTGGCCAACATTGATCAGCTCGTAGTCATTGCCTCCGGCGCCATTCCAGTTACCGACCCATTCCTGATTGACCGCGTGGTTTCCATTGCGGAGGGGCGGAACTGCCAGCCGGTCATCTGCATCAACAAGTGCGACCTGGATGCGGCGGAGGAGCTCTACCAGACCTACCGCGCTGCCGGGTTCCCCACCCTCCGGGTGAGCGCCGAGACAGGGGAGGGACTGGAGGAGCTCTCTGGGGCAATTGCTGGAAAGGCTTCTGCCTTTACAGGAAATTCCGGTGTGGGCAAATCCAGCATACTCAACGCCCTGGAGCCCGGCTTCCGCCTCCAGGTGGGGGAGGTCTCCGACAAGCTGGGCCGTGGCCGCCATACTACCCGCCATGTGGAGCTGTTTCGGCTCCGCTCCGGCGCCATTGTGGCAGATACCCCCGGCTTCTCCTCCTTCGACACGGAGGAGATAGAGCTCCGTCGCCCTGAGGAACTGCAATATACCTTTCGGGAGTTCGCCCCTTATCTGGAGCAATGCCGATTCACCGGCTGTTCTCATGTAAAGGAAAAGGGCTGTGCGGTTCTTGCTGCGGTAAAGGCTGGAGAGATCGCCCCCAGCCGTCACGCCAGCTATGTACGGCTGTATCAGCAGGCAAAGGAAGTGCCCGAATGGGAACGGAAATGAAGCGCGCGCTGCTTTTCGGCTCAGTCCCCTGCGGAGACGGGGCCTTTCTCCGCCCTTATCTGGACGGTGGCGGATGGACGGTCTTCTGTGCCGACGGCGGGGTACGCAACGCCCGTGCGGCCGGACTGCGGCCGGACTATCTGATCGGCGACTGGGACTCCGGCGGTGCGCCGGAGGGCGATGTCCCCTGCATCACGCTTCCGGTGGAAAAGGATATGACAGACCTCCAGGCAGCGGTGGATCAGGCACTGGAGCTGGATTACCGGGAGCTCCTGCTGTGCGGCTGTACTGGGGGACGGCTGGACCATACCGCCTCCAACTTGGTGCTTCTGGAGTGGATCGCCGACCACGGCGGCCGGGCTCTGTTGGTGGATGCCGATAATGAGGTGCGCCTGCTGGACAGCGGAGTGCTGCGGCTAACCAACCGTCCCTGCTATCACTACCTCTCTCTGGTTCCTCTGGATCGCCGCGTGACCGGCGTCACCCTGCGGGGACTCAAATATCCGCTGACCGACGCGGTACTCACTCGCGGCGACACCCTCTCAGTGAGTAATGAGCCGCTGGGCGACGAGGTGGAGATCTGCCTTTCCGCCGGCCGCGCCCTGCTGATCCGGAGCCAGCGCGTCTGATGAACTGGGAACCCTTGGCCGCCTCCTGCGTATACTGGTACAGAACCAGAAAGGAGGCGGCCATTTTGACGCTACAAACCAGAAAGCGCCTGGGAACGGCAGCGCTGTGCGTGGGGGGTGCAGCCCTGCTGCTCCATCCGGCCTGTCTGATCGCCTTCGGTGCGGGTGCTTGGGCGGGCAGCCGGGGCAGAGACTGGCTCAAACGAATTTGGGACGACAGGGAGGCTGTGCTATGAAGATCGTCGTGGTTAAATCACCCAAAGCGCTGCGCGGAATACTCAAGACCATTTTCGGCATCCGGGGCGCATGAGCCACGGGCATAGTCTTCCCACCTTGTACATATAGTTCTGTAGCAGAATGCATGAAAAAGGGCTGCGGCCCGTACAAGGAGTGGAACGCTATGGAGCTGGAACTGGATCGGACTCAACGGAGCGGCTATGAGGCCGTACTGGATACAACCGTCTGCCGCGAGGAGACACTGGAGAGCATTGTACCGGATGCCTGTCCGGATATCCTTCGCATCTGCGATACCGAGGGCGTGGTATGCCTGCGGGACAAGGTGCTCCAGGATGGTCGGGTGGAGCTCTCCGGCTCGGTACGGGCGGCGCTGCTCTACCTCCCGGACGGTGAAGAGGGGATACGCCGGATGGAGGTGGAACTGCCCTTTTCCTGTACTCTGGAGCACCCGGCGCTGACGCCTCTGTGCCGCGTGGTAGCCCTGCCGCGGGTACAGGGGGCAGACGCCCGGCTGATCAACCCCCGCAAGGTGCTGGTCCGGGTGGATCTGGCTTTCTGTGTGCAGGTCTATGCCCCAGTGGAGGATGACATCTGCAGCGGAGTGCTGGCTCCGGAGGAAGCTGGTGTGCAGCAGATGTCTGAGCAGTGTGATGCCTGTACCACAGTCTGCGTGCAGGAGAAGCCCTTTACATTTTCTGATGAAATCAGCCTGTCCGGCAGCAAGCCGGAGGCGGAAGAGCTGCTGAAGTGCCGCGCTGCCCTGCGGTGCAGTGAGTCCAAGGTCATCGGAAACAAGCTTATTTTCAAGGGGGAGAGCCAGCTTCAGATGCTCTACCGCTCCTCCGCCGGCGGACTGTGCACAGCGGAATATGAGCTGCCCTTCTCCCAGATCATGGAGATTACCGGGGCGGGGGAGGAGTCCACCTGTGATGTGTACGTGGTTTTGACCGGCCTGGACTGCGCCCTGGACAGCGGCGACGGCCGCACCATCAGCGTCTCCATGGGGCTGCTGGCCCAAGCGGTGGTGCGGGAGGAGCGCACGCTCCAGATGCTGACGGATGTGTACTCTACCGCCTTCCAGCTTACGGCGGAGAGCCGGACCTATACGCTGGGCCGTCTGGTGGAGCACGGGGAGAAGGAGCTGACAGTGCGGGAGATCCTGGAAACCGGGATGCTGGCCCAGGAGGTGTCGGACGCCTATGTGACCATCGGCGCCATCACCCAGAGCCGGGACGGGAGACGGGTGACGCTGACCGCCGAGGCCAACGTGACGGTGCTCTACCTCACGGAGGACGGCGCCCGCACCTCCATCACCCGGCAGCTCCAGGCCGCCTGCCCCCTGGAGCTGCCTGAGGAGGCGTCCTGCTCCTGCCACTGCGGCTGTACCGCCCCTGTCTTTGCCACCCCGACGACGGGTGGCATTGAGGTGCGCTTCCCGGTGGGTTTCCGGTACACGGCCATGACCAGCCGCACCACAGCCGCCGTGTCTGCGGTCCATATGGATGAGGGTACCCCCCGGGATCACTCCGGCCAGCCCTCCATTGTTCTGCGTATGGTAGGAAACGGGGAACGGCTCTGGGACATTGCCAAGTCTTACGGTACCACCGCACAGGACATCATGTGCGCCAACGCGCTGGAGGAGGACGTGGCCCCGGAGGGGCAGCTCCTGCTCATCCCACGCAAGCGGTAAAACCAGCCCGCCCGGCAAATGCCGGGCGGGCTTTTTGGTTCTGTCCGGGGACGAGGCATAATTTACGGCTTATCCCCATAGGTATGTAGAGAAAACGACCGGCTCATGCGGCCGAAGGAGGAATCGCAAGTGGAACAACGCAAGATCTATGAAGATATTGCCCTGCGTACCGAGGGGGATATCTATATCGGCGTCGTGGGGCCGGTGCGGACGGGAAAATCGACCTTTATCAAACGCTTCATGGAGACCATGGTCATCCCCAATATCGACAACGTGTACCGCCGGGAGCGGGCCCGGGATGAGCTGCCCCAGAGCGGCTCCGGGCGCACCATCATGACCGCCGAGCCCAAATTCGTCCCGGAGGAGGCCGTTCAGGTCACCATGGACAACGGGGCGGCCTTCTCCGTCCGCCTCATCGACTGCGTAGGCTATATGGTTCCCGGCGCGGTGGGCTCCCTGGAGGACGACAGCCCCCGCATGGTAACCACCCCCTGGTTTGACTATGAGATCCCCATGACCGAGGCCGCGGAGATCGGCACACGCAAGGTCATTGCGGAGCATTCCACCATCGGTATCGTGGTCACCACAGACGGTTCCATTACCGACATTCCCCGGGAGGACTATCTGGAGGCGGAGGAGCGGGTGATCACCGAGCTCAAGGAGTTGGGAAAGCCCTTCCTGGTGGTGCTCAACTCGTCCTACCCCAATTCCGACCGGGCACAGGCCATCCGGGCGGACATCGCCTCCCGCTATGACGTGACGTGTGTGTGCGCCGACTGCCTGGAGCTGGACGAGGCGGCGGTAACCGCCATCATCAAGGGGGTGCTCTACGAGTTCCCGGTGAAGGAGCTGGATCTGTTCCTGCCCCCCTGGGTGGACGCCCTGCCTTACGACCACCCCATCAAGAGCGGCCTGTATACGGCCATCCGGGAGGGGGCGGCCGGGATGCACCGCATCCGGGATGTGGAGCGTACGGTCACCGCCATTGGGGAGTGCGACACTGTCAGCAGCGCCCGTATCACCTCCATCAGCCTGGGCACCGGTCTGGCCGCCGCCCAGCTGGAGCTGCCCCGGGGGCTGTTCTACGATACGCTCTCCGAGCAGTCCGGCTTCACCATCCACGACGATGGTGATCTCATGGAGCTGCTCTCCAGCCTTGCCCACGTCAAAACGGAGTATGACAAGGTAGCCGGGGCGCTGGAAGAGGTTAAGTCCACCGGTTACGGCATCGTGGTGCCCAGCACCGACGAGCTGGTGCTGGAGGAGCCGGAGATCGTCAAGCAGGGGGGACGCTATGGCGTGCGCCTGAAGGCCTCCGCCCCCTCCATCCACATGATCCGTGCGGACATCGAAACCGAGGTCTCGCCCATCGTGGGCAACGAAAAGCAGAGCGAGGAGATGGTCAATTTCCTGCTTCAGGAGTTCGAGGGGGACACCAAGGCCATCTGGCAGTCCAATATCTTCGGCAAGTCCTTCCATGAGCTGGTCAGCGAGGATTTGAACGGCAAGCTCAAGCGCATGCCCGACGACGCCCGCGCCAAGCTCCAGGAGACACTCCAGCGCATCATCAACGAGGGCTCCGGCGGACTGATCTGCATCATTCTGTAAAACGAGGGGGCGTCCCAGATGGGACGCCCCCTCGTGGTCTATTTCTGAATGAGCTGTGAGGCAGCCAGAACGGCCAGCGGCAGGTACATAAACAGGAGGGTAAGCCGCTGCCATGTGCCCTCCTGGGCCAGCCGGGTGCCACGCCACGCCTCCTTGTCCGCCATAACAAAGAGGGTGAAACAGCACACATCGAGGGCAAAACAGATCAGGGAGAATACCCCGGCCCCGCCGGCACCCTCCCGAAAAGCCAGCAGCGCCACCAGAAGGGGAGCAAAGGCCAGGGCCAGGAAGCCCAGAACCGAGCCGACGCCGTGGATGCGGGAGGCCGCTGTCTCCACCGCTTTGTCGGCATTGACGCTGAACAGCCCGGCCAGTACCCCTGCCCCCAGGGCGAACACGCAGAGCACCGCGATCAGCAGCCCGGTCAGGACAGGAGAGCGGTTTCCAAAGGCAGCCCATAGGTCTGGTGTGGCGGCGCACAGGAGCAGCCCCAGCGCCCCCAGCCACACCCGGTACACCCACCGCACCGGACTTTCCGGGCTGCCCAGCACGCTCATGACCTGCCGCCGGTGGGAGTAGCCGGGGTAAAATGGGGCCAGCAGGAAGGGGAGGAGCAGATCCAGCCCGGCCGCCGCCAGCAGGAAATACCAGCCCACGCTCACCCCACCCCCTCGGTCAGAAAATCCGCAATCGCCTGCCGGTTGCAGAGCTTCAGGCTCTTATAGCCGGTCTCCACCCAGCCCCGTCGGTCGAAGTCCCCCAGCACCCGGCTCACCGTTACCCGGCTCACCCCCACAGAGGAGCCGATCTCCTCATGGGTACAGTGGAGCAGACCCCTGGCGTCCGGCTCGAGGGCCAGCAGATGGCGGGCGATGCGCTTGTCCGCCTGCAAAAAGGCGCTGTCTACATGGCCAGAGAGCAGGCGCACCGTGCGGGCCAGATACTCCAGCATGGAGATGGCCAGGTCCGGCCGGCGGGCAAACACCGCCTCCAGATGCTGCCGGTTCACCGAGATCAGCTCGCACGGGGTGACCGCCACGGCGGAGGAGACCCGTGGCTGCCGGTCAAAGAAGGACGCCTCGCCGATGAGCTCCCCGCCGTGGTGGAGGGCCAGGGTGCGCTCATCCCCGTCGGGAGAGCTGATAAAGCACTTCACCGTTCCGGTGAGGATATAGTAAAACTGCGCGGCCTCCGTGTCCTGTAAATAGATCATCTGCCCCGGCTCCCGATGGTGGGTGGGCTGCCCCTCCGCCAGCGGCGCCCAGATGTGGTCCTGCGCCATTGCGTTCACCTCCTGTTTGGTCAATTGTAACACGCTTTACATTCTTTTGGCAAGGGGCCATGCTATTCTGGTGCCACTGAAATAAAAAGGAGGCACCCAACCATGGGAATGACCATGACCCAAAAGATCCTGGCCAGGCACGCCGGCCTGGAGCATGTTGTCCCCGGCCAGCTGGTGGAGGGCAAGCTGGATCTGGTGCTGGGCAACGATATCACCACCCCGGTGGCCATCGCCGAGTTCAACAAGGCGGGGCTGACCCAGGTGTTCGACCGGGAAAAGATCGCGCTGGTTCTGGATCACTACACCCCCTGCAAGGACATCAAGGCCGCCCAGCTCTGCGCCCAGGTGCGGGAGTTCGCCAAGCGCTTTGACATCACCCATTTCTACGATGTGGGCTGCATGGGGGTAGAGCACGCCCTCCTGCCCGAGCAGGGCCTGACCGCCCCCGGCGAGGCCATGATCGGCGCCGACTCCCACACCTGTACCTATGGCGCGGTGAACATGTTCTCCACCGGCGTGGGCTCTACCGATATGGCCGCGGGCATGGCCACAGGACTGGCCTGGTTCCGCATCCCCTCCGCCATCAAGGTCACCCTCAAGGGCAAACTCCAGCCCTGTGTATCCGGCAAGGACGTGATCCTCCACCTTATCGGCACCATCGGCGTGGACGGCGCCCTTTACAAGTCCCTGGAGTTCGGCGGGGAGGGGGTAGCCTCCCTGTCCATGGACGACCGCTTCACCATCGCCAACATGGCCATTGAAGCCGGGGCCAAAAACGGCATCTTCCCCGTGGACGACAAGACCCGGGCCTATCTGGACGGCCGGGTCACCCGCGCCTGGGAGGCCGTGGAGCCCGATGCCGACGCCGAGTACGAGCGGGAGGTGGTCATCGATCTGGATACCCTCCAGCCCACGGTTGCCCTGCCGCACCTGCCCTCCAACACCCGCACCGTGGATCAGGCGGCGGGCACCCACATTGACCAGGTGGTGATCGGCTCCTGCACCAACGGCCGTCTGGAGGATCTCCGCCAGGCCGCGGCAGCGCTCAAGGGCCGCAAAGTGGCCGCCGGAGTGCGCTGCATCGTCATCCCCGCCACCCAGCAGATCACCCTGGACGCCATGGCCGAGGGGCTGATCCAGACCTTTATCGAGGCTGGCTGTGCCGTGTCCACCCCCACCTGTGGCCCCTGCCTGGGCGGCCACATGGGCGTGCTCTCCGACGGGGAGCGGGCCATCTCCACCACAAACCGCAACTTTGTGGGCCGCATGGGCCCCGTCAGCTCCGAGATCATCCTGGCCAACCCCGCGGTGGCCGCCGCGTCCGCCGTGGCGGGCTGTGTGGCGGATCCCCGCAAGCTCTGATGGAGGTGTAAGGCAATGAAGGTTTACAAATACGGCGACAACGTGGATACCGACGTAATCATTCCCGCCCGGTATCTCAACGCCCCCGATGAAAAGTCCCTGGCCTCCCACTGTATGGAGGACATCGACGCCGGCTTCGCCTCCACCGTGGAGCCGGGCGACATCATCGTGGCTGGGGCCAACTTCGGCTGCGGCTCCTCCCGGGAGCACGCCCCCCTGGCCATCAAGGCCTGCGGCGTCAAGTGCGTCATCGCGCCCTCCTTCGCCCGCATCTTCTACCGCAACGCCATCAACATCGGCTTTCCCATTCTGGAGTGCGCCGAGGCGGCGGAGGGCATTCAGGCCGGCGACACGGTGAGCGTGGACTTCGGTACCGGCGTGATCACCGACGAGACCACCGGCAAGACCTATCAGGCCGCGCCCCTGCCCGCCTTCGTCCAGGGCATCGTGGACAACGGCGGCCTGCTCAAATCCCTGAAGGCGAGAGGTGCGGCGAAATGAATTATAAAATTGCGCTCATCCGCGGCGACGGCATTGGCCCCGAAGTGGTGGGGGAGGCCGTCAAGGTGCTGGAGGCCGTCGGCCAGAAGTTCGGCCACAGCTTCACCTATGAGGAGGTGCTGCTGGGCGGCTGCGCCACCGACGCGGTGGGGAAGAGCTATCCCGACGGCACCGCCGAGAAGTGTCGGGCCTGCGACGCGGTGCTGCTGGGCGCTGTGGGCGGCCCCAAGTGGGGCTCCGACAAGCCCGCCGAGCAGCGGCCCGAGACCGCCCTGCTGGCCATCCGAAAGGATCTGGGCCTGTATGCCAATCTGCGCCCCGCCGCCCTGCGCCCCGCTATGGCGGACGCCTGTCCTCTGAAAAGGGAGACCGCGGAGAAGGGCATTGACCTGATGATGGTGCGGGAGCTGACCGGCGGCATCTACTTCGGCCAGCGGGAGCGGTACGACACCCCTGACCGGGGCGTGGAGTGCGCCGACCGGATGGCCTATTCCGAGCAGGAGATTGAGCGCATCGGCCGCCGGGCCTTTGAGCTGGCCAGCCTCCGCCGCAAGAAGGTGTCCAGTGTGGACAAGGCCAATGTGCTGGAAACCTCCCGCCTGTGGCGCTCCGTCATGCACCGGCTGGCGGAGGAGTATCCCGACGTGCAGTACGAGGATGTGCTGGTGGACAACTGCGCCATGCAGCTCGTGAAAGACCCCGGCCAGTTCGACGTGGTGGTTACTGAGAACATGTTCGGCGACATTCTCTCCGATGAGGCGAGCATGGTCACCGGCTCCATCGGCCTGCTGCCATCCGCCTCCATCGGCGATACCGCCCCCGGCCTCTACGAGCCGATCCACGGCTCCGCCCCCGACATTGCAGGCCAGGACAAGGCCAACCCCATCGCCACCATCCTGTCGGTGGCCATGATGTTCCGCTACTCCTTCCACCTGGCCGCCGAGGCCGACGCGGTGGAGGCGGCAGTGGACGCGGTACTGGCCGAAGGCTGGCGCACCCCCGACATCGCCGGGCCGGGCGTCACCCCCATCGGCACCCAAAAGATGGGTGAGCTCATCTGCCGTCATATTGGATGAAAACAGGGCAGCCAAAAGGTCACCACGAATAAGGACAACACAACAAATCGCCGTTCAAGTAGCATTAAAAAGTCACTGGCTTCGGACTATTCGAAGCCAGTGGCTTTTTCGTTGAAAACAGGCTATCAATCTGGTACAATCTACTCACAAATGAAAGTTCTCATAATTGCACCTTATCGGAAGTTGAAGGGAGGATCACCGTGAGCGAACTTATGAAGAAACAAGAGATGACTGAGGAAGACATCAAATTGCAGTATATTACTCCGGCAATTGAGGGTGCTGGTTGGGACAAACTTAAGCAAATTAAGATGGAATATAATTTCACGGATGGTCGTGTCATCGTCCGGGGAAATGTTACAGCCAGAGGCAAGAGAAAGCGCACAGATTATTTGCTTTATTACAAGCCCAATATTCCGCTGGCTATTGTCGAGGCGAAAGATAATAAACACAGTATTGGCGCTGGAATGCAGCAGGCCATTGAATACGCTGAAGTGCTGGACATCCCATTTGTGTACAGTTCAAATGGCGATGGCTTCTTAGAACATGATATGAAGTCCGGCAAGGAGCGTGAATTGACGCTGGAGCAGTTTCCTTCACCGCAAGATTTGTGGCAGCGACACATTGGGGACGAGCATTTTACACCGGAGCAGGAGGAACTCATCACTGAACCTTATTATTTCCAGCCGGGCGACAAAACTCCTCGCTACTATCAGCGTATTGCCATCAACCGTACCGTAGATGCCGTCGCCCATGGGCAGAATCGTATCCTGCTCGTTATGGCGACCGGTACCGGTAAGACCTATACGGCATTTCAGATTATTCATCGGCTCTGGAAATCCGGGCGAAAGAAAAAGATACTCTTCCTTGCTGACCGTAATATTCTTGTTGATCAGACCATGCAGCAGGACTTTAAGCCGTTTGCAAAGGTTATGACGAAAATTGAAGGGAAAAAGCTGGACAGCTCCTATGAACTGTATTTGTCCCTCTATCAGCAACTGGCTGGTGACGAAAACGAGGAGCCATTCCGTGCTTTCCAACCGGATTTCTTCGATCTTATCGTCATTGATGAGTGTCATCGCGGCAGTGCCAAAGAGGACTCTCGTTGGCGCAGGATACTCGAATATTTCCACAGTGCCACACAAATCGGTATGACAGCAACACCGAAAGAGACAAAAGAGGTATCCAATATCTCCTATTTCGGCGAGCCAATCTATACATACAGTCTGAAACAGGGCATTGATGATGGATTCCTTGCTCCGTATAAGGTCCTCCGTGTCGGCTTGGATAAAGATCTGGAAGGATGGCGTCCCACAGCTGGACAGCGGGATATCTATGGGTATGAAATCGATGACCGCGAGTACAACACAAAAGACTACGATAAAAACCTTATTATCGATGAGCGTACCACAGCTGTAGCAAAGCGCATAACCCGCTTTTTGAAAGAGAACGACCGCTTTGCTAAAACTATTGTTTTCTGCGTGGATATCGACCACGCTGAGCGGATGCGTCAGGCCCTCGTGAATGAGAATAGTGACCTTGTAGCGGAGAACGCAAAGTATGTCATGCGTATTACTGGCGACAATGCAGAAGGCAAGGCTCAACTCGATTACTTCATTGCCGAGGACAGCAAATACCCCGTAATTGTTACGACTTCCAAACTGATGACGACTGGCGTGGATTGTAAAACGTGTCGGCTCATCGTTTTGGACAACAATATTAACTCCATGACTGAATTCAAGCAGATCATTGGCCGTGGCACCCGTCTTAAGCCTGATTACGGCAAAGAGTATTTTACCATCATGGACTTTCGTAACGCCTGTCGTCTTTTTGCGGACCCAGAGTTTGATGGTGACCCGATTTCGGTTATCAATGACGGCGATGGCAACGGCGAAGAGCCTACAATTGATCCGCCGAAGCCGCCCGTGCCGACGCCCGGCTCCGGTGGGAATAATGATGATCCGCCTGAAAAGAAACACAAATTCCGTGTTCGTGGCGTGGAGGTCACGATTCTAAACGAGCGTGTCCAATATTATGACAAGGACGGCAAGCTCATCACGGAAAGCGTAACAGATTACTCAAAGAAAAATATTCTTGGCGAATATGCTACTTTGGACTCCTTCCTCCGCGCCTGGAATTCCGAAGAAAAGAAACAAGCCATTATTGACGAGCTGCAGGAGCGTGGTGTCCTTTTGGAGGCACTGCGGCAAATCGCCGGGAACAAGGATATTGATGACTTTGACCTCATCTGCCACATTGCCTATGATAAGGCTCCGCTGACAAAGACCGAGCGGGCAAATAATGTCCGCAAGCGTGGATACCTTTACAAGTATTCCGGCTTGGCACAGGAAGTTCTGAGTGCGCTGCTGGACAAATACATGAACGAGGGCATTCAGGACATCGAGAACCTCGAAATCCTGTCGAATGACCCGTTCCGCAAATTTGGCACACCCATGAAGATTGCAAAGCTGTTCGGCGGCAAAAACGGATACATTCAAGCCATCCGTGATTTGCAGAAGGAAATCTACGCTGCATAAGGAGATATAAGATATGAGTTTAAATAACCTGGTAAAACGGCTGCAGGACATCATGCGGAATGACGCAGGCATCAACGGTGATGCCCAGCGTATCGAGCAGATGGTTTGGATTCTCTTTTTGAAGGTGTACGACGCCAAGGAAGAGATTTGGGAGTTTTACGACGAGAATTACACCTCCATCATCCCGGAGGAACTGCGCTGGCGTAATTGGGCCGTTGACCATAAGGACGGCAAGGCGCTCACTGGCGATGCACTCCTTGGTTTTGTAAATGGAAAACTGTTCCCGACTCTCAAGGCCATTGAAATCGATGAGAACACTCCCATGAGCCAGATCATTGTTCGCACGGCCTTTGAGGACAATAACAACTATATGAAGGACGGTATCCTGCTCCGCCAGGTTATCAATGTCATTGACGAGATCGATTTTGAGGAGTACGAGGATCGGCACGCCTTCGGAGAAATTTACGAAACGATCCTCCGCAGCCTGCAAAGCGCCGGTAACTCCGGCGAATTCTACACGCCCCGTGCTGTCACGGACTTTATGGTGCAGATGATCAAGCCCAAGCTCGGCGAGTCTATTGCGGACTTTGCCTGCGGCACCGGTGGCTTCCTTACCTCTGCGCTGAAGGTGCTGGATGTCCAAGTACAAAGCGTTGAAGACAGAACGGTTTACAGCAACTCCGTCTATGGCATTGAGAAAAAGGCGCTTCCGTTCCTTTTGTGCGCCACAAATATGCTGCTCCACGACATCGACAACCCTCGTATCATCCACGGTAACAGCCTGGAGAAGAATGTGCGCGAGTACAAAGAGAGCGACCGATTCGATGTCATTTTGATGAATCCTCCCTATGGCGGCAATGAAAAAGAGGGCGTGAAGCAGAATTTTCCGGCTGACCTGCGCAGTAGCGAAACCGCGGACCTCTTTATGTCTGTCATTATGTATCGCCTTAAGCAGAACGGTCGGTGCGCCATTATCCTGCCGGACGGTTTCCTGTTCGGTACAGATAATGCAAAAATGGCAATCAAGGAGAAGCTACTGTCAGAGTTCAATCTTCATACAGTAATCCGTATGCCGCACAGCGTGTTTGCGCCGTACACATCCATCACGACAAATATACTGTTCTTTGACCGGACTCATCCCACGACGGAAACATGGTTCTACCGTCTGGATATGCCGGAAGGATACAAGAACTTCTCCAAGACGAAGCCCATGAAGCTGGAGCACTTTGCACCGGCTGTTGCGTGGTGGGATAATCGTGAGGAGATCGCCATTGACGGTTTCGATAAGGCAAAGAAATATACCGTCGAAGAACTGAAAGCTCGTAGTTATAACATTGACCTCTGCGGCTATCCTCATGAAGAGGAGGAAATCCTGCCGCCGAAGGAACTGATCCAGCAGTACCAGGAAAAACGGGCCAGCCTGAATGCAGACATTGACCGCATCCTTGCGCAAATTACTGAGATCCTCGGTATCGACATTACGGAGGAGGGCAATGAATGACTGCACAGCAACTAAAAAACTCCATTCTCCAGATGGCTGTTCAGGGCAAGCTCGTCCCGCAGGACCCGAACGATGAGCCCGCCAGTGTTTTGCTGGAACGTATCCGTGCGGAGAAAGAGCGGCTCATCAAAGAAAAGAAAATCAAGCGTGAAAAGAACCCGTCCGTTATCTTCAAAGGTGCCGATAATACTCCTTATGAGAAAATCGGCGATGAAGTGCGGTCGTTGGCGGATGAGGTGCCGTTCGACATCCCCGATTCGTGGGAATGGGTGCGGCTAGGCAATATTTCATCCTATGCAGAAACAAAGCAAAAAGTAAATGCAACAAGTGCCGATCCTTCGATTTGGGGACTGGATTTAGAGGACATCGAAAAGGGCGGCAGACTTTTAGAGTATAAAACAGTCGGTGAACGCAAAGCAGTTGGTGATAAGACCGTATTTACAAAGGGTGACATTCTCTACAGCAAGCTACGCCCATATCTATTGAAAATTCTTGTCGCCCCAGATGACGGCATTTGTACGCCGGAAATCGTACCATTCCGTGTATACGGTGGAATCGATCCGAGCTACATCGTCAATTATCTGAAATCCCCTTATGTCGATAATCTCATTAACAGCATCACCTATGGAGTGAAGATGCCCAGAGTCGGCACAGAAACAATGACCTCTCTATTAGTACCAATACCCCCACTTGAGGAGCAGCGGCGTATCGTTGAGAAGATTGATGAGGTTGCTTCTGCTGTTTCTGCATACGACGTGGCGTACCAAAAAAACGAGGCCCTAAATTCAACCTTCCCAGAAACCCTCAAAAAGTCGATACTGCAAGAAGCCGTCCAGGGCAAGCTGGTACCTCAAGACCCGTCTGACGAGCCTGCAGAGGCTCTGCTGGAACATATCCGGGCGGAAAAACAGCGGCTCGTCAAGGAAGGTGAAATCAAGAAGGACAAGTACGAATCCGTCATTTTCAGACGGGATAATTCTCATTATGAAAAGCGTGGCTCGGATGAGGTTTGCATCGACGATGAGATCCCGTTTGAAATCCCCGAAAACTGGGCTTGGTGTCGGGCTTCCAGTTTAGGAACAATGGTCAGAGGGCGTGGCATCAAACGAACAGAAACTGTTGCCCAAGGGTGTCCGTGCATTCGATATGGGGAGATATACACAACCTACGAAACCTCCTTTGATACGGCAGTTTCCTTTGTTCCTGAATCGCTCGATAAGGATTGCTTGCATTTTTCTTCTGGCGATGTAGTGTTCACATTAACAGGTGAAAACAAAGTGGATATTGCTAAAACGGTGGTGTTTCTCGGAAATGGACAAATTGCGGCAGGTGGCGATTTGGCTTTCTGGACCCATCACAGAATGAACCCGCTGTATCTGGTATACTATATGGCTTCGCCGTACTGCATCGAGCTTAAACGCAGGACGGCGACAGGCGACATTATCGTACACATTTCGACTTCAAAGGTCGGCGATTTCCTTGTTCCCGTTCCTCCGCTTAATGAGCAGAACCGAATTGTATCGGCGATTGAACAGCTTTTTGATGTGGTTTCTACTTTGTAAAGTTCTCATTATGAGAAGTTAGACGGAATTGAGCGTTGTATTGACGATGAGATACCTTTTGAC
>ERZ791803.699-NODE-699-length-19668-cov-3.535359_pt1 | contig 19668 bp, 18 predicted proteins | sample MGYA00510307_ERZ791803 | MGnify/ENA primary metagenome ERZ791803 (study PRJEB30046, sample SAMN00791963) | human gut metagenome | study: EMG produced TPA metagenomics assembly of the A metagenome-wide association study of gut microbiota in type 2...
AGGCGCTCCAAACGGAGCGCCTCCCGGCCTTGTTCTTTTGAAATTCAGTTCCGCTGAGGTCAGCCCTTCGCCATTCCGGTGCGTGGCTGTTGAGTGGGGGAGCGGTCAAAGGCGGGGTTGGTGAGATAGATGTTTTTGGCGTCCATCTTCTCCTTGCACAGCCGCAGGCACTCGCCAAAGCGCTGGAAGTGGACGATCTCCCGCTCCCGCAGGAAGCGGATGACGTTGTTTACATCGGGATCGTCGCTGAGACGCAGGATGTTATCGTATGTGACGCGGGCCTTTTGTTCTGGTGCGATAGCGTAAGGACAACATTTTCAGCAAAGGTGCATACCGCCATTATTTCTACCATACTCATCCTGCGTCATATCCTATCGTAACAATACAGCTAGGGGAGCTCTTTTACCGCAAAGGCAGGTATTTCCGCAAAACTACATTCCCTTTTTTATATAAATACCGCATTTTTGCCAGCTTTTGGGCCTTCTGATACATGCGGTCAATTTCCTTTGCGTGGGGGATGGGGTCCTTCTCCCAGCGGTGCAGCTGTTTGCGGAAGCGGGCAAACTGCCAGCAGTAAATCATTTCATACCACAGCTGGCTCTCCTGGGAGACCTCCCGTTTCCAGTAGGCCCCGAACTGCTCCTCCATGGGAGCGTACATGATCCGGTCCAGTTCTTCCAGGGTGTAGTATCCCTGCTGGATGGCCATATCCACGATGTCAGTACCAGGAAGGAAGTTGAGTCCGTGGAGCTGGAGCTCGTACCGTCCCGGGAAGCGCTGAATCAGGTAGTAGGACTCCTTCAAGTCCTCCATGGTCTCAAAGGGGTGCTGGAGCATCAGATCAAAGCTGCCCCAGAATACCCCTGCCTCCTGAATGGCGGAGATCGCGTTAATAATGTCCTCCTGGGTCTCATACCGGTGAAACACGTCCCGGCGCACCCGCTCGGAACCAGACTGGATGCCCATGATCACCTCCGTAAGTCCCACCTTTTTCAGCTTCTTCAAGGTATCCAGGTCCACCATTTTGGGGTGGGACCAGATGGTGAAGGGGAGGTGGATGTGTTTGTCATACTCCTGCACAAACTCATCCACCCAGCCGGGCAGGTTGGGAAAGATCTCGTCGTAGAAGTGGACAAATACGATCTTTTTGCAGTGTTTTTTGGCCTCAATCAGTTCATCAATGACACTTTTCACCGACCGAGTGCGCACGCCGTGGATGCCCTTGGGCAGCAGCCGCCGCAGGTTGACGCAGCAGCAGTAGGAGCAGGTGAAGGGGCAGCCCCGGGAAGCGATCACCTCATAGCTGCGGGTACTCAGCTGTGGGTCGCCCCAGATAATGGCGTCGTGGTCAATGAAGCAGGCCCCGGTGCTGTTGACCACCGGGATGCCGTAGCCGTCCACGTCGTTGAGCACGTCCCCGATTTCGTTTTGATGTACGGTTCCATCCTCCTGCCAGCACAGGGAGGGGATGGAGCGCCAGTCATAGCCCAGCTGGAGGGCGTCTGCCAGGCGGCAAATAGCGTGCTCCCCGTCAGAGCGGATGACAAAATCCGCTCCGTGCTCCAGCATTTTGTCCGGAAACATGGTAGCAAAGGCCCCGCCGCACACCAGCGGATATGCTTTTTCATCACCAAGTGCATCCATGAGCCGGTATACCGTGTCCAGGTACATGGAGCTCATCACCGACAGGCCTACAAACACAGGCTTGCGCTCCTGCACCACCTGGAGAAACAGCTCCACCTCCTGATCTGTGGTAGGGTGGGGGTGGACGCTGTTGAAGTCTTTATAAAATATGGTAGTCACTCCGTAGCCTGCGCGTTCCAGGGCGGCCTCCAGATAGCGCACGCCAAGGGCTTTTCGATTATAGAACGCCACAAGGACCACCTGCGGCTTTATAAATGATTTCATGGGGACATCCTTCTTTCCATCGTTCTAAACGATTAAGACGAGAACGGTGGAAAAACGCAACAAAACGGGGTTTTGTGCCGCTGGACAGTCAGGGCCTGCACCTGCTTTGCAATGCCGTCTGATAAAGAAAGGCTCCGGAAGCGCATGTAAAACGATATCCCAATGTAAAAAAGCCCCCCGGCGGTCAAACCGCCGGGGGGTTCTTTATATTGGTGCGCGCAGCCAGTGGACGCCCTCTGCCAGACGGATCATTTCCTCTTCGGTCAGATTGGTGGCGTTGATTTGTACGTTTGCCCCAGCATCCTGATCCATCCAAAAGATCATCAGATCACTCCAAATATTGGGGAATCCATTTTGGTGATATCGCCTCTCCAGCATATCGTCGTTTGTGGTATACAAAGTAGCTGGATGGCCATTCACTGTGATATCTTGTTTTGTGTAGCCTTCTGTATTTATATTACTTACAAGTCCAGGGCTATGCGGAGTAACACTGACGTTAATCATTCCGTCCTGTGGACTACGGTAGATGATATAGTCACAGGTTCCATTTTCTTCAAAGTCACCACTCTCCAGTTCAAACCCTTCTGGAATCCACTCCAGGGCGATGTTGTAGTGGTATTCCAGATCAGAGCTGCCGCGCCAGTGGACACCCTCCGCCAGCCGGATCATTTCCTCTTCGGTCAGATTGGTGGCACTGATATCCACCATCACCCCGGCCTCTTGATCAATCCAGTAGATTATCATATCACTCCAAATATTTGTCATTCCAAATTGATGATATGCATTCTCTACTTTACTTTCATTTGCGATATACAGAGAAGCCGGATGACCGTGTACTTCGACATCTCGCTTTGTACAGTCCTCTGTATCCAAGTTAACTACGAGTCCCGTGCTATATGGAGTAACACTGACGTTAATCATTCCGTCCTGTGGGCTGTGATAGATAGCATAGTCGCTGGTACCATTTTCCTTATAGTTACCACTATCTAGTTCAAATCCCTCTGGAATCCACTCCAGAGCGATGTTGTAGTGGTATTCCAGGCCAGACGCGGTGTCGGCCTGGTTTGAGGCGTCAGACTGGCCTGCTCCGGATGGAGCTTCCTCAAAGGTGATCCGCGTCCGGTCGTCCATCACCTCCAGCACGGCATTCAGCGTGGCCACCCGCACATCCTCCGAGAAAGCAAAGGCCGCTGTAAACAGAAGAACACCCAAAATGGCCGCCAGGAGGAGCCGGCTGAGCCACCGGGCTGTCCGGCGCCCGGTGGCTCGGAACTGCCTTCTGGAGAAGGCAGTTCCGATGACCTTCTCGCAGCGGCGCTGCACCGCCTCGGGCACGGCGGCGCCGGGGTCCTGCTTGAGCTGCTCGTTGAGCCGCAGCAGCTCCTCGCCGTTCTCCTGGGCCATCTCGTCCATCAACAGGGCGAACAGGGCGTCCTCATACTGCTCCTTCCGCGTTTCACGGTTGGCCATGACCGTTCCCTCCCTTCTTCATCAGCTTTAACGCTCTCCGCCGGGCCCGGGTCAGCTTCATGCGCACGCTGGCGCTCTGACACCCCAGCCGCTCTCCCAGCTCCGCGCTGCTGTACTCCAGAAGATACTTGCCCTCCAGCAGCAGCCGGTCCTCCTGGCTCAGTTGGGGCCAGATGGCGCGCAGGGGGGCCAGCTCCTCCTGGAGGATCAGGGCCTCGTCCATAGATTTCTGAGAGGCGGGCTCCTCATCCAGCGTCTCCAGGCTGACCACCTGGCCCTGCCGGGCCTGGGCGCGCAGCAAGGAGATGGCAGTGTTGCGCACCGTGGCCACAATGTAGGAGGCCAGCACGGCGGGCTGGAGGGTGCGCAGGGTATCCACCTTTTCGATCAGCTTGCTCAGGCTCTCCTGTACCACCTCCTCCTGCTGGAGGGGATCGGAGAGGTATTTTTGGGCGGTGAAGAACATCAGACGGCAAAATTCCTGGTAAATTCCCAGGATAAATGTCCGGTCTGAGTCCGTCGCCCTATGGTTCTCTTTCTCTGTACGCATGGAATCACCACCGGGTCGTATATGCTTTATTTATATATAAGACGCAGAGGCCCAAAAAACGCAACAGGAATAAATTTCTTTTTCAAAAAATTTATCATTTCAAGATTCCTTCTCCGGGCGGAAGTGATTCTGGCCCATCCGGATCACCCTATCCTGCTGGCAGGTACCATGGCCACCAACAGCACTCAGGAAGAGTGTGTGGATCTGTCCAACTGCCGGGCGGCGGCGGTGAAGAATCTGCTGGTCAGTGCCTTCGGCGTTCCCGAATCCAAGCTCCAGTCCGTAGGATTGGGCTATGAGGCCGATCCCTTTGTCCGTGGAAAGGACCGGAACGCCAATGACCCCATTGCGCAGGAACTGATGGGCGCGTGAGAGACATCCAACGGATGAGATAAAAGCCAATCCGCCAGAACACATAAGAGGCCGGGAGGCACTCCAAACGGAGCGCCTCCCGGCCTTGTGCTTTTGGAGCTGAGGTCAGCCCTTTGCCATTTTGGTACGGGACTGGGGGTGGGGGAGCGGATCACATTGTTTACGTCGGGATTATAGCTGAGATGCAGGATATTATCATACGTGACACGGGCCTTTTGTTCTGAAACGATAGTGTATTGTGATATTTGCATATAAATCGGAGCGCAAAGGATGGAAATATATTGAAAACACCTTGCTTTTATATAGAGGGGAAAATATAATGTGAATGTGTAAAATCAGTTCCACTTAGTATAGAAAAGAGAAAACGATATGATGAAAATTCCTACATTCCATGACCTATCAAACAAGTCAGGTTATCATCTAATCGCTAAGTCCGGGCAACGGAGACAACCGGGGTGGCTCCCTCTCTGGGGCCATCTGTTAGATACAGCTGGAGTAATGAAATCACTGGTGTCCGAGTGGTATCCATGCCACACCTTAAAGACGCAGAAACTGACAAATCGGGAGTGGACACAGGTTTGCGTGTTTCTTGCACTGGTTCATGATATCGGAAAGTGCACCCCGGTATTTCAATCAAAGATAAAGGCTCAAGCACCTGAACTGGAAGAGATACTGCAAAACTGTGGTATGGAGATTCCATCCTGGAGTTCCTTCCTTGAGTCGGGTAAAACACCCCATGGATTATCTGGAGAAGCAATATTGCTCCATTTTAACTGCCCGCCTGGGATAGCCGCTGTTGTAGGTGCGCACCACGGGCGTCCGCAGGAAATTGGGGATGATGTGGAAGACTGGCTGGAATTATACGAGGAGAATTTCTATGGTCTGGAGGGGGAAGAAAGCTCCGATGGGAGGCAGTGGGAGGCACTGTGGCAGGATTGGATCAACTTTGCGTTGGACGAGTGCGGATGCTCCCAGATTGACAATCTTCCTCGTCTGGATGTACCAACCCAAATATTGGCCTCCGGTATGCTGATTATGGCAGACTGGATTGCCAGTAATGTGACATATTTCCCACTTCTCGAGCTGGAAGATATGGGGGAATCTCTTGCATATCCCACACGGATTCAGAAGGGGTTGGATCAGCTGTCCTTGCCTCAGCAGTGGTCTCCAAATACCTATTCCCTGGATGCACAGGAGTTCTGCAGTCGGTTTGGATTTACATGGAATTCGGTTCAGCAAGAAATGGTTAAGGCGGCCGAGGAGAGTATGCAGCCTGGAATTTTCATTTTAGAGGCCCAGATGGGAGTCGGAAAGACAGAAGCTGCATTGGCAGCAGCGGAGCTGATTAGCAGCAAACTTGGATGTACCGGTATCTTCTTTGGACTGCCTACACAGGCCACAGCCAACGGAATTTTCCCCCGATTGAAGCAGTGGGCACAGCAGCAATCCGAGTGGGTATGGCATGGAATCCGCCTTGCCCATGGCATGGCCGATTTGAACGAGGATTACCAGGCTATTTTTCATGGAAAGGCAGTACAGAATGAGGATGTGGATTCATCTGGATTGGTGGTTCACCCTTGGTTTGAAGGGCGAAAACAGGCCCTCCTCTCGCAGTTTGTCATCGGAACGGTAGATCAGCTTTTAATGTCCGCACTGAAACAGAAGCATGTGATGCTGCGCCATTTGGGATTGGCAGGTAAGGTAGTTGTCGTGGATGAATGTCATGCCTACGATGCATATATGAATCGATATCTGGACCGCGCTCTCAATTGGCTAGGTAAATACGGGGTTCCTGTCATCCTGCTCTCAGCTACACTGCCTTCTCGGCGGCGCAGGGATCTGATTTTTGCATATCAAAACAAGATGCCTGAAAAAGAGATACAATTGAGTTGGGAGGAGAATCAATCTTATCCACTGCTGACTTGGACAGATGGGATGCAGGTAAGGCAGAAGAATATTCGGGTAGATCAACCACCCCGTTTGATTCGCATGCAGCAGGCAGAGGAGCCGCAGCTGCATGATCTGGTGGGAGGTGTCGTTGCTAAGGGGGGCTGTGTAGGAATCATTGTGAACACAGTCCATCGGGCGCAGCAGCTGGCTCAGGAGCTGCAGCGTATTTTTCCTGAAAATCCTGTCATTCTCATTCATGCAAGGCTCCTCATGGGTGACCGTTCTGATCGAGAGGCCAATCTACTTCGATTGCTGGGGAAACAATCCACCCCGGAGCAGCGGAGAGGATTGATCGTGGTGGGAACACAGATTCTGGAGCAATCTCTGGATATTGACTTTGATTTTATGATTACACAGTTGTGCCCCATGGATCTGCTGTTGCAGCGGATCGGGCGGCTGCATCGACATAAGAGGCAGCGCCCAGCGGAACTTGAGGAGGCCACATGTGTGGTGCTGGATCAAAACGTTCCTGATGATGGCACAACAGCGGTCTATGGGAAGTGGCTGTTATACCGTACCGCTCAGCTTCTCCCGGAGCAGATTGTCTTGCCGGACAATATCTCCCCACTAGTACAGCAGGCCTACCTGGATGGAAATGAAGTGCTGCCGGAGGGAGATCCTGCTCTGGTACTTTGGCAGGAGTACCGGAGAAATATCATGGAGAAAGAGGGGCGAGCCCAATCCTTTCGAATTCCTGATGTTGACAGCTTAGATGAGACCATCCATGGACTGTTGGATAGCATTTTGGGTGACAGTGAATGGGTATCCCAGGCTTCAGTTCGTGATGGTACACCGGGTTTGGATGTACTGGTCATGGAACAGAGAAATTCCGGAGAAGTGGCCTTTTTGCCTTGGCAATATGGGGGAGCTGTAGTGCCGAGGGATCATATCCCCTCTCAACAGGAATGCAGACATATCCTGCGGCAGCGGCTGCGGCTTCCCAGAGTGTTGTGCGGCAAAACGATAGATCGTACCATTGCTGAACTAGAAGCAACTCAGCGGGCAATTGTACCAGAGTGGAATTATGCATCTCTCCTGCAGGGAGAACTGTTTCTCTTTTTGGATGAGAAGGGACAAGCGGAGCTGCGGGGATATCAATTGACTTATACCAGAGAGATTGGGCTACAGTGTGTGCGAAAGGAGGCGTAGCATGGAGCAACGGGAATTCTCTCTGTTGGAAGAGCCTTGGATTTGTGTGATCGGGCTGGATGATCAGGTAAGAAGTGTGTCCTTGACACAGGCATTACTGCAAGCGCATCGGATCCGAGATTTGGTAGGGGAAAGCAAAACACAGGATAGCGCTATCCTGCGGCTGTTGTTGGCGGTGGTGCATACAGTATTTTCTCGCGTAGATGAGAGTGGGCAATCACATGAGATTGCAAGCGTACAGGAAGCACTTCGACGGTGGGGGGCTTTGTGGGAATCAGGCGTGTTTCCATCGGAACCCATTCAACAGTATCTGTCCCATTGGCAGGAGCGGTTCTGGCTTTTTCACCCGGAGCGACCTTTTTACCAGGTTCCCCAATTGCAGGGCACGACCAACCCAGCTAAAAAAATGAATGGGGCCTTGGTTGAGAGCAGCAACAAGACCCAACTATTTTCTTTGTGGGCAGGAGAGCGGAAAAACCAGCTGACCTATGCGGAGGCTGCCCGGTGGTTGATCTTTCTTCAAGGATTTGGTGATACTGCGGCCAAAAAGCCATCCCCAAAATTGAGTTGGCTGGGTAGCATCGGGCTTATTATGGCCAAGGGAGATACACTGTTTGAAACTCTGATGCTGAATCTAGTGCTGTGGAAGGACGGAACGGAACGATGGGAGGCGGACGTGCCTTCGTGGGAAGAGGACCTTCCCAAGGAGAAACTGCGGGAAATTCCCCTGCCCGGAAACCAAGCTGCACTGCTGACCCTTCAATGCCGCCGGATCCTTCTTTTAAAAAAAGATCAACGAGTAATTGGTTATATGGAGGCTGCAGGCGATTATTTTCCGAAGGAAAACGCGTTCAGTGAACAAATGACGCTCTGGGATGGAATCCGGGAGCGGGATACAGTCGTTGGATATCGTCCAAAACCTCACCAGCCCAGCCGGCAGATGTGGCGGGATTTCTCCGTCATGATGGGACAAACGGGAAGGAAACCTGGCGTTTTGGCCTGGATTGGTCTTTTAAAAGCCAAAAAGAAACTGGAAAAGAGTAAACTGATTTCCTTTCAGATTGCAGGGGTTCAATACGGCAATATGTATTGTGGTATTACGGACGAATTTTCCGATCAGTTGCAGATGTACAGCGGCCTGTTGGACGAGTTGGGGTACAAGTGGCAGAGAATCATAAGCGATGAGGTGGGACGCTGTGACCAGCTCGTAAAGACGGTAGGGAAATTAGCCTATAAACTGAAGCGGGCCATGGGGGGAGAGGGAAAAACAGCGACACAAGGAATGCAAAGAGCGCAAGAGCAGTGTTATTATCGCTTGGATGTCCCATTTCGCCAGTGGCTGCTGACCATCGATCCGGATATTAAGCTGAAAGAACAGCGGGAACTGCTGTTGTTTTGGCGGAGTCAAGCAAAAAAGATTGCTTTGGATCTGGGTCATGAGCTGGTGGAACAAGGAGGAACCGTGGCACTGGTGGGCAGAAAAGTCACAGAAAAAATTGGAAAGAAGGAGAAAGACCACTACTACTGTGCACCCAAAGCGTTTAATCAGTTTTTGTATGAATTAAAACAATGGGAGGGTGAAACAGGATGAGTCAGGAAAACACCATTGGACGGGTGGCACAGTTTACAGCCCGGAAACTGGAACAGTTAAAAAGCCAATTGGGGGAGAGCGCTTTCCGCAGCACGCTGGCCCATCTGCGCAGGGGCGTTGGATATGTACCGGGAGAGATGCCTCAACTGTGGGGCTTCTTTCTGGATGGAATGCCCGAGGGGTGGATGGGAGACCGGGAACCCAGCCGGGCGGAATGGGCGGTTTACACGGCGCTGACTCTGTTTGCTCTCCACCAGCAGGGTCAGGATCCCGAAAAGAAGTGGATGAGCCAGTCTGGAGCTACATTGGGGAAGTCTGTTGCCAGGCTGATTGATTCAGAAGAGGATGAAGGGCGGGTATCCAGGCGCTTTTACGCGTTGGCTACCGCAGTCGGTATGGAGGAATTATCTCATCATATGCGGGGCATGGTGCAGCTTTTGCGCAGTAAGGGAATCCCCTTAGACTACCCTGCGTTGGCCGAAGATTTATTCTGGTATCAGCAACCCAATTTTCAGGCGCAAGTGCGCCTTCGTTGGGGGCAAGATTTTTACCGCCGCACGCTGACTGAGCAGACTGCGGGAACAGAGGAGGATGGAGTTCATGAATAATCAATCAAAGCTGTATGTGGATGTACATGTGTTGCAGACCGTTCCCCCCAGCTGTATCAACCGGGATGACACGGGAAGCCCCAAAACCGCCGTTTATGGTGGCGTCACTCGAGCTAGAGTATCCAGCCAGTCCTGGAAGAGAGCGGTTCGGCTTATGTTCCGGGAGATGTTTTCCCAGGAGCAGGTGGGACTGCGGACCAAACGGGCGGTGGAATTGGTCACAGCCCGGTTGAAAGCACAGGGCGTGGAAGAAGGCTGCGAAAAACTGGCAGCTAAAGCACTGGAAAATGCCGGGATCAAGGTTAATAAAGCATCTCAGACCGATGCACTGTTGTTCCTCAGCCCAGCTCAGGCAAAAGAACTGGCCCGGCTTGCGATCGTGGGGGAGACAGACAAGCAGTATTACAAAAACGCCATCCAGGAGTACCCTTCTGTGGATATGGCGCTGTTTGGCCGCATGGTGGCCAGCGACCCGTCTCTCAACTACGATGCCGCTGCCCAGGTGGCCCACAGCATTTCTACCCATGAAGTGCGCAACGAATACGACTATTTTACTGCCGTGGATGACTGCGCTCCCAATGACAACATGGGAGCAGGCCATTTGGGAACTGTGGAATTTTATTCGGCGACCCTCTATCGCTACGCAACGGTCAATGTGCAGGAGCTGGTGCAGTACCTGAAGGAGGATGCTCCGGTGGCTGCAAGGAACTTTGTAAAGGCGTTTCTGCTGTCCATGCCTACTGGAAAGCAGAATACCTTTGCCAATCGCACAGCGCCTGACCTGGCCTATGTTACGCTACGGCGCGACCAGCCGGTCAACCTAGCTGGAGCATTTGAGCGCCCTGTGCGGGCCAATGGAGAGGGGTATGTAGGAGCCTCGGTCCGGGCTCTGGGTCACTATGCCTTGAGAACCTATCAGTCCTTTGTGACGCCGCCGGAGCAGGCTTTCTGTGTTGGCGCAGCAGAGGGAGCTGAAGCACTTGCCCCGTCGGTCGGGATGCAGGAACTGCTGGATGCGGTGCAGAATATGGTGGCAGATTACTGCAAAGCGGAGGAAGAAAAATGAGCACCCTGCTGTTACGTCTGGCTGCACCTATGCAGGCGTGGGGCAGTGACTCCAGATTTGAGGTGCGGCGCACAGGCAGAGAACCAACAAAAAGCGGAGTAGTCGGACTACTGGCGGCCGCCCTGGGACGAAGTAGGGATGATTCTATTGATGATCTGTGTCAGCTCCGGTTTGGAGTTCGGGTAGATCAAGAGGGGCAGCTGCTCCGGGACTTTCACACCGCTCATCAGGGGGCAAAAACCGCATATGTTACCCAGCGGTATTATCTCTGTGATGCAGTCTTCCTGGTAGGGTTAGAGAGTGAGGATGAAGAATGGCTGCAGGAATTGAATCGGGCTCTGCAATCCCCGGTCTATCCGCTGTTCCTGGGCAGGCGCTCCTGTCCACCAACCTTGCCTCTGACACTGGGTATCAGGGAAGAGAACCTGGTAGACGCATTGAAAAAGGAGCCATGGCAGGCCTCGCTGTGGATGCAGAGACGACTGGGAAAGAAGCAGCAGATGTTACGTCTGATGACCGATGCCCACTGCGGCGGAAGAAACATAGGGCTCCAGCGAGATTTTCCGGTTACCTTCCATATCAGTGCCCGGACATACATCTATCGGGGTATGGAGGAACACCTTCCGGTGGTACCGCCAGAGGTTATGCACGATCCGATGTCAGAACTATCGTAGAGGGGGGATTTTCCATGTATTTGACCAGAATGGAACTGGATGTGAATAAGCGTGATACCAGGAAAGCACTGATCTCCCCGAATCTATTTCATGGAGCCATTGAGTCTTCCTTTCCAGGTGAGAGAGAGCGACGACTTTGGCGGGTAGATAAGTTTCAGGGACAGTATTATCTGCTCCTGTTAAGTCCCCGAATTCCAGAACTAACAAAGATGGCAAAGCAGTTTGGAAAAGAGAAGAGCGGACCGTCCTGGCAGTCCAAATCCTACGATACATTGCTGGAGCGCATTCACTCCGATAGCATCTGGCAGTTTCGTTTGACGGCAAACCCAACGAAAAGTGTTAAGTCTTCTGAGAATGAAAAGCGGGGGACAGTGCATGCACATATTACGCCGGAACACCAGGCCCAGTGGCTGCTTGACCGGTGTAAGGCCCACGGGTTTTCTGTGGATCCGGAGGAAGTTGTAGTTATCAGCAGTCAATGGCAGCGGTTTTACAAAGGTAGTGAACGAAAACATCCGGTCACATTGCTTTCCGTGACATTTGACGGCATACTTACAGTAACAGACGAGGTGCGTTTCCGTCAGACCCTGGTGGAAGGAATTGGGCGCGGAAAGGCATTTGGACAGGGTATGTTGACTATCATGGGACTGGGGAATGCTTATGGGTGAGATGCCTGGGATGGAGCGCCCTGATTTGCAGGCACTGCCCCAAATAGGAGATCGGCTGACCTTTTTGTACCTGGAGCACTGCCAGATAAACCGGGAGGACAGCGCAATTTTGGTACGGGATGAGCGTGGGACGACAAGAATCCCAGCAGCAGCCATTACGGTGCTGCTGCTGGGGCCAGGTACGACGGTTACACACAGGGCAATCGAGTTGATTGGAGATGCCGGTGTAGGGATTGTCTGGGTGGGAGAGCACGGAGTGAGGTTCTATGCCAGTGGACGACCGCTGACCCACCGTGCTCAGTTGCTGATGAAACAAGCTCAGTTGGTTAGCAATCAGCGTACCCACTTGGCTGTGGTCAGAAAAATGTACCAGCTCCGTTTCCCAGGGGAGGACGTTTCGGGCCTTACTACACAACAGCTGCGTGGCAGAGAGGGGAGCCGCGTCAGAAAAGCCTACCGCACAGCGGCGAAAGAATGGAATATTCCCTGGAGCGGCCGGGAATTTGATCCGGATAATTTCTCCTCCGGAGACCCTGTAAATCAAGCTCTTTCCGCTGGTCATGCCTGTCTGTATGGAGTTGCGCATGCTGTCATTGCGGCATTGGGCTGTTCCCCAGGGCTAGGGTTCATTCATGTGGGGCATGAGCGCTCATTCGTTTATGATATAGCAGACCTCTACAAGGCGGACCTCACCATTCCCATTGCATTTGAGATGGCGGCAAAAAAGCCGGATGATCTTCCAAGTGCCGTTCGACGCAGAATAAGAGATGAAATGGCCGCCAGGCACCTTCTGGAGCAAATGGTGCGGGATATTCGTTTTTTGCTGTCAGATGACGACCAGCCCGATGATGGGAAAACAGATATTACTTATCTCTGGGACAGCCATACGGGGGTGATTTCAAACGGAAGAAACTATGCGGAAAAAGGGGATATGCCAGAATGATCATCGTCGTTTTGACAGACTGCCCTCCAAAACTAAGGGGAGACCTATCCAAATGGCTGTTTGAAATTAACACCGGAGTCTATGTGGGAAACGTATCTGCCCGGGTGCGAGAAGCACTGTGGATCCGCATCTGTGAGACGGTCCAGCAAGGTCAGGCTACGATGGTGTATCCTGCTCCCGGAGAGCAGAAAATGGAATTCCGAGTACATAATACTACATGGGAAATGGTCGATTACGATGGAATCAAACTTATGCGGCGACCACTTAGCCATAAAATCACAGAGGCAGAGAAGAAGGAGAAAGATTCACGGGATATGGGCAGCAAAGCAGCTGCATATCAGCGTAGCCTCCGTATCCAGCGGGCACGGCAGAAGGCCAAGGTCGAATCGGACTATACAGTACTGGATCTGGAGACTACTGGCCTTTCACACTTGAAAGATCACATCATAGAAATCGCTGCGCTCCGCGTAAGAAATGGTTTTGCGGATGCAGAATTCCATGCTTTGGTTCAGTGTCCGATCCCAATTCCTCCTGCCATTTCAGCGCTGACAGGATTAACAGATGAGCAGCTTGTACATGACGGCAGGGCACTGCTGGATGTATTAAAGGACTGCCTTGCGTTTATCGGTTCTGACTTATTGGTGCTGCATCATGCTGCATTCGATTACGGGTTCCTTCAGGCTGGTTGTAAAAAAGTGGGGCTTCCTATACCAAGAAACCAATGCATGGATACCCTAAAGCTGGCCCGACAGAAACTTGCCGGGCTGAACAGTTATTCCCTTGAGGCAGTATCCACTTATTTTGGACTGGATGTGACTGGCTGCCATCGAGCACAGAAAGACTGTGAGCTGACACTTGGGATCTATCAGAAATTAAAGGAAAAATGAGCACTTTAAAAATTGAGTGCTTGTATTTCAAGGCTTTCTGAGTCTTTTCCCCGCGCATGCGGGGGTGATCCCATAGCGATCAGTAAAATAACGCTCATTGTACGCTTTTCCCCGCGCATGCGGGGGTGATCCCGGCGTTTAATTGCTACTCGCTTTCGCCGTAATCTTTTCCCCGCGCATGCGGGGGTGATCCCTTTACCACGGCGTCCTTGTTTCCGGGCTTACCCTTTTCCCCGCGCATGCGGGGGTGATCCCGGATCCGAACAACTTAAATATTTCCACGGCTGCTTTTCCCCGCGCATGCGGGGGTGATCCCGGGAGGGCAGCCGCTAGAGCTGCCAAGCTTTACTTTTCCCCGCGCATGCGGGGGTGATCCCGCTTTCACCTGCTCATAGGCATCGGGGTCAGCCTTTTCCCCGCGCATGCGGGGGTGATCCCTGCTGGAAATCTTGTTGTAGGACGCCTGATACCTTTTCCCCGCGCGTGCGGGGGTGATCCCCGGAGATACTACGCCGCCCACGCCGCAGAACTCTTTTCCCCGCGCATGCGGGGGTGATCCCCGGCAGTTCATCACGCGGCCGGAAATGACCTCCTTTTCCCCGCGCATGCGGGGGTGATTCCTTCTATGCCGTTCTGCAGCGGCAGGCAAATCTTTTTTCCCTGCGTATGCGGGGGTGATACTAACAAAAAATCAACTTTTCCTGAATGAATATTAAAAAGGCGCAGAGGAAAGAACGCTTCCTTTTCCCTGCGTCTTTGATCCTGTTTAAAAATTCCAGTGTATTTCCACCGGTGGAGCCGCTTCCCCGGGCTGTCGCCGTCCCACCAGAATATAGTCAATCAGCACTTCTACCATCTCCCTTGTGAGATGCTCTAGGTGGGTGTAGCGTTGTACCAGTTCCCGACGGTGGTCTCCTGCGGCGATGCGGGCTTCCAACTCCTCCAGATGCTGCCCAGACTCCTCCAGGCGGTGCTCCAGCTGGGCCTTTTCCCGGGAAAAATCCTGGGAGAGGGAGAGAAAGTCCTCCTCCGACAGGATACCCCGCACTTTATCCAGGTACAGTTCCCGAAGTCCCTTTTGGTATTCCTCCAGCTGTGCCTGGATACGGTCCCTCTGCTCCAGAAGGCGTTGTTTCTGGGCAGGAAGGGCATTTGGCAGTTCTAGGTTCCGCTCCAGTTCTTCCTCATTCAGATAAAGTTCCGAGAGCCGGTTTATTTCTTGAATCACAATCCGCTCCAGCTTCTCAACTGAAATAAAAGAACCGGTACAGGCATCCTTGGACACATGGTGGTTGGAACACTGTAGGTAGTGTCGGCCATGACTTTTTTTAGATCTCATAATGTAGCCGCAATTCATGCATCGTACTTTTTTGGCAAACAGGCCAATGGAGCCAACGGTAAAGGGTTTTGCCTTTGCACGGATTAGGGTTTGAACGCGATCCCATAGATCCTGGTCAATGATGGCCTCATGGGTGTGTTCCACCCGGATCCACTGCTCCTTGGGGCGGGGTTTGTTCTGCTTGGTCTTATAAGAAACACTCCCATAGCGGCCCTGTACCATATGTCCCAGATAGATCTCATTGGTGAGCATATGGGCGATTGCGGTATATTTCCATAGAGTACCGGTCTTTCCTGGCGGTGCTTGATACCGCAGGCCTTTCTGTCGTTTATACTCGGTGGGATTGGGGATACCTTCCTCATTAAGCATCCGGGCGATGGCGGTTTTGCCATAGCCCTGGGCAAAGAGGGCAAAGACCCGGCGCACTACGGCGGCGGCCTCCGGATCAATGATTAGATGTCCTTTCTGATTAGGGTCCTTCTGATATCCATAGAGGGCAAAAGCGCCGATATGAAACCCCTTTTCCCGGCGGTTGGTGAGGACGCTGCGAATATTGTCCGACATGTCCTCCAGATACCACTCGTTGACCAGGCCGTTGATCTGGCGGGACTTCTTATTTCCCTTATTGTCGGTATCCGCATTGTCCACGATACTGACAAAACGAATGCCCCACAGGGGAAACAGTCCGTGTATGTACTTCTCCACCAGCTCCAGCTCACGGGTAAAGCGGGACTGGGTTTTGCAGAGGATGATGTCAAATTTGTGCGCCTGGGCATCGGCCAGCAGGCGCTGAAACTCCGGTCGGTTTCGGTCGGAACCTGTGTAATCATCATCGCTGTAAATGTGAAATACTTCCCACCCCTGTTGCAGTGCATACTGAAGCAGCATGGATTTCTGGTTCTGAATGCTGGCGCTGTCATCGTCGGCAGATACCTTGTTTCGGTCTTCCTCGGACAGACGGCAGTACAGTGCTACTCTGGACATAGACATCGCTCCTAAAAAGAAAGCGGCTCCCTGAAGCTAACTAGTCAGGAAACCGCTTTGGTATAAAATATCTGGTTTTACTGCAAGCCGGAGGCCGTGGCAGTGGTTCGTTCAATCTGGTTGATCATCTGGATCCAAAGCTGTGTGTACCGCTCCATCGTTAATGGGGATACCGAGTCCCGGAAGACGCTGCGGCAGTTTTGGGTATAATTTGGTGTAAATTTCATTGAAATCACTCCTTTTTATATTATTTAGATTAAATAAGTCTCAATATAATAATATTTAGCTCAGTTTTCTAACTTGACTGTCAGATGATGCGGACGTAGAATTTTGTTTAGATGATCCCGGAAGGCGAAGTAGTCAGCCCGATTGCCGGGATATTTTTTACCTGTGCGGTAATTGGTTGTGTTCATAAGAAGATGAATATGGAGATGGTCTTTATCCGTATGGACTGCGGCCATGATTTGGTATTCTTCTTCATAGTATTCCAGCGCTTGCCGGGCAATGCCTTTTGCCTGGGAAACGGAGATATTTTCTTCGGGTGAAAAGCTGAGAACGGAGTGACGAAGCTTCACTCCGTCTGTTTTCTGATAGGCAGCACAGAGACTTTGCATGGATTCAGCGGCGATTTCCGGAAACAGTGCACCTCCCAGAACCAACTCCTGGGTTGTTTTGTTTGACTGTGTGACGTACTCAGGGAGATCACGGAATGACGACAAATCGTGGTACTTGCCCTGCGCATGGATTACTTTAAAAATGGCCATGTCAACTCCTCCAGTCGCACCAATTTCTCCCTAAGTGGATGATTTGCGTCCAGGTCTTTTACGGTCAGTGGGATCTCACACAAAACCTTCGCCAATTCGTGCCTTGTGTATTCATCAGGACCAGATGATACTTGTCTTAGTCGATTTAAAACTAATTGAGTCAGTGTTATATTAGCTCTCTGTGCTGTTTGTGTAAGTAATTCTTTTTCATTTGATTCTATTCGAATATGTAATACTGATTTCATAATTCTAATTTCCTTTCTGATTCCACAAGTGGGGAATGCTCTGTTCATACAACGTGAGTCGAGCATGCCCAGGGGAACCCATTAAGGATATGTTGGTCTCGCATAAACTTTTAAACGCCATAGAGGTCCAAGAGGGGAAAGGGGCGCACATATGAAGTTTCAGATTCCAAGCGAACTTTTACAGGAAGGTCAGGAGCGTTTTCAGAAATATGCAGAAGAACTGGTGCTTCGTCTGAAACTCCAGGGTATTCCACTTTGTTTCGTTGACCCAGCTAATTTAAAGAAAGAGCTGCTGCCCCCAGACGGTTTATGCCTGGTTCAGTATCGCTTCCGCAAGAAGAAGGGCCAGCTCAAGACCAAGTGGCTGACAGAAAAGGTTCCTAAGCGTCCTAATCTCGACAAATGTTGCCAATGGAATCTGATTCCGGTGCATATCGTCCCTAAGAAGCGGGGAAATCCTGAGCAAGGACTCGTGTTTCGCCACTTGCTGCAAGAGGCTTGGATCACTTCCAGTGGCGAGAGCAGAACGCGCCTGTGCCTGATTGAGACGGATGAGAAGGGCTGTCTCCTTAGAAAATATGCGGAGAACCAGACTTCCCCTAATAATCCACCCTTGGCATTTCCAAGGCACCATCTCGCCAAAATCAATCACGTGCTGGCTTCGAACTTTCTTGAGCGATATTGGGGTGGAGACGCCATACCGTTCTGGCAGTTTACGAAGGAGGGGATTGCGTACTATCTGGGCAGCCGAAATATTCCGCTTTCCCAAGGCGCCTGGCATGGGATGCAGCAGCTTTTAGACTCTGACGCAGGCAACCTGGCAGCGATCCTGACTGCATTCCAAATATTTGCAGTGCTGAAACCCTTTTTTCCTGGGTTTCACCGCCTGGATCGACACTCCCCGTATCTGGAGGGAAAGAAGTATTTTGACCAGCAGTTTGCCCTCAGTTTGTATTGTGCCGACTTGAGGAAAGCATCCAGTCTAGCTCGCCTTTGCTGCTGTATCAACCCTGATATGCCGCCGGATGTTCCAATTATAGATGGCGTCAGGATCTATGAGGCCTCGGCACAAAAGCAGAACCGAGAGATATCGTTTGCGGAATATGAAGCCACGGTCCTCCAAAAGGCCAGTGTGCTGTGGGTGGGGCGCCGCCCCTGTGAAGCGGTGCAGAAAACCGGAGGCATTCTTGTTTTGGAGCTTCCTGCGACTGCCGTGTTTCCAATACAAAGCGCTCTTCCTCCTTTGCTGGCTCAACTGACGGCTCACATTCATGACCGCTCCATCGATGACTTCCAGTATTTCTGTACCGAGGTGTTCATTCAGGCACAACCCATCGTCAAACAGCTCCTTACGAAGATCCAGCAAGCAGAAAATCAGTCTGACTATTATCTTGAAGAAGACACATTGGAAGATTGGAAACAGGAGTTTCAGTGGCAGGATTCCCAGTTACCACCCCCTAATCTGTTTCGTGCAGTCCAGTGTTTAAACAGCAGTATTACTTCTGACTTGGACAACTCACGGATGGATGTGGTGCCATCTGCGCTGGAACGTATCGATCGATTGCAGGCAGAATGTGATCGGCTGTGCCAGCTCACCATGCAAGAGATCAAGAAAATCGAACGCAAATGTCGGAAGCGGATCAACAATTTCTGTTCAGAGTACCAGGCTGCCTGTACATCCTTGGAACCATACGACACGGTGACACACAATATGCGCTCCCATCTGGCCTACCTATTGGCATCCTATGACATGTTCCTCCGATACTGCGCCCCAGAATCCCAGCGGGCTCAACGTCTGGCACAACTGGAGCAGGCACTGATCCGTGCTTGCAGCAACAAGCCCGGACTGCCGGTGGGTGAGATTCTGGAACGGTATCTGTCCGCAATCCTTACCTCCGGTCGCTGTGCACGCCTGCGTGGGCAGGGGAGTGAGAGAGCGGACGTGTGCCTGTGGTATGATCCCAAGGAACGGACCTTGCTTCTCCCGTCTAAGACCTACTTCGATGCGCTCTGTCCGCTGATCCCCCAGGAGTATACCTGCACGAAAAGGAGCTGGGAGACCAAGCTGGCCCGCGCAGGTTTGTTGGAAACCGCGCTGCGAAACGGCCAGCTCCGGCGCACCTTTGAAGTACGTACCCGAAAAGATGATCTCAGGAAAATCTCCGTGCTGAAGGTTCGGCTGGATGCCTTGTCCCAATCCTTTCTGAAATCGAAGACGGTGGTCCAAGCGCTGCACCGGATGGCAGAAGATTTGAGTCCTTACCGTGGCGTTACCGTTTAAATAGAAAAATAAGTGCCGGCATCCCATGTGGGATGCCGGCACGTTTTTGTTTGGGCCAGCCTGATCCGTTTTTTATATATGTCCCTTCTCAGAGCCTCTATTTGTTTAACATATAATTTGATTAAATTAAATTTTGAAAATATTACAGTCAATTTAGCGATTTAAGTTTTTGCAATGGATAAACTCTTCCAAGGCATCTGCGGAGATTCTCCAGCTCCG
>ERZ791803.701-NODE-701-length-19635-cov-3.969050_pt1 | contig 19635 bp, 12 predicted proteins | sample MGYA00510307_ERZ791803 | MGnify/ENA primary metagenome ERZ791803 (study PRJEB30046, sample SAMN00791963) | human gut metagenome | study: EMG produced TPA metagenomics assembly of the A metagenome-wide association study of gut microbiota in type 2...
ACCCGGGGTAATGGGGGAGGGGGAGGTAACATCCGCCTGCTGGGACAGATTGGGCAGGGCATCAAACTCACCTAAAAAGGCCACCACAGGTTTCCCATGGCCGAACTTGGCCCGAAAGGCTGTGGGAATCCCACCTAAGTTTTCTTCAATGGTAAAGCCTTCCTGCGTCAAAACCTCCTTCTGCAGCCGTGCAGATTGAAACTCCTGATAACGCATTTCTGCAAAACTCCAGATCTGATCACTGACTTGATAAAAGTTTTGTTGTTTCTCTTGAATCAGGGCGTCTAACAGCTGATAATCCATGTTTTTTGCTCCTTTTTAAGATGATTTGTTCCATATAATATCTCCGGGATGCCGGGGCAGCAAAATACGTTTCCAGACTGTATTCTCCAATCGGGGAAGGTCAGCACGTTCGTCTTCCGTAAGACCATACCGGAAGGGGGCACCCGTTCGGTTGTCCTCCAAAACCCGGGAAAATGGTACTAAACGGCAATCGTACCGGCCGCTGGGCAGCTCCTGGCAGAGAATATAGATGGGAAGCAGCTTTAAATTTGCAATATGTACGGCAGTGCTCCCGTCCTGCTCGATTCCTTTGACCAGGTCAAATCGGGCCGCGTAGGTGAGCTTGGAGTTCTTGGTCAGGGGATGGTAGCTGACAAAGTCTCCCAGAGAGTAAAAAATCAGGTGTGCATTTCCGCGGCTGTCTACATAGCGCTCCATGGGCTGACTCACATGGGGGTGGGACCCAAGAATCACATCCACTCCCAGCTCAGCCAGCTTATGCGCCACATGAACCAGGTTGGAGTGCGGGTACATCTCAAACTCCCACCCCCAATGGATGCTGGCCAGGATCACGTCGGCCCCTTTTTTTCGAGCCAGAGCTATATGCCGCTCTACCAGGGAGAGATCCGGTTTTTCATCGTTGAATCGTACCTCGTTGATGAGGTGCTTTTTTTCGTAGCAGTTCCCGTTCATATCGCAGGTATAGGACAGCATGGCCATCCGGATCCCATTACGCTGGATAATTAGTACATCTTCCTGCTCTTCCGAGTTCCGGTTGGTCCCAGAGTGGGCAACTCCTGCTCGATCCAGTTGCTCCAGGGTGTCCAGCAGGCCTTGCTCTCCGTAGTCATAGCAGTGGTTGTTGGCAGTGGAGACATAGTTGATCCCTTCTCCAACGCCCAGAAATCGCTCTAACATTCTGGGATCGGAGTTCATTTTTGGGGGATATCCCATCATCTGGCTGCGTCCCACTGGGGCGGTAGGACAGAAGTTGGTCTCCAGATTGGCACAGGTAAAGGCGTCATCCCAATAGAAATCCCGAATTTCAGTAAACAAACCTGCCGTGTCTTCATAGGTAAAACAATCTACCGGCATAAGATCGCCGGCCGCCGACACTGTAAGCTGCGTTTCAGCCTGAAATCCTCCGGGGAGAGAGAACGACAAATCTTGCCCGGCAAAGTATTCTTCCAGGCCAGACCCCTTCTCCGCCCGCTCCAGCTGTTGGACCCAGCAGCGGTAGGCCCATTTCAGCTTTTCAAGCTTGTTGGTGGCCACTTGATAGCGGCCCTTTACCGGCTGAGGATAGTGAAACTGGTTCCACATCACCACGCTGGCGGCCTTGGCTAACGCAATTCCCAGCTTTGTGGTTTTGTACTTCATGGGATCTCTCCTCTCCCGTATCTCTTGGAATTGATTTTAAAAAAGTTGCGGTCCTCTTTCGATGCAATAGAATGCAAAAAATAAGCTCTTTTTTTGCATGTTTTCCTCGATGAAAAAAACGAGCAAAAAAAGAGCTGTAAAATTTGATATTTATAAAAAACCAGGGATCGATCAGATCCCTGGCAATGTTATCAGTTCATTAGTTGTTTCAATCCGCCGTATGGACCACAGTGCTACTGCGTTTAAGGCCATGGGCTGGGTAATTTCCAAATCACCGGTTATAGTTCGATTTTCCAATGATACAGATGGGCTGCTGGCGTGTGACAGATATTCCAAGACATCTTGGTCCATATGGGCGTTCATATCAATCTTCATCCAGGAGCGGTAAGTACTGCCGTGGTTTTTATCCACCAGAAAGCTCTTGAGACGGTAAGTCCCGGGCTCCAGGCCTTTTACGATGCATTGAAGTGTTTGCGTATAGAAGTCATGATGCAGGTTGTCCAGCGACTGAAAGGGGTCGATGTAACAGGGGCTCCAGAGGAGGATAATGTATCGTCCCGGACGGATCCGGGTCACAACACATCCGTCCCGCTCCAGCAGAACTTCCCGTCCCATACTGGACAGTCCTTTCAGAGTAAAAAACAGGGGGCGCTTGATTTGCTGATAGAGATACAGGCTAAGAGGATAGGTCAGCAGTTCTGATACCGTGTCTTTGTGCTCCTGCAGGTTCAGGGAGACAGTACAGCCCGCAATTTTTCTCCGCAGCAAAAATAGTGCGTCTGCAATCAACGCAGTGCGATGAAATTCTCCTGCTTCTACAATAGACTGCCCCGTCAGCGTGTTCCAATTAACCAGAAAAATGGGAGCAGAGCGTCCCAGCTTGTGCTGCCAATCTTCCACTAGCGCGGTTTGGTTCGGATACCAGGCGCGTTGAAAGCGTTCGAAGGCAGTGGCATCCTGAGGAAATACATGACCATTGGGGTCGGAGGACATGGTCAAAAAATCAAAAAACAGGGGCAGACGCTCCCGTTCGTTTGGTGCGTCCCAGTTTGGCAGCCGCTGCGGGTCTACCGCTAAACCGATGTGCGTCTGTGGTAGAAAGCTGCGCAGGATTCCCGCAGCTTGACAGAACATCACGGAGGAATTACTGATATCGCCCGAAAGCTCGAAGTTCCAGCGGTTCATTTCTTCCTTTCCCAATCTGGCCAGAAGCATGGTCAAGATGGGTCGCATTCGGGGACAGTCATGATCCACATCTACCTGCACCATGGGAGTCAGTCCTAAACGAATCAGGTATTCCAGCAGTTCCAGACAGTCGAAGCGCTGAAATAACCGGACTTCTTCCAACTCTGGACAGAACAGTCCGGACAGGCGGACATACTGAAAGCCAATGGCGTGCTGTGCCTCTTCCAGCTGTGTCCGGACGTCCTTGCGCAGCAGTTGAAATAGGTTGCCGATGTCTACGATCCATTTTGGAAGGACTAACGCTGTTCCGGGGCGTGCCACGTTCACCACCGTGCGCAAGGGTTCTGTTGCAGAGCGCTGCTCATATGTGTTTAAAAATTTGGCCAATGCCTCAAGCGTACCGTCAGGCGCGGCATCCAGAAACTGCATATCATCGCTGCTCTGAGCGATATTTTTCCGGCGGTATTGGGAGGGAGAACTGCCGTAGGTGCGTTGGAAGTATTGGTTCAACGCTCTGGCGCTGGAAAATCCGCAGTTCATGGCGATGCGGGTAACGGAGTGATCGGTATAAATCAGCTCCTGTCTGGCGCTATTCAGGCGCAGGGATATAAGATAGTCCAGAAAGGTCAGTCCTAACTCCTTCCGGAAAATCCGCGACATATGAGCAGGGGACAGATAAAATTGTCGAGCCGTTTTTTCTAAAGTGAGAGGTGTACGGAAATTTTGATTCATGTACTCCAGTACGGACTGAAGCTTTTCGCTGGCACCGCTCCATAATGCAGGCCTATGCGGTGCCTGGAAGTGACGGTTCAGAATGTGCATGACATGAAGCAACTCAGCCTGGATCAGCAGTTCCGCTCCGTCCTCATTTCGATAATGGAGCATGGCCGCTTGAGTCAGTCCGCGGCGTATCGCATCAAATAGTGGAGTGGATGAAGGTGTGCTCTGCTGGGAACAGCAATCATATCGGCATTTTTCAGGCTGAGAGCATAAAAATTCCAGCCAATCTTTGGAAATGCCCAGCCACAGTAAAGCATTTGCTCCACTCAACGGCGAAACAGTAAAAGGCTCATTACAATTTAAAACAGAAAATTCGCTTTCCTCCAAGGTGCACTGCCTTTCTGGAGTTTTGAGAGCGACCCTGCCTCGGGCAACCAACAGAAAGATCAAATCACCACTGATCTGGGTGCCGCCTGATTGAAGACTCCCCAATATGATCTTAACTCTTTCCATTGTTTTGCCTCCCCTGATGTTTGAGTACAGTATATCAAAATAGATAGGATCTTGTCAAAAAGGGGGTAAAAGTACTTTGTTTCTCTGTAAATCACCATACAGCTTTTTCACACAGTTGCTGCAGGAATTTATCTTAGATACAGAAAAGTAGTTAACAAGGTATTTTTCTTAAATGGACGCTACATTATGCAGGACGAGCACGAAAACGTACCGTAGTAGTCTCTATTCATTTCCACTGATCTGGGTGCCGAGCGACAACTGGACGTGAAAAACACGGGATAGATTTGTTTATCACCATGATAGTAACAGATGGCGTTATACAGCAGCTCCAAGGAGATTTTAGCGTAGTCATCTGCGTATAGATATACCGAGAGATACTGTCCCAGATGAGCGCAAAAATAGTTGGTAACAACGATTAAACTCCATAGATCTGCGGGATTTCTTGCGGCTTAATATTATTTCTATATTATTTACCTATTATTTGCTTATTATGAGTATTATTCACATATTTTTATCACATTAACTACATATTATTACCATATTATCTACATATTACGTCAAAACATGCCGTGAGTGCCGCTATTTTTGGCGCACCGACCAAATCCCTGTCACACCTAAGGAATCTGTCCTACAAAACTACATTAAAAGAATAAAATATACCACTAAAAGGGTGACAAAAAGTCATCAGAAGAATATAAAACGCGGGAAATGCTGAAGTAGGGGTTCTAATGTGCTGTTTTTTGCTTATACGGGAAAGAAGCTAAAATGACCTATGATTATGATAACGGAGCCAAAATTGTAAAGTTATAATGGATATTTATTATAGTTATTGATTCTGTCGGTGATGTGGCTGAAAAGGATATAAGCTACGACATGGTATTGTGAATATCACTCAATGCGATCTGGATTTCTGCCGTCCGTCCTCTCAACAAGGTGAGCGACTTTACGTTGTCCCACACATTTGCTTTTCTTCTCGAATAGAGTATAATTTATTGTAAACATGGCTGGAACGGACAATGCACTCCTGCGCCAGACGTTGCAATTTCGTACAAGAGAGGTGCAGTTTTGGAACTATCGGAATTGACCGCCTATGCGGAAGAAAAACACCATATTCAGGAGCGAGAGAGACATGAGTATCTACCGGGGGCTTCTGTTCTGATAAATCCGGACACAGGAATGTGGATCGCCTTTTTGATGCGTCAGTGGGACTCTGAGACCGGCACAGAAATTCAGTTGTGCGATCTGAAATGCGGTCAGCAGATACTTCTGGAACAACCGGAGCCTTATTTGTCTATGCCTTTTCATATGAAGGGAAAGAAATGGGTGGGGATCAAATTTGACAGTACGACAGTCTCCAATGTAGTTTTTCGCCTTTTTGATCTTGCGGTCCATTCAGATAACACACAGGGCTATACAATTGTACTGGACTACGCGCCCACCGAGCCTATGTTGATCTATCCGGATACGCCGCTGCCAGTTCAGCGTACGGCAGTGGTTTCAGATGATCCGGATATACCGCAGAAAATACGGCAGATGCGGGACCTCTATGAATACAAAGGAAATAGTTTTGAGGAGAAATGTTGGAATTTTTATTATCAGGGTAAGTTTATGGAGGATTATGAAGATGATTTACCCTGGACCGGAACATTCCAACGCTATTTTCCCACTTATCACGACTTGAGTATCCGACAACTACGGGGCTACTTCACATGGCGCACCCATGCCCGAAGAGGTAACTTTCAGCCTATTGCCACATCAATGGCCTACATCTACATTTATGAACTGCTCAATGGGATTGGCACTAAGTCGCCAGAAGACACGTTGCAGAAGATGCGGGAATTTGAGATCGAATTTCTGGATTCTGGTTTTGGAGACTCAGGGATGCGCAGCAACCTCCATCGATGGATGCTGGAATATGCGATGCTTCACCATTTTCCCCTTGCCCTGGTTCAACAATATGCTGATCCAGATATTTGGGAACAGGATACTGCTCTGGGGACTCTACTTACTTCGGAAACAGCTTCCGATGAAGACGTATTTGCCGCGCTGTGCGTTTTTGGGGAAAAACGGCTGGTCCAGTCACCAGTGATCAAAAAGTTCGGGATGCAGGGAAAACACCTGTTTGCATCATCCTGGCGTCGTGTATCAAAATCGTGCTTTCCCAATGGAAAAGATTTTTTCACAGCTTGTTTTGGCAAAAAGGAGGTTTCTCTATGGAAACCATTCTCCAATGCAATCTATTGGGAATTCCAGAAGTATCCTGATACCGTTTATACTCTGACTCCATGCAGGGAGTATTATGTTCAAAACGGTACTTGGCGTGAAAAGTGCTTTAACAAACGGAACTTTGATCTGATCCGATTCCGCGCTCTTCTGCATGAAACAGATCGAATTCTGAGAAATCGTTTAAAGACCGGCCATGCTCTGAAAAGAAAGGTGGGAGAAGCCTGGATCACTTCCTTTGTGGAAGCGGCGATCCAAGCCCAACAACAGGCAGACGCGGAAGCATTGCGGCCAAAGGTCACCCTTAACCTCTCAAATCTGGAGCAGATTCGTCGGGATGCAGCTCTGACCAGAGATAGCCTCTTAACGGAGGATGAGTTGGATGACACGGTGGAGGTCCAGACAACTCAAACGCCAGAAAAGCTAAATCAGTCGGAGGCTGGAGAAAAGCCGGAAACTGCGGATGGCGTCGAGTTTGAGGCGTTGGATGCGCTTCACAGCAGGATTCTGCTGTCTCTCCTCCGCGGCGAATCTATCGAGGCCGAACTGAAAGCAAACCATCTGATGCCGGCTGTGGTGGCGGATACTATCAATGAGGCTTTCCTGGATGAGATTGGAGACAATATCCTACTCTGTGATGGCAACACCATTACTGTGGAGGAGGACTATCGGGAGGACATGCTCCAAATGCTTGGGAGGTAAGAAGTTGTGAACACGGACAACAAAAAAGTACCAAAGCGGATTGCGCAAGTTATATTAAATTCCCTCAAGGGCGGTGTGGTTCCTCGAATCGGCCTGCCCTATATCACGGTAGGCCGGAAGAATGAGATCGAGGCGCTGCTTCACGATGTGGAGATTATCTCCGATGGTGGCGCATCGTTTCGCTTCATTGTGGGACGGTATGGTTCGGGAAAGAGCTTCTTAATCCAGGCTATCCGAAACTATGTTATGGACCGAGGATTCATTGTAGCCGATGCAGATCTCTCACCGGAGCGAAGGCTCCAGGGCACTGGGGGACAGGGATTGGCTACCTATCGGGAACTAATCAGCAATCTTGCTACCAAGACAAAACCAGAGGGCGGCGCCCTGACGCTGGTATTGGACCGATGGATCAACAGTGTCCAAACAGAAGCTGTGCAGGAGACCGGACTGGAGCCCGGAGATCCGGCTCTGACCCGCATAGTAGATGAAAAAATCTATACCATCATCTCTGCTATCAGAGAACTGGCCCATGGTTTTGACTTTGCACGGCTCCTTTCGCTCTATTACCATGCTTACCTGAAAGGGGATGACGAGCAGAAGGCCAAGGTGGTTCGCTGGTTTCGGGGCGAGTATACCCTGAAGCGGGAGGCAAAGGAGGAACTGGGGGTCAATATCATCATTACTGACGATGACTGGTATGATTACCTGAAGATTTTTGCGGTATTCTTCCGTATGGCCGGATATACTGGCATGATGCTCTTTATCGACGAACTGGTTAATCTCTATAAGATTCCCAACTCGATCAGCCGACAGTACAATTACGAAAAGCTGCTGGCAATGTACAATGATACGCTCCAGGGTAAGGCACAGTACCTGGGTATTCTGATGGGGGCGACGCCGCAGGCCATTGAAGACAAGCGGCGAGGGGTATACAGCTACGAGGCGCTGCGTTCCCGTTTGGCGGAAGGCAAATTCTCCAGGCCGGGGGCCCGCGACCTGTTGGCGCCGGTTATCCATCTGGAACCGCTGTCGCCGGAGGAGATGCTGGTGTTGTGTGAAAAATTGGCCGGGATGCATTCTACCCTCTACGCTTATGAGAGAACATTGGGGACGGAAGAACTGGCCCGCTTTATTCGGATGGAGTACAGCAGGGTGGGCGCGGACCAGAACATTACCCCGCGAGAGGTGATTCGCGATTTTATCGAGCTGCTGGATCTGCTTTACCAAAACCCTGCCATGACGATGGACGAGTTACTGCAGTCGGAGGACTTCACTTATGCCAAGTCGGATGCGGTCTCCGACCAGACAGAACAGGATTTTGCGGAGTTTACGATATGAATGTATATGATCGATATGCCCCCTTCATCCAGGATTATATTTATCGTTCTGGCTGGAAGGCCTTACGAGGAGTGCAAAATGCCGCCGGAGAGGCTATTTTTGCAACGGAGGACAATGTGCTGCTTACCGCTTCCACAGCGTCTGGCAAAACGGAGGCCGCCTTCTTTCCTATCCTTACACTAATGGATGAGGATCCGCCGCACAGTGTGGGCGCGCTCTATGTTGCCCCCTTAAAGGCTCTTATCAACGATCAATTTGGGAGGCTAAACGAACTGTGCAGCGAAGCGGGTATCCCGGTCACCCGGTGGCATGGCGATGTGTCTCAGTCTCAGAAACGAAAGTTGCTGCGCAAGCCTGGCGGTATTTTGCAGATTACCCCGGAATCTTTGGAATCCCTGCTGATCAACAAGCATATGGACATTCCTTCTCTGTTCTGCGATCTGCGCTTCATTGTTATCGATGAGATCCACTCCCTGCTGCGGGGTGACCGGGGGCTCCAGACCTTTTGCCTGCTTGAGCGGATGTGCCGGACAGCTGGCTGTAACCCCAGGCGTGTGGGACTCTCCGCCACCATCGGCGATCCGGAAACGGTGGGGCGTTTCCTGGCGTCTGGCAGCAACCGGAGAACGATGATTCCCCGGTTTGAAGGCGGAAAAGAGATATGGCGGCTGTCCATGGAACACTTCTTTAATACCGCTCCCCAGGCGGACGAGGGAAGGGTAGCTGTTCCGGAGACAGCTGCCCTTGAGGAATCCACAGACACAGCACCCAAGGCGGCAGACCCCGGTATCGGTTATATTTTTGAGCATACAAAAGGGAAAAAGTGCCTGGTCTTTACCAACTCCCGTGAGGAATGTGAAGCGGTCTGTCAGAATCTGCGTCAATACTGTGAGGCAAACCATGAACCGGACCGGTTTCTCATCCACCACGGGAACCTCTCTGCTTCCTACCGTGAGAGTGCGGAGGACGAAATGAAAGACGATGACTCCCGGATGTCCGTCTGTGCTACCGCTACACTGGAGTTGGGCATTGATATTGGCAAACTGGAACGGGCCTTCCAGATCGACGCTCCCTTCACCGTATCTGGCTTTCTCCAGCGTATGGGCCGCACAGGCCGCCGTGGAAACCCGTCAGAGATGTGGTTTGTCATGCGGGAGAACCACCCGGAGCCCAGGGCTATGCTGCCTGACATGATCCCATGGTATCTCATTCAGGGGATCGCCCTTGTGCAACTATATATTGAGAAACGTTTTGTGGAACCGCCGCGTACCGGACGGCTTCCATACAGTCTCCTGTACCACCAGACTATGAGCACGCTGGCCTCTTGTGGGGAGATGACCCCTGGCGAACTTGCCAGCCGGGTGCTTACCCTTTCTGCTTTCAAGAATGTGACGCAGGAAGACTACCGCATGTTGCTGCAGCATCTGTTAGGACTTGACCACATCAGCCGGACGGAAAATGGCGGGCTGATCATGGGTCTTACTGGAGAGCGGATCGTCAACAACTATAAGTTCTATGCGGTATTCCGGGAAAATATCGAGTACTCTGTACGCTCTGGCTCAGAAGAGCTGGGCACTATTGTAAAGCCGCCTCCTGTTGGAGATAAGATTGCCATCGCGGGACGTGTCTGGGTGGTGGAGGAGGTAGATCACAAGAAACGGGTGGTTTACTGCACTCTTGTAAAGGGAAATGTTCCTGCCTACTTCGGCGATGTGGCGGGAGACATTCACACCCGTATTTTGGAGCGAATGTACGGCGTTCTCCAGGAAGAGGTATCATACCCATACCTCATGCGCCACGCAGTATGCAGGCTGCAGGATGCCCGGGATACCTTCCGGAAGGCTGGTATGGAGAACCATACTTTGGTTCCTCTGGGAGGCAAGATGTGGGCGCTGTTCCCGTGGCTGGGCAGCTACGCTTTTCTGGCTCTGGAACGGTTTTTAAAGCTGCGCTGCGGACCGCGTCTGGGGTTGAAGGGGCTGCATTCATCCCGTCCCTATTACCTCCAATTTACGATGCAAGTTACTGAAGCAGAGTTTTTCCGAATCGTAGGGGAGGAGGCAGCCAAAGACTTTGACCCACTGGAGTTACTCTATCCCAAAGAGGTGCCGGTATTTGAGAAGTACGACGAATATGTCCCGGTTGACCTGGTTCGGAAAGGGTTTGCTCTGGGAGTTTTGGATGTGGAGGGGATGAAACGGCGTGTGCTGAGCTGGTCAGATTCCTCAATACCCGCGGAATTGTAGAAGACAGTCAAATGATTGCGCCATCCTTTCTCAATTATAGAACACAAATCAATGCCCCAAAGGCTTCCAGTGTGCTGGTTAGACCTTTGGGGCATATTTTCTTACATACATCAAAAAGCAAGGAGGGTGTTTAATTTCTAATTATTTTTGAAACATATTTGAATGTAGGCTCGACGCCATAGAATAAGTGCAATCCCTTTTCTTGATTAACCTCGAGCATCGTGCCTAACGAAAGAAGACAGAGTCCGCATCCATAGGAAGGACAGCAAGTCTCTTGCTGTTTTCTTTGTATATAAGAGCAAGGTCAAATTATGAGGTTTGGAACAGCTCTTACTCGGCAGCCTTTTGACAAAGGATTTCCCAACTATGTTTTGGACTATAGGAATGTTTAGCTAAGTTTTTTAAGATTGTGCATTGTATCTATGCTCGATTTCTTATACAGAGCGGGAATTTCTCTGCCTCCGACTGCCTCCAATATAAAATAATAAGAGGAACAATGCGTGTCGAAAATAGTATTTTCCGGTAGCGCATATAATAGATATGACTTCAGTTCGGAGAAACAAAATCTGAAGGAAGAATAAAAAATATTGGAGGAATAAAAATGACACCAAAGACAAATTTGCTTCCGCTGCGATTTTTGCAGGACAAGAACAACACAAAGTCTTTTGTGGAGGCGCTATTGGGTAAATCAATTCCGGAGATTAAGCGCTTTTGTTGGAGAGAAGAACTTTCAGACACAGTGTTTGATGGGTGTCTGGCAAAACCAGACTTTTTCCTTGAGGATCAGGAAAACAACCGATATGTAATTGATGAAGTGGACGAGCCTTATGGCTATGGGGAACTGGAAGACCACAGTCGTTTGCTGCAGAGTGGGATTGAAAGCGATTATTTTAATCGCAGTGACCCTATAACTGATTATCCTGAGTCGTACATCATCCAGGTATGCCACTTTGATCCTTTCTCAGAAGGATATGCTGTTTATAATGCCTCCGATCTCTTTGACTGGCTTGAGGCTGAGGAGAAACGCCATATGATTATTTTGAATAGTCACTATCGAATTCCAAATGCTTCTCCACAGATCATTGAAATGTTGGATCGAATTCACAATGAAGCAGATGAAATCAAGAGACAGGAAATTATAAGCCAAATGTGGGAGGAGGCTCCTTTTGAGGACGAATGCGAAAACTTTGTGGATGAGTGGATGCAATTATATGACTGGGGGAAAGAACATGATCTTACATTAGATGACAAAAGCTCCGAAGAAAGAGCAAAAGAATATGCGCACATTTGGAATGTAGCACACATGGGGATAAAGGAAATCCGCCAAATGGCCGGCTTAACGCGAAGGATGTTGTCACAAAGATTGGATATTCCGTATGTGACAATAGAAGACTGGGAGAATGGAGAGGAGTGTCCTGAGTATGTGAGGTTCATGATTGCTTTGCTTTTGGGGATTATCAAAGTAAGATAAATAGTAAGGCTATGATGAAACTTGAATGTTATCTTGTTGGAGCAAGTATTCCCCCTGGTCTGGACCAGGGGGATACTGCTTTAGATAGGGAATTGTCTCGCGACGAGAAGCGGACAGCTCTGTTTTTGGATTATCTGGATGCCTTGTTGCAGACTTATCGCCAGCGTGTTCGATATATGGAATGTGGGAGATCTACATTCCGATTGGTGTCCGAAGATTGACATGAATAATCAGAATCCGGACGCGGTGATTCATATGCTTGATAACTTCTGTGTGAATATAGAGTTATGCATGACACTTATCCAGGATTTGCAGGACGCGACTCTTCCCGACTTTCTTCTTGCTTGGAAAAATACGCTAAGTGAGATGATGGAAAATGACCACGGAATTTATATTTGCTTGACCCGGAGTTTGATAGTTCAAGCTGGAAAATAATGAATGAAGAAATAACACTGCCAGAAGCTAAGGCTCCTGGCAGTGTCTTTGTCAGTTAACTTCAGACAGTTGCAGTATTTAAACAAAAGCTATAATGCAGTATCGCGGCAAGCGCCATGCATAATTGTTAGAAGAGATATAGGAGTTATTGAAAAGTACAATAGCAACATGTTGCTGCTTTACTCCTGGGCTAACAGCGTCGGGCAAACAATCAGGAAAACTTTGTGTTACTATGAGACGAAAAGTTAATCTGGTTTACATACCTTTGAATATAAGGAAATGAATTCCTATGAAGATTTCGGATGACTGGCGAAATCTTATATACAAAGGGATAAAGTTGGAATATGGGTACTGCCAAGGCTACATACTATATAAGTTGTGCCAATAGACACGACACAGTGTCGTGTCCATGTTTTTAGCATATTTTAAATTTCTTGCATGGAAAAATTAGAACATTTGTGCTATAATAAAGCGAGGCTGTAAGGCTGATGGTGGAGTCGGAGGTGCAGTAAAATGAACAGAATCTATATTTGTTGTGATTTGAAAAGTTTCTATGCCTCCGTTGAATGTTTGGAACGAGGTCTGGATCCTTTGACTACCAATCTGGTTGTTGCTGATCTCCGACGTACAGAGAAAACGATCTGTCTGGCAGTTACGCCCTCGCTAAAAGCGTATGGTATTTCTGGACGTGCTCGACTTTTCGAGGTAGTCCAACGGGTAAGAGAAATCAATGCTAAACGGATATGGTTGGCTCCCGGCAGACAGTTTACAGGAAAATCGCCGTTTGACCCAGAGGTGCGGGAAAACCCAGCATTAGCAATGGACTATATTGTGGCCCCACCTCGAATGGCACACTACATTGATTGGAGTACCCGGGTGTACAGTGTATACCTGAAACATGTGGCACCAGAGGATATTTACCCCTACTCCATTGATGAGGTTTTTATTGATGTCACGCATTACTTGAAAACCTATCAGCTCTCAGGCCGGGCTTTCGCACAGAGGATCATCCTTGATATTTTGGAGAGTACTGGGATTACCGCGGCAGCCGGCGTAGGCACAAACCTGTATCTGGCCAAAATCGCCATGGACATAGGAGCCAAGCATGTGCCGGCAAACGAATTCGGGGTCAGAATTGCGGAACTGGACGAAATGAGCTATCGTCGTTTTCTGTGGCATCACCGCCCTCTTACTGACTTTTGGAGGATTGGAAGAGGATACGCAGCAAAGTTAGAGGCTCACGGGCTCTACACTATGGGGGATATTGCCCGCTGCTCTATTGGAAAGCCCACGGATTATCACAACGAAGAACTGTTATACAAGCTATTTGGCATCAATGCTGAGTTGCTGATTGACCATGCCTGGGGCTGGGAGCCTTGCACGATTGCAGATGTGAAGGCCTATAAACCGGAAAACAAGAGTATCGTTTCTGGGCAGGTGCTTCAACATCCCTACAAGTTTGAACAAGCCAGACTGGTGGTACGGGAGATGGCAGACGCACTGGCTTTGGATCTGGTGGAAAAAGGTTTGGTTACGAACCAGTTGGTGCTCACGGTTGGATATGACCGGGAAAATCTGGATGATTTGTCTCGGTGTCAGAATTACCGTGGGCCAATCACTACAGATCGATATGGACGACGAGTTCCTAAACACGCTGTGGGTACCGAGAATCTCCCTTATACTTCCTCAACTGATGACTTAATGCGGGCAATAACAGCACTCTATGACCGGATCGTGGATAAAAACCTGTTGATCCGCCGCTTGAGCATTAGTGCAAACAAAGTAAGAAATGAGGAGAGTGCGGTCCAAGAGCAAGAGATTGAGCAGATGGACTTATTTACTGATTATTCGGTAAAAAAGGAACAGCAGCAGGCAGAAAAAGCTGTTCGTGCACGGGAGCGCAAAATTCAGGAGACCATGCTGGATATCAAGCACCGCTTTGGAAAAAACGCAATTTTAAAGGGAATGAACCTGGAAGAGGGTGCAACTGCTAAGGAACGCAATCAGACGATTGGAGGACATCAAGCTTGAAAGAATCCTACGACGATATTATTGGACTCTCGCACCACACTTCGGCGAAACATCCACGGATGTCGATTTTAGATCGTGCAGCACAGTTTGCGCCATTTTCTGCTTTGTCAGGTTATGGTGCGGCTCTTGCTGAGACAGCTCGTTTAACGGAACAGCGGATCAATTTGACAGAAGAAGAGCTATTGGAATTGGATCATAAGCAGCAAATTTTGATGGCCAACATAGATAAGCAACCAGAAATTACAGTTACTTGGTTTTGCCCAGATGAGCGAAAGGAGGGAGGGGAGTATATTACTACGACGGGAAGTTTAAGAAGGATCGATGAAGTACGGCGAGTTGTGGTGCTGGTGGATGGTACAGAGATTTCAATGGATGATATATACAGTTTAATGTTTTCTAAAACCCTGAGCCTGTGAGCTCAGGGTTTTTTCTTGAAGTTTGCCGGAAAATAGAAAATCGAAGGACCGCATATAATAACAATGTCAATAACAGTTGACAATACACTTATTTGAAAAGAAAGGAAAATAAACATGAAAAAAATCATTAACAAAAAGTGCTATGACACAGAAAAAGCCAAATCCGTTGGATATTGGACAAACTCGGGAGATAGTCGGGACGCCTTTTATATTGCGGAGGAACTGTTCCAAAAGTCTAACGGAGAATTCTTCTTGTTTGGCCGCGGAGGAATGTATACGGAGTATGCCAACGCTATGGGGGGACCCTCCTGCAGCAGCGGAAGCAGAATCACCGTTCTTAATTGGGATGAGGCACGGCAATGGGCGGAGGACCGTCTTGATGGAGACAGTTATGAGAAAATTTTCGGCGAGGTTGCCGAAGATGATAGCCAGACCATTATCCCTGTAAGTCTACCCAAAGATATCCTGGCACGTGCAAAACATAACGCTGATCAGGCGGGTATAAGTCTGAGTGCTTACTTCGAGTCTTTGATCAGATAGCCTGTACATTTATGCTAACACCTCGGTTTGATAACAATGTAGCCGCTTGTTGCCCAACCTACTGTAAAATGGTTTCTCTGGTTGATCCAGAGGTCCATTTTACTTGGCTATCCATGACAAACGAGTTGTTTGTTTTGAGGGATTAGACACCGAAATGATTTCTTATATACAAAAACGTAGTAAGAGACAGACGTCTTCTTACCATCTATCGTTTGTGGTTACGGGTACGATGATTGACATTGCAATGGTGTCAGGAACCTTGGACTTTGTCAGAAAATAAGGAATGAGAGCACCGCATATCATAACTATGTCAGAGGCAACTGACAATCACGATACGATAAAGAAAGGAAAATTAACATGAAAAAGATTATCAAAGGTAAGTGCTATGACACGGAGAAAGCGGAATTGGTTGGCTACTGGTGCAATACAGGGGACACTCGTGACTTCTACCACATCCGCGAGAGACTCTTTCGAAAAAGCAGCGGAGAATTCTTCCTTTTTGGCAGCGGAGGTCCCTGCACAAAATATGCAGTTTCCGAAGGGACAAACTCTTGTTGTGGCAGCAGCAAAATCATCCCTCTTACTTGGGATGAGGCACGGGAATGGGCCGAGGAATATCTGGATGGGGACGAATATGAGAAAATCTTTGGCGAAGTTGCCGAGGACGATAGCAGGACTATCATCCCTGTAAGCCTGTCTACGGAGACCCTGAAACGTGCCGAGCAAACTGCGTCCCAGGCTGGAGTAAGTTTGAGTACCTACATTGAGTCTCGGCTTTGAGCACACGTAAGGTGTGCTGGGGCAGTGATTCTTGCTTTGAGTAAGTTCTGCAATGCGGGTTCTATTGAATACCGGCGGTTTTGCAGAAGCAGTTGTAATTATCCCGGATTGCAAAATGGCAATCCGGGATAATTGTTTAAGGGCCTAATTTTTGGCAAGTCATATTTTGTAATGCACACTTCCTGACGGGAATGAAGTACCCTTTGGCCCTGTTTACTCCGGCGGGTTCATTCAGTCCGGAGTCTGTATGGGATAAAGTTTGGGCCAGAGAAAGTTATCGTGTGAGAGAAAAATCTGCGTTCATTGCCCAGGTTGGTAAGAGAGGATGGGGAAGCTCCTCTGTCTCATCCAAGATCAGGATATTCTCCGGCGTACCATTGCCGCTGGGTTGATCCCAAAATGTAACAGTGCTGCCCTCCTGCAGTCCGTAGGCGGGGATAGCGATGAATAGAGGAAATGCCAAAGGGGTACAGGTAACGGGACACCAGAGCCTGAAAGTGCGCTTCGTCTGCATTATCCTTCACCAGTAGATACTGTAGGAATTCCTCAAAATTCAGATACACATGATCTGATCTGCTCCCAGCTTGCCGGTATCGATCTCATCGCTACCGACGGTATCCCCGCTGTTTGCCCTTAATATAATCAGTGGGTCCTTCACAAATGATTCCTGTGTGCTTCAAATCAGAGTTGGTACACCTCCCAGCCGGCCATTGATCCAAAGCCGGGATAGCGGCTGGCCTTTATTGATCAGTTCCTGAGAGACTTTAACCCTTTGGATTTGAGTGTAGCCATTGTCATCACGATTTACAGCAAACAAACGAATGTCATCATTATTCAGGTCAAGCCCGTCCAAAACAAGTGGGTTATGGGTAGTCAAAAAAACATGCTTGCTCTGTTGTAGTATTTGATCGCAGAAGACTTCTATCATTTTTTTGGCCAATCGTGGATGCAACGCATGATCAAAACTATCCACAGCAAAAATGGAAGGAGCATTTGGGTGCATAGCTAAAGCGAGCATAAACAGAACATATAAAGCCCCTTCACTGGCATCATATCCGGTAAACTGGACAGTGTCCTTCATATAGCAGTCGGTAAATGCAATAACATCACGAGTGGTTGGAATATTGGCGTTGATATTACTTGCCTTTGGAGCCGCTACAGCAATATCGGCAGCCCAGTCGATCATATCAAGAATATCGTCCATATGTAAGTTTCCGAAAAATACTTCGCCATCCTTAAATCGGATCAGCGCCTTGATTGCTTCGGCAAGGCGGCCGCCGTTCAGACCAATGGGAGCTGTCTGGTTCGTATCCGGTGCAGTGCCACGCAAGATAATGGTATTAGGTTGGAAAATTCCATAGGAAGAAAATTCCTCTGCAATCTTTCGGCGTACTTTCAAATCAATTGCATCATCAATGAGGAAAAAACCAATATAGTTATTGCTTTGCTTGAACGATGTATTGCTGCGCTCCCATAATTTCGCTCCATTCTGAAAAAAGGCTTCAGATTGATATTTAAAATACTCTGTGTCTGTGGAGGGTATCAAGTGAACATCATACTGATATATATCCAAGCTGCTGCCATCATCCCATTCCAAAGAAAAATTAACAGTGGATTTTAAGCGGCCAATACTCTTGAAAGTTGATTTATAAAGAGCTGGAACACAGAGACGGACTCCCTTGCGCTGGAGACTTATAGCATCAACACGATCCGTCATAGCAGCACTCAACAAACCGATTCCTTCCAGAATGGTGGACTTACCAGATCCGTTGGCACCGATAAACACATTGATCTTACCAGGCTCAAAAGATACATTATAAAGGCTTTTGAAGTTTCCAAAACTGATCTTTTTTAGATTCATAATTGTAGGCTCGGAAGTCCACTCCTCTTGAGGGGAGGAAGAAGAGCCGTCCCCCTTTCCTATCCTTGAGACTCATAGTCTTTGTCTGTCCCCACAGTAATGATGGATTTTAGTATATCACAGAAGAGTAATGTTAGACAGTAGCCATATCAAGTCCTACTTGGAATAAGGGAGTCATCATATTTCATCCTTTGCATCTCTCTAACGAACCTCAGCCGATGCCTCGTTGGAGCTTTCACTTCAACACACTGAAGTAAGAAGAAGCTTGCTTTACTTCAATACGCTAAAGAATAACGAAAGGTTTTCTATTAAAAGACATCGAGCAGGTATCGGTAGCCTGTACCTCTTGCAGTGCACTGCCTACTTCTAACGACACCCTGTACGCCCCGGTAGAGTAGTTGGCTCGTGCCGAACCGGATTTGGAGTGCTACACCGCTGCTTGGCAACCTGAATCCTGGAATTTTGCTTGAAAACCCGAGTTCTTTGAGCCAGCCCTGCGTGGAGGGGAGGCGGATTGCTCCTGCGCTGAAGCATCGAGCCTGGAAGCTGGTAGAGCAGCGCCTCTGGCTGTTGGGCTAAACAACCAACCAAACAGTTCTTTGTATCAAAGACACGGGATTCCTGACTTGCGGCGCGTGCTGTAGGGTGGAGGACCTTGGGCCTGCTGCTCGTGCCGGAGGTTGAGGGCTTTCTCACTCGGGCGGCGCAAGACACCCCCTGCGCCGCGTAAGAGAGCATACGACTGCTCTCTTCGCGGCACAGGGGGTTATCAGATCTCATTTGATCTGATCAGCGGTAATCGACCAATCCACTCGCTTCCATCTTCTCGCTCCAGGAAGTTGTTAAAGTGGATTCCCCCGGCTTTCGCCGGCGAGAAGCCCTCCTGCCTAATTTATATGAACCCGGACAGGCACACCCGGTTGACGGAGGTTTCGGATTACCTTTCCCATGCTTCCCCCGAACAGACTCTATAGCAGCGGCTCTGTCACACCAGGTTCCAATTATTGATCTCGTGGGCTGGAACACGCATAGACCCCCGTTGCCGGCAGCAGGGCCGGCAAATCCGATATGCAGCCTGTCCGCTGTGGGGGACTCCGGTGGGAATCATGGGTCTGGTCCCGGACGTATCCCTCATCTCCACGCGCTTGCAGGCGTTGTCTATGTGCGTTATATGCGGTAGATTTATTTTCTATTTTGCAGAATTCAATGTTTGGTACAACACGGAGGTGTTTTATCATATTTTAATTGCATGTTTCAAAGAAAACGATAAAATTGCTTCACTAATATATCTCTAAAATTTATTTTTTGATATTTTAAGTGGATTGACATTTTCGTCAAATCTTCAAGATAGGTGAGGTAAACCGCAATTCGGGGCGGTTTCATATTTATTTCCATGATAGACACAACAATAAAAAACGGGCTCACCTTGTGAAGTGACCCCCAAAAGTTAGACAATATTTGAAAGCAAAAATTGTTTAAGCAGCTGAAAGGGCTTGTTGTCTGTGAATTGCA
>ERZ791803.713-NODE-713-length-19428-cov-3.713209_pt1 | contig 19428 bp, 16 predicted proteins | sample MGYA00510307_ERZ791803 | MGnify/ENA primary metagenome ERZ791803 (study PRJEB30046, sample SAMN00791963) | human gut metagenome | study: EMG produced TPA metagenomics assembly of the A metagenome-wide association study of gut microbiota in type 2...
CGTGTCAAAAGGGCTGCTGTACGACGGCTTTTTTTCTTTTGCCGTCGTCCGGCAGATCATTAGATATATTGCATTTATTTAATCTTGTGGTTCAATCCTTTCAAAATGACCAATGACAAAATCGCACAAACCATCAGAATTGCAACGCCGATTAAAACCTGAAACATATTTGCATCGTAATAGCCGGAGAGATTGAAAACGGCTGTCATAGGATATACCATCTTTAGTTGACTGGACATACTTGCGAATAGTCCGGCAAAAGAATAAATTTCGGCAAATACCAGCGCCAGCCAGTAACCTTTTTTCATCCGGGCCACCAAAGCAATAATCGGAGAAATAGCAAAGAACACGCCAATCCCATCCAGAAGATATATTTTCATATTTCCCAAAACGAGGCCAATGGACAGAGCTTCTAAGTGCAAAACAGCCTCAACGAGAAAGGTAATCGCAAAAAGCAGGAGATAGATTAAGACGCTGAACACCAGAGCAAGCACCATTTTGGAGAGTGTCAGCTTCACTTCATCCACGGGAATGAGCCGCAGGGATTTCAGAGTGTCCTCCTGTTCCTCCCGGCAGATCATATAGCTTCCCAGCAGGGCAATGACCGCAGGCAGCACATAAAAGGTGGCAAGGGATTGGGCCGCTGTCATAAACCATCCGGCCTCGTCGATATAGCGGCTGTCATAGAATGTGAATTGCCCCTGTGCAAAGACAACCAACGCCACCATGACCGTTGCGAAACCAGCAATCCACAAGATTTTGGAACGGCGGAGTTTCTGGCGCTCCGCCCAAAGTAAAAGCTCCATTTCAAATGCACCTCACTTTCCCTGTTTCAAAGCAGCCCCAGCCAGCAGGACAGAAGCAACACCCCACACGCCTATGCAGAGGAACGCCCCCGGAATATTGAGTGGCTGGGTAATCACGACACCCGGAATATCCCGCATAACAATAGCGGTCATACTGGACAACGGATGCAGGTACATATTCACCATCAAGAGGATAAAGCCGAGGAATGTATAGACCAGCGTCAGGCAGACAGGAAGGATATAACCCTTTTGTGCTGCGGCAACCGCCAGTATTGGCAGCACCGCAAAGGCGGTCAGCAGAGATATTTCCATACACTTCCGCAGAAGATAAAGAACACTTTCACTGTCAAGAGCAATGTAGCCGGGCAGCACACCGGTCAGAACGGATGCGGTTGCGGTAATTAGCATGAAGCAAACGGAGTATAACAGCACCACAGCGAATTTGCTGAAAAGGTATGCGGTTTTATTGATCGGCACGATCCAAAGTTGTTTTAGCATATCATACTGGTTTTCGTTATACATCAGCATGGTACACAACATTCCCAACACCACCGGAAGAATAATCCACGGGGTATAGCTGAATGCCGTCCACTTGTAAAACTCGATGGGTTCCACGCCGGTTCCTTTGACGCTTGCAAAGTAGAACACGGCGATCAGTGGCATAAACAGCGCCGCCAGCAGCATAAGCCAGATAAACTTTCTCCGGCGCAGCTTTAGAAATTCAACCTGTATCAGTTTAAGCAATGCCCTCTCCCCCCGTGATCTGCTTGAAATAGTCCTCAAGGGTATCATTGCAGATTTGGGAGCTGATAACAGCCACATCCTGCACCACAAGGGCCTTGTTGATTGCTGCCATATCCAGTGCGGTAGGGCCGTCCTCCTTTCAGATTTTGCCGGTGTTCATGTCATGGGCCACCAGCGCGGTATAGTAACCGTTCATGGTGCTGGGGGCGTTGAACAGCATAGCCAACAGGTATTTCTTGATGTTGCGGATTTCCGAAGTGTTCTTGCTCAAACACTGGAACACAAATTCAATGTGGCTGCTGTCCAGCTTCATAAATTTGGATTTCACCAGCTCTGCCGGGTAATCGTCCCCGGCAATACGGATGGTCTTTCGGGCGCTGCACACGGTTTCCACCAGCAAGTCCACGATCTCGTCCAGCGTTTCCCGGTCAATGCCCTTGGCGTGCTGGCAAAGGTGTTCGTACTCGATGTTGTCCATGATGATCTCACGATAAATCTCTATGGCGCTCTGTGATTTCGCTCCCGTTCCTTTCCGTTCCGGCGGCTGTGCCACCTCGTCCTCCAAAGGAGAGGGTCGGGAAAGGATAGGGATGGAATCGGTAATTGATACATCCGTAGTTGTTTTTTCTTTACTTGATATATCTTTATTTAATTGCGTTGGATTTTCCAATGTCGGTTTTCCCGGTGTCGGGTTATCCGATGTTGGATTTTCCAACACCGGGTTTTCCAATCCCGGTGCGGCCTTGTCCGGCTGCTCTGGCCGGGGCTGGGGCTGTTCGTAGATGGTGTAGATCATGTCGGCCATTTTGCCCTTGCCGTCCCGGTTCTGCTGTCGGGTGATATATCCGGCTTTTTCAAGCTCCCATACCGCCGTGCGGATGGCGTCGATGCTTTCCCGGTTGATAAGGGATAAGCCTTTCAGGGTGTAGTCCCAATTTTCCGGCAGGGAGAGCATTTGCGATAACAGGCCCTTGGCTTTCAGGGACAAGTCCTTGTTCCGCAGATGGTGGTTGGACATCACCGTGTAGCCCTTGTTGCGCTCCACACGGAATACTGCCATGTTCTCAACTCCTTTCACTCGAAATGTTACCGCGTCGTAGGCGGTCAGCTTGCCCGGCTGGTAGGGACATTCCGCATAGACGCAGAATTGATATTTCCAGTGCGGGCGATAAAAGCGGCAGGTGCCGCAGTCCTCCGGCGTGACCGCCTCGCCGCTGTCGTAGTGGTCGAAACCGGGCTTGCTCTGCATGAGCTGTTCAAAGGCCCGGTCGCTGCCGGAAGTGAAGTACATAGGCCGTCGCCTCCTTTCTGCTTTTGGGCAAAAAGAAAAGCCGCAGACTTTTTTCAAAATCTGCGGCTTGGCCGGGGAAACAGAAAAGGGCGCTGTCATGCTTGACAACACCCTGTTTCTGTCTGATAATTCAGTTGTTTTGACACGCCCCGTTTTCCGCTGCCCTAAAAAACATTGATTTTACTGGGTTTTTTCATGTTTTCTTATGGCACCACGGCTAAATGGGCGGTGCCTTCAACAGATCATCAGCACGTTATATACCGGAGAGGGGAGATTTATAATCCTGAGATCAGCATAGGCCCAGCAGATGGCGCACTTCACCGATCATATATAGCGATCCGCAGGCGCATACCACATCTTCCGGTCCGGCCAGAGCCAATGCTTGCTGGATGCCTTGCTGGGTGGTCTCACAGGCATCGGCCTGGATGCCTAAGCCATGGAGATAATCCGCCAGCTCCTGAGCGCTGAGAGCCCGGGGGCTGTCTGGAGTAATGGTGACAAAGGATTTGGCCAGGGGCAGGATTTTGTTTATCATATCGGGGTAGTCCTTGTCCCCCAACACTCCGGTTAGGAAGATCATTTTCTTCCCCGGATACAGCTCCTCCAATGCATCGTGCAGAGCAGCCATACACTGAGGATTGTGTCCGCCGTCCAGCAAAATATCAGGGTTGCGGCGAACCAGTTCCAAACGGGCAGGCCACACGGCGTTCTCAAGGCCTTGGACCACGGCCTGCTCCTCGATCTTCCAGCCGCGGTGGCTCAGAGTCCAGATCGTATCCAATGCGGTCATGGCATTGTACAGCTGGTGGGGGCCCAGCAGAGAGATGTGATAGGGACCCTTTCCGCGGTAACGGAAGGTCTGTCCATCCCGGTTGCTTTCCAGAACCTTCAGAGTTTGCGGCGCGGTCACCGTCAAAGGACTCTCCATCTGCCGGCAGGCCTCTTTTACCACATCCTCCACCTCGCCGCTTTGGTGGTAGAGTACGGTGGAGCAGCCCTTTTTGATGATGCCGGACTTCTCTTGAGCAATCAGCGTACGGGAGTTGCCCAGCTCCTGGGTGTGCTCCAAACCGATGTTGGTGATCACGGCTGCTTCGGGAGCGGGGATCACGTTTGTGGAATCAAGGCGTCCGCCCAGTCCCACTTCCAGCACGACAATGTCGCACTTCATGCGCAGGAAAAATTCCAGGCCCAGAGCGGTCATCAATTCAAATTCCGTGGGGGGATCCTCCATTCCCTCTCCGGCTTTGATGACCAACTCGCCCAGCTCGCCCAGCATCGCGTCGGAGATGGGCACGCCATCCACTTGAAAGCGCTCATGGAACGTCCAGAGATGGGGAGAGGTATAAAGTCCGGTGCGCAGTCCCGCTTGCGTAAGAATGGAAGAAACCATCGCCGCGGTCGATCCTTTTCCGTTTGTACCGGTAATGTGGATAAATTTCAGCTTTTCATGGGGGCTGCCCAGCCGTTCCAACAGGGTAAACGTGCGGCTCAGGCCGGGCTTTCGGCCGGTCCATGCCCGTTCATGAATAAAATTGACTGCTTCCTGACCTGTCATAGCAATTTGCTCCTTTTTGTCCGCTTCTTAGCGGGAATAAATCACTGCCGTGATCAATTGCGCGCCCTGGGAACTCTCCAGGCGCACCGGCTTATCTTCGGCCTCCCGGCACAGCAGAAACTGACCGGCCGATGCCGTTTTGTGATCCTCAGGCAGCGACACCTGGCCTTGTCCGCAATAGACAGCCAGAGTGCGGCGGGGAAAGGGTTCAGGCGCGGAGACCGGAGCGGTCCAGCTCACAGCGCTCCCAGCCGACAGCGTCAAAGCCTGAAGGGTTCCCTGGCACTGTCCCTTGCGCAGCATTAAATTGAAGTCCGTACAGCATCCCCAGGATTCCACAGATACAGCCCCGTCAAAGGAGTATATTTGATAGGGAGCCAAAGAAAAACGTGCTCCATCGCCTACCTTCATATCCAGCCCGCCTTTTACGGTGGCAATCAGACGGTTGTAGTCAGGAAGTGGAGTGAAATCCGAATGCTCCAGAATGACCTTGGCAGAACTGAACCGCCAGAGAAAATCCCGGTTTGCATAGACCGACTCCTGGGGTGCGATCGCCAGTTGAGTGGTGGTTCCACCCGACCAGTTGGTGGTGACGTAATCCTCTTCTGTAAGCAGAACCCACTGCATAAGAAGCCGCCCTTTCTTTAACGGTTTTTTGCCTCCTGAAGCGCAGACAATCCGCTGCGGCGCAGCAGTTTCACAAGCGGTATGGAAATGGCCGCCACAACAAATGCGGTAATGATGTCTTTCGGCAGCCGGAAAATCACGCTTCCAAAAACAACGGCAAACGTATAGTAATGATTGATCAGGCTGTCCAGCCACAAAGCCAGCGTATTCATACAGCCGGTGATCAAAGCACCTGCAATGCACGCAGCGTAACACCGGACAGGCCGGTCTTCCAGATGTTTTCCGCAGCGCTTTTCACGCTGGGCAACAAAACCCACCGCCAGTGCCCAGCCCATAGGGGGCCAGATCCAGATGATGGTGGTGTGCATGAGGCCGAAGGTCAGCATCTGGCTGAGAAATTCACCAATCAGCGCCACCGCACAGCCGCTGCCTGTTCCCAGGGACAGCGACGCTATGATGACAGGCAAAGCGACAAATGTCAGTTTCCAGTTTCCGGTCCGAATCACCAGCGTCATACTCAGCAGGACATATACAGCGATCAGAATTGCGGTTTGACACAGAACTTTAATGTTGGCGTTTTTCATAAAAAACACTCCTCTCATGGCTGATTGCCATGAAAGGAGTACCCTAGTCATGGCAGCGGATGCGATACAGCAACGCGGGAAGGGTCCCTTCGTCCATCGGCAACCTCCCATCCGATGGCACTTGACGCGCTGGATCTACTCTGTCAGTTTCTTCAAATGAAAAGGGTGCGTGCCAACCTGAAATTTGCAGGCACGCACCCCAAGTGATTACATCTGGCTGAGAACGTTCTGGTAAATCTGGTCGGCCAGAGGCAGAGCTTTGGCCAGCATGGCCTCGCCCTTCTTGCGGTAGTCCTCGGCCAGCTCCTTATTCTTCAAAGAGCCGATGTTGATGAGGACGTTGAGCCACGCGCCCTGAATCGCGGCACGCATGGACAAAGCGGATACGCCCAGGTCGCTGGCGGCGCTGTCGTTGGTTTTGCCCAGCAGAGAAGCGGTCAGCTCCAGGGTCTCGGTAGCCAGCTCCATCATCTCAAAGGGAGTGGCAGTACAAGCTTCCAACCCTTTCTGAATGGCAGCGGAGCGGGCGGCCTTTTCTTCGTCGGTGGATTTAGGCATCCGGAATGCGGCGCTGACCACGTTGAAGGCGTCGGTATCCCGGTCCATCACGTCCACAAAGCGAAGCTTCAGATCGGAAGCCTTCTTCTGGCTCTCCACGACAAATTCCTGATATTCTGCATATTTCTCCTTGCTCTTGCCCACGGTGGTCAAACCGCACACCATAGCAGTTAGTGCGGCGCCCAGGGCGCCCTCCAGCGCAGCGGCAGAGCCGCCGCCGGGAGCGGGAGCGTCAGAGGCCAGCAGGTCGACAAACTCAGCGGTTTGCAGCTCGGCTAATTTTTTCATGTCGCTTCTCTCCTTATCCCTCTTGTGTTTCTTACTTCATGTCCAGGAGGTGATACTCCATGATCTGGTTGTGGCAGTCAAAGTCTCTGGCTTTCAGATAGAACTCCGCGCAGTCGATCATGGCCTTGGCGGGGGTCAGACCCACGATCTCACTGTCAATGATGTAGGTGCCGTAACGCTCAGCCAGGGAACGGACCATCTCATAGACCACATACAGAGGGGTATCCTCATAGTTGACCATGTTCATGGAAACCTGGGCGATGCCCCGGTCCTCCATCATAAAGCCCATAGCCTTGCAGCTGCGGAAGCCGCCGGAGGAACCGCGGATGACCTTGGCGATCTTCTTGGCCACTTCCACATCAGAGGTAGCCAGGTTGATGTTGAAGGCGACCAGGGGCATACGGGCGCCGATGGCGGTGATGCCGGCGGTGGGGTGGATCTTGCGCTCACCGTAATCGGGAGCCCACTCCTCCTGCAGCAGCTTCTCAGGCATACCCTCAAACTCACCCTTGCGGCAGGTGGCCAGGTTGCGGCGCTCGGGCCGGGTGGCAGAGTCTTCGTACAGGAAGGAGGGAACCTTCAGCTCGTCCCAGATACGCTGGGCCACGCGCTTGGAGAGCTCCACGCACTCCTCCACAGTGACGTCCTTGGACTGGGGAACAAAGGGGATGACATCGGTGGCGCCCATGCGCTTGTGCTCACCCTTGTGCTTGTTCATGTCGATGCGCTCGGTGGCAACCTTGGTCAACTGGAAGGCAACCTCTTCGATGGCGTCGATGTTGCCGATCAGAGTAAATACGCAGCGGTTGTGATTGCCGTCGGTCTGGGCGTCAAACAGAGTACAGCCGGGGACGCTGTTGGCTGCCTCGACCAACGCGTTATAGGTAGCTTCGTCCTTCTCCTTGCTGCAGCTGAAGTTGGGGATACACTCTACAAGCTTCGCCATGATAAGTTCCTCCATTATTTTTTTGATGATTTCCGGAATGATTCCGGAGTGACCTGCGAAAGACTGCTGAGTCAAACCACAAGGAATGTATTTCTATGGTTTCATTTTAGCTCAGAGCGTTTGGTTCGTAAATGAGTTCTGTTTTTCATTTTTCTTTTCTTACTTTGTTTTGTTAAGTGAAAAATGGAATTCACTTTACAAATAAAAACGCAGAACGTTTCTTGCGTGCAAAATGCACAAAATATCTCACGGCTTATCCTGGAACATAGAGATAAACTGCTTGACACAGTTGGCGTAGTAAATATTTTCGCTCCAGAGCAGCATAGGATACGAGGGAGCGGACAGATCCTGTATGGGTTTTGAGTACAGGGCGGAATGAGGGGTGGTTTCTACAATAGAGCGGGGAAGGTAGCTGATTCCAAAGCCCGCCTGAACCATCTGCATCGCCATAGGAGTGTCATAGCATTGGCAGACAGTATTCGGGGTAAACCCTCTGCGCTGACATTCATTGATCAGATGTGAGCTGTACCCCCACATGTCATCGCTGCGCAAAAGGCACATGGGGACATCCTTCAGAGCCTCAATGGGGATGGTATCCGAGTCTGGGGCCGGATCCAGTTCACGGGACATAACCAGTTCCAACGGGTCCTCGCCCAGAATCTTTTCATGAAGCTGTGAAACCCGCTCAGCGGAATTGCGCAGAAACAGAACGTGCAGGTTCCCTTTGTTCAGATCATCCAGCAGGTCCTTGGGGGATCCCAGGCGGACATACAACTCCACCCGCGGATATTTCGCGTGATATTCCCGCAAATAGTCCATGACGATGGGGATGTTGGAATAAATAATTCCGACCTTCAGAATCCCGCGAAATCCTTCATTTACATCCCGGACACTCTCGATCATCATGCGGAAATTCTGAAACATGTGCTGACTTTGCTGGTACAGGCTACGTCCTGCCTCGGTCAGCTCCACGCCCTTGTTGTTGCGCAAAAAGAGGCATACCCCCAATTCGTCCTCCAGCATGGACAACTGGCGGCTGATAGGAGGCTGAGCCACATGAAGGGCTCTGGCGGCTTTGGAAATGCTTTTTGCTTCTGCTACGGCAGAAAAGTATTCTAGCTGTTTAAAGTTCATATCTTGCTATACCTTTTTGATCTATCAAATATACAATATGGGTATTTTTCATTATAGCATATTTCGGTTAAAATACAATCAAAAGGGAAAAACATTTGGCCCATAACTTACGTTTTACACAAAAAATTTTTTATAGGGGGAAGTATCATGACTGGCAACGTAAACGATGCAATGACCATCAAGCTGGACTACGAGCTGCCCGAGTACCCTGAGTTTGACGCTCAGTACCGCCGTGCTCCCCGCCGTGAGTCTCATTTGAGTGAGGCGGACAAGGCTTTGGCCATCAAGAACGCGCTGCGTTACATCCATCCCGATCACCACGAGCAAATGGCCAAGGAGTTTGCGCAGGAGCTGGAGGAGCATGGCCGCATTTACGGCTACCGCTTCCGTCCTGCGGGCAAGCTGTACGGCAAGCCCATCGATGAGTACAAGGGTGCGTGCATTGAGGGCCGGGCCATTCAGGTTATGATCGACAACAACCTGGACTTTGATGTGGCTCTGTACCCCTATGAACTGGTTACCTACGGTGAGACCGGTCAGGTGTGCCAGAACTGGATGCAGTATCGCCTGATCAAGAAGTATCTGGAGGTCCTGACGGACGAGCAGACCCTGGTGGTCATGTCCGGTCACCCCCTGGGCCTGTTCCACAGCCACAAGCTGGCTCCCCGTGTCATCATCTCCAACGGCCTGATGGTGGGCACCTTTGACGACCAGAAGAACTTCAACCGCGCTGCGGCTCTGGGCGTTGCCAACTACGGCCAGATGACCGCCGGAGGCTGGATGTATATCGGTCCTCAGGGCATCGTGCACGGCACCTTCAACACCCTGCTCAACGCCGGCCGTCTGAAGCTGGGTATCCCCCAGGACGGCAACCTGGCCGGCCGCCTGTTCGTGTCCGCCGGTCTGGGCGGCATGTCCGGTGCTCAGGGCAAGGCCGCTGAGATCGCCGGCGCGGCCTCCATCATCGCCGAGGTGGACGATTCCCGCATTGAGACCCGCTATACTCAGGGCTGGGTCAGCCACCGCACCGACAGTCTGGAAGAGGCCTGGAAGATCGCCAAGGAGCACATGGATTCCAAGCAGCCCTGTGCCGTTGCCTATCACGGCAACGTGGTAGACCTGCTGGAGTACCTCTATGACAACAACATCCACGTGGATCTGCTGTCCGACCAGACTTCCTGCCACGTGCCTTACGACGGCGGCTACTGCCCCCAGGGCCTGACCTTTGAGCAGCGCACCGAGATGTTGGACAAGGATCCCGAGGGCTTTGCCAAGCTGGTTGACAAGACGCTGCAGCACCACTACGAGATGATCTGCAAGCTGCATGACCGGGGCACCTACTTCTTCGACTACGGCAACAGCTTCCTGAAGGCTGTGTATGATACCGGCATCAAGAGCATCTGCAAGAACGGCGAGAATGACCTGGACGGCTTTATCTTCCCCTCCTACGTGGAAGACATCCTGGGTCCCTGCCTGTTTGACTTTGGCTATGGTCCCTTCCGCTGGTGCTGCCTGTCCCGGAATCCCGAGGATTTGGACAAGACCGACGCTGCCGCTGCCGAGTACATTAAGGCCCATAACCGCCGCTATCAGGACTACGACAACTATGTCTGGGTCCGCGACGCAAAGAAGAACAAGCTGGTTGTCGGCACTCAGTGCCGCATCCTGTATCAGGATGCTATGGGCCGCATGAACATCGCTCTGAAGTTCAATGAGATGGTCCGCAACGGCGAAATCGGCCCCGTTATCCTTGGCCGTGACCACCACGATACCGGCGGAACCGACGCTCCCTTCCGTGAGACCTCCAACATCAAGGACGGCTCCAACATCATGGCCGAGATGGCGACCCAGTGCTACGCCGGCAACGCAGCCCGCGGCATGAGCTACATTGCGCTGCATAACGGCGGCGGCACCGGAATCGGAAACGCCATCAATGGCGGCTTCGGCATGGTTCTGGACGGCTCGGAGCGTGTGGATACCATTTTGAGAATGGCTATGCCCTGGGATACCATGGTGGGCGTTTCCCGCCGCGCCTGGGCCCGCAATGAGAACGCTCTGGCCACTGCTGCCGAGTACAACAAGCTCTATGAGGGTCAGGATCACATTACCCTGCCTTATGTGGCGGATGACGCCGTTGTTGAGGCTGCCGTTAAGGCGATGAAGGGCTGATTGACCTGAGATACAACGGAAAAGGAGGGGGCGTGTCATCACGCCCCCTCCTTTGGAAAGGATACGAGGGCATGCGTAAATTACTATTGACCAACATCGGTATGCTGGCCACCCCCCAGGGAAGAACTGCCAAGAAGGGACCGGAGCAGGGCGCCATCCAGATGCTCAAGAACGCCTGGGTTCTGGTAGAGGACGGCGTCATTGCCCAGGTGGGGACAGGAGCTGCTCCTGAGGTGGAGGATGCCAAGGTAGTAGATGCAGAGGGGAATCTGGTTACTCCCGGTCTGGTGGACGCCCACACGCATCTTATTTTTGGCGGCTGGCGTCAGAATGAACTGGGTATGAAGCTCCACGGAAAGACCTACCTGGAGATCCAAAATGCGGGCGGTGGGATCCAGTCCACCACCAATGCCACCCGTCAGGCTACCGCCGAGGAGCTGACGAATAAGGCGGCCAAGGCGCTGGATGAGATGATGGGTTTCGGCGTTACCACCTGTGAAGCCAAGAGCGGCTACGGTCTGGCCACGGAGCACGAACTGAAGGCGCTCCAGGTGATCAAGGACCTGAACGACCGCCATCCCATGGATATTGTGGCTACCTTTATGGGTGCCCACCTGGTCCCTGCCGAATATAAGCAGAACCGTGAGGAGTACATCCGACTGGTGTGCGAGGAGATGATGCCTGCCGTCAAGGAGCAGGGCATTGCCAAGTTCTGCGACGTATTCTGTGAGGCCGACACTTTTACTGTGGAGGAGTCCCGCCAGGTGCTGGAGGCCGGCCTGAAATACGGCCTGCGTCCCAAGATTCATGCGGACGAGATCGAGGCTATCGGCGGTTCCCAGCTGGCAGGGGAGATCGGCGCCATTTCTGCCGAGCATCTCATCGTCTGCCCTCCCGAGGGAATTGCCAGCATGGCAAAGGGCGGCGTCATTGCCTGCCTGCTGCCCGCTACCAGCTTCAATTTGGGGGCGGTCTTTGCCCCGGCTCGGGATATGATCCGTGCGGGCGTGCCGGTGGCCATGGCCACCGACTTTAACCCTGGCTCTTGTCCCTGCCTGAATCTGCAGTTTGTCATCAACCTGGGATGTCTGAAGTATAAGCTCACCCCCGAGGAAGTGCTCACCGCGGTTACCTTGAATGGCGCGGCCGCCATCGACATGGCGGATAAAGTCGGCTCTGTGGAAGTGGGCAAGCAGGGCGATCTGGTTATTTGGGATGCTCCAGATCTGGATTATATTTGCTACCGCGTAGGCAGCAATTTGGCCAAGACGGTAATTAAGCGGGGCGAGCTGGTCTGACACTGCCCCCGGAAAGGGAGGGAACCGGCATGGACCGGACCGATTATCAGATCCTCAATATTCTCCAGAAAGATTGCCGGACCACCCTGAAGCATATCGGCGATCAGGTGGGGCTTACTGCCCCTGCTGTGTCAGAGCGTGTGCGCCGGATGGAGGAAAAGGGCGTGATCCGAGGGTTTCGAATCGACGTGGAGCGGGAACGCCTGGATTGCAGTATGACCGGCTTTATCTTTGTTGCCGTAGAGCCGGAAAAGTACAATACCTTCTGCGAGTTTTGTGAAAAAAGTTCGGCTATCGTTAGTCACTACCATGTGATCGGCGTGTTCAACGCCTTGCTGCGCTTTGCGGTGCGGGGGACGCGGGAACTGGATGAACTTCTCTCTTCCATTAAGCGATACGGAGACTCACAGACTTCGGTGGAACTCAAAACTTATTTTGAGACCAAAGAAATCCCGCCGCTTGGCTGATTTGACCTGAAGTGCGAAGAAATAGGAAACAAGCTTCGACTGCTTTGGCAGACGAAGCTTGTTTTTTTATATCAATAGGCCCGTACAGCAAAAGCTGTACGGGCCTGCAGAAAGATAGGGCAGCTGTAATGGTGTATCAGAACAGGCCGGTGATCTTGCCGCTCTCGTCGATATCGATGCGCTCGGAGGCAGGCACCTTGGGCAGGCCAGGCATGGTCATGATATCGCCGGTCTTGGCCACCAGGAAGCCGGCGCCGGCGTTGACTTTTACCTCACGAACCGTGATTTTGAAACCGCGGGGAGCGCCCAGCCGGGTCTGATCGTCCGAGAAGGAAAATTGAGTCTTGGCCATGCAGATAGGCAGTTTATCAAAGCCCAGCTCGGTCAGCTGCTGGATCTGCTTCTTGGCAGCGGCAGTCACAACAACGCCGTCGGCACGATAGACCTTGGTAGCGATGGCATTGAGCTTCTCCTCAATGGTCGTGTCCAGATTATACACAAACTGGAAGGTGTCGCTGGTTTCCTCCTCGCACAGGCGGATGACCTCCTCGGCCAGAGCCTTTCCGCCCTCGCCGCCCTTGGCCCAAACCTCAGACAGGCGAACGTTGACGCCCTGCTCCTTACACTTCTCTTCGACCATCTTCAGCTCGGCCTCGGTATCGGTGGGGAAGGCGTTGATGGCTACCACGCAGGGCAGGCCATAGACGTTCTTCACGTTGTCCACGTGCTGCAGCAGGTTGGGCAGGCCCTTTTCCAAGGCCTCCAGGTTCTCGCTGTTCAGCTCGGCCTTGGGCACGCCGCCGTGATACTTCAGCGCGCGGACGGTGGCCACGATGACCACGGCGTCGGGGTGGAAGCCGCCGGCACGGCACTTGATATCCAGGAACTTCTCAGCGCCCAGATCGGCGGCAAAGCCGGCCTCGGTAACGGTGTACTCGCTGAGCTTCATCGCAGTTTCGGTGGCCTGGATGGAGTTGCAGCCGTGGGCGATGTTGGCGAAGGGACCGCCATGGATAAATGCGGGGGTGTGCTCCAAAGTTTGAACCAGATTGGGCTTGATGGCATCTTTCAGCACGGCGGCCATAGCGCCCTCAGCCTTCAGATCGTGGGCGGTAACGGGCTTGTCATCCCGGGTATAGGCGACAACCATCCGGGCCAGACGGCTCTTCAGGTCAGCCAGGTCGCTGGCCAGACACAAAACCGCCATAACTTCGGAAGCAACGGTAATGTCGAAACCGTCTTCGCGGGGAACGCCGCTGGCCTTACCGCCCAAGCCGCAGACAATGTGGCGCAGCTGACGGTCGTTCATGTCCACAACCCGTTTCCACACGATTTTGCGGGTATCAATATTCAGGGCATTGCCCTGCTGGATGTGGTTGTCGATGAGAGCCGACATGAGGTTATTGGCAATACCAATGGCGTGGAAGTCGCCGGTAAAGTGGAGGTTGATGTCCTCCATAGGAACGACCTGAGCATAGCCGCCGCCGGCAGCGCCGCCCTTCACGCCAAATACGGGGCCCAGAGAGGGCTCACGCAGGCAAACGACCGTCTTCTTGCCCAGGCAGCTCAGGGCGTCCGCCAGGCCGATGGAGGTGGTGGTTTTGCCCTCGCCGGCAGGAGTGGGACTGATTGCAGTTACCAGTACCAGCTTGGATTTGAGAGGCAGATTCTTCATGGCATGGATATCTACTTTGGCCTTGTAATGGCCGTAGTGCTCCAGATTTTCAGGGGCAATTCCCAACTTAGCGGCCACCTGTTCGATAGGCAGCATAGTGGATTCCTGAGCGATCTCGATGTCGGTCTTAAAACTCATAATGACGCCTCCTCAAAATATATATCCAAAAATAAGCCAGAAGTTGGTGCTGAGAAATAATCTGGATTCTGATGTAAATATTGTAGTCTAAATGCCCATGTGTCGTAAACGGATTCTGTTTTCTGTTTTCGAAGCCGGGCTTTATTTCGTTAAGTCAAAACCGCCTTTCTCTTACAGAAAAAAAGCACGGCGTTTTTGATGAGGTTGTGGCAAGTGCATAAGCGGATAGAAAAAACCAACTGATTTTATGTGTATTATCCACTGAATGCGGCGGAGTTTATGGTTTGTTCCACCGTTTGAGGGGAAATTGCATGTGGGGAATAGAGACGACTGCATCTTTGATAATATTGCTTTCTTCATAAGAAGAGGAAAAATGTAATGTCTGGCATATCCTCACTCCAGGTGCAAGGGGCAAAATCATACCCCGCCATAAACAGTCAATATGTTGTATTTTTCTGAAAATTTGCAAAGCGGAATTCTCGATGTAATTTTTATCTATATTGCTTTTGATGAGTTTTTATCAGCACTTTTTTGAAAGAAACGATATACATAGTGCATTTTGAAGCCCATAAGAAATGTTCACTTTAGCACTTTAGCAATGCATTTCAATGATGTAATAGCACAATAATGTAAAAAAACTTAAAAAAATTAAGAGAATTTTTGTTGATATTTTACAAAGAAGATGGTATGATAGAACACAAGATAAGCTTGTTAAGCAAAAAACGAATTGGGAAAATAATACATAGAAATTGCGCTGCATTCGGCACTTCAATAACGGCCTTTCAGAACTGCTGAATATGGCGTGAAACTTTATAGGAAAGGAGAGAAGTTGGATACCCTGGAAGCGATGTGAATAAGAAGGAGCAGTAAGAAAGGAAGAATATTATGTCTAATACAAAACAGCGTAAAGTCCGGCTCCCTAATTTCTTTGAGGCACTTCTGCCTATTCTGGTCATGATGGGCCTGATGATCTACGGCCTGAACTTCAGCAATGAGGTCTACTACGACGCTCACATGCCGCTGGTCGTTTCCATCGTGGTGGCCTGCATCATCGGCTGCATCTGCGGACACAGCTTTTCCGACATGCTGGCCGGTATGATCGAACGACTGAACGCCACCATGGAGGCCATTTTGATCCTGTGTACCGTAGGTCTCCTGGTTGCCTCCTTTATTATGTCCGGTACTATTCCCGCCCTCATTTATTACGGACTTGACCTTCTGACTCCCAAGCTTTTCCTCCCCATTGGCTGTATCCTGTGTGCCATCGTAGGCCTGGCCTGCGGCTCCTCCTGGACCGCTACCGCTACCATCGGTATCGCTATGCTCGGCATCGGTGCTGGCCTGGGCATCAATCCCGCCATCACCGCCGGTATGATTATCTCCGGCGCCTACGTAGGCGACAAGTTCTCTCCTCTGTCTGACACCACCAACCTGGCCGCCGCTGTGTCCAAGACTGGCCTGTTTGACCACGTGACCGCCATGGTGTCCACAACCGCTCCCACCTTTGTGATCGCCCTCATTTTGTATACTATTCTGGGTCTGGTCACCGGCAGCGGCAACTATGATCCCACCGTAGCCACCGAGCTGCAGGCCGCTCTGAAAGAGGGCTTCAACCTGAATCCTCTGGTTCTGCTGCCCATCCTGGTGGTTATTGCTGCTTGTATCATCAAGCTGCCCGGCCTTGTTGGTATCGCCCTCTCGGTGGCTTCCGGCGTTCTGTTCGCCGTTATCTTCCAGGGCGTCGGCAGCCTGGCTGAGCTGTTCAGCATCCTGCACTACGGCTACTCCTTTGAGACCACCAACGAGCTGGCCAACGAGCTGCTCAACCGCGGCGGCATGGACCACACCATGTGGACCATCAACCTGATCCTTCTGGCCGTGGCTTACGGCGGCGCGCTGGAGCGCTGCGGCTGCGTGGAGGCTCTGTTCGGCAAGCTGAAGCACCACCTGCACTCTGTGGGTTCTCTGATCCTGGCTACTCTGCTGACCTCCCTGTTCTGCGACGCCACCATGTGCGACCAGTTCTTGGGCATCGGCGTTCCCGCCCCTCTGTATGAGGACAAGTACGATGAGATGGGCCTGAGCCGCAACATGCTCTCCCGTACACTGGAGGACTGCGGCACCCTGTGGGCCGTTATGTTCCCCTGGACCGGCTGCGGCGCCTATCAGCAGGGCGTTCTGGGTATGAGTCCCTTCGTGTACTTCCCCTTCGCGTTTGTAAACCTGCTCAACCCCATCTACGCTGCTATCACCGCCTACATGGGCCGCAATATCTTCTGGGCTGACGGCGCTTATACCAACATCTTTGGTAAGACCACCATGCACAAGCCCGCTGCTGCCCCTGAAGAGGCGCACGAGCGTGCCCTGAAGAACCTGGAAGCCCTGCGTGCGGCCGGGAAGGCTCCTATCCCCGTAGGTAAGAACGCTTCCAAGGTGTAAGGAGAAAGGAATTTATTATGCGCACGGAACAACTTCCCTGGGATTCGGTCCCTGGTCCCCATTATGCTGCCCGTGAACTGAAGCCCCGCAAAAAGTGGGTGACAGTAGGAGGGTGGATTCTGGTTGCAGTATTGTTGCTTGGCGGTCTTGCTACCAGGTATCGCGTACTGCTGGTGTTCAGTGCGCTGTACGCCTTGGCTTTGCTGACAAAAAAAGATGTAGTGGTCACTTCCCGTGGTCTGGAAATTAATTATCAGATGAGGATCACCACTCAGTACGATTTCTGGAGCTGGGATAAGATCGTCTCTGTGACCAGAGAGGACAAAAACAATCCGGAGGTCGTTGCCCTTTACTTCGGAATGGACAACAAAGCCAAACGACTGTATTTTACCCGTCCTGTTGCAGAGCAGGTTCTGAAACTGGCAAAGGAAGTAAAACCCGGCATCACCATTCAGGAAGCGTAAGATAAATTTTCGCCTGACAGTATCTGAGACGCGGCAAGTATATTTTAAACTTCTGGGACCCTGTTTCCTCCTTAAGCTCTGGTTCAGAGGAGGCGTGTCCTCTGGACCGGAGCTTACAATAAATTTGTACGCGGCTCACGGGTTATGGTCGATATCACGGATCAAGGAAGGAGACATTATCATCATGTACAACCCAAAGGAAATTAAGCACATTGTGCTGGATGGGCATAGTCTCACCCTGGAAAGCTTTGTTGCTGTCGCCCGTTATGGCGCTACGGTTGAACTGGCAGATTCCGCTTTGAAGGCTATGGAAGAGTCCCGCGCTCTGGCAGAGAAGATTGCGGATGAAGGACGGGTAGCCTATGGTATTACCACAGGTTTTGGCGATTTTCAGCGTGTGGCCGTCAGCAATGAAATGAGCAACCAGTTGTCTACCAACCTGATCCTCAGCCATTGTACCGCCACGGGAGAGCCTTTTGCAGAGGATGTGGTCCGTGGTATGCTTCTGCTGCGTGCAAACGCACTGTGTGTTGGCGTATCCGGCGTTCGCCCCATTCTGGTTCAGATGATGATCGAGATGCTGAACAAGGGCGTGCATCCTGTCGTACCGCAGAAGGGTTCTTTGGGTTCTTCCGGCGACCTTGCGCCTTTGGCTCATATGTCTCTGCCTTTGTTGGGCAAGGGCATGGCCGTGTATCAGGGAGAGAAGATGACCGGTGCAGAGGCGATGGCCAAAGCCGGCATCAAGACCTTGGATACTTTGGTGAGCAAGGAAGGCCTGGGCCTGACCAACGGTACATGTGCGATGACCTCTGTGGGTTCCCTGGCGCTGTATGATACGATCTGCGCCGCTCAGCTGGGCGATGTGATCAGCTCTATGGCCTTTGAGGGACTCACTGGCCTGCGCAATGCCTTTGATCCTCGTATCCACGCAGTACGCGGCCAGAAGGGCCAGATGCTGGTGGCCAAAAATATGAAGATGCTGCTGGAAGGCTCCGAAATTCTGGATAATTGCCAGAACGACCGGGTTCAGGACGCCTACGCCCTGCGCTGTATCCCTCAGCTGCACGGTGCTGTCCGTGACGCATTGGACTATGTCTTGGATAAGGTAGAAATCGAGCTCAACGCAGTCACTGATAACCCCCTGATGTTCCTGGAGGACGAGGCAGTGATCTCTGGCGGTAACTTCCATGGCGAGCCCATGGCCATCCCCTTTGATACCCTGGGCATTGCATGCTCCGAAATCGCCGACGCTTCCGAGCGCCGCACCGAGCGTATGGTCAACGCCGCTTTGTCCAACGGCCTGACTCCCTTCCTTACCACAGAGGGCGGCGTCAACTCCGGCTATATGATCGTCCAGTACGCTGCGGCCTCCATGGTGTCCGAGAATAAGGTGTATGCGCATCCGGCTTCCGTGGACTCCATTCCCTCTTCTGCCAACCAAGAGGACGTTGTGTCCATGGGTACCACGGCTGCCCGTAAGGCCGGTATGATCGTTCAGAATACCTTGTCTGTTTTGGCGATGGAGCTGCTCACCGCCTGCCAGGCGATTGATATTCGCCGTCGGCTGAACACCCATGGACAGGGTATTACACCGCTGCATGAGGCGCTGTACCAGCATGTGCGCGAGAAGGTTGCCTTCTTTGAGGTTGACCGTGAGATCTGGCCTGACATTGCTGAGGTAGAGAAGATGGTGCGCAGCGGAGAGCTGCTGGAGATTGTAAAAGAGTACATGCCGGAATTCCAGTAAGACGATTCGGCAAGTTTCAATGAAAACAGAACGGGGAAAGGAGACTGAGTCTCCTTTCCCTGAATTTTTTTGGTGGGCTATTTTGAAATCTGAGCAATAAAAAAGGTGCCGCCCAAATGGGCACTTGGAAAAGCAAGGGATAAAATCAGCGCTTGGGGAACTGAGTCCGCGCGTCTCGGGCAGCATGCCGGGGGCATGCTGCCAGCGCGGTTGGGCCGGAGGCCCCGACGGGCGGCCGACCGTAGTGAAATAAAAAAGGTGCCGTCCGGATGGACAGCACCTTGGAAAAGCAAGGGATAAAATCAGCGCTTGGGGAACTGAGTCCGCGCGTCTCGGGCAGCATGCCGGGGGCATGCTGCCAGCGCGGTTGGGCCGGAGGCCCCGACGGGCGGCCGACCGTAGTGAAATAAAAAAGGTGCCGTCCGGATGGACAGCACCTTGGAAAAGCAAGGGATAAAATCAGCGCTTGGGGAACTGAGTCCGCGCGTCTCG
>ERZ791803.716-NODE-716-length-19332-cov-2.605540_pt1 | contig 19332 bp, 20 predicted proteins | sample MGYA00510307_ERZ791803 | MGnify/ENA primary metagenome ERZ791803 (study PRJEB30046, sample SAMN00791963) | human gut metagenome | study: EMG produced TPA metagenomics assembly of the A metagenome-wide association study of gut microbiota in type 2...
CATGGCTGGGCTGGCGTAGCTGGACCGGGGGAGATGGAACAGGGTGTGGAGTGTGTATGGCGGTGAAGCCCATATACGGCAATTGCAGGTATATGGGCGCATAGGAAAATTGTGCAGGGAATGGGAATGGCAATGGGAACCGTACAGGGCGGCCCATGGGCGCTTGGAAGGAGATTGGCAGGATGGAAACAATATTGTCGGTGGAACATCTGATGATTTCATTTTCCCAATATGAGAGAGGGTGGAGGAAAATCCAGCTTCCGGTCATCAGGGATCTGAGTATTAATATAAAAGGGCATGAAATCGTGGCTGTGGTGGGATCCAGCGGTTCGGGAAAGAGCCTGCTGGCCCATGCGGTCATGGGGCTTCTGCCTGCCAATGCTTCCTGGAAGGGAAGGATTGCCTTTAAGGGAGAGGAACTGACAGGAAAAAGGGTGGGGGAACTGAGGGGAAGGCAGATGGTGCTGGTGCCTCAGAGCGTTTCGTATCTGGACCCGCTTATGAAGGTGGGGGACCAGGTGAGGAGAGGGCATAAAGATGGGATATCCAGAGCCAGAAGCAGGGAAGTTCTTGGCAGGTATGGGCTGGGGGAGGATACGGAGGAGCTTTATCCGTTTCAGCTGTCTGGAGGAATGACGCGCCGGGTGCTGATTTCCACGGCTGTCATGGAGAAACCCGAATTGGTGATTGCGGATGAACCGACCCCGGGGCTTCATATCAGCGCGGCCAAGAGGGTGCTGTCACATTTCCGGGAGATTGCGGACGGGGGGGCTGGTGTGCTGCTGATTACCCACGACCTGGAACTGGCCCTTCAGGTGGCTGACCGGATTGTGGTATTTTACGCAGGAACCAATGTGGAGGAGGCTGCTGTGTCTGACTTCCAGAAGGAAGAGCGCCTGCGTCATCCGTATACAAGAGCGTTGTACCGAGCCATGCCGAGCCATGGATTTGAGGTTCAGCCAGGGGCGCAGCCCTATGTAAAGGACCTGCCCGTGGGATGTCCCTATGGCCCCAGATGTCCGATAGCAGACCAGGGCTGCATGGAAGAAATAGAGTATCGCGCTTATGAAGGCGGTATGGTAAAATGTAGGAAGGCAGGAACATGAGACTGGAAGCAGAAAACATTTCCTTTCAATATGATAATGGAAACAGGAAGATACTGAACAATGTAAGCATGGGTCTGGAGCAGGAGGAACGGGTGGGGATTACTGCTCCCAGCGGATTTGGGAAGACCACATTCTGCAAGATCCTGGCTGGATATGAATTACCTGATTCCGGGCGCGTGCTGCTGGACAAAAAACCTCTGTCCGCATATGGGGCGTACTGCCCGGTCCAGATGGTGTGGCAGCATCCGGAACTGTCGGTGAACCCAAAGCTTAAAATGAGGGAAGTCATAAAGGAAGGGGATGGGGTGGAGGAGCGGATCATCAGGGGGCTGGGCATTGAACCGGACTGGATGAACCGGTATCCCGGGGAACTGTCCGGAGGCGAGCTGCAGCGGTTCTGCATTGCCAGGGCCCTTGGCGGACAGACACGGTTTTTGCTGGCAGATGAAATCAGCACCATGCTGGATTTGATAACCCAGAGCCAGATATGGAATTTCCTTTTAGAAGAGGTGAAACGCCGGAAGATGGGACTGCTGGTGGTGAGCCACTCCGGGGAACTGCTGGAGCGGGTATGTACCAGGATTGTGGATTTGAAGGAGGAAATATCAATATGGACGTAAGGGAACTGCTGGAACAGGTGAAATCAGGGGCGGTTGGGATAGAGGATGCGGAAAAGGCGCTGAAGGACCTTCCGTATGAAGATCTGGGGTATGCAAAGCTGGACCATCACAGAAAACTCAGGTCCGGATTCGGTGAGACCGTGTTCTGCCAGGGAAAGCCGGATGCATACCTGATGGAGATTTATAAGCGGTTTTATGAGCGGGACGGCGAGGTGCTGGGGACAAGGGCGTCTGAGGAACAGCATGTGCTGGTAAAATCAGCGGTACCGGAAGTGGTCTATGACCCTATTTCCAGAATCCTTAAGGTGGAACGCCGGGGCAAGGAAAGGAAAGGCCTTATTGCTGTGTGTACGGGAGGTACGGCAGATATACCGGTAGCAGAGGAGGCCGCACAGACAGCGGAGTATTTCGGATGCGCAGTGGACCGGATCTTCGATGTGGGGGTGGCGGGAATCCACAGGCTGCTTTCACAGCGGGACAGGATTATGAAAGCCAACTGTATTGTTGCGGTGGCGGGAATGGAAGGCGCCCTGGGGACCGTGATTGCAGGGCTTGCGGACTGCCCGGTCATTGCGGTCCCCACATCGGTGGGATATGGGGCCAGCTTTCATGGACTGTCTGCTCTTTTGACCATGCTGAATTCCTGTGCCAACGGGATTTCAGTGGTGAATATTGACAACGGATACGGGGCCGGATATCTGGCCACTCAAATAAACAGATTGGCGGTAAGATAAAATGGGAAAAATATTGTATTTGGAATGTAATTCTGGAATCAGCGGGGATATGACCGTTGGTGCGCTTCTGGACCTGGGAGCGGACCGGCATGTGCTGGAACATGCCCTTAAAAGCCTGGGGGTAGGCGGATATCATCTGCACTTTGGGCGGAAAGATGTATGTGGATTGGATTCGTATGATTTTGATGTGCATCTGAAGGAGGATGGGCATGAGCATTCCCATGAGGATGACCATGAGCATTCCCATGAGCATGACCATTCCCATGACCATCCCCATCCCCATTCTCATGAGGACCACCACGGGCATTCCCATGCCCATCAGCACGGGGATGGACACCCCCATGTTCATAGAAACCTGTTTGATATATATCAGATTATTGACAGACTGGAATCCAATGACCGTGTGAAGGAACTGGCGCGCAGGATGTTCAGGATAGTGGCAGAGGCAGAGTCAAAGGCCCATGGCCTGCCTGTTGACCAGGTGCATTTCCACGAAGTGGGGGCCATTGATTCAATTGTGGATATCATCAGCGTGGCGGTATGCGTGGATGACCTGGGGGTGGATGACGTGGTGGTGTCCGCCCTGGCAGAGGGACACGGCCATGTGCATTGCCAGCATGGAGTCCTTCCGGTTCCTGTGCCGGCCACGGCTCATATTGCGTCCGCTTACGGTCTTAATCTCCGGTTTACGGATAATGACGGGGAAATGGTTACACCCACCGGGGCTGCAATCGCGGCAGCCCTGCGCACCAGGGACAGCCTGCCGGATTCCTGCCGCCTTCTTAAAATCGGAATGGGGGCTGGAAACCGGGTATTCAGGCAGGCCAATGTGCTCCGGGCCATGCTGATGGAGACTTCCCATACAGATGCAGGGGCAGACAATGGGGAAATGGCATTGGACGGCCAATCCATGTGGGTAATGGAAACCAATCTGGATGACTGTACAGGGGAAATCCTAGGATTTGTCATGGAACTGCTTCTGGAGGCAGGCGCAGCGGATGTGTGGTACACACCGATATATATGAAAAAGAACAGACCTGCCTACACACTGTCTGTCCTGTGCAGGAGGGAAGAACGGGAGAAGCTGGAGGAAATCATACTGATCCATACAACGACCATTGGAATCAGGCAGTATCCTGTGGCAAGGACCGTGCTTGCCAGAAAAAGGGTGACCGTGGATACGGCCTGCGGACCGGCAGATGTGAAAGTGTGCACTTATAAAGACAGGAAATTTTATTATCCGGAATATGAGGGGGTGCGCCGTATCTGCCGGGATACGGGCCGGGATTTTAAGGCTGTGTACCAGGATGTACGCCTGGAAGCAGAGCGGAAAGGATTGTGAGGATGGGCGACAGGGAAATGCTTCAGGCCAGGATGAGGGAGTTGGTTTCTGAGGATATCTGCCTTGCGTTTTCAGGCGGCGTGGACTCCAGCCTCCTTCTGAAAGTGGCTGCGGATGCGGCCGCAGAAACAGGGAAAAAGGTGTATGCGGTCACATTTGACAGCAGGCTCCACCCCTCCTGTGATTTAAGGATTGCCAGGCAGGTGGCCGGTGAACTGGGAGGAATCCACCAGGTCATGGAAGTGGATGAACTGGAACAGGAAGAGATACGGATGAACCCTGTAAACCGCTGCTATCTGTGCAAACGCCATCTTTTCATGACCCTTAAGAAGCTGGCAGGAGAAAAGGGGGTCAGACGGATACTGGACGGCACCAATGAGGACGATATGCATGTGTACAGACCGGGAATACGGGCTTTAAAGGAACTGGGTATCATAAGCCCTCTTGCAGAACTGCATATCACAAAGGAGGCGGTCAAGGGGATGGCTTCTGAGTACGGGATCTCAGTGGCGTCAAGGCCCTCAACCCCCTGCATGGCCACAAGGCTGCCTTATAATACCAGGATTGACTATGATGTGCTGGACAGGATTGCACAGGGGGAGGCGTATCTGAGGGATGCGCTGCCTGGAAATGTACGCCTGCGGCTTCATGGAGGGATTGCAAGGCTGGAGGTGGACAATGAGGCATTTGCCAGGCTGCTGGATAGGAGGGCGGATGTGGTACGGCGGCTGAAGGGCCTGGGATTTACCTATGTGACCTTGGATCTGGAAGGGTTCCGGTCCGGGAGCATGGATGTGGGAATTACGGAGGTTCATGGGTCCGCGGATCCGTCAGGAGGGGTTCCGTTATAGATTCTTGTTTTTATGACAAAATAAGAGTATAATGGTCTAAGATTTGCTGATGGCAATACAGGGAGAATATACCGGATCAAAGGGGGATAATCCTATGTTTCTTCTGTTATTGGCGGTGTGGATTATATTGAATGGTAAAATAACGGTGGAAATCTGCGTCCTTGGCGCATTGATTTCCGCCGCTCTTTTTTATTTCATGTGCAGGTACATGGAGTACGGCCTGCGCAAGGAACTGCTTCTGTTCCGCCTGACGCCGCTGTTCATCCGGTATTTCTGGGTTCTGGTAAAGGAAATCGTCAGGGCAAATGTGTGCGTGCTGAAAATCATCGTCTCGCCGGAACTGGAACCGGAACCTGCTTTTGTGTATTTTGATGTAAAGTTCAGGACAGGGATGGCTAAGGTGATGTTGGCTGACTCCATTACCCTGACGCCGGGCACCATTACGGTCTCTGTGGAAAATGACCGCTTCTGCGTGCATTGCCTGGACCGGGAACTGGCAGAGGGGATGGAGGATTCCGTGTTTGTGGGGCTTTTATTGGAAATGGAGGCAGTGGAAAGCAGATGGATGTGATTGGGCAGGTATATGACAGGTTGCTGGGCGGTTCGGTCATTGTACTGGCTGTCCTGATTATTTTAAGTATCATCCGTTCGGTCCGGGGGCCTGGAATTGCGGACCGGATTATTGCGGTTAATATGATTGGAACCATGATTATCATGATAATAGCTATCCTTTCCGTGTACCTGGATGAGAATTACCTGGTGGATGTGTGCCTGATTTATGCCATGCTGAGTTTCCTTGGGGTGGTGGTCCTCTGCAAGGTGTACACGGGTGTCTATCTGCAGAGGAAGAATAGGAAGGCTGACCTGGGAGCCATTGAGGATAATGTAAACAGGCAGGGGGTTGATACGGCGGATGTATCAGACACCTATGAAAAGGAGGAAGGCATATGACGTGGAGATGGATACAGCTGGCAGCAGCGGCTGCCTGCCTTCTGGTTGGAATCATATTCATGGTCCTGGCTGTGTTTGGAGTAAACCGCTTCCATAAGGCCCTGAACCGTATGCATGCCGCGGCCATGGGGGATACGCTGGGAATCCTGTTTGTGTTTGCAGGATTAATCGTGATGCGGGGATTTTCCATGGATTCCCTTAAATTGTTCCTGGTCATCCTTTTCTTCTGGTCGGCAGGACCTGTGTCAGGCCATATGATAAGCAGGCTGGAGGCCATGACAGATGAGGAACTGGGTAAGATCTTGATCATCCGGAAGACGGGGAAGGAGGAGGGCACAGATGAGGCTGTTTGAGATCATACTTCTGGTCAGTCTGGTAGTATGCGCGGTATCGGTTGGATTTGCCAGGGATCTGCTGACCTCCATTGTTATTTTCATGTCCTACAGCCTGATCATGTGTGTTATCTGGATCCTGCTCCAGTCTCCGGACCTGGCCATTACGGAAGCTGCCGTGGGGGCAGGGGTCACCAGCATCCTGTTTTTCATTACATTGAAGAAAATCAGGGCCATAAGCAAGGTTCACGATGAAGCGGACGGCAGGACCGTTTGCGGGGAGGGCCGGGATGAGCAGGAGAAGGGATGATTATGAGAACAGCCGGTGGATGAAGTTCAGGAAATGGGTGGACGGGGAAATCGACCCTCTGGATCATGGAATGGAGATAAAGATACCGGGAAGTGAAGATGGCGGCGCAGAAACCCAGGATACAGGCGGGGCAGGAGGGGAATGCGGCAAAGCGGGAACTGTCAGGAAAGATGGAGGATTGACCGGTAAGTCTGGGCCGGATGCGTCCCCCGAATCCCTCCTGATACGCGAAGAACGCGGAATCCGGATATTCCACCGCATTTACCAGGTCATGTCGGTGCTTCTGTGTTTCAGTATCATATTTGTCCTGCTGTGGACCATTGCCTACCTGCCCGTATTTGGCAATGCAGGCAACCCGGACAACAATGAAGTGTCTGCGCGTTATATTGAGAAGGGGCTGGATGAAACCGGGGCAGTGAATATTGTGACCGGAATGATATTGGATTACCGGGCTTTTGATACGTTTGGGGAATCCTGTGTCCTGTTTATTGCGTCCTGCTGTGTATTTGCGCTGCTGCGGATTGACGCCGCCGGCAGGGACAGGCAGACAGCCAAACGGCTGGAGGAGGCCAACGACCGTTTATTTGAGCCTAAAAATGATATCATTCTCCAGAAATGCGCTTGTGTGCTGGTGCCCCTTATACTGGTCTTTGGCATTTACATCGTGCTTAACGGCCATCTTTCACCGGGCGGGGGCTTCTCAGGCGGGGCGGTTCTGGGATCCGGGCTGATCCTCTACCTGAATGCATTTGGTTTTCAGAAAACAGAGCGTTTTTTTACGGAAAAGGTGTACCGCAGGATTACGCTGGCAGCCCTGACCTTTTACTGTCTGGCGAAGAGTTATTCGTTTTATACGGGCGCCAATGGTCTGGAAAGCCATATTCCGCTGGGAACACCGGGCGCTATTTTAAGCAGCGGCCTGATCCTTCCCCTGAACATCTGCGTGGGCCTGGTTGTGGCCTGCACCATGTATGCGTTTTATACCCTGTTCCGGAAAGGAGGTATGTAGGATGATGTCACATCTGTTCCTGAATGTGGAAGAAACCGTGTCGGTCATCCTGTTCGGCATTGGATTCACCATGCTCCTGCTGCATCAGAACCTGATTAAGAAAATCATGGGCATGAATATCATGGATACGGCTGTGTACCTTTTTCTGGCTGCAAAGGGGTATATCCGGGGCAGGATGGTGCCGATTGTGGTGGATGGGATCCGGGATGTGTCTGCCTATATCAATCCGGTTCCCAGCGGCCTTGTGCTTACTGGAATCGTGGTTTCCGTGAGCACCACGGCCCTGATGCTGGCTCTGACCATACGGCTTTATGAGCGGTACGGGTCCCTTGATCTGGATGAGATCCTTACACGGGCAAAGGAGGAAGAAAAGGCATGACGCTTGTGCAGAATTTTCCTTTTTTCTCCATCATTATTGCCATGTTTTCCGGTATCCTTTCCCTGGCCCTTAACGGCAGGCGCGCCAGGAATGTGAGCCTTGGCGCAATCAGCCTTGTGACGGTCATGTCCTTTGCCGTATGCCTGTATTGTATGGATGCAGGGGCAAGCTATACCTATAGGATGGGCCATTTCCCGGCGCCCTGGGGAAATGAAATCCGCGCAGGGGTCCTGGAGGGGCTGACGGCAACGGTTTTCGGCGTGGTCATGCTGCTTTCCGTTGCGGGCGGCATGGACCACACCTATGAGGATGTGGAGGGGACCAAGCTTAATCTGTTTTTCATCATGATTGACATGATGCTCAGTTCCCTGCTGGCCCTGATTTACACCAATGACCTGTTTACCGCCTATGTGTTTGTGGAAATCAATACCATAGCGGGCTGCGGGCTTATCATGATACGGCAGAAGGGGAGGAGCCTTTCAGCGGCCATACGGTATATGATCATGAGCCAGCTGGGGTCTGGCCTGTTCCTGATTGGCCTGAGCCTGCTCTATGATGTGACCGGACACCTGCTTATGAGTCCGGCCAAGGAGGCTGTGGCGCTGATTGAGGCGGCCGGCATATATGGGATTCCCATGCTGGTCATCCTTGCTGTCATCAGTGTTGGCCTTGCCATTAAAAGCGGACTGTATCCGTTCCATTACTGGATTCCGGACACCTATGGCTATGCCACGCCCACGGCCAGCGCCATCCTGTCCGGTCTGGTATCCAAGGGGTATATATTCCTGCTGATTAAGATATTTTACAGGGTGCTTGGACGGGAAAATGTGATTGCCAGCCAGATCGTGAATGTCCTGTACCTGTTCGGACTGGCGGGGATGATCATGGGTTCTGTGCACGCTATCATGGAGGAGGATACAAGGCGGATGATTGCCTATTCCTCAGTGGCCCAGATTGGTTACATCTATATGGGAATCGGCCTGGGAACCCAGGCCGGGATGGTGGCTGCCGTGTTCCATATGTTTACCCATTCCGCCACCAAAGCCCTTTTGTTCATCAGCGCAGTGGGATTGTATGAGGTTTCAGGAGATAAAAAGGATTACCGCAGCCTGCGGGGCGCCGGATACCGCAATCCGCTGGCCGGAATCGGTTTTGCAGTGGGGGCCTTGTCCATGGTGGGATTCCCTATGCTGGCGGGATTTATTTCCAAGCTGCTTTTTGCAACCTCAGCCCTTCAAAGCCCTCACAAGATGATTCCCACCCTGATCGTGCTGGCTGTCAGTACCATCCTTAACGCCATCTACTTCCTGCGCCTGGTCATCACCCTTTACTCGGGCGGGGGAAGTGAGAAGAAAGGAAAGGCAAGTTCCTGGAAGCTCAGGGCGGCTATCCTGTGCTTCATCCTGCTGAACCTGGTGCTGGGGCTTAAGTCCCAGCCCGTTGTGCAGGCTATTTGGGACGGGCTTGCCATGTTTGATTAAAAGGAGATACCATATGGACGGAAATGTGTTATTGCTTTTGCCAATCCTGCTCCCCATTGTTATGGGAAGCCTGGTCCTGACGGCAAAGGGATTCAGAAAAAACAGGAAGCTGCTGATTGCAGCCGTGTCCGGTACCCTGGCCGGGGGCGTCATCCTGACATGGGCGGCCCTGATGACAGGGGGGAGGCTTACGCTGTGGCAGATGACGGAGGATATAACGGTCGCCCTGGCAGTGGATGGGGTCAGCCGGCTGTTTGCAGCCCTGACATCAGGGGTATGGCTGCTGGTGGGGATATATTCCATTTCCTATATGACCCATGAAAGGGATGAATTCCGTTTTTTCGGTTTTTACCTGATTGTGCTGGGAGTCCTGACCGCGCTTGATTTTTCTGCCAACCTGGTCACCTTCTACGTATGTTATGAGATGATGACCCTGACTTCCCTGCCCCTGGTGCTTCATGAGATGACAAAGGAAGCGGTGATGGCAGGGCTTAAATACCTGTTCTATTCCGTGGCAGGCGCATTCCTTGCGCTGTTTGGCATATTTTACCTGTACGGTGCGGCGGGGAGCCTGACGTTCACACCGGGCGGGGTTTCCATGGGATTGTCCATAAATGGTCATGAGGGGCTGTTCTTAGGCGCTGTGTGCTGTATGCTGGTGGGGTTTGGGACAAAGGCAGGCATGTTTCCCCTGCACGGCTGGCTGCCCACAGCCCATCCGGTGGCCCCGGCGCCTGCCAGCGCCGTGCTTTCTGGATTGATTACCAAGTCGGGCGTGCTGGCGGTCATCAGGGTTGCGTACTACATTGTGGGGCCGGACCGTCTGAGGGGGACATGGGTGCAGGATGTGTGGATGTTCCTTACACTTCTCACTGTATTCATGGGGTCCATGCTGGCGTATAAGGAGCCGGTGCTCAAGAAACGCCTGGCGTATTCCACGGTGAGCCAGGTGTCGTATATCTTATTTGGCCTGGGACTATTTAACGCGGCGGGCTTTGTAGGGGCTTTGTCACATGTGGTATTCCACTCCCTGGTAAAGAACGGGCTGTTCCTGGCAGCCGGGGCCATCATCTTTAAAACCGGGTGGACCAGGACCCGGGAAATGGACGGACTGGGGCGGGTGATGCCCGTGATGCTGGGATGTTATACCCTGGTTTCCCTGGCCCTGATCGGGATTCCCCCGGCCAGCGGTTTTGTAAGCAAATGGTATCTTGCCACAGGGGCCCTGGCTTCCGGTACAGGTGTCTGGTCCTGGCTTGGGCCAATCATCCTGTTAATCAGCGCACTGCTGACAGCTGGGTATCTTCTGCCCCTGGCCATACGGGGCTTCTTTCCGGGGGCTGGTTTTGATGAGGGGGAGATACGGTCCAGGGGACTTGGGGGCCAGGAGCCTTCCTGGCTTATGACGGTTCCCATGCTGGTTCTGACCGCAGGGGCAATCCTCTTTGGCTGCTTTCCCGGACAATTGATATCCATGCTGGAGTCCATTGCAGCTGCAGTGCTTTGACGGAGGTTGGCATATGAGCAGAATGTTACTGGCGGTTCCGGCGCTCCTTCCCATTCTTGGGGGTGTGGTCCTGCTGATTATGAATCATTTTAAGGGAAATGCCGTCTTCCGGTACAGGCGGCTGGCTCTATTGGTGGAAGGAATCACCCTGGTGAACAGCCTGGTCATCGGCTGGCTGATTGTCCATAAGGCGGGAACCGGTGAGCAGATGGTGCTGTTTAAGCTGTATGGGGATTTGAGGGTCATGTTCAGCCTGGACGGCCTGGGCAGCGTGTTTGCCGGGCTGATTGCGTTCCTGTGGCCCCTGGCGGTGCTGTATTCCTTTGAATATATGAGGAATGAGGAGAGGCAGACGGTTTTCTTTTCCTACTATCTGATGACCTATGGTGTGACGGTGGGGATTGCGTTTGCAGGGAATCTGGTGACCCTGTACCTATTTTATGAACTGCTGACCCTTGTGACGTTTCCGCTGGTGCTTCATCCCATGACAAAGGCAGCGGTGCGGGCCAGCAGGAAGTATCTGTATTATGCCATTGGCGGCGCGGCTTTTGCGTTTATCGGAATTATATTCGTCCTTAACTTTTCCACCACGGGCAATACCCAGTTTATCCCGGGGGGAATCATGGATGCAGGGGCGGACCCGGCGCAGAGGCGGACGCTTCTGTTTGTGTATGTGCTGGCATTTTTCGGTTTTGGCGTAAAGGCAGCGCTGTTTCCCTGCCATGGATGGCTGCCGGACGCCACGGCCGCGCCCACGCCGGTCACGGCCCTGCTCCATGCCGTGGCAGTGGTGAAGTCAGGCGCATTTGCAGTGATGCGCCTGACCTACTATAGCTTTGGCACCGCCCTTTTAAGGGGGAGTTTTGCCCAGTATATTGTCATGGGGGCAGCCATGGCCACAGTGGTTTACGGCTCCACCATGGCGGTTAGGGAGGTTCATTGGAAGCGGAGGCTGGCTTATTCCACCATCAGCAACCTTTCCTATATCCTTCTTGGAACCGCCATGATGAGCCCACTGGGCCTGATTGCGGCGCTGAGCCATATGGTGTTCCATGCATTTATGAAAATCTGTTCCTTTTTCTGTGCAGGGGCAGTGATGCACCAGTCCGGGAAAACATATGTCCATGAGCTGGACGGCATGGCCTTCAAAATGCCGGTTACCTTTGCCTGCCTTACCATTGCCAGCATATCCCTGGCGGGAATCCCTCCCTTTGCAGGATTCATCAGTAAATGGAACATTGCCCAATCTGCGTTTGACTGCGGTCAGTTCCTGAACCAGGCAGGGAAGGGGGGATACTGGCTTCCCTATGCAGGGGCGTGTGTGCTGCTGTATTCAGCGTTAATGACAGCGGTTTACATGTTTACGGTCCTGGTAAGGGCGTATGTCCCAAGGCAGGGGACGATAACCGGCGCGGAAGTGACGGACCCCAACTGGATGATGCTGGTTCCCCTTGTGATATTTGCAGGCGTGATTATCTGTTTCGGGTTCCACCCGGTTCCGCTGATGAAGGTATTGCGGGCAATAGGAGGTAAGGCAGGATGAACGATACAATGGACCTGGTGATCCCGGCATTCTGCGGCATGGGGATGCACCTGAGACTGGATGGGTTCAGGATTATTTACGTGCTCATAGCCATTGTGATGTGGGCCGTGTGCGGCCTGTTTTCCCTGGAATATATGAGGCATTATGGGAATCGCAGAAGATACTATGCCTTTTTCTGGATAACCTTCCTGGCAACGGCAGGCGTATTCCTTTCAGCGGATCTGTATACCACATTCATATTCTTTGAAATCATGTCATTTACCTCCTATGTGTGGGTGGCCTTTGATGAAAGGAAGGAAAGCCTGAGGGCGGCGGAAACCTACCTGGCAGTGGCGGTAATCGGCGGACTTGTCATGCTTATGGGACTGTTCCTTCTGTATGATATGACCGGCACGCTGGAGATGGATGGGCTGGGCCGGGCAGTGGAGGAAGTATTATCCGGTAATGGGGTATATGGCTCCGGGGGTACCGGCAGGCTGTATGCGGCCGGAGGGCTTTTGCTGTTCGGGTTCGGCGCCAAGGCCGGCTGCTTCCCGCTCCATATCTGGCTGCCCAAGGCGCATCCGGTGGCCCCTGCCCCTGCCAGCGCACTGCTGTCCGGTATACTGACAAAGGCCGGTGTGTTCGGAATCGTGGTTGTGTCCTGTGTGATGTTCGGGACAGATGGGAACTGGGGCCTGCTGGTTGCGGTGCTGGGGTTCATCACCATGTTTCTGGGCGCCCTGCTTGCCCTGTTTTCCGTTAATCTCAAGCGGACGCTGGCCTGCTCCTCTGTGTCGCAGATTGGATTCATCCTCACAGGGATAGGGATGTGCTGCCTTCTAAAGTCCGCCGGCCAAGGCAATGGGCTGGCGGTCCGCGGCACCTTCCTCCACATGGTGAACCATTCCATGTTTAAGCTGGTACTGTTTCTTTGCGCCGGGGTGGTGTTCATGAACCTGCACCAGCTGGATCTGAACGACATAAGGGGATTCGGAAGGAAGAAACCGGCCCTATTGTTCTGTTTCCTTATGGGGGCCTTGGGCATCAGCGGGATTCCCATGTGGAGCGGATATGTGAGCAAAACATTGCTCCATGAAGGGATTGTGGAATACGGGGAAATGCTGGCGCGGGGAATGGGACCGGCATCCGGCAGCCTGATTGGGTCCGCAGGAGGGGGAGTCCATCCTGCCGGCGGGATTTATGGAATAAGTGCGGTTCTTGGAGCGCCTGCCGTGTGGAAGGCGGCAGAGTGGCTGTTCCTGTTAACGGGCGGGATGACCCTGGCTTATATGCTGAAGCTGTTCATTGTTCTTTTCGTGGACCGGCATCCGGTGCGGCAGCAGGAATTTGATGCCATGTCCTCTGGCTATATGAATCCGGTGAGCCGCACGGTGCTGTGCATTTGCGCGGCTGTGATTCCTGTGTTTGGGTCATGCCCGCAGCTGTTCATGGACCGGGCGGCGGATTTGGGGCAGGGATTTTTTCAGGGGGATTTGCTGGGACATAAGGTTCCTTACTTTGCGGCCGGGAATCTGAAGGGGGCTGCCATAACCATTGGCATAGGAATCGTGCTATATATGGCTGTGGTGCGGGGCCTGCTGATGGAGAAGGCGGAATCCGGGGGACAGGCGGAGGGACGGTGGGATAATGGTGGAAGCAGCAGCGAAGTCAACGGGAAAGTGTGCGGTTTGTACTTGTACAGGTATGTGGACCGCTGGCCTAAGTGGTTGGATTTAGAGGAATTAATCTACCGTCCCATCCTGGCAGTGGCGCTTCCCGGCATATTCGGAGCTGTTTTCCGGTTTGTGGACCGGTATCTGGTGTCCACGGCCGTGAATCTTTTCCTTCAGGTATCGGCGGTCCTGTGCAGGACCCTTGATCATATGGCGGACGGCCTTATCCTGCTGGCCAGGAAGACCACCCACCGGCAGAGGAACGGGGAAATGGTCCGGTGGGGAAATGACAGGTCTGCTTTTATTTTGGGACATTTTATTGATGATGTGGCCAGACTGGGACGCCGTCTGCCGGGAAGAAGAAAAGGACGGGAAAGGAACGGTTCTGTCATCCCGCGCCTCATTGAGGGGGAGGAAGTGCTGAAACGTACCGGAAAGCTGGTGGAGGAAAGTTTCTCATTTGGACTTATGCTGTTTTGCATTGGGCTTTGCCTGACGCTGGGATATCTGCTGGTTGTGTTTTTCAGGGGGTAGGATTTAAAGATACCTATTTACCGAAAATGGAAAATAGCAATAGGCGATTTGATGCAGCAAAAACAGGGAAAAAAGGCAGGGGGCCGATAATATCCGATAATGGATATCATCGGCCCCCGCATTATCTATTTTTGATTATCTTCCTTCCATGTTAATGAAATTAAAACTTTACTACTATTTAAAACCGTGCTAGAATTAAATTCGTGAGTATGTAAAATTTACGTAAAGATAAAGTAAATGAATAAGAGAGTAGGTAAAAAAGAATTATGGATATGTCGTTTTCCTTTTTCCTGCGGCAGCTGGTGACGAATCCGGCTTTATTGATAACAGTGCTGCTGACCTTGGGGGTCATCTGTGTGAATGGTATCACGGACGCGCCCAATGCCATTGCTACCTGTGTATCAACCAGGTCCCTGGACGTCAATGTCGCTATTGTCATGGCTGCTGTGTGTAACTGCGCCGGAATCGTGGTCATGACCATGATTAATGCAACGGTTGCTTCCACCATTACCAACATGGTTAATTTTGGGGATGATACTTCCATTGCCCTGGTGGCATTGTGCGCGGCCCTGTTTTCCATTGTGGTGTGGTCATCCTTTGCAGTGTCCATTGGCTGTCCCACCAGTGAGAGCCATGCATTGATTGCCGGCCTTACAGGTGCGGCCATTGCAATCCGGGGCGGACTCTCAGCCATCAATGGGGCTGAGTGGATGAAGGTGGTTTATGGACTGGCATTTTCCGTGTTGCTTGGATTCTTCAGTGGATATTTTTCCTGCAAGCTGGTTTCCTGGACATGCCGTAACATGGACAGGCGCAGGACCACCGGATTCTTCAAATATGCACAGATTGGCGCGGCAGCGGCCATGGCCTTCATGCACGGGGCCCAGGACGGACAGAAATTCATGGGTGTCATGCTTCTTGGAATCTGTATGGTAAACGGCAGCAGCAGTACGGCAGGCGTACGTTTTCCGCTGTGGATGCTGCTTCTGGGTTCCGCGGCCATGGCCCTGGGAACTTCCATCGGAGGAAAGAAAATCATTAAATCCGTTGGCATGGATATGGTCCGCCTGGAGAAATATCAGGGCTTTTCCGCTGATATGGCAGGAGCCGCCTGTCTGCTTGGCTTTTCCCTGTTTGGTATCCCTGTGAGCACCACCCACACCAAGACCACTGCCATCATGGGCGTAGGCGCTGTGAAACGGCTTTCCGCCATTAACTTCGGGGTGGTTAAGGATATGGTGATGACCTGGATCATGACATTCCCGGGCTGCGGACTCATAGGATTCCTCATAGCTAAACTGTTCATGATGCTGTTCCACGGTTAGATAAAGGAGAAAATGAGATGTCTAAAAAAAGCGATAGTTACTATTTTCAGAATTTTATAGAATGTGTCCAGTGTGGCTGCGAGGCGGCAAAGATGCTGGAGGAAAACCTGATGAGTTTTGATGCGGGATGCCTGCAGCAGAAGCTGGATGAGCTTCATCAGATTGAACATGATGCGGACAAGAAAAAGCATGAGATGATGGGCGTGCTGGTCAAGGCATTCATCACACCCATTGAGCGCGAGGACATCATACTTTTGAGCCAGGGCATTGATGAGGTAACGGACAAGATTGAGGATGTGCTGATCCGCATTTACATCAATAATGTACATAGCATCAAGCCGGAAGCGGTTGCATTTACAAAAGTAATCATCCGCTGCTGCCAGGCGTTAAAGGAAGTAATGGAGGAGTTCTGCGACTTCCAGAAGTCCAAGACACTGCACGGGCTGATTATTGAGATAAACGCCCTGGAAGAGGAGGGGGACCGCCTGTTCATTGATTCCATGCGCAAGCTCCACACAGAAGAGGAAGACCCCATTCAGATTATTGCATGGAGGGAGATTTACTCTTACCTGGAGAAGTGCTGCGATGCCTGTGAGCATGTGGCGGATATCGTGGAAAGCGTAATCATGAAGAATACCTGATGCAGCCAACATTTTAAATACATAATATGGACAGGATATGGAAGGGCATTGTTCTTATGACGAAACAGGGACAATGCCTTTTTGGTTCGGTTTTGCTGGAATAAAGACACAGTTGCATAAAAATGGATAATGAATTATAATGTAACAAGTGCAGGAAGTTTAGATTCTGCCCTGAACAAGGCAGATGCGGTGTTTGATGAAAGGAGATTCAACATGAAGAAACGTATGGCAATGACATTGGCAGCTTTGGCGCTGAGTGTGATTATGGCAGTACCCGCCTATGCAGGTACATGGAAATATGTGAACGATCAATGGAAATATCAGAGAGGCGCAAACAAATTTGCCTACAATGAGTGGGTAAAGGATAATGGAAACTGGTACTATCTTGACAAAGATGGTTATATGAAGACCGGCTGGCAGCAGATAAACGGCGTATGGTATTATATGGACCAGTCAGGCGTTATGCAGAACGGATGGTTCAAGGATAACGACAAGTGGTATTTCCTGCTTCCCAACGGGGCAATGGCGGTCAATACAACAATTGACGGACGCCAGATCGGCCAGGACGGCGTATGGATTCCGGCAGAGGGCCAGGTAGAGCCTGCCAATACCATGGACCTTAATACCCCATACCTGCTTCAGAACATGTCGGAGGGGCTGTCCACAAAAGGATATAATATCATTACATCTGGCAAGAATGCCAGCGGAGAACGCTGGACCAATGCAATCCGCCTGAAAGGAAAGGGCAGCTATGTAAAGTATGACACCAAGGGCGGGTACAAGCTGCTTGCAGGAGCCGTGGCCCCGTCATCCCAGTTTGACAGCGGCCTGATGGCAAAGATAACGGTGTATGGGGATAATGATACGGTCCTTTATACATCACCGGATATCCATTATAATGAAAAGACCATTTATTTCGGTGCGGATATTACCGGACAGGACACGGTGCGCGTGGAGGTTTCACTGGTGACGGACAATTTCTATGATGACCCGGTTATATTGATGGATGGGCTGGCTGTTTATAAGTAGGAAAGAGATTGAAAAAAATATAGACGGATAAATAGTAATTAAGGATGTAACAGGCACTGCGGATCGATTTTGAAGCAGTGCCTTTGTTATATATGGTATTTGTAAGCCGGATTCATACAATCGGGCTAATATAAAACTTTTATATCGTATTCCTCTAATTTTTCTATGATATCATCCGAAGGCTTTCTGTCAGTGATTAAATAGTCAAATTCATTGAAAGACGCCAGGCGTTCAATGACGGTTTTCTTATCAAATTTACTATTATCTGCCAAAACATAAACTTTTTCCCCACAGGTAAGAATCATACGCTCTGCTTCCGTAAGATGAGCCATGGCCGTTATGGAGCGGGAGGCCAGGGAAATTCCGTCAGCACCTATAAAGACCTTGTTGACAAGAGCTGATTCAAACAGATTTTTACACTGTGCGCTGTAGACGGCGCCGGACCTGCTGTGAATGATTCCTCCGCTCAAATATATTTCTATATTTTCTTCTTCCATAAGCTCAACCGCCACATAAGCAGAGTCGGTTATAACGGTAAGGTTGTCCATGCCATGCAGTAATTTGGCTAGAAACAGGGTTGTGGAACCGCATCCTAGGGCAATCACATCTCCGTTTTTGATTAATTTTCGTGCCCTTTGGGCAATTCTGTTTTTTTGGACAATGTTATTTACATTGGGTTTAATCTCCAAAGAAAGACAATTCTCTCTCTGTAGCGATTTTACACCGCCATGCGTGCGGATTGCCAGACCTTTTTGTTCTAGGGACTCCAATGCCCTCCGCACTGTGGAGGGAGATAGGTGGAATCTGTCAACCAAATCGGTTACAGTTACATTGCCATTTTGCTCAATATAGTCAATTAGTTCTTCTGATCTGGAATTCATATATTCTTTCGAGCGTCGCATCAGGCGTTCCCCTTTCCATTTGTGATAGAAGTATAAAGCTGTTGAAATTCTATGCCTAGTTTATCATGTAAAGATGATTTCAACAACTGCATATACCTTTTTTGGCAAAAAAGCAAAGATATTTCTGCCACTTTTTCTGTAAGGTTAAATGATGTGAAGTTAAATGTTCCAAAAAAGATATGTCATAAATGACTATATAGTCACTAAAAATAGTAAAAACCACATTATTTTATGGATTATGTTGTTATAATGACTAAAAAATCAAAAACTACAATATGATTATTGACATTAATACAAGGATTGTTATAATTGAATTAACTTGTTTTATAGGTGGATTATTTATAAAATGTTGATAAAAGTATGGTTTTATGGTGAAAATTAATAAAAAATTATTGGAGGTCAATGATTTAAAGACAAGGATGTGGGGGTGGGATAAATGAGTAATTAGTCATATAACTGCAGGCATGATTCAATCTAATATATGGATTTATTAATTAAAGGAGGGGTTCTTTGGAGATTTTTATGGCATTCTTTTTGGGCGGCTGGGTTGCCGCGTCTGGTGTGTTAATAACAATTAAACTTAAAAGGGAACTGAAACAATTGGAAGAAGAGAATCAGGAAACAGACTCAAATACCAGAAGATGAGGCATATAATATGAATATTTATTTTATAGGAATGGTTATCTCCATGGCCCTTTATATTATTATCGGAGGCATGGTAAGCCGTAAACTAAAAAGTGCAAATGATTTCTATATTGCTGAAGGAAATGCGCCTACTATCTTGATTGTTGGATCCATCGTTGCTTCATATATAGGATGTGGGGTGTATATGGGGGACGCCGGTGAATGTTATGCCGGTTTTTTTGCAGCACTTTTGACCATTATTACAATGAAAGTAGTAGGTCCTATTTATGGTTCCGTTTTCTTTGGACGGTATCTGCGGCGGAGCGGCTGTACAACACTTCCGGAATACTATGGAGTACGTTTTCATTCAACAGCAGTCAGGAAGCTGTCAGCTGTTATTGCAATTATTTCCATGGTTGTATATTTGCTATCTGTGACACAGGGGCTGGGGACATTA
>ERZ791803.719-NODE-719-length-19232-cov-2.514940_pt1 | contig 19232 bp, 15 predicted proteins | sample MGYA00510307_ERZ791803 | MGnify/ENA primary metagenome ERZ791803 (study PRJEB30046, sample SAMN00791963) | human gut metagenome | study: EMG produced TPA metagenomics assembly of the A metagenome-wide association study of gut microbiota in type 2...
ATCCTCAACGCCCATCCCCGCCATGAAAACCATAACGACCGGGCCCTGGAGCTGGCGAAGCGCCACCCGGAGTATCTGCGCCTGGCAGGGTCTGACACCCACGAGGATGGTGACGAGTGCCGGGCTGGCGTCCTCCTGCCGGAGCGGGTGCGGGATTCCTTTGCCTACCGGCGCATGATCGAAGGGCGGTGCTTCCGCCTCTGGTCGCCCGTCTTTCCGGAGCTGGCGGCGGCGGATGAGGCTCTGCGCCGGGCAGAACCTGCGGAATAACAGCTTGTCCGCGCCGCGGAGCCGAACAGAAAAGCGCTGCCTTTGGCGGCGCTTTCTTGCTTGACAGCGGGGAGCGGAGCCGGATATAATGGAAAAAACAGGAGGTGATGGGATGCGAAAGAGCATTGTGGTGCTGATCGTTGCGGTGCTGGCAGTGGCGGCCGGAGCGGTGGTGCTGTCCCTGTCGGCTCCCGTGTTGGACGAGGAGGTGGAGTACCGGCTCACCTCGCTCTATTACCGGGGACAGGAGATCTCGTCCCAGGTGGACGGGGACGAGGTGCTGGATCTGCTGGAGGGCGCCTCCCGCGGTCTGATTTCCCGGGGCGGACTCCCGGCGCATTCCTTCCGGGATATGGTGGAGGTGAACGTCGTCGGCGGAGAGGAGGCCCTGCACGTGGTACTCTCCATGGAGGACGGGCTCTTCGCCGTCTATCAGGATCCGGATTGGAGTTATGCCATTCGGGAGGGTGAGGCGCTGGCCGCCGCGGTGGAGGCGCTGCTGCCCGCATGAGGGACCGTAAGACAACCTGAAAGCACCCCGCGGCCGTCGGCCGCAGGGTGCTTTTTCCTGTTTCGGGTTCAAACCTTGGCGGGCTGCATCTGTGACATCTGGCGCAGTACATACAGTTGAATGGGGACAGCCGCCGCCAGAGTGAGAAGATCGGAGACGGACTGGGCCATCTGGACGCCCAGAAGTCCCAACGGGGACAGGGAGAGAAGCCACACCAGGGGAATGAAGAAAATGCCCTGCCGGGCCATGGAGACAAAGGTGGCGGGAACGGTCCGCCCAATGGTCTGGAGCATCATGTTGCTCATGGAGATCCACGCCTGGAAGAAGAAAGTCACGCACTGGAACCGCAGGGCTACCGTGCCGATGGCGATGACCCCCGGGTCATCCCGGAACAGGGCGATGAGCTGCGGTGCAAAGGCGAACCCCAGTGCCCCGATCACCAGCAGAAAGACGGCGGCCACCTTCACGCAGAACCAGAAGCCCTCCTTCACCCTGCCGTACTTCTTAGCCCCGTAATTGAAGCCGCAGACCGGCTGGAAGCCCTGGCCGAAGCCGATCATCACCGAGGCCGCGAACTGGGTGATGCGCATCACAATGGACATGGCCGCGATGGCCGCGTCCCCGTAGGGCCTGGCCATCAGGTTCATACAGGCGGTGGCCACGCTGCCCAGGCCCTGACGGCACAGGGACGGCGCTCCGCCGTTTAAAATGATCTTGTAGCGCTCCAGGCTGGGCGAAAACTTGCGGATGTCGATGCGCAGGTTGCCGCCCCGCCTGGTTCCCGCGATCAGCAGGCAGAAGCTGATGAACTGGCTGATGATGGTAGCCAGGGCCGCGCCGCCGATGCCCATGTGGAACACAAAGATAAAAATGGGGTCCAGCACAATGTTGATCACCGCCCCGGAGGCGATGCCGATCATAGCGTAGAAGGCGCTGCCCTGGAACCGGAGCTGGTTGTTGAGCACCAGCGAAGCCGTCATGTAGGGCGCTCCGATCAGGATAAAGCCCAGGTAGGACCTGGCGTAAGGCAGTATGGTGTCCGTGGCTCCCAGCATATGGCAGAGCGGATCCAGAAAGGCCAGCCCAGCCACCATGATCACCAGTCCCATCATAAATGCCGACACAAAGCCGGTGGCGGCCATCTTGGCCGCCTCGTCGAACTCCTGGGCTCCCAGCTTGCGGGACACGTAGTTGCCCGAGCCGTGGCCGAAGAAGAAACCGAATGCCTGGATCACGGCCATCACGGAAAACGCGATGCCAACCGCCCCTGTGGCGCTGGTCCCCACCTGGCCCACGAAAAACGTGTCCGCCATATTATAGAAGGAGGTGACCAGCATGCTGATAATGGTCGGCCCTGCCAGCTCACAGATCAGATGTGGAACCGGCTCCTGGGTCATATGGATAAATTTTTCTTCCTGTGTCTGCGTCGCTCCCATAAGAAAACCCCCTCGGACTGTCTACAGCCCCTGCATCCCCATAAATACTTTTTCCGCCGTAACCGGCAGCTCGCGCACCCGCACGCCCACCGCGTTGTACACCGCATTGGCGATGGCCGGGGACGGCGTGTTGATCACCACCTCGCCGATGGATTTGGCGCCGAAGGGTCCGTTTGGCTCGTAGCTGTTCTCGAACTCCACCCGGATCGTGCCCACGTCCAGACGGCTGGGAATCTTGTACTGCATCAGGGAATTCTCGTACACCTGGCCTTTTTCCGAGTAATGGATATCCTCGTACATGGCCATGCCGATTCCCTGGGCCAGTCCGCCCTCGGTCTGCACCTTCACCAGGTTTGGATTCAGCGCGGTTCCGCAGTCCACCACAGCCACGTAGTCCACCAGGCGGATCGCTCCGGTCTCCTTGTCCACCTCGACCTCGGCGGCTCCCACCATAAAGGGCGGCGGAGACGTGGGGGAGTGATGGGATTCGCTGGCGGACAGCGCGTCGCTGTTGAAGCCCATGGATTTGTTGGCAATGTCCTTCAGACTGATGGACAATTCCTCCACCCCGTCCGCCGCGGGCCTAAACACCCGCTTTCCGTCAAATTCCAGGCCCTCGGCCGGACAGTTCAGATAGTCCGCGCCCTTGGCGATAATCTTCTGTTTCAGGGACTCGCAGGTCTTGACCACGGCCATTCCCGTGAGGTAGGCCGTGCTGGAGGCGTAGGAGCCTGAATCGTAAGGGGAAATGTCCGTGTCCGCCCCGTACACCACGATATCGTCGATCTCGCAGTCCAGGCACTCGGCGGCCACCTGGGCCAGGGTGGTGTCGCAGCCCGTTCCCATTTCCGCCGCGCCGATGGTCATGCTGTAGAAGCCGTCGTCATTTACCTTGATGGACACGCTGGCCACGTCCACGCCCGATATGGCAGATCCCTGCATGGCCATTGCAAGGCCCACGCCGCGCACCTTTGAACCGCTTACCTGCTTCCTGGGGTATTTTTCATCCCAACCAATCATTTCCTTTACCTTTGCCACGCAGCGGTCCAGGGCACAGCTGTTGGCCGGCTCGCCGTAATAGGCAGGCATGATGTCGCCTTCCTTTACCATGTTGAGCTCCCGCATCCTCACCGGGTCCATTCCTATCTCGGCTGCCAGTTCACTGATAGCGGATTCCACCGCAAATATGCCCTGGGTAGCCCCATAACCCCTGTATGCCCCGGCTGACATGCGGTTGGTGTAGACCACGTCATATCCGAACCGGAAAGCCTTGGGGGTGCGGTACAGCGGGATGGACTTGTGTCCGGAAAGCCCCACGGTGGTTGGGCCGTGTTCGCCGTAGGCCCCTGTATTGGACAGTGTATACACGTCCATGGCCTGGAGGATCCCGCTGCTGTCGCACCCGATTTTCACCCGCACTTCCATCTCATGGCGGGGGGATGAGGCAATCTGGGATTCATAACGGCTGTAAATGATCTTGGCCGGCTTTCCTGTCTTCATTGTGACAATCGCAGGATAAACCTCTGCCACCACGGTCTGCTTGGCCCCAAAGCCGCCTCCAATCCTGGGTTTGATGACCCTGATCCTGGATTTAGGCACATCCAGCGCATGGGCAAGGATCCTCCTTGTGTGGAAAGGAACCTGGGTGGACGCCACTATATTCAGTCTTCCATATACATCCATATAGGTGTAGGCGCGGAATGTCTCCATCATGGCCTGCTGGTTGGCCTTGGTATGGTAAACCCGCTCAATGACATGGCTGCATCCTGCAAAGGCCGCGTCCAGGTCCCCATGGGCCTCAGAACCGGATGCGCACAGGTTGCGGAGATTGTCAGCGCCCACGCTGCAAAGGCTCTTCCAGCTGTCCTCCGGATGCACCAGGATATGGCCGTCCTTGGCATCGTGCATATCCAGCACCGGCTCCAGCACCTGGTACTTAACGCGTATCAGACGCATGGCATGGTCCACTGCCGCCTCATCCACACCGGCCACAATGGCAACCGCGTCCCCCACAAACCGCAGACGCCGGTCCAGGAGCAGCCTGTCATAGGGGCTGGGCTCAGGATAGGTCTGTCCGGCCATGGTAAACCGCTTCTGGGGCACGTCCTTCCATGTCAGGATACACTCAATGCCGGGCATCTTAGCCGCCACCGCGCAATCTATCTCTGTAATCAGGGCGTGGGCATAAGGACTTCTTAGGACCTTGACGATCAGGCAGTCCTTTAACGCCAGGTCGTCCGTATATACGGGCTTTCCCGTAACCAGCGCCTTTGCGTCCTTCTTCACGACCGGAGCCCCCACAACGCGGTAATTCCTCTTCTGATTATTCTCCATCACCGTGCACCTCCTTCTGTGTCCGCGGCGTCCTTCCGCTCCAGGTACTTCTTCACAGCCCGAAGCTGGGACATATATCCGCTGCACCGGCACAGATTGCCTGCCAGGTATTCCTTAATATCCTCCTCATCCGGATGGTCCAGCTCCCGCTCCATGGCCAGCACATTCATGATGAATCCCGGACTGCAGAACCCGCACTGCTCCCCGCCCTCCGCGGCCAGGAACATGCCGAATTCTTCTGCTTCTTTCTGAAGCCCTTCCAGTGTTGTCACATGACGTCCGTCCACGCGGACGGCCAGGGTGGAACAGGATAACACGGTCTTTCCGTCCAGCCACACCGTACACAGGCCGCAGTTTGCAGTCTCACAGCCGCGCTTCACGCTGTAGCATCCCAGGTTCCTCAGCAGATCCAGCAGGATTACATCCGGCTCCACATCGGCCTGCACATTCTTTCCATTTAACCGGAACTGTATATTCATCCTCTGTTCACACTCCTTCCTGTGAGACGTTCCATCAGACGGCGGGTATAGACCGAAGCCAGCTGGCGGCGGTATCCGCTGCTCCCCCTGGTATTGGTGCCATAGGAAAATGAGTCAGCTGCTTCACGCGCCATCTGGGCCAGGCTGTCAAATCCGTCATCGTTGACCTTCACCACCTGGGCCCTGGATGGCCTGGCCCCCACTGACACATACCAGACATTGCCCCCGCGGGACACGCAGCATGCTATCACCGGAAAATCCGTTTCCGTATTCCTCTGGGTGGCATAGGCGGCCTTGCGTCCGTCCTTCTTTATGATGATGCGTACCAGGATGTCCCTGTCATCCCGGCGCACAGGCCTTTTTGCAAATTCAGCCAAAGGTACGATGCCTCCATGGTAAAGTTCCACATAGGTATCCAGGGCCATCATGCAGGTGAGTATATCAGAAAATCCAAAGCGGGCAAAGATACTTCCTCCCACGGTTGCGCAGTTGCGCATCTGCACCCCTACGATATGACGGGTGCATTCCTTGAAAATGCCGCCAAAATACTGGTTCAGCCCCTGGTGGACCTCCATCTGGCGAAGGGTGCACATACACCCAATCCTGAATTCATCCCCTGTCTCCTCAATCTTATCCAGTCCCAGACCCGACAGGTCCACAATGGTACGTTTCGTGACACCGGTCATCTTCAGCCATACATTGCCGCCCACCACCAGGCTGCTGCGCTTCTGGCACAGTTCATAAGCTTCCGCCAGACTGTCCACTTTTACATAATCTTCCGCTCGGAACACGCAAGTTCTCCTTTCTTATCATGTGCACCAGGGCAGCCGCAGACCGGATGCCTTTGTGCGGTGTTTTCATGTAAGGTTAAAACATTGTTTCCTGTAATGTCCATATCCTGTAATGTCAATATCCTGTAAAACCAAAACAAACAGGGAGATTATAGCATGAAATCCCCCTGTTTTCTACAAATATCGTTATTCTTTTACAAGATATACACCGTTTCCCACACGTTATCTGCCATGTATTACCTGGCCATATAAATATCAAACAGCTGCCTTGCAATCGGCGCAGCCGCCTTGCCGCCGCTGCCTCCTTCTTCCACAAGGACCGTAACCACCAGTTTTGGGTTTTCCACGGGCGCAAACCCGGTAAACCATGCATGGGTTTCCTTTCCGGTCTCAAATTCTGCCGAGCCTGTCTTGGCCGCCACCGTATATGCATCGGTGCGTACCGCGGATCCGGTCCCCTCTGTTACCACTGCGTGCATCAGTTCAGCCAATCCCTCTGCCTCTCCCGCCGTCATCAGGCTGCCGTAGGACGCAGGCATGAATTTCTTAATCTCCTCCCCGCCAGCTGTCTCAACCGAGTTCAGGAAATATGGCTTCATCAAGGTCCCGCCATTGGCAATGGCCGCTGTTATCATGGCATTGTGCATGGGCGTGACCTGCGTGGTTCCCTGTCCAATGGAGGTCTGGAGGATTTCCCAGGTATCTGCCCCGGGACCCATCTCAAAGGAGCTCTGCTTATAGGGCAGGCCTGTTATGGGGAGCGGGGAGTTAAACAGCAGGCTTTTAGCCGTATCCCGAAAGGCGCCCAGGTTAAGCCCCAGCCCCAGACTGGAAAATGCGCCGTTGCAGGAATTGGCAAAGGACCGGGTAAAATCCTGATGCCCATGGGCCGTGCCGTGATAGCATTTTATCCTGTAGTCCCCGTTTACGTACACGCCGCTGCAGTCAAACTGATAATCCCGGTAACCGCCGGGATGTTCCCGCATATATTCCAGGGCAGTCACGATCTTGAAGGTGGAGCCCGGCGGGTATAGGCCCTGGGTGGCCCGGTTTAACAGCTGGCCTTCCCCATTGCCCTCATCGGTCAGCCAATCCCAGTCCTGGAGCAGGGTATTGGGGTCATATCCGGGCTTGGATACCATGGCCAGCACCTTTCCCGTGTCAGGCTCCATGGCAATGACCACGCCTTTCCGGTCGCCCAGGGCGGCATATGCTGCCTGCTGAAGTTCCGCGTCCAGGGTTGTATAGACATTATCCCCCGGATTCTTCCTGCCTGACAGCTCATTGCCCACCTGTTCCAACAGGTTCACATGGGAGGTCAGCAGGTAAAAGTTCGCCAGCGCCTCCAGCCCTGTCTTTCCATGGTCGGAATACCCTGCCACATGGGCAAAAAGGGAATCATAGGGATAGTGCCGCGTCTCTGTGCCATCCTCCGACACCCTGGTCTGGGCCAGCACCCTGCCGTCGCTGCTTAAGATCTCCCCGCGGATGATCCGGTCTGAAAAACGGTCCAGCCTGGCATTATAAGAATTGTTGATGACCGTCTCACTCTGTACCTGCAGGAAATATCCAAAATAGCCTGTCATACAGAGAAACAGACCCACGATCACATAGGTGATGACCAGAATACTTTTATTGGATTTGGGATTAGGCCTGTGTTTCTTCATATTCCTCCTCATCATTCTTCTTCAGGATATATAAGCCCTGGATCACCCCAAACAGGATGAATGTGCTTAAGATCGAACTTCCCCCGTAGCTGACAAACGGCAGGGTCACGCCGGTGGACGGAATAAATTTGATCACGCCCCCGACAGTCAAAAAGACCTGCACCACATAGACAATACCCAGCCCGAACGCGATCAGCTTGTAGAAAACCGCCTGCATCCTGGCAGCGATCATCATGAACTGTATAAAACACCCCAGACAGATGAGCAGCACGCAGACGGCAAATATGCCCCCCAGCTCCTCTGAGACCGCAGCAAAAGCAAAATCCTTTTCCACCACAGGGATCTTGTACGGCATCCCCTGATACAGCCCCATACCAAACCAGCCTCCTGTACCGATCGCAAACAGGGACTGGGTGATCTGGTAGCCGCGGTTATCAATATCCGCCCAGGGATTTTTCCAGGCTGCCACCCTGGTCCGCACATGGGAAAACAGGGCATAGGCGAGCACCGACGCCCCGCATCCGCTTAAGACCCCCGTAAAAAGGTACATCCAGTTGGTGGTAGCCACAAACAGCATCGTTAAGTAGGTGATAAAGAAGATCAAAGCGCTGCCCAGATCCTTGGACAGCACCAGCACCAGCACATGGGCCGCCGCCATGACCGTCGTAATGATCACCGTCTTAAAATCCACCGACCGGTAGAACATGGTCGCCACATAAAACACAAAACTGATCTTCACAAATTCGGACGGCTGGAATGCAATTCCCCCGAAATTGATGGAAAGCTGGGCGCCGAAGCTGTTGTTGCCAACCATCCACACCACGACAAGGAGGATCAGCCCCAGGCCGCCATACACCCACGGTATCTTCGCCAGCTGCCACACCCGGTCCATGATGAACGGGATGATCCAGGTCACCAGAGCAGACACCGCCACGATCATAAACTGCCTCACCGCCTTGTCGAAGGAAAGCCTGGTCAGTATAATAAAGCCCACACACAAAAGCATGCACATGTTGTTGACCAGGATACGGGACATATTGCGGTAAAACAGCCGGTAAAGTCCAATATAGGCAGCAAAAAATACCAGCTGCGCCAGATAAAACAGCACGACCCGCTCGTCCTCAGACTTCAAAAACAGGATCGCGTACGCCACAAAATGCATCAGGAACATAGCCGCATTCTGCCTGCCGCAGGTCCGGTTCTGTCTCCGCTCATCGTGAAAACGGAAATAGCTGAAATTCAAATAGGTGTACACCGCGATCAAAAGTATCAGCAGATACTTCGACACCTCGATGATGACATTAACCATAGTTCCCCCTTCTTTTATTCCACGCCCCGTTTCAGATGTCCCCGTGTGAAATCCTCAAACGGCGCCGGAGTATCCTTCCCGTACCGGAAATGATCTGCAAATGCATCCAGGATCTCCCTTGTCTGCTGCGGGCTTTCAATCGTAAAAGCAAGGCGCAGCACAGAAGGCTTTAAGCGCTCCACGATCCGCTCCTGCCCTAAAAGAGAAAGAGGGCTGGGATTATATACCGTGTTGTAGCAGAACCGGCAGTGATTCTTTACCGGCAGTTCCTTGCCAGTCCTGTCCCTCATCCGCAGGACCTCCGGCCGTCTGGTGCAGCCCTTCGTGGTCCGCACGATACACTGGGCGGAAACCATAGCCGGAAGATAACCGTAGGCTAAAAGCTCCCAGTCCATCCGGCTGCCGGGCTCTCTTTCCCGGCACGAACCCTCCGAGAAAAAAGCATCCGTGCCGGCTAAAAGCTCCTCCAGTTCCCGGCTGTTCTCTTCCAGCGGCAGGGTCAGGCGGGACGCGCCAAGAAGCCGCATCTCATTTGCCGCCAGATGGTTCATGGTATAGAGATTGCTGTCAAACACCTGCGGCGCCTTCGCAAGCCCTGCTTCCCGAAGAAATCCTACTTCTTCCATGGATCGGAGGACCATCTCGTCAAATCCGGCCTCTTTCAGCTCCTCACTATGCTCTGTCAGATATTGTTCTGCTTCTTTGCGGAAAATATGTGGCAGCAGCAGAGCACAACGCTTCCCTGCCGCGTGGCACTGCTTCACCGCCTCTGCCCAGGTCTCCGCCCCAAACCCTGCCGCGTCCAGATAAATCTCATCCACGTCAGGATGGGCAATGGCTGTCGGCAAAACCTCCGGTTCCTCTAAAGAGACGTGAATGCGCAGCTCCCTGCCCTGTCCTGGCAACCTGGCATCCTGTGCCGTATCCTCTGTCGTATCGTCTGTCGTGTCCTGCGCCCTATCCCGTGCCTTATCCTCTTCCGATCCAGACACGCCTGCCTTTCTCCTGTATGGCTCAAGCACAGACTGTTCAAGCAGCTCCATCCCCTGGCGGCGCAGCTCGTTGAGCGCCTGTACAGGCAGGAACATTTCTCCTTTTAACTCTGCGCCCAGATGTTCAAAGGAAAACGGGGTATTGCCTGTCTTATTCAGCTGCTTTAACACCTTTTCCTCTGTCATGGGCTGTTTCTGCGCTGCTTCCGGCGCCTGCCCATTGACAGTCACCTCCACTCCGCTGCAGCTCAGGGTCATGACAGACGGCTTTCCCGTCTCCAATATCACATGGCCCATGACGGATTCCTTTAATTCCGCTTCCACATAGGCGCGGTCCAGGTAATCAAACAGCTTCTGATTTCCTTCCCTGAATTCAGGCTTTTCCTTAAGGGCCACCATATCCCGCCCATTGTGCTCCTCATAGTAGCCGGAAGTAAAGCCTCCCCTGTCAAACAGATCCAGAAGCATCTTGCGGTCCTCCGGCGCCACATGGTATCCTTCCCTTCCGTGGGTCAGATATCGGTCCACATATTTGCGGTAAATGCTTACAACCCCTGCCGTGTACCTTGGACTCTTCATCCTGCCTTCAATCTTGAGGGAATATACGCCGGCTTCCAGGATGTCCGGCAGGATATCCAGGGTACAGAGGTCCTTCAGGCTCAGGACGTATTTCTCATTCTCCCGGTTCATGACAGCTGGCCTACCCTGGCCGCGCTGTCCTTCGTATACCCGGTAAGGCAGACGGCAGGGCTGGGCACAGCGCCCGCGGTTTCCGCTTCTCCCGCCAATCAGGCTGCTCATAAGGCACTGGCCTGAGTAACAATAACACAGGGCGCCATGGACAAAGCTTTCGATTTCCACATCCACTTCTTCGCGGACACGGCGTATCTCATCCAGGGACATTTCCCTGGACGTCACCACACGGCTGCAGCCAAAGTCTTTTAACATCCTGGCCCCGTATACGCTGGTTATGGTCATCTGGGTACTGGCATGCAGTTCAAGTCCCGGGAAATTCTCCTTCATGATCCTCAAAGCCCCCAGGTCCTGTACAATCACGCCGTCCAATCCCTGATTGTAGTAAGGCGCCATGTATTCTGCCAGTTCTTTCAGCTCGGATTCCTTAAACAGTGTATTGACCGTCATATACAGCCTGCGTCCATGCAGATGCACATAGTCAATGGCTTCCAAAAGCCCCTTTTCATCCGGATTATCCGCATAGGCCCTGGCCCCGAACCGGGTGCCGCCCATGTATACGGCATCTGCCCCGGCTGCCACCGCAGCCTTCATGCTGGCCCAGGAACCTGCCGGTGCCAGTATCTCTGCCTGTTTTTTTTCCATCTTGTCCCAACCTTTCCTGAAAGAAAAGATGCCTCACGCATCATCATGAGACATCCCCCTTGTATCTGTTACAGCATTGCTCAAATGAATCTTCTGTCCCTTCTTGCAGCGCAGGATGGTCCTATCTGCGCCCGCCTCTGTGTGAATTTGCCTTTTTAGCTGCCTGCAGGGCCTTTTTGGCCAGCTCTTCATCTGATATGCCTGTGGTATGTAATGTTGCCGCCGCTTCTGTCCTGGCTGTTTCTGCAGGAGATGCGGCCTGTGTAACGGATGCGGCCCCTTTTATCGGCTGGCCGGCTGTTGCTTTGATTCCTTCTGATATCTTTACCGTGGATGTGGTTTCCCCGGATTGGGTTGCTTCACCGGCCTGGATGGTTCTTGTGGCCTGGGTGGTTTCTGTGGCCTGGATGGTTTCCGTGGTTTGGATGGTTTCACTGGCACGGATAGTATCGCTGGTTTGGATGGTTTCCGCGGCCTGCATGGTCTCACTGGCCTCAATCTTGTCTTCCACAGTCAGCGTCTTATCTGCCCTGATGACTTCCGCCGGGATGGACTGGCCTGCGTGGGTGGATTGGGCTGCTGACGGTTCCTTGGCTGTTTCTGCCTCCCTGGCTGCTTCTGCCTCCCTGGACGCTGCCGCCTCTGCTTCCCTGGCCGCCCTTATTTCTTCTTCCATTCGGGCCGTCACCTTGGTGAGCCGGTCCAGCTCCCTTTGACGCTCCTCCAGGTCCTTTAATACTGCCTCCAGCTTCATCTGGGTACTTACTAATTCATGCTTTAAACTGTAGGTTTCTTTTTCCAGGTCGTTTTTCTGACGTTCCATGCCTTCTGCCCACTCCAATGCCTTGAAGTAGTCGTCTGCTATGTTTAACTGGATCATGACGGTCTGATAGTCCGCACTCTGCTTCGAGAAGCCGGGCAGCTTGCGCATCTGCATATTTTTGTCGTTGACATAGCTGGCTGCTTTCTGGAGATAGGCTTCGTCTTCACTTCCGCCTAAGGTGTATATTTTTCCATCTATTAATACTTGGGTGTAATTTTTTGAGTCCATTTTGTTCTCCTGTTTTTTAGGGATGGTGGGATGGAGCTTGGGCCTTGGCCGCTTTGGGACACGGTCCTGTACCCGGGTGTTCGGATGGGCGGTTGGGATGGACGGGCTGCCTGGGTGTTGTCCCAATTGCCGGTGTGTGGCTGGCTTTGGTTGGCTTGCCCGTAAGTCCGCAGTGCCCGCTCGATTCCGCTGCGCCCCATCTCGCTCACGGGCTTCGCCCTATGGAAAAAGACAAATGGAAAATTCCTTATGTGCAAGCACAACGAAATTTTCCATCCGCCTTTTTCCGCACTGCTCATTGCCTGCGTGGATATTATACCACATCCCCCCCAAAGCCTCAACCCTGTGTGTACGGCGTTTTTCTACATTTCCTGATTTGGTTTGTTTTAGGGTGTGTTTCCTTCTTTTGGACATCCCAGGTGCCGGTAGGCTGATTGGGTGGCGGTGCGGCCGCGGGGGGTGCGGTTGATCAGGCCGTTCATCAGGAGATAGGGCTCGTATACTTCTTCCAGGGTTCCGGAGTCTTCGCCAAGGGCCGCTGCAAGGGTGTCCAGGCCCACAGGGCCTCCGGAGAATTTCTCTATGATCATGAGAAGGATGTTCCTGTCGTTCTGGTCCAGGCCCAGCTTGTCCACATCCATGATATCCAGGGCAAAGTCCGTTACTTCCCTGGTGATGACCCCGTTGTATTTGACCTGGGCAAAGTCCCTGACGCGCTTTAACAGACGGTTGGCAAGCCTGGGGGTTCCTCTGGAACGCCTTGCCAGCTCCAGCGCGCCCGCTTCCTCAATCTCCACTCCCAGCACACGGGCTGAGTGGAGGATGATGGTGGTAAGCTCCTTTGGGGAGTAGAATTCCAGCCTCTGCACCACGCCGAAACGGTCCCTTAAGGGAGCTGTGAGAAGCCCGGCCCTGGTGGTTGCCCCTACCAGGGTAAAATGGGGCAGGTCAAGACGGATGGACCTGGCTGTGGAATCTTTTCCCAGCATGATGTCAATGGCAAAATCCTCCATGGCCGGGTACAGCACTTCTTCCACCTGACGGTTCAGGCGGTGGATTTCGTCCACAAACAGCACATCCCCTTCCTGGAGATTGTTAAGGATGGCAGCCATCTCCCCCGGCTTCTCAATGGCCGGGCCGCTGGTCACCTTCATGCTGCTTCCCATCTCGTTGGCTATGATTCCGGCCAGGGTGGTCTTGCCCAGCCCCGGAGGGCCGTAGAACAGCACATGGTCCAGCGCCTCATTCCGGTTCCTGGCAGCCTCTATATATACTTTCAGGGTGGATTTAAGCTTTTCCTGCCCCACGTAATCCTTAAGACTCTGAGGGCGCAGCGTTGTCTCTATACGCTCATCTTCCGCCGTTACATCTGTGGTTATAATCCTGCGTTCCATATACACCTCAACTAATCATATATCAATCTGCTGTCCCCGGGCTTTGGGCGTGTCTTAAAATTGCTGTTTGGCCCCACGGATGCCTCGCCGTGGGAGGACCCGTCCCTGATGCCCCTACAGGAAGGACAGATGCTTTAAGGATGCCTTAAGCACATCCTCGGATGTCATGCCATCTGCCACTTCCACCTGCTTCACGGCCCTGGAGGCCTCTGTGTTGGTATATCCCAGGGCCACCAGCGCCTGGACGGCTTCCTTTGCAGCCTCGGCAAGGCCCGCCATGGACGGGGCCGAAGGGCCCATGCCGCTGTCCCCGGAAAGGGCCATACTGCCTAATACATCGTCCATGGATATCTTGTCCTTCAGGTCCAGGATCAGGCGCTGGGCTGTCTTATTGCCGATTCCGGGCGCCTTGGCCAATGCCTTTACATCCTCGCTCACAATGGCCAGCCGCAAATCATCCGGCCTGAGCACGGACAGGATACCAAGGGCACCCTTTGGCCCGATTCCATTGACCCCGATCAGCTGCCTGAACATGTCCCGGTCCTGGCTGTGAAGGAAACCGTACAAGGTCATGGCATCCTCCCTTACCTGGAAATAAGTGTAAATCGTCACTTCCTCCCCCAGCCGGGGCAGCTCCGGCTGCAGGGATGCAGGCACGCGGATTGCCAGTCCCACATTGCCTGCCTCCACTATGATACTATCCTCATCAATGCCCATAAGGGGCCCTTTTACATACGAAATCATAAACTGTTCCCATTCTTTCCGTGAAGCGCTGATGGCCCGCGCTCCTTCATCATTACCTGCCATCCATCATAACATACCGCTTAACCCAATGCAAGCAGGTCGAACAAATATTCTGTTTCAGGCACTTGCGCCAAAGCCCGATATAGGCTAAACTAACGGGTGTACAAACACATACTGCCATGATAAAAGGAGTGACCTGCATGATTACCATCAAACATCCCGTTGACCTTCCCGATACATATCCCCTGGAGCGCATCGGCGCCCTGAAGGATCTTTTGTTTTTTGACATAGAAACCACTGGTTTTTCCGGGGACACATCCCAGCTCTACCTGATTGGATGTACCTATCATGACGGCTTTGGCTGGAAATTAATCCAGTGGTTTGCCGACACAAGGGAATCGGAAGCCCAGCTGCTGGAAAGCTTCTTTACCTTCATGAAGCGGTTCCGCATCCTGGTGCATTTTAACGGGGACGGCTTCGACATCCCTTATCTGCTGAAATGCTGCCGCCGTCTGGGGCTTAATTATGATTTTGATTCCATCATAAGCCTGGATATCTACAAAAAAATAAAGCCCTACCGAAAACTGCTGGGCCTTGAGAACATGAAGCAGAAATCCATTGAACGGTTCCTGGGCGTGTCCAGGGAAGATAAATGCTCGGGCGGGGAACTGATCCAGGTTTACAGGGACTATCTGATGTGCCATGAATCCTTTTTATATGACCTGCTGATCCTGCACAATGAGGACGACCTAAAGGGCATGCCCTCCATCCTTCCCATACTGAATTATGCGGATATGTTTAAGTCCCCCTTCACCCTGGAGTCCCAGGAGGTCTGCGGTTCCAATCCATTCCTCAGCCTGACCTGGAAGAACCCGTATTCCATCCCTGTTCCCCTGGAATATGACAGTGCCCCGGTGAGCATGGAGCTGCACCGGGACACCCTTACCTGCAACATTTCCCTGTATCAGGGGGAACTTAAATTCTTCTATCCTAATTATAAGGATTATTATTATCTTCCCATGGAAGATACGGCCATCCACAAAAGCGTGGGCGGATACGTGGACAAGGACGCCCGCAGGAAAGCCACTGCCCGCACCTGTTATACCAGGAAATGCGGCCTGTTCCTGCCTCAGTTCGGCCCGCTGTGGGCCCCTGCGCTGAAGGAGGATTATAAGGGCCTGCTGGACTATGTGGAATACAGCCCCGACCTGTTGGCCGGTCAGGAGGCAGCGGATTCCTATGCGCGGCAGATACTGGATTACGTGAGCAGGAAGCAGGACTGAAGCCTCAGTCCCCATCCCCCCCTCCAGCCGTCCCCTGCCCTGTACACGCCTATCTGCTGGCTGAGGATTCCTGACATTTCCTGTGCAGGCACCTCCTTCATATCCACGACCGCGCCATTCCCATCCCTCTCCACCAGAAGGCCGATGGTATCATCCATCCGGGTCATTGCGCCATTTACATAAATTCCGCATCCCGAGGTGTCACGGATTGCCTCCACCAGCTTCCCATGGAAGGACAGGTAACCTGTCCGGGTGTCATAAGCCATGCCATAAGGGCCATACTCCTTTATGTATCCCCTTAAGGAAGCCATGCTGCGCTCCGCGTCCGTGGCCTGTTTCAGGAAATCGGTTTCCCCTGTTTCCCGGAATCCGGCCAGCTTCCCGCTTTCATCCCGCACCGCTTCCAGGCACAGGCTTCCGGCCAGGTCGTCCATCCTGTTGGTACCGTCCCCATAATCATCCAGGAAGTACCCAACGCCCCAGGTGTCATAGAAAATGCGGTCCAGTTCGGGACTGTAACTCATTCCCAGCGCCTCGTATTCCTTAAACTGCGGCGTCCCAGCCAATATCCTGGCCGGACTTTTGCCCTCTGTGCCCAGGGACCCGGTGTTTGCCTCCCCTGCAGATGTCCTGCCTGTGGAGGCAAACACGGTCATTGACATGGTAAACACCAATATGCTGCAAACCATTCCTATCCTGGTCCGTTTATCATTTTTCATAAGTATCATTATCCTTTCTTTAACAGAACTTTTCCCAAAACCATTGTATAATAATGAAACCTTATGATTCTTCTCCGAATACCGCAGCAGGGTCATGGCGTAAGCCAGCCGTCCGTTCCTGTCCATCCCCAGCACTGCTTCCTGGTCGCATGCCAGCTCCATGTCCCGGTTAAAACAATGCCACATCACCCAGACAAGAGGGTTAAACCAATGTATGCATGCTGCTGTCAAAGCCACCATCTTCCACAGATTATCATGCCTCCTGATATGTACATATTCATGGCGCAGGATATGGTCCATGGACCGGGCATCCTCCAGGTCCATATCCTTTGGAAATATAATCCTGGGATTCCATATGCCATAGGTGACCGGGCTTGTTATCCTGTCATAGACCAGGAATCCCACGCCGCGGCGCTGTGGATGTGCTTCTTTCCACTGCCCCAGGTATCCCCGGTCCGGCAGGGGTAAGGATTCGTTCAGATACCTTGCCTGTCTGATATAAGACCATGCAAAGAAAAGCAGCAGCCCAAGGCAGACATCCAACCAGACCAGAAATACAATCTTCCCGAACAGCGCGTCCGTTCCCGTCCCAGACAGCCCATACGCACCCGCGTCAGGGGCCGGCTCCTGGATAAAGAACATCTGCCCCTCATCCGCCCAGGCAGCCTCAGGCCCCATGGACGGCAGCTGCACAGGCAGTTCAAGGGGAAGCAGCAGCCTGGCCAGGACAACAAACCACATAAGGTACAGGAACCGTGCCGGGAACAGCCTTCTTCCTGCCCGGCGCAGGATCAGGATTGCCAGGATCAGGATTCCGGCCGAAACGCTCATCTCTAATAATCTCATGCTTCCTCCTGTCCCGCCTGCCTTAACACCTGCTTAAGCTCCTCCAGTTCCTCCTTTGACAAGGACTGGCCTGAAAGGAATGCGGCAAAAAATTTAGATTTTGAGCCTTCGAACATACGGTCAATCAGCTCCTCTGTCTCCGCTGCCTGTATCTCTTCCCTCCTCACCGCTGCCCTGCACATGAAATTAGGTTCGCAGCGCTCAATGGCGCCTTTCTCAATGCACTTCTTAATGACCGTGTAAGTGGTGTTGCGGTTCCAGCCAATCTCCTCCTTCAGAAGCTTTGCCATCTGTCCGGCCGTGCAGTCCCCATGTTTCCACAACGTCTCCATTACCTTCAGTTCAGAGTCGAATAGTTTCAGTTTCATAAAATCTCCTTTCAGTGACTATTGCAATAGTTATCACACTTATAGACTATCACAGTAGTCACAACATGTCAATGACTATTTTGATAGTCATTTTATTTTAACATAGACGAAAAAAAGGAATCCCTTTAAAAGGAATCCCTCAGGCTTTCTATTTTCCATATGGCTATGCTGCGTCAGCAGGTGTTTAACATCACTTCCTCGGCAGCGCCGCCCTGTAATTCTCCCTCACCGTATTCCCCGAATAAGCTGCGTACATCTGGGCGGTAGTGGAGTCCGAATGTCCAAGCATGGCCTGGACCGCATGGATGTCAGCTCCCCCGCGGATCAAATGGGCTGCAAAAGAATGGCGGAGCGTATGGGGCGTGATATCTGCCTGGATACCGGCCTTCTCCCCATAATACTTGATTATCTTCCAGAATCCCTGCCTGCTCATGGCCCTGCCGCTGCAGTTGGTGAACAGCCACGGGGATTCCTTGCCCTTTAACAGCTCCCGGCGCCCCCGCTCCAGGTACAGGCCCATGGCCTGGCTGGCGGTCTTGCCAAAGGGCACCATCCGCTCCTTCACACCGTCCCGGCAGGTAATATAGCCAATCTGCATATTCAGATCCGCCAGTTCAAGCCCAATCAGCTCGGACACCCGGATACCGGTTGCATACAGAAGTTCCATCATAGCCTTGTCCCGGATTTCCTTGGCCGATGATGTTCCAGGCTGGTCAAGGAGCGCATTGACCTCATTGACACTCAAAATAACAGGCGCTTTCTTCTCAATCTTAGGCGCTTTCAGAAGTTCGGACGGGTCCCTGCGGATGATTCCTTCCCTGAACAGATAACTGAAAAATGCCTTGATGGAAGCAAGCTCCCTTGAAATCGTTGTTGTGGCCTTGCCCTCCTTTTCCAAATAAAGGATATAGGAGTTCAAACTGGTCCTGGTCACTTTCTCAACATCCGTAATCCCTTTCCCTTCCAGGAAGGCAGCCAGCTGCTGCAGGTCCCTTTGATAGGAAATCTCTGTATTTTTTGAAGTTTGCCTCACATCCCGAAGGTAGCTCACAAAACTCTTTATCTCAGACGTCATCTCTTTATATTACCCCTACCCGTTTCTACCATAAATCACGAAAAATCCGTGTGCTGACTATCATTATATCCACATTTTCTTATAAAATCAAACACATTTTTCCCACTTTTACCCCCATTTCACGCTACTTAACATAAAACATACAATATGTTGGAAGGGGGAATTTTGGCGTGTCAATATCTTGTAAAAACAGCCGAAAACTTTTTATGTCCCAATGCCTTAAAATCCTTTATGTTTCAGTTCTTCCACCAGTTTTACGTAAAATTCCACCACGTCAAAGCCACGGTAGTCCTCCCGCTTCAAATCAATCATGTCCCCATGGGAAATACCGCGGTGTTTCCTGTTGGTGACAATCCCCCTGAACTCTCCCCACATGGCTGACTCCGGCGTCACCAGGCCGTCGCTGGCCCCGTCCACTGCCCGGATCAGCAGGTACGGAAGCCACAGCAGCGGGTCGCTTAGGCAGTCCTTCATCAGGGAGGTATAACTCTGGTAAAATACCCCGGGCATATCCGGCACGGTTTCATTGAACCGGCGGCTTAAATCCGTACTGAACTGATGGGTGGCAGTGTAAAAATCAGGATGGGAATCCCCGAAACGGCCAAACCACCGGTCAAAGCATCCG
>ERZ791803.722-NODE-722-length-19181-cov-3.257973_pt1 | contig 19181 bp, 18 predicted proteins | sample MGYA00510307_ERZ791803 | MGnify/ENA primary metagenome ERZ791803 (study PRJEB30046, sample SAMN00791963) | human gut metagenome | study: EMG produced TPA metagenomics assembly of the A metagenome-wide association study of gut microbiota in type 2...
CCTCCTCCAATTCTCGCCTGGCCGCCGGGCCGCAGCGCGCACGGCCCAGCGACGACGCCAGCGTGGACTTTACCGGCTTCCGGCACCGTCATATCAGCGCGCCGCCCGCGCTGATGGCTTTGCGGCAGTGGCAGAACCTCGCCAACTCCGGTTGCCTCAGCCTGTATATCATGGGGCGGCTGGACAATCACCGAGACGTCTCCGGCTTCGAACCCACCCGACGTGTGTTCCAGTTCCACAAAGCCCACGAAGACGTGTTTGCCGGCCTGCAAAGCGCGGCCCGGACAGTGCTGCTGCACACGGGCGGCTGGAAGCGCACTGAGGAAGAGGCCATGGGCTGGGTGCGTATTTTGACGGAAAGCCATATTCCCTTTGACGAAATGCCGTTGAGCGGTCTTGGTTCCTTGGAGCAGCTGGCCGGAAAGCAGCTGCTCGTCCTGCCGGACATCGCCCGCATCCCCAAGATGCAAGCGGCCTTGATTGACGCTTTCGCCAGGGCGGGCGGCACGGTGCTTGCCACCGGCGGCACGGCTCAAGGCAAAGGCAGCGCACCGTTGCAGTGCCTGGGCGTGGCAAACGTACGGGAAACGCGTCGGGGACTGCGCTCCTCCATGCTGGAGATACCCGGCGCAGAGCGGGCCACGTTTCCTCGATGTGTACAGGCCCCGTATGTCGACTTCGGCGATGAACTGCTGTGCATCGATCCATCCGGCGGTGCAAAGACCTATTTGCGCCTAATCCCGGAGCACCCCTTTGGGCCCCCGGAGTGCTGCTGTTATACGAAAAAAGAGGAAATCCCCGGCTTAGTTGTGTCACCTTGTGGCTTCGGGCGCGGCGTGTATCTTCCCTGGAAGGGCGGTGCGCTGTATCAGCGGGAAGGCCTCGCCAACCCATTCCTCTTTTTGCAGGACGTGCTGTTCGGCTTCTGCGGCGTGCAGGACCTCGCGCCAGGCTTGACGCCCATGGTCGAGCTGGTGCTGTGTCAGAAAGAGGAGCAGTTGGTGGTTCAGCTTGTCAATGGGACGGGATGCTTTGCCAATAGCTGGTTTGCGCCGGTGCCTGTGCGGGACATCCACCTTTCGCTGCCCGGCGTATCGGGCGCCGTGCGGACACTCAACGGCGGCCGGTTGACCGTACAGGAAAAGAGCGGTGCACTGGAAGTGGTATTGGATGTACTGGATGAATATGAAGCCATTGTAATCCAATAAAAAGTGTAGTCAAAAAGGAGAGAAACGACAATGAAAATCGGATTAATCGGGCTTGGCATCATGGGCAAGCCTATGGCAAAAAACCTGCTGAAAGCAGGCTATGACCTGACGGTGAACGACCGCAGCCAGGCCAGCGTGGAGGATGTGGTGGCTGCGGGAGCCAGATACGCCACCCAGCAGGAGATCGGGGAAAGATGCGACGTGGTGCTGACCATGCTGCCCAACAGCCCCCAGGTGAAAGAGGTCATGCTGGCCGAGGACGGCGTCGCTTCCCATATGAAGCCCGGCACGGTGTTCATCGATATGAGCTCCATCAACCCCGTCGCCAGCCAGGAAATTGCGTCCGTGCTGGCTGAAAAAGGCGTGGAGATGCTGGATGCCCCCGTCTCTGGCGGTGAACCCAAGGCCATCGACGGCACACTGAGCTTCATGGTGGGCGGCAAACAGGAGATCTTCGAGACGTATAAACCTCTCTTGGAGACAATGGGCGCTTCAGTGGTGCGCTGCGGCGAGGTCGGTGCGGGCAATACCACCAAACTGGCCAATCAAATTATTGTGGCGTGCAATATCCAGGCACTGGCCGAAGCCCTCACCCTGGCGCAGAAGGCAGGCGTGGACCCGCAGCTGGTGTTCGAGGCCATCCGCGGCGGCTTGGCAGGCAGCACGGTGATGAACGCCAAGGCTCCGATGATGATCGAGGGCAACGATAAGCCCGGTTTTAAAATCGACCTGCATATCAAAGACCTGAACAACGCGTTGGACTGCGCCCACAGCGTGGGCGCCCCGGTGCCCATGACGGCCGAGGTGCAGGAGATCCTGCAGTGGATGCACAATCATGAGGGCGGCCAGAAAGACCACAGCGCAATCGCCCAATATTATGAACACCTTACCGGCCTCCGAATCGGGAGATAAAACAATCTGCCGATTCTGCTTTGCATGATAGAAGTATTTTTACCGATGAGGAGGTGTCCGCAATCCAATTTTATTTCGCGCCCGGTTAACAGGAACAAAAACGAGGAGGAAAAAATTTATGTCAGGCACTACTGTCTCAAAAGGAAAGTTCAACTGGCGTCTGCCCGCTTGGGCATGCCACCAATCGGCAAGCTCCATTATCTCTATGGCCATGGCTTTTGCCAGCTACTTAGCCACTGGCTCTTATGGAATCGCTGTTTTTGCTGCGGGCCTCATCGCCAGCGGCACGCGAATTTTTGACGCGGCCATCGACCCGTTTCTCGCCTTGATCACCGACCGGCTGAGCACCCGCTTCGGCCGTGTACGCATCATGATCGTCGTGGGTCGCGCTATCCAAATCCTGTGCATTATGGGTCTGTTTTTCTGGGGCATCGGCAAGGGAGCCGTTTTGTACACCGTCATTTATTGTGTGTACTATGTGGGCGCCAGCATCAGTGCCATTGCCTCCCACACGGGCAATCCTGTTATCACCACCAGCCCAAAGGAGCGCCCCATCATTTTCCGTTGGATGATGATCTATACCACCTGCATCACGGCGCTGCTTACGTTTTACCGCTCCAAATATTTGTTTGTGAAGCACGGCGGCTTGAATCTGGGTGCATTCCAGGAACTGGCACTTACGGCGTGCGCCGTCGTGGTGGTTATGGAGATCATCGCCTGCATCGCCATCACGGAAAAAGACGTTCCCGGTTCCTTCCCCAAAAAGGCAAATGGTAAAAGTGTCAACTTCATTGATATGTTCCGCCTGCTTACCGGCAACCGCGCCATGCAAATGTATGTCATCGCCGGTGTCAGTGACAAGATCGCCTCGCAGGTTGTCCGCCAGGCCGCCATCTCCACGCTGGTATTCGGCATTGTGATTGGTAATTATGAGTTCAGCGGCACATTCAGCTTAATCAAAATTCTCCCCACCATTCTGTTGCTGTTCTACGGCTCTCATCTGGCTGGCAAATACGGCACCAAGAAAGCCTTAGTTCAGTGGTCCGCCATCAGTATCGTTTGCGCCGTCTTGATGATTGGTTTCATGGCGGTAATTGATCCCACCTCTGTCAGCATAAATCCTGTCACCACCGGTCTCTTCATTGTCCTTTATCTGGCTTATATGTGCTGCAGCAACGTCGTCTCTTCCTGCACCAACGCCATGGTGCCCGACATTGTTGACTATGAGCTGTATCGAACGGGCAGCTTTCTGCCCGGCACTGTGGGTACGCTGTATTCCCTGATCGACGAACTGATTTCTTCCTCCGCAGATACCATTCTTGCTCTGTGCTTGACTTTGATCGGTTATGTGAGCGTACAGCCCCAGCCGGGAGACGCTTGTACCAGCTCGGTCTTCTGGATGACGATGTTCCTGTGGATGGGCCTGCCGATCCTGGGCTGGCTTTGCACGCTTATCGCCATGAAATGGTATCCGCTGGATAAAGAAAAGATGGCAGAGGTACAGGAAAAGAATGCTGCTTTTCGCGCTGCACAGAAGGATCAACGCGAAGCAAACGCAAAATAACGAACGTTTTCGATATTTATATTCAAACAGCGCCGCCTTTTAGAAGGTGGCGCTGCTCATTTATAAAGTTCGCATGAGAGAAGGTAAAATAAATTTCGACACTGGCAAACCAACTTATGATTTTCATTTTTTGGTGTTGGCGGTTTTGGGGATGACAGGATTACTTAATGGCCGCATACCTAGCAGACTCATCTACTTTCTCTTAGCTACTCACGCCAACCACTATGTGTCTGCCCATTCCTCTGCTTGTCATGCCATCGGTAGCACTATCAGTGCATCAGAACTTGGAGCAATAGCCGAAACAATACGTTGTTTATCAGTTGTTTGTCATTAGTACTTACTGGAATTTTAATTGCTTTACTTTTCCCTACTTTTTGTATGGTAACAAGTCGTATTCTGTATTGCGAAACAATTCATCACATCTCTCTGTTGACCGTTCTCCCACATCTCAAAATGCAGATGATTTCCTGTACTGTTCCCCGTATTGCCCACATAGCCGATCACCTCGCCCTGTTGCACCTGCTGTCCTGCCGTTACTGCAATAGCAGAACAATGCGCGTACAGCGTCTCTATTCCTTCTCCGTGGTCTAATTTAATGTAGTAACCATAACTTCCACCCCACGGGTCGGTGCCGTTGGCAATGGTCACCATGCCGGCGGCGGCCGCAAGGATGGGCGTGCCCGCCGGAGCGGCGATATCCGTACCGCTGTGGTACGTCACCTCGCCGGTGAACGGATCTTTCCGGTAACCAAAAGGAGAAGTGATCGTAAAACTCTGTGGAAGCGGCCATGCGAATATGCCTGTCCCCACCCAATCAGTATTCGGTTCGATAATCTGCCCGCCGCTGTTCACATAGCCGCCCAGTAGCGTCATCCAGAGTGCGGTATACTCCTGCCCTGTCAGCAAGGCGAGCTGTTCGTTCTGCCGTGGGGTAAAGCCATAAGCCACAGCCATTTCGGCTGTGGCTTTGTGCGTTACCTCAAACTCCAGTATGGTCTCCGCTACTGTAACGGTATCGGTGATCTCCCCGCCATCCTCATCCGTTGTAATCACAGTTTCTTCGTGTTCCTCCATCCGTGTGCTGTAATCGAGCCGGTGCATATCGCCCAATACCTCCCGCAGCTTCTGCAGCTGCCCTTTGTCCAGCGCGACCACCTGTGCGCCGTGTTCGTCCGCCGCCACGTCCGCTGCGAATACCGCCAGCACGTCCTCCCACCGGATGGATACCGAACCGTCCGGAAAAATGTATTCCACCCTGTCGTGTGGCACGCTTGCCTCAATGTACCTGATCTGTTCGTAGTATTCCGTATTCAAAACCTGCACCGCCTGTTTCAATGTCATCCCCTTGCCCGTCGGCTCTGCCGAAAAGAAAATACCGAAAGAAGATCCTGCCACCAACGCGATCAGGCATATTAGCAAAATCACCGCCAGTGCCACGCCGCCGCCTGCAATAAGCGCCGCCACAACACTTTTGAGAGCCGCGACACAGGCTTTGGCCGTATTCGCCAATGCCTTGCCTGCCGGCTTTGCAGTTTTGGCAGCAGCCCGTGCTGTATGCTGAATCTTCCGGACAGCTTTCTTCGATATATGCACGGCCTGTTTCGCCATTCCCTGCGCGGAACGCGCCGCCTTTCCCTGCCGCCCCGGCTCTTTGAAAAGCAGCTTTCCTGTTTTTGGCCCGCGGATATTCCTTCTTTGTGTCCCAGCGCACCCCAAATCCGTTTCTGCCGCAATACGCTTTGACTGCTCCACTGCCTGCAGGCGTTTTTCCATATGCGCCGCGTAATCTTTCCACCGCCTTCTATTATCCCTGTACTCATCCTGTCTGACGCCGTTTTCCCGGGACGGCAGATGGCGCAGCAGTTCTTTGCCGCCCGCGACTGTATCTTCAACCAATTCCACGCTACTATCCACCCCTGTTTGTGCATCCGGCCGCATCCCGTCTTCCGTGTCAGCCGAATTTCTCGTCCCGTTCTGCGCCGCCTGCATCAGTTGCACGATGCCTTTTTCTTTTGCCGTCGCCAATCTGCGCCGGACAAATTCTTTGGGCGCATGTCGGACCATCTTCGGCAGTTCTGCTTTCCCCCGTTCTTCTTTCACTTTAATGTCTTTCAACCGCACCTCCCCCAAACAAAAAACGCCCGCAGGGAAGTTACTCCCCACGGGCGGTCCATATATTTACGCGTGCTTCACACGGTCATGAAGTTCCTCTTTTTTCGCATCATTCCAGCGGTCCACTGTCCCCACAAGATAGCCTGTGATGCGGCGGATCCGCTCAAACCTCACGCCTTTCCCGGCGCGCTACGCATTGCCGATGTTGTTGTTTTCCATATACCGTCTTCCTCCCGACCGCTATATATAGTACCCCTATTCCAGCGAAAAATCAAGATGGATCCTTCATTTTATCGGCCTGCTACGGAAAGGAAAATTTTTTCAAAAACAACTGAGACTCTTCCGGCCTCAACCTTTTCCGTTGTTCAAAACGTTTCATCAGGCTTCGTCGTCATCAGCTGATACAGCTTTGTATTTTTCGGAAAACTGTTCTCGAATGGGATGATCGCCCCGCCGCAGCGGATGAGCCCGTGGCCCGCGGGCACGTTGGTGATGTACGACAGCTGGTTCTCTGAAATGTTCAGCAGCTTTGCCAGCTCCTCCCGGTCCGTCGCCGCCTGGTTGAGCATCACCAGCAGCTCGCTGTTGGCCAGCATGAGGCGTGCGGTGTCTGAGCGCAGGATCTCGTCCACATTCTGCGATATCGCCGTGATGAATGCATTGTATTTGCGCATCCGTTTGAACAGGCGGTAGAAAAACTCCGCGCTGAAAGAATAGCGGAACAAAATGTAGAACTCATCGGCCAGTATCCATGTGCGCTTTCCCTTCCGCCAGTTGCGGATCACACGGTTGAAGATGGCGTCCAGCGTTACCACCATGCCCACAGGCCGCAGCTGCTCGTCTAAGTCCCGGATGTCATAGCACAGAATACGCGCGCCGGTGTCCACATTGGTCTGATGGGCAAAAATATTGAGCGAACCCGTAGTGTACAGCTCCGATGCCAGTGCGAGGTCGCGCGCCTCTGCCTCGGGCTGCTCCAGCAATACCCGGCGCAGGTCTACCAGCGTGGGCGGCGCGCCTCGATACCCGCCGCGTATATAGTCACGGTACACCAGCCTTGCGCAGCGGTCCAGGATGGACCTCTGCTTTGCCGTGAGGCCGTTTTCCGTCAACGGCTCAAAAATAGACAGGATGAGTTTCACCTTGTCCACCAGCGGGTTTTTGCCATCGCCGTAGGCCCTGTCGATGTCCAGTGCATTGAGGTGGATGCTGCTGTGCGGGGAAATGGGCAGCACCTCGCCGCCCAGTGCCTTGACCAGCTGGCCGAACTCACTCTCCGGATCCAGGACGAGGATATCATCTCTTGTGCGCAGGGCAATCTCCACCAATTCTTCTTTCGCGCTCATGCTCTTGCCGCTGCCCGACACGCCCAGCCGGAATGAATGGCCGTTGAGCAGCTGCGCCCGGTCGATGCGGATCATGTTGCCCGACACCGCGTTCTGGCCGTAATAGATGCCGTTCGTGTGGTTGAGATCCTGTGCCTTGAACGGCATCAGCACAGCCACGCTTTCCGTTGTCAGTGTACGCAAGGCATGAATACGCCGCACGCCGTAGGGCAGTACCGTGTCGAGGCCATCCCTTTGCTGCCAGCGCAGGGTGGAAAGCTGGCACAGGTGTTTGCGCCCCACGGCCAGAAGGCTTTCCGTATCCGCGTCCAGCTGTTCTTTGCTTTCCGCCAGATGCACCACCGTCACAAGGCCGTACATCATGCGCTGGTCACGCTCGGTCAAATCGTTCAGAAACTCTGTGGTTTCTTTCCGCTGGAGCTGCATATCGTAGGGCACATTCGCCGTGTAGTTGTTGGCGTTGTTCTGCCGCCGCTGCCATCCGGCCACATTCGTTTCCACACCCAACAGCTTGTTCTGCAATTCCCTCACCGCTTCGTCCGTGGGTACCGGCAGGATGTCGATGGACACCATCATGCTGCGGTCCAGTTCGCACAGCTCCATGATGAAATCATCCTTGATGAAGCTGGCGTAATCCTGTAAATACAGCACCCTGCCCCATCGGACGTCCGACTTGAAAAAGTCTGCGTAAAATTCCAGGCTGTCCGGGCAGAACCAGTCCTTGAAATCATGGCCGCGCTTTGCCCGCTGCTCCATATTGAATGGCACAACGGCGGGCTGGCCTGCCTTGAAGAAATCGCGCAGGATCTGCAGCCGGGCAGAGGCGTCCAGTTCCTCGGCCTGCGAGGACAGCTGCCCGAGACGTGCTGTGACCTCGCCGCCCATGCGCTGGAAATATGCCCGTGCCTCATCGATGCTCCGTTTGTGCGCACTGATCGTGAGATACCGCTCCTGCACCACATTGTTGCTGCTGGCCGCGTGGAAGCGCAGCATATCATTGTACTCCTGCCGATAACCATTCAGCTTATCTTCCTGCGGCCGGATCAGCAATTCCTGTTCAAACTGCCTGCGGTCCACACGCCGGTTGTTGATGGTGATCTTAGCGCATGCCCCGGAATCCAGCGCATTGAGCAGTTCTGAATAGTCCAGCAGCATCGCCGTCTTATCCGCCTTGCTGGCGATGGCGTAATTGATGTCTGTGAGACGGTAGGAACGGCTGTAGGCATTGCCTGTCCGGAAGATGCCGTCCGGCCAGATACGCCTGATGGGAATAACGTCCTGCACAGAATGAGGAATGCGGAAATTTTCTTTTTCCTGCTTAATACTCCGTGCCAGTGTTTTAATCAACGGCACACCCCCGCTTCACGTTTCGGCCTGCGTGCTCCTGCTTCGATTTTGGCGCGCATTACCGTGTAGTAGAGATTTTCCGCCCGGAACACGAGCCTGTGCGGTGTGAGCAGCTCCGATTTGATCACGGCCCACAGCAGTTGCTCGGCTGTCATGCCGTGATAGCGCACAAAGCCGCAGGCCGCGAACGGGGCCGCACCCAGCATACAGGCCCAACCTGCTATTTCCGTACCCGCCGTATCCCGCAGCAAAAAATACAGGCCCACGGCAGCGACGAGGGCCAGAAGTGAACATACAAACTGCCGCGTATTGAGTCCGAAAAAGATGGACTCCTGGTACTCGCGGATCTCTTTTGGAATTTTAATCTCGATAGGCTTCCCTCCCGTTAAACATTTTTAATACAGATGTGTATGTGCGCAATTTCTACAACCCCATCATCTCCCGCACGACACGGTCGCTGGCCTTGACCGCGCCGACCAATATGAGGAGATCAAACAAAAGCTCCGCCACATAGCTCCAAACCGCCGTAACAGCGGACACACTGTTGTCTACGGCAGGCGGTGCGGAAGCCATCGCGGAGAATATAATACACGCCAGAGCGATCACCGCGCCCTCCAGGCAGACACCCGCATAGCTTTTCACAAAGCTGCGGCCCACGCTGCTTGTCGGCTCACCCGCAAATGCAGCCAGCGGGATAGGGGCAAGAGCTGCATAAAAATAGAGTCTAAACATACGCCCGTACACTGTCATGATCATCACAAAGGACAGCACCGTGATGAACAACCCGCCCAGCAGCGTGACAGCCCACAGCGGGATGCTGCTCCAGAACCCTACTGCGTTGATCTTGTCCACGATCTCCTGCGGCAATGTCGTGGGAGCCAATCCACCTGTACCCGCAGCACCCATGGCGCGTGATACAATGCCCTGTACGATGTCGAAGACCGCCAGCATAAGTTCCAGGCCATACTGTACAGCGGCCTTCGCCAGAACAAACCGGATGAACAGCTTCAGCGCGTGCTCCGGCCTTCGGGCTTCCGCGAAGCTGCCGCAGGTCTTTACCACGCCCACGGCGAAGAACAGCACCAGCAGGCCCAGACCGATGGCCGTCATCGCGCTGTGCACGTTCAGCATGACATTCCACACGCCGCCGCCCTTGAAGTCTGCAAGCCCCTGTGTAAGGAGCTGCCAGATCTCCTCCAGCTTTTCGTTCCAGGTATTGAGCGCGGCGTTCAGATTGTCGATGATCCATGAGTTTTCACCCATGCGGCTTCACCCCCTCCCGCACTGATCTGTGCGCTTCTTTCATACTCACACAACACCGATCAATGCGAGGATCTCCCGCGCAAAAGTGATCACAAGCCCACCTGCCAGCGTCAGAAAGCCCTGGCTTCTCTGGCTGGGGTCGTGGCTCTGGAACGACAGGCCGACCTGTACCACGCCCCAGCCCAGCAGGATAACACCCACCGCACGGATAAGCGAAAACACAAAGTCAGATAAGTTGTTTACAATGGCCAACGGATCGTCTGCGGCGAATGCCGGAGCAGCGAAGCACGATATGCACAATGCCAGCGCCGCATACAGCGCAAAGGCGCTTCGCCCTGCCCGGCCAAGCTTTGCCGGATAGCTTTTCACCCCTTTATGAGCGAATTTCAAAATATTCCAAATGTTCAATCGGATATACCTCCCTGTTACAATACACTTACGGGTTAAGGCACGGTAGCCAGCCGTGTCCTTTTCCTGATTTGCTTTATCATCCGGCACAGTGATGTACTCTGCCCCGGATGGATTTGTTGCTTCTTCGTATGTTGCTATGCTAAAAAATCGCGCATATCCAGCAGTTCATAATTCTCCGGGCTGCCGGAAAGATCGTTTTCGGCCCGGTGTGCGGCTGTATAATCATAGGGCGGCGCGCCGCCGTCTTCTGTGTACCGCACATTTGGGTGGTGCTTCAAATCATATTTGCTGTCCATCATGGGGCGCTCGCCGCGCACAAACAAAATCGCCTTTCCATTGTCCAGCAGGCGGATCTCGTCCGGCATGAGCAGTTCCCGGCCCGAGAGCTGCGTGCTGGTGCTGCAGCTTCCATTGCGGCCTCGGCTGCGGTTCTGGATGTCCGATGAGATCGTCTGCTTGCCGATGAGTTCCGAGACATATTTGTGCGTTTCTTTTTCAGTTCCTCCCAAATAGAGGAACTCATCGCACAGGCCCACAAGCGATTCCCACTGCTTGTTGAACAGCGCCTTGATCTGCGCCATGTTCTGACAGATGTAGGACGTGAAGATGCCGCGGCTTCGCATCGTCGCCAGCGAGGTAAGAAAGCTGTCGGTGGGCAGTGAGATATTCGGCGCTTCATCGATCAGCAGATGCACCGGCACCGGCAGCCTCCCTTTGTGTTTTCGGTCCGCCTCATAGTACAATGTCTGGATAAGCTGGCCGTACATGAGGCCGACAAGATAGTTCAGCGATTTCTCACTGTCCGGGATGCAGCAGAACAGCGCCACCTTTTTCTCCCCCAGTTCCTCCAGATGGAGTTCGTCCGTACACGTCATTTTTGCAACCTCCGGCAGCAGAAAAGCTGACAGACGCACGCCCACGCTCACGAGGATGCTTTTGGCTGTTTTTCCCGCGGCCATTTTGTAAACCCGGTATTGTTTGAGCGCGATGCTCTCCGGGTCGCGCATCTCCAGCCGGCTGAACAGCATATCCAACGGCGACTCATATTCGTCATCCTCTTCCCGCACTTCCGCCGCCTGCAGCATCTCCATCACCATCGGAAGGTTCTGTTCTTCTTCGGGCGCTTCATGGACGAGGTACAGCACCAAAGCCTGCAGCAGAGCCGTTTCACTTTTGACCCAAAACGGGTCGCTGCTTTTGCTGTCGGGAGGCGTGGTCGCCTGGATGAGCGTGTCAATCATGCGCAGCGCGTCCTTGTCACTCTGGATGTACCTCAGAGGATTGTAGCAAAAGGAAGCAGCCGGACTGGTCAGGTCCAGTACACGCACCTCATAGCCCCGTGCAATGAGAAGTGCGCCCGTTTTGCGCAGCACCTCCGACTTGGGATCACTACAGACAATGGAGCAGGGCGGGGCATTCTGATCCCGGCCCGCGGCTTCCAGTATGTTCGGCACGCAGTACCCCCGTGTTTTCCCCGCGCCCGAGCCTCCCACCACAAGCACATTGATGTTGTGCTTGTGCCTGTATCCGTCCCAGCCGATGGAAAAGTGCTGCGTAAGGATAAGGTTCCCGCCTCGCTTGTCACGGTAACGCCGGGCAATACTGAACACATCCCCCCAGCGTGCGGAACCGTGTTCCTCGCCCCGGCGTGTAGCTGTTGTATTTGACAGCGCCATACCGATCCCTACCGCATAGGCCAGAGTGAACAGCAGCAGACACCTGCCGGAATACTGCGTCCAGCGAATATCCCACGGTCTTTGCAGCACCGTGCTCAGCCCCGCCATCAGCTGCAGCAGATCCATCCCCGGCTGCCACGCTCCGGCCGTCAGCAGAGCCGCCCACCAGACAACAGGCAGCGGCAGCAGCCACATCCACCATGGCGTTGGCTGTTTCATGAGGGATTCCCTCCCTTCTTCTCATAAAAAAGCCCCCGCACTGTGATATCACAATGCGAGGGGTACGATGTATTTTCAGTTTTCGAATCAATCTGACAAAGGTATTCTGCTATACAAGCCCTAAACGTCTGATATAGTCCACACTTCCATGAACGATGTGTACGACATGTACTTCCGTACCTCGAATCGCATAAAAGCAAAGATAGTCGTCTACAATCAACATCCGATATCCAGCACGGACGATTCTCTCATAGGGAGGCAGTGTCCCCATTGTGGGAAAATCTTCCAGACGGTGCAAGGCTTCCAGAATCCTGTCTGTGATACGCTTAGCTGCCCTTGGACCTACTTTCGCTCTATGAATCAAGGCAATTTGACGCAGTTCATCTCTTGCCTCAGCCAAGAGGACGACCCTATACCCCGGCATAGATATCCTCCAATTCTGCCGCTACCGCATCCAACGGATATGTGGGTGCACCATCAAGGCGATTTTGCTCTGCCATCAGCAGCTTCTCCAGCAGTGTCAATTCTGCTTCACGCCGTTCATACGCTTCAATGGGCAGAAAGACCATTTCGCCCTCTCCATTGCGTGTAATATATACCGGTTCCTGTCGCGCCTTAGACAAGCCTACGATTTTATCATATTCGTTGCGCAAAGTTGTGGATGATTTGATCAACATATTGACTCCCCTTTCGATTGACAGCTCCTACATATATTCTAATTTAATTATACCTTAATTCATGCACATGCGCAAGCGAAACGGTATTCCGCTATACAAGCTTGCGTGTTGTGTCGAACTATGATATATTTCTCTTAGCGCTGCTGGAAGTAGCGGTCGGCCCTCATTTACTGGGGGCATCTTCTTGCCCCCTGATCTCACGAAAGGGGGGCTGCCCAATTGAGTACATCCGAAGTTTTTCAGCTTTGCCTTGTAATCATCGGCATTTGCGGCCTGTTCATACAGGCAAAAAAGAAGTGACCGCCGGCACCCTGACAAGTACGGCGATCACATCAACGTAACCTAAAGGGCTGACCGTTTCCGGCAGCGCCCTTTCTGTATTCAGTATACCCTCAGCGCCTCAAGTTGTCAAGTTGAACGGGACGGCCGGCCCTATCTCTCCGGCGCCTTTTTGTACTTTGCAGACATGACCCTGTGCAAAGCATCGTCCGTCCCGCCGTCGCCCTTTCCTACCGAAAACCGCCAGCTGCGCAGCGCGTTGAGCGCATCCCGCGCCATGCGCCATTCCGCATCGTTGAGATAAAGGTCATACAGTCTTTCCTTGTCCCACGGCAAACGGTTTTTGTGCCGCGGCGCATCTTCCGCCCGGACGGCAAGCCGGCCGATGGGCGGATACGGCACGCCCCGGGCTTTCTGCTTTCTGTACTCGTCCATCAGAGCCACAACGAGCATGTTCCTCTGGATCTCCGTCATCCGGTACAATCGTTCTCTCGCCATCGCCAGCGCCTCCGTTTCCTGTTTCATTACCTTAAGACTACCACACTCCCCGCTGCAAAGCCATTCCCCGTCTGAAAACTTTCTGAAAACAAACGGCTCATTCCCGCTGCGGCTGTGACGCCTTTTTTGTACGGGCGGGCCTCTCTGTCTGCTCCATGGACGCATGTACTTCCACGGAACAGGCCGGCTCCGGCGTGGCGGACAATTCCATTTCATTCAATCCGCGCCTCACCGTGCGCTCCACTGTATACGCCGCCTGCTTCACATCACTCAAAAAGCGCCTCTGCTCCTGCGGCTCCAGACCGGAGCACATTTGGCACACACGGTCAAAGGAAAAGGAACGGACGTCCAGACCGTATTTCTTTGCGGCCACATACGCCGCGCAGTAGCTCTGCGCACTGTATGTCGCACGGCTGAAACGGCCGTCATGGATATCATAGCTGGCCGCCGCCTGTTCCCGCGCAATGGCAAGGAACGTGGTCTGTGCGTCCATATTGTTGCGCACATAGATGGTACGGTTTTGGGCTGCATACTGCGCCTGTATACCCTCCGGCACCGCTTCGCTCACAGCGAGCCGTACCGGGCTGTTCGTGAACAGCGCCGTCACCAGCTCGTCCGCTGCATAGACCGGAGCTCTGTCCGGCTGCCGGCCGCGGGTCTGGCTCACATCAAACTTTTTGCCCACATAGTACCCGCTGGCCGCTGTGCCGTCCTCGCGTGTGTAGTCCTGCCCGATCAGCGCCGTATACCCGACCTCTCCGCCGCGCACACTGCGCCCGGCCTGCTTCCATTCGTCAAACGTCTTCAGCCATGTGGCCTCCGGCGCGTCGCTGTGGAACAGCAGCAGGTTCTCGATCCGCTCCGGGCTGCACTGCGCGGTGAAATCCAAAAATCCCCGCAGCGAGCTGCCGTCTTTGAACACATCCGCCGTCAGGGCGTCGATCCGCGTCCACAATTCCTCGCGCTCCGCTTTTTTCTGCGCCGCGTATTCTTCCCTGGACAGCTTCGGCTGCTCCTGTACCGGCTCTGCCTCAGTCGGGCCTTTCATCAGTTTTGTCAGATCTGCCATTCTCCGTCATCTCCCCTTCTGTTTTTTCCTGTTGCTCGATGGACTCCGGCGCTGCGGCGGCCTGCGTTCCGCCGCTTTTTTCCGCGCCTGCTCCCGCTTCAGTTCGCCCAGCTCCTGCTTTACGCTGGGCCTGTCGCCCTCAGCCCGAATCCTTTCGGCGCTCTTTTCGGGCTGTGGCTGCGTAGAGCTTCGCTGTGGCGAGGAAGGTGCGGACGGACTCTTTTCTGCCGCCGGCATGTCCGGATCCGTCCGCTGCGTAAAATTTCCGCCCACGTTGAATGCGCCGTCCAGCTCTGTGACTTCAAAGGCGATCCTGCCTTCCGGCATTTCCACGACCTCCGTCTGTACCGCAGCCTGCTGCTCCGCCGCAGGCATTGGGCCCACCTCTGCTTTTGCACCCGTATCCGCCTGCAGATAGTCCACGCCCATCTTCTCCAGCACGCGGTTGACCTTGGCCGCGTCCTCCGCCCACACTGCAAACTCGATCTTTCCCGCTGCCTTCGATCTGTCCCGGACCGGCACATACAGCAGGCCGCGCACATTGGCTTCCCGTGCAAATTCCTTCATCCGGCTTTCGGGTACTTCAAAAAATCGCAGCGGCTTGTTCTCCCGCAGCAGCCGCGTCAGATTGGTTTTGCCATGCATTTTTTTCTGATCCCGGAGCACTGCCGCCGCGAACACCGCAAAGTTTTTTGCCGCCTCGCCCGTCAGCTTGAGCGCCACCTCCGTCCCCTCAAGGGAATATCGGACGATCTGGTCCGCCGCGTCTCCGCCATAGTTCATCGCGCGTCACCGGCCCTTTCCCGTTTTTTCGCCGGAGCATCGATGCGTGAAAAAGAGTCCGCACCCGGGACCAGCGCCATTGTGCGGCCGTTGTCCCACTGCATGTGCAGCTGGCCCGCGTCATCCACGCATAGCACCGTCCCTTTCGTCCCTGACGGGACGGGAGACCAGGGGTCTTCCATCCTGTGCAGTTCGACCCGGCATCCGGCCGGATACTGTTTTTTAATGAAATCGATCCTCTCTCTGCAGGGCGTCCCGTCTTTTCTCAGCCTTATCAGCACCTTTCTGTTTTTCGTTTTCCACATGTTTTTTCTGTTCTGCACGCGCTTCCGTCAGCCGCTGCCCGATCTCCACAGAACGCTTTTCGATCCTGCCGCACATCCGGCTTTCCTTCCGCAGTACTTTCAGCCGGGCCGTGATCTGTCCGATACGCGGCGAATCCGGGGCGCTGCGGTACAGGCCGTGCCGCTCTTTTGTCAGCACCGCGATCTCGTCGAGCAATGGCTTACGGTATTCCGCCAGCTGTTCCCGGCTGTCGATCCCGTGCCGCAGGAGAAACCGCATCTGTTCCACATATTGATCCAGCTTCCGGATATCCTGCCGCACGGCATAGCCGGGATATACCGGCTTTTTCGGCAGCGCGCCCAGCTCATACAGGTAGCGGTAATACAGCGCCCGCAGGCCGGTGAACCCGCGCACGGGCCTGCCGTGGGTGCGCAGCCGGGTATACCGCACCCGCGGCCCGGCCTGCCTATTTTCCACAGCCGATACCTTGCGGCGCGGATACAATATGCGCATCCGGATGACTTCGGGCGTGTACTGCTTTCCCAGGGTCTTAAAGCGCACGCAGCGCTCCTTGCCCGGCGGTTTCAGGGTCGGATATTTGCGCTGCATCCGAAGTTCATAGCCCTGTCCCTCCAGTGCCTTTACAAATTGCCGCCACGTCAAAGATGCCGCGATGGCGCCGTCCACATCCTGCCGGATGGCTGTGCGCCACGTCGGCTTTCCATTTTGCTCCGCCATCCATTTCCCGTACTGCTTTTTTCCACGCTCCGACTCCGGGCTTTCGATCACCGACAGCCCATATTGCCGGCACAGCCTGTCCGACTCAGCGCGCACCCCGGTATAGTAGGTTTTGGCGCTGCTGCGGTATTTCCGGCCTGTGTCCATCGCCACCGAATCCCATACGATATGGTTGTGCAGGCAGTGTGTATTGAGATGCGTCGCAATGACGGCCGGATATTGGCCATGCAGAAGTCTTTCCGCCAGCTCCAGCCCGATCCTGTGCGCCAGTTCCGGCGTCAGTTCCCCCTCGGCAAAGCTCTGCACCAGATGATAGCCCTGCACGCCGTCCATTTGGCCCCACCGTTCCTTGTTGGCCCGCATATCCCGATATGCCGTCTCCAGGGTACAGCCGATGGCGCTCTCGAATACGCCGCATTCTGTTTTTTCCCGGTCGCGGGCATAGTCCACAGCTTCCTCCAAAGACGATGCTGCGCTGCCGGCACCCGTGCGCGAAGTTTTGTCCTTGTCCATCACATATTCCACGCTGCGGTCCAGGCGGTGCACGGCAAGGATGCTCGTATATGCCATAGCCCGTCACCATTGCTCTCTGACGGCACGCCAGACTTCACGGGCGATGCGCGTCATCTCATCCACGCTCTGCCGGCCCGCAAAGCCTGTGCTGTTTGCCACATGGGCAAGCTGGTTGGCATTGTTGCACAGCCCTGCCACCTTGCGCAGCAGGTCGGCGTGGTGGGTACAGGGCCGGGCGCGCACCTCGCCGCCCATGACGAGCGCGCGCAGATATTCCTCCCGCGGCATCCGGCTCATCGCCACCTGTTTTTCAAGGTATGCCAGCTCCTTTTTGTTCAGGCGCAGCGGGATCACATGCTCCCGTTTCCTCACCGCGCCTCATCCCTGCCTTTGCTTTTCCTGTGCTCCGGCCTGCGCGCCGGAGGCTCATACCGTACCGGCACATCCTTCAAACGCAGCCTGCCGCAGTCCGGCACATGGGCCGCGTACCGGGCGTGGGCATACCCCTCCGCCTCCACGAGAATTCCAGCCCTGCTGCTCTCCCCTTTGACGAGCAGGCAGTGCCAGCAGAGTTCGCCGGGATCGAACCACATCCTGCCGCTGTTCTCAAACAAAAACAGCTGGTCTTCCATAAGGCCGCACTCTTTGAACTGCCGGAAGTGCGTATCGCTCAGCACAACGGCCAGTTCTACCCGGAAAGACGTCTGCCGTTCCGGCATGGGACGATGGACGTCCCTCCCCGTGATATCGTCAAGGCCGCGCGCCCTGTGGAAAAACACCGCATGCTCCTGATACGCCTTTGGCTCTTCCAATGCTATCCGCTCCACGGGGATCCCCTGCAGTTCCATACCCGGGACGTTTTGAGCGCGGCCTGCATACAGGGTGTTCTCCGTCAGCGCAAGGAGCATGCCCTCCTGTTCTGTTTCCGCGGTCACCAAAAGGCAGCGGAACGTCCCGCCCGGCTGTGCCGTCATCAACGTCCTGTTATTCTTAAGAAAAGGATATTCCGGCGAAATATCTTCCGCCAGTTTTTCGTAGTCTGCGGTGCTGAGGACAATGACCTTTTCGATCCTCAAAACACCGGGAACATATTTTACTTCGTTCCTGCGCAGGCTTTCCATCGTTTTGACATTTGCTGCAAATGCAGCAAATATTTTTTCTTTCAGCTTCTTCACCTACTTTGTCTTTTTTCATCACAAGGGGTTTGGGGCCTGCCCCAAAATGCGCGTGGATATCCACGCGCTATGCTAGCCAAACCAGTCGCTGCGCGGACTCTATGCCGCCTCTGTTCAGCACGCGTACCGATGTTCGTTCTCCCTGATTTTCGCAAGGCCGTCCAGCGTGGTGCAGATGAGTTTCAGCTTTTCCGCCGTCCCGATCTCACACGCCATCGCGGCTGTGATCTCTCCGCCGCACACCACCAGCATCCGGCACCGGCGCAAAAGCTGCTGGCTGGCCCGCTGTTCTTCGGGCACGTCCTCGCTCAGATACTGCGGCAAACTCAGCCGCGGGCAGATGGGCACATATCCCAATTCGTATACCTTGTGGCAGTATCTGCGCAGAAGGCGGGGCGCGGCGTCCTGTGCCGCACAGATGTATGCAAATGCTTTTTCCATTTTCGTTTCAGATCCCTTCCATCCATTCAATAGGAAAGCAGGCATCCCATGTGGATGCCTGCCCCCTCCGTGTTCATCTCTTTTGGGCATCCAATTGGATGCCCTGTTCTCCGTTGGACGCTTCCGCCATCCGTTCGTCACTGGCTGCAAGCGCCGTGCGCACACGGTCGCCGCCCAGCCTGTAGTACGCGTCCGTTACTTCGACGCCTACTGCCTCATACCCTTCCTGCACAGCGGCAAGGATGGTCGTGCCCGCTCCCGCGAACGGGTCGAGGATACGTCCGCCCGGCACACAGATATGCACGATATCCCGCATGAGCTGCAGCGGCTTCTCCGTCACGTGGATGCGTTTGGCCGGGTTCGTGTACCGGAACACGCCCGGCAGACATCCCACCGGACGGTCGATGGGAAGCGGGCCGTTGGACGCCCACAGCATGTACTCGCTCTGCTGGCGGTACCGGCCTTTCTGCGGCCGGCTCGTCATCTTGTCCCATACCACCTGACCGCGCCAGATCCACCCGGCCCACTGGATCGCATCGGAAAGGCACGGAGCCATGCGCCAGTCAATGAACACGCACAGCACAGCCCCCGCCTTGCAGGCTTTGCGCACATCGCTCAGCCATTCCGCCATCCAGCGCGTCCAGCTCCGCTGGTCTTTCTGGTCG
>ERZ791803.772-NODE-772-length-18111-cov-4.275144_pt1 | contig 18111 bp, 6 predicted proteins | sample MGYA00510307_ERZ791803 | MGnify/ENA primary metagenome ERZ791803 (study PRJEB30046, sample SAMN00791963) | human gut metagenome | study: EMG produced TPA metagenomics assembly of the A metagenome-wide association study of gut microbiota in type 2...
GAATTTCTGATTAACTTCGGAAAAGGCTTGGGACTGGAATCTTTCGTAGACGAAGTGGGTAATGTGATTATCCGTAAACCGGCAACTCCGGGCATGGAAAACCGGAAAGGTGTAATTCTTCAGGCACATATGGATATGGTTCCTCAGAAGAATAATGATACGGTTCATGATTTTGAAAAAGATCCTATCGAAACTTATATAGACGGTGACTGGGTAAAAGCCAAAGGTACTACGCTGGGTGCTGATAACGGACTGGGTGTAGCTGCTATCATGGCTGTACTGGAAGCGAATGATCTGAAACACGGTCCGCTGGAAGCATTGATCACTAAAGATGAAGAAACCGGAATGTACGGTGCATTCGGCTTGAAACCGGGTACGGTAAACGGAGAAATCCTGCTGAATCTTGACTCTGAGGACGAAGGCGAACTGTATATCGGTTGTGCCGGCGGTATGGATGTGACTGCTACGCTGGAATATAAGGAAGTAGCTCCCGAAGAAGGCGACGTCGCTGTTAAAGTAAGTCTGAAAGGTTTGCGTGGTGGACACTCTGGATTGGAAATCAATGAAGGGCGCGCCAATGCCAATAAGCTGTTGGTACGTTTCGTACGTGAAGCGGTTGCCAGCTATGAAGCCCGCCTGGTAAGCTGGGACGGTGGTAATATGCGCAATGCGATTCCTCGTGAAGCATGTGCGGTACTTGCCATTCCTGCTGAAAACGAAGAGGAACTGCTGGGCTTGGTGAAATATTGCGAAGACTTGTTCAATGAAGAGTTCTCTGCAATCGAAACTCCGATCAGCTTTACGGCAGAACGTGTGGAACTGCCTGCCGGTGAAGTGCCCGAAGAAATTCAGGATAATCTGATTGATGCCATCTTTGCTTGTCAGAATGGTGTGACTCGTATGATTCCGACCGTTCCTGATACCGTGGAAACATCTTCTAATCTGGCTATCATTACGATTGGCGGTGGTAAGGCTGAGATTAAGATTCTGGCCCGTAGCTCCAGCGATAGTATGAAAGAGTATCTGACTACCAGTCTTGAGTCTTGCTTCTCTATGGCAGGCATGAAGGTAGAAATGACTGGCGGCTATTCAGGATGGCAGCCGAACGTTGAATCACCTATTTTGCATGCGATGAAGGAATCTTATAAACAGCAGTTTGGAGTAGAACCCGCAGTGAAAGTAATTCATGCAGGTTTGGAATGTGGTATTATCGGTGCTATCATTCCGGGGTTGGATATGATTTCATTTGGTCCGACATTGCGTTCGCCGCACTCACCGGATGAAAGAGCTTTGATTCCTACCGTACAGAAGTTCTATGACTTCCTGGTGGCTACATTAGCACAGACTCCGACGAAATAAGGATTCTTTTCCTATTTATATAATAGGTATCATATAGTAAAAAGGCATGGAAGATTATCTTCCGTGCCTTTTTGTCATATTTGCTGCCATTGAAATTATAATTCTGCCTTATAACAAATAAATTAATTGATGCAAATCAATTAATATGCTATAAAACATAAATTTCTTTCCTTTTTCGGCTCAATCTATAAACAATGGTCGTATTTTTGTGTTATAAAACATGTAATTAGGAGGATAACAAAATGAAAAAGTTAGAAAGATTGTTTAGAAAGATCGGCAATGCCGATGTACATGTTTGGGGATACTCAACACTTGGCATACTCCCCAAAGAGAAGATTTAAGTTTTTTAGTTTTCAGGTATTAGTAATTTTAAAGGTTTAAAGATTATGGCAAAGAAAATGAGTTCATTAATTAGAAAAATCCTCAGTGAAGTAGGTCGCAACGAAATGCTTTCATGGGGGTACAGAATTGAAAAATGAGATTCAGTACATTAACTAAGCTTGAGTGGGGATGCGTTGTTGAAAACGTTATCCCCACTTTTTATTCTGTCATTTAAGCTGTATAGTGGTTAATCCGCGTTCTTTATCTTTCTGTTTTCCATGTTCCGATAGTTCTTGTCGCACTATCAAAGTTTACCCCCACTTTTATTATTTTCCAGTCTCCCACCTGATAGGGAATGGCATACTCCTTACTATTAATCTGCGCCAATGCTTCTTCCGGTGTACCGTCCACTTTAAATTCAAAGACATAAAGGGTATCTTGTAATTTTACAATGGCGTCAGCCCTTCCGATAGCTGTATCTACTTCCACATCTATATATTGCCCCATCAGCCTGAAAAATAGATAGAAGATGGTTTGGTAATGTTTCTCTTCTTTATTATTTAACTTATTAGGGATAGAAGCGAAGAAGGACTTTAGTCTTTCCAGGCATCCATCCAAATTTCCGGCACGTAAGTCTTTAATAAATGATACTATATAAAATGTATTCTCTCGTGCGGGCAAATGTACATAAGCAGGCATGAGAGATTCGAGAAATCCTTTCCTGACTTCCTTGTTGGGGTAAGCTAGGGTATAGAGCTGAAAACTCGGGTCATATCCTTTAATAGTGAGATAGCCGCTTTGATAAAGTACTGGAAGAGGGTCGGTAATTCTATTAGTGGGAGCATCAAATTGTTCTGCTGTAGCAGTAGTGTCATCCAACTCACGGATATCAAAGTTACTTTCTTGTAGGAGATCTATCAAAAAAGTGGGAGTACCGGTAGAAAACCAAAAATTGGAATACTTTTTTTGTGCGAAAGCATTGAACAGACTGAATGGATTATAAATATCCTCGCTATTTTCACTAAAATGATATCCGTCATATTGTTGTTTCAGATGAGTACAAGCTTCTTCATATGTTTCGTTATTGGCTTGAGCCATCTGTTCGATATCGATTTGCAGTGTGTGTACCTCTTGTTCGGTAATGCCGCATATAGCGCTATATTCATCCCACATACTGATATTTTGCAAGTTGTTCAGTTCGCTAAAGATACTCATTTGACTGAATTTGCTGATACCTGTGATAAAAAGGAAACGGATATATTGGCCTTGCGCTTTCAAAGGGCTGAAGAAATCGCGCATAATATCACGAATTTCTATTTGCAATTCCGTATTGTTATTACTGTCCAGCATGGGAGCATCATATTCATCTACAAGTATCACAACCGGTTTGCCGGTCTGTGTATATGCGCGTTGTATGATTCCCTTTAAACGAAGGCTGAAAGTCGTTTCTCCTTCTTCGCGTCCATATAATTTTTCCCATTGCAGTAACTGGTAATTAATGACGGCTGATAACGCTTCGGCAGTCATATATTTACTCACACTGAAATCAATATGTAGCACCGGATAAACAGCCCATTCTTTTTCCAGAGTTTCCATTGCCAATCCGTTGAACAAGTCTTTCTTTCCGGAAAAATAAGCTTCGAGTGTAGATACTAGCAGACTTTTCCCGAATCGTCGGGGACGGCTTAAAAAATAAACCTTATTTGTGTTTGTCAAACGGTAAATTAACTCCGTTTTATCAACGTACACATAACCATTATTTCGCAAATCTTCGAAATTCTGTATTCCTATCGGGTATCGTCTGAGTCTCTCGTCCATCTAAATTACATTTTTATATGAAACATAGACAAAGATAGAACTAAATAGGGGAAAATCAAAGATCAAAAAGTATATTGTTGTTTTCTTCCATTTTTATTTTCGTATTTCTTTTCACATAATATACTCTTGTTTTCTTCCCATATTACGATACATTCTTTTAGCTCCTCACCTGTTTTATTTCTATTTGTGTATATATCGGTCTCATGGTGAAAAAATGACCTTCTTAAAAAGGGAATATTTAAACAGTCAGGAAGGCGCTAATGCCAACATCATATAAATATAGAATGAAAAAGCTTCGGCATTTGTAACTATGATATTTACTCTTTTTATGAATTGGATGGTTTTGTGATTAAATTGAAGCTGTCTTGATCTTAAACTGGTTATTTGGTAACTTTATTGAAATTTGATGATTCATTATGCTATTGTTATCATGTTTGTTATTGTCGATAAACTAGAGAAAAATAGCCTCCCTATGCCTCTTTTATTACTTTTTTGCCGGTGATAAATAAGTTCCTCGGTGAGGAAAGAGTCGTTGGTTTAAAAGGAACATCCCGTTGGTTTTAAACCAACGAAGGTTTTGTTGGTAAGAAAAGATGCATATTTCACGTACCTTTATGTAATATTAGTCTATGTTTCTGCATATTATTACACTTATTTATGCGAATTATTTGCTGGTTCACTATTTTTTGATTAACTAAATTTCTAATATAATCTTAAAAATCGAACATTGCTGTCTCTTTTTCAAATTTGGTATCAGATGAAATAAGACAATTATTGAAAATTAATTGAAAAAGAATAAATCTTTAAACTTTTATTCCTTACTTTGTTATTTATACAGATATATATCAAACTTAAACTGGAAAGATTATGAAAATAAGGCAGATTTGTATGCTGGTGCTGTTATGTCTGGGAGTGATTCCGGCAGTGCAGGCACAAACTTACGACAAATTATGGAAACAAGTGGAGCAGGCAGAAAAGAAGAGCCTGCCTGAGACTGTGATAAAACTGACTGGCGAGATTTATCAGAAAGGGGAGAAAGAAAAGAACTCTCCACAAATGCTGAAAGCGTATATGTGGCGGATGAGATACCGGGATATGCTGACCCTAGATAGCCTGTATACGAACCTGAATGGTTTGGAACTGTGGGCAAAGCAAACTGACCAACCCATGGACCGAGCTGTATTACATTCGCTGATAGCCGAGATTTATTCAATGTATGCTTTTAACAATCAATGGCAACTCCGGCAACGGACAGAGATTGTAGGTGAAGCTCCTTCGGCAGATATGAGGGAGTGGACAGCAAACATGTTTGTAGAGAAAGTGAGAACAAACGTAAGGGAAGCAATGGCGGATTCCGTACTATTGCTTAACACATCTTCACGTACTTATATTCCTTTTGTTGAGTTGGGCGAAACAAGTGAATACTATCATCATGATATGTATCATCTGCTGGCTACCCGCGGTATTGTAGCTTTACAGCAGGTAGCGGGATTGGATCGTGCCACTCCGGTGGAAGATATTTCGGAAGATTCGTCTGCTGAAAAAGAATCTTCGGTGAAACAGGATATTATAGCAATTTATGGAAATATGATTGCTGCTTATAAAGCATCCGGTTTGAAAGAAGGCTATGTGTTGACAGCGCTCAGCTATTTAGAGTGGAGACGTGATTCAGATAGAAACATCCGGCCTTTCGGACTGAAGAAAGGATTGTCGGGATTAACAGAAGATACCTACGTTACTGCACTGAATGAACTGAAAAGCAGATTTAAATCAGAGAGTATTTGTGCTGAAGTTTATTTGGCCCAGGCTCGCTATGCGATTGAAAAAGAACAGCAAACGTCAGCTTTGCAGCTTTGTGATGAGGCCATCCGTTTATACCCCGGTTATCGTAGAATTAACGCTCTGAAGAATTTGCGCGAAGATATCCTGTCACCGTTTCTGAATGTAACTGCGGCTGCAACAGCTTTCCCTGGTGAGGAAATCGAAATAAGAGCTTCGCACAAGAATCTGGATGGATTTACACTTCGTCTTTATCAGGCAAAGAAGTTGATAAAGGAACAGCACTTTGCAGTTCTTCGTCCCGAAGACTACCGGACGCAGGATACGGTATTTACCTTTAAAGCGCCGGAAGTCGGACAATATGTAATGCGTATCGTTCCGGATATTCGTGCCAAGAGAGACAGTGAAAGCAAATTCAATGTGACACGTTTCAAAGTATTGACCTGCCGTTTACCGGGAAATCAATATGAGGTAGTGACGCTGGATGGACAAACGGGACACCCTATACCGAATGCGAAAATAACTCTTTATACGAATGACGAAAAAGTATTGCAGGAATATACAACCGGGGCAGATGGCAAAGTTGTCTTCCCCTGGAAATCCGAATACAGATATTTGAAAGCTGCTAAAGGTATCGATACCGGTATGCCGTTTCAAAGCATTTACGGTGGAAGTTATGGATATTACGGAGATGAAAACAAGGTCTCCGAAGGAATGACTTTGTTGACGGACCGTTCTTTGTACCGTCCCGGTCAGACCGTATATGTGAAAGGAATTGCCTATGTACAGAAATCTGATACGGCAAATGTACTTCCGAACAAGGACTATACTGTTGTTTTGATGGATGCAAATAATCAGGAAGTTGGACAGAAAGCGGTTCGTACCAATGAATTCGGCTCGTTTACTGTCGATTTTGCATTGCCATCCGCTTGTCTGAATGGGATGTTTTCGTTGAAAGCTGGCGAGGGAAGAACGAATATTCGCGTGGAGGACTATAAACGTCCGACGTTTGATATTACTTTCGACAAGCAGCAGGGCAGTTATCAATTGGGCGATAAGGTAGAGGTGAAAGGTAAGATACAGTCTTATAGCGGTGTGTTGCTGCAAGACCTTCCGGTAAAATATACAGTGAAGCGTTCTGTTGTCGATCTTTGGAGACTGGCGGAAAGTACGCAGATTGCTTCCGGTGAGGTAATTGCCAATGAGGACGGGGAATTTACGATTCCGGTTTTTTTGGAAGAAAATAACGCCTATAAGAATAATACCAGAATCTATTACCGCTACTCGATAGAGGCTACTGCAACCAATGTAGCAGGTGAAACACAGTCGTCTGCAGATGTGATAGCAGCAGGTAACCGTTCACTGATTCTACAAACAGAATTAAAAGAGAAGACCTGTAAGAATCAACCGTTTAACACAGTATTTAAGGTACAGAATCTGAATGGGCAGCCTGTTGAAGTAAAAGGTACATTCTCCCTCTATCAGGCGAAAGATGCGGACTTCAAGCAACTGGACGAGAATCCGGCTGCAACAGGTACATTTACTTCCAACGAAGAAATGACGATTGAGTGGGGAAACCTTCCTTCCGGACCGTATGTGTTGAAAGCAGTCGTAAAAGATGGACAGGGCAAAGAAGTGACGGCTGAGGCCAACACCATTCTTTTCTCCCGCGAAGATAACCGTCCGCCGGTAGAAACGACCGTTTGGTTCTATGAGGCAAATACGGAATTTGATGCAACGCATCCGGCCGTGTTCTGCTTCGGAACTTCGAAAAAAGATGCTTATGTGATGATGAATGTATTCTCCGGTAATAAGTTGCTGGAAAGCAAGACTATGAATCTGTCCGACACAATTGTACATTTTAAATATCCATATCAGGAAAGCTATGGTGACGGAGTACTGGTAAGTTTCTGTATGGTAAGAGACGGACAAGTCTATCAGGAACAGGCAAGGCTGAAAAAGCGTCTGCCGGACAAGACATTGACCATGAAATGGGAAGTATTCCGTGATAAGCTGCGTCCCGGACAGAAAGAAGAATGGAAACTGACTATTAAGACACCGCAGGGACAGGCTGCCGAGGCAGAAATGCTAGCAACTATGTACGATGCTTCGCTGGATAAGATATGGAATAGAAAACAGAATTTCAGTGTATTCTATAATCAGATCATCCCTTATTCTAGTTGGATGGGCGGATATTTCGGTAATAATTCGTTCAATTACTGGTGGAATAATAAATACTTCAAAGTACCGACAATGGAATATGACTATTTTGTGACGCAGGGAACGATGTCGATGGACCAGGCGTTGAATGGAATGGTGCCGGGAGTGATGGTCAGAGGATATGGCGTGCAAAAGCAGGCCTCAATGACGGGCAGTATGATGATACGGGGCGTTTCGAGAAGCAAGGCGGAAGCAAAATATGTACCTGCTTTGGCTGGAAGTGTTGCTGAGGATGCGGTATTTGAATCAGAGTTAGTGTCAGTAGAGGCAGGCAAGCTGGACGGCGCATCCGAAGAAGAAACTCTTCCCGAAGCTCCCGCCGATTTGCGTACGAACCTTGCGGAAACAGCCTTCTTCTACCCACAACTTCGTACCAATGAACAAGGCGAAGTTTCCTTCTCCTTCACTATGCCCGAAAGTCTGACCCGCTGGAACTTCCGCGGTTACTCTCATACCAAAGGTATGCTGATGGGCACACTGGACGGTGAAGCTACTACAAGCAAAGAATTTATGCTGACTCCTAATCTACCTCGTTTCGTACGTGTCGGAGATAAGACATCTGTTGCCGCCTCCATTTCCAACATGACCGGAAAGCCGCAGGCCGGTACGGTGAGCATGATTCTCTTTGATCCGATGACGGAAAAGGTAATCAGCACACAAAAACAGAAGTTTACCGTAGAGGCCGGAAAGACAATCGGCGTCAGTTTCATGTTTACCGTGAGTGATAAATACGAGATACTGGGATGCCGGATGATAGCCGACAGCGGTACCTTCAGTGATGGTGAACAGCAGCTACTTCCCGTGCTTAGTAATAAAGAGCATCTGGTAGAAACGCTTCCGATGCCTATCCGTGGAGAAGAAACACGTACTTTCTCTCTCGACAGCCTGTTCAATCATCATAGTAAGACGGCAACCGACCGTAAACTAACCGTTGAATTTACCGGAAATCCTGCCTGGTATGCTATTCAGGCATTGCCTTCATTGAGCCTTCCGGAAAATAATAATGCCATTTCGTGGGCTACCGCTTACTACGCAAATACACTGGCTTCCTACATCATGAACAGCCAGCCACGTATTAAAGCCGTATTCGATAGCTGGAAGCTACAGGGGGGAACCAAAGAAACCTTCCTGAGCAACCTGCAAAAGAACCAGGAAGTGAAGAATATCCTGTTATCCGAATCTCCGTGGGTACTCGAAGCGCAAACGGAAGAACAGCAGAAAGAACGTATCGCCACTCTGTTCGATCTGAACAATATCCGTAGCAACAACATTGCCGCATTGACAAGATTACAGGAGTTGCAGAATTCAAGCGGAGCATGGTCGTGGTATAAAGGTATGACCGGTAGCCGTTACGTCACTACCTACATTGCCGAATTGAATGCCCGTCTGGCTATGATGACGGGTGAACAACCAAGCGGCACGGCGCTTGCCTTGCAGAAGAATGCCTTTACCTATCTCCATCAGGAAGCTCTGAAGGAATATAGAGAAATTCTCAAAGCACAGAAAGACGGTGTGAAGTTTACAGGTGTTTCCGGAAGTATCTTGCAATATCTATATCTGATCGCTCTGTCCGGCGAACAAGTTCCGGCTTCCAATAAAGCCGCCTATACTTATTATCTGTCCAAGATAGGCGAAATGCTTCCGACCGCTTCGATGGATACGAAAGCGATTGCCGCTATCATTCTGGATAAGGCCGGACGGAAGAAAGAAGCTCAGGAATTCATCGCTTCACTGAAAGAACATCTGACGAAGACGGATGAACAGGGAATGTTCTTTGCCTTCAATGAAAATCCCTATTCCTGGGGCGGAATGAAAATGCAGGCTCATGTAGACGTAATGGAAGCGCTGGAACTGACAGGCGGAAATAACGATACCGTAGAAGAAATGAAACTCTGGCTGCTCAAACAGAAGCAGACCCAACAGTGGAATTCTCCGGTAGCTACTGCCGATGCCGTCTATGCCTTACTGATGAAAGGCGTAAACCTGCTCGACAATCAGGGAGACGTGCGTATTGTCATTGCCAATGAGGTGCTGGAAACTGTCTCTCCAAGCAAGACTACCGTACCGGGACTGGGCTATATCAAACGCTCGTTTACACAGAAGAATGTAGTGGACGCCCGTAAGATAGAAGTCGAAAAGAGAAATCCGGGCATTGCGTGGGGAGCCGTTTATGCGGAATATGAATCACCCATCAAGGATGTGAGACAACAGGGAGGAGAACTGAATGTGCAAAAGCAACTGTATGTGGAACGTATGGTGAACAATGCTCCTCAACTACAGCCTATTACAGAAAAGACCGTTCTTCAGGTAGGCGATAAAGTAGTTTCCCGTTTGAGCATTCGTGCAGACCGTGCGATGGACTTCGTACAGTTGAAAGACCAGCGGGGCGCCTGCTTCGAACCGATCGGCAGCGTATCCGGTTACAACTGGAGTAATGGAATCGGCTATTACGTAGACATCAAGGATGCTTCCACCAATTTCTTCTTTGATCATTTAGGAAAAGGAGTGTATGTGTTGGAGCATAGCTATCGTATCAGCAGAGTAGGAACCTATGAGACAGGTTTGGCAACCATGCAATGCGCCTATGCGCCGGAATACGCTTCGCACTCGGCTTCGATGACAATTATTATTAAATAACGCACAGAGAAGATTGCTTCTCCATCGGTGAGCAGGGCACTCGCCACCGATAAGGAAGGTGTTCCCCACCGATGAAGGCTACCTTCATCGGTGGGGAACTTTTTGTTGATGAATACTGCGTTGCAGGAGTTGTCACAGGGTAAAGTATTTTCTCAAACGGTGTTAATCTATGTAATCTGTGATGAAAAACTCATCTAAAACTCCTACATTTGTGGACCAAAATAAAATATATCACATGAAACGTACTTTACTATTGATATTTACTCTGCTTACTGTCACTTTGGCGGCTGTTGCCCAACCCCGTATTTCCTCTAACAAGGAGACGCACAACTTTGGACAAATAGAATGGAAAAAGCCGGTAACAGTAGAATATACCATCACCAATACCGGAAACGAGCCGTTAGTGCTGACCAATGTCACAACTTCCTGTGCCTGTGCAGTAGCCGACTGGACAAAGGAACCCATTGCTCCGGGTGCCAAAGGAACCGTGAAAGCCTCTTTTGATGCGAAAGCGCTGGGACGTTTTGACAAGTCGATAGGCATATACAGCAATGCCACTCCGAATCTGGTTTATCTGAAATTCACCGGTGAGGTAGTGCAGGAAATCAAAGATTATTCAAAACTTCTTCCGTATGCCATCGGCAATATCCGCATTGACCGTGACGAGTTCTCCTTCCCCGATGTCTATCGCGGACAGCAACCGTCCATGACGTTCAGCATTGCCAATCTTTCCGACCGTCCGTACGAACCGGTATTGATGCACCTGCCTCCTTATCTGAAGATGGAAGCGGAACCTAAAGTACTGCTGAAAGGTAAAAAAGGAACGATCAAGCTGACACTGGATGCCAGCCAGCTGCAGGACTTCGGACTGACACAGACCTCTGTCTACTTGTCCCGTTTCTCCGGTGATAAAGTGAGTGAAGACAATGAGATACCCGTTTCGGCCATTCTTCTTCCCGATTTCTCGCGTATGACGGAGAAAGATTCTTTGAATGCTCCTTCCATCCACATCTCGGAGACGAATATTGACCTGAGTATTCCGTTGATCAAGAAGAATAAAGTCAGCCATGATATATTGATCGCTAATGCGGGAAAGACCCCGTTAGTTATCAGCAAGTTACAGGTATTCAACTCTTCTGTAGGAGTAAGACTGAAAAAGACGGTCATTCCGCCGGACGGAATGACCAAGTTGAAAGTGACGATCCACAAGCGGGATGTAGGTAATAAGAAACATCATTTACGTATCTTGATGATTACAAACGACCCGTTGCGTCCGAAAGTTGAAATAAATATCAAACGCTAACTCTTATTGCCATGGAACATCCTGAAAATAACGAAGAATATAAAGGACTCGTTGTCAATAAAGGCATCGAACAGCCCTCATCCGTGAATCCTTATTTGAAACGTAAGCCCAAAAAGCGTCAGCTTTCGGTAGCGGAATTTGTAGAAGGTATTGTGAAAGGCGATGTCACTATTCTCAGTCAGGCTGTGACACTGGTAGAGAGCGTGAAGCCCGAACATCAGGCTGTCGCCCAGGAAGTGATCGAGAAATGTCTGCCTTATTCCGGCAATTCCATCCGTGTAGGTATCAGTGGAGTGCCCGGTGCGGGAAAGAGTACCTCGATTGACGTATTCGGCCTGCATGTGCTCGAAAAAGGCGGTAAGTTGGCGGTGCTGGCTATCGACCCTAGCAGTGAGCGCAGTAAAGGCAGTATCCTGGGAGACAAGACACGTATGGAACAACTTTCTGTACATCCCAAATCGTTTATCCGCCCCAGCCCTTCAGCAGGTTCGTTGGGAGGAGTTGCCCGGAAGACCCGTGAAACGATTGTGCTTTGTGAGGCTGCCGGATTTGATAAAATCTTTGTAGAAACCGTTGGAGTGGGACAGAGCGAAACGGCTGTTCATTCTATGGTAGATTTCTTCCTGCTGATTCAGTTGGCAGGTACGGGAGATGAATTGCAAGGCATCAAACGAGGAATCATGGAGATGGCGGACGGTATTGTCATCAACAAAGCCGACGGAGATAATCTGGAACCTGCCAAGTTGGCTGCCAGTCAGTTCCGTAATGCGCTGCATCTGTTTCCGGCTCCCGAATCGGGATGGATTCCGAAGGTGCTGACTTACTCCGGTTTTTATAATATCGGCGTGAAGGAAATCTGGGACATGGTGTATGAATATATCGATTTCGTGAAGAAGAACGGTTATTTTGACTATCGCCGTAATGAACAGAGTAAGTACTGGATGTACGAAACGATCAATGAACAGCTCCGTGATAGCTTCTATCACAATCCTCGGATTGAAGCGATGCTTCAGGAGAAGGAACAACAAGTGCTGCAGGGAAATCTTACTTCGTTTATCGCTGCTAAGAGCCTGCTGGATACCTATTTTGACGAATTAAAACGATGATAAAGCAGAAACAGTGATGGATTAGAAAAACGACCGAACATTTACCCCCGATAACTATACCCTAATTAATAACCAATTGTTAACTTTAACACCTGATGAACAAAACCTTATTAACCGGGCTTTTGTGTTGTAGTTTGTCAATACAGAGCTTTGCAGACCAACCGTTAGAAGGATTCACCTATGGTTCGGTGAATGCTCCTACAGGAAAAGAGTGGGAATCTCCCGAAAACCTGGCGCTCAACAAAGAGCAGCCGCATGCTTATTTCTTTCCGTTCCAGCATTTGGATAATGCCCGCAAGGTATTGCCGGAAAACAGTAAGTATTGGCAGTCACTTGACGGTGACTGGAAATTTCACTGGGCACCCGACCCCGACTCCCGCCCCAAAGATTTCTATCAGACTGAGTATGATGTCAGCTCATGGGATGCGATTCCCGTGCCTTCAAGCTGGAATATTTATGGCATTCAAAAGGACGGAAGCCAGAAGTACGGAACGCCTATCTACGTCAACCAACCGGTAATCTTCCAGCACAGCGTGAAGGTGGATGACTGGCGCGGAGGCGTGATGCGTACTCCTCCTGCCAACTGGACTACTTACAAGGATCGGAACGAAGTAGGTTCCTTCCGCCGTGATTTCGAAATCCCGCAGGACTGGGACGGACGCGAAGTCTTTATCAGCTTCGATGGTGTCGATTCATTCTTCTATCTGTGGATCAACGGTCAGTACGTAGGTTTTTCCAAGAATTCGCGTAATACCGCTAATTTCAATATCACTCCCTATTTACAGAAAGGCAAGAACACCGTAGCCGCCGAAGTGTATCGTAGTTCGGACGGTTCCTTCCTCGAAGCGCAGGATATGTTCCGTCTGCCGGGCATCTTCCGTACGGTTGCCTTGTACTCGGTTCCCAAAGTTCATTTCCGTGACTTGGTTGCCACACCCGATTTGGATGCGACTTATACGGACGGTTCTCTGACTGTCAATGCCGAAATCCGTAATCTGGATAAGAAAGCCATCAAAGACTACAAGGTATATTACTCTTTATATGCCAACAAACTGTATTCTGATGAGAATACCTTGGTAGATGGATTCTTATCTCCTGTGATCGACAAAATCGCTCCGAATGAAACCGGTAGTGTTCAGACTGTTCTTAAGGTAAAGGCTCCTAATAAGTGGTCGGCTGAATTTCCGTATCGCTACACGTTGGTAGCCGAATTGAAGGATAAGAAGAACAGAACCGTTGAAATGGTTTCCACCATTGTCGGTTTCCGCAAAGTGGAGATTAAGGATACTCCTGCTTCCGAAGATGAATTCGGACTTGCCGGACGTTATTATTATGTGAACGGAAAGACGGTCAAACTGAAAGGGGTGAACCGACATGAATCCAATCCGGGAGTAGGGCACGCCATTACCCGTGAGATGATGGAGAAAGAGATTATGTTGATGAAGCGTGCCAACATCAATCATGTACGTAATTCACATTATCCGGATGATCCGTATTGGTATTTCCTGTGCAATAAATACGGTATTTATCTCGAAGATGAGGCGAATATAGAATCGCACGAATATTATTATGGTGCTGCCTCCCTCTCTCATCCGGTGGAATGGAAAAATGCGCACGTGGCACGTGTGATGGAAATGGTGCGTGCCAATGTCAACAATCCTTCTATCGTTATCTGGTCGTTGGGCAATGAAGCCGGACCGGGCAAGAACTTTGTGGCGGCTTATGATGCTTTGAAGAAGTTTGATACTTCCCGTCCTGTGCAATATGAGCGTAATAATGACATTGTAGATATGGGTTCCAACCAATATCCGTCTATCGGCTGGGTACGTGGGGCCGTGCAGGGGAAATATGATATCAAGTATCCGTTCCATATATCCGAATATGCCCATTCAATGGGGAATGCCTGCGGTAATCTGATAGATTACTGGGAAGCTATGGAGTCGACCAATTTCTTCTGTGGAGGTGCCATTTGGGATTGGGTAGACCAGTCTATGTACAATTATGACCCGAAGACAGGTGTCCGTTATCTGGCTTACGGTGGAGACTTTGGCGATACTCCCAATGATGGTCAGTTTGTAATGAACGGCATCGTGTTTGGTGACCTTGAACCGAAGCCTCAGTACTATGAAGTGAAAAAGGTATATCAGCACATCGGCGTAAAGGCAATAGATACAGAAAAGGGTGTATTTGAGATCTTCAATAAGTACTACTTTAAGAACTTGGCGGAAGATTACCAGTTGGTATATTCGCTTTATGAAGACGGTAAACCGATAATGACCGGTAAACCGATGGATATCAATATAGCTCCACGCCAACGTGCACAGATCACTCTGCCGTATGATCATGCCTCTCTTAAGAAAGATGCTGAGTACTTTATGAAACTACAGTTTATACTGAAAGATCAAAGACCTTGGGCTGCCAAAGGCTTTCCGATGGCAGAGGAACAGATTTTGATAAAGGAGGCTACGGACCGCCCGTCCATCAGTGAAGTAACTGCCGGTGCAGCAAAACAGGATGGATTCGTACTGGACAAGGATACGAAGCGCATCCTTATAAAGGGAGCTGACTTTGAAGCCATATTTGACCCGCAAACCGGAAGTATCTACAGTCTGAAGTATGGCAACGAGACTGTTATCGCCGATGGCAACGGTCCGAAGCTCGATGCTCTCCGTGCTTTTACAAACAATGATAACTGGTTCTATGCCCCCTGGTTCGAACATGGTTTGCACAATCTGATTCATAAAGCAACTGAATATAAAGTACTGAATAAAGGCAATGGCACTTTGGTATTGAGTTTTACGGTAGAATCTCAGGCACCGAATGCCGCACGCATTAAGGGTGGTACAAGCTCCGGTAAGAATAGCATCGAAGAACTGACCGACAGAAAATTCGGTAGCAATGACTTTAAATTTGTCACTAACCAGATATGGACAGTGTATCCGGACGGTTCTATCGAATTGCAGTCCAGCATTACTTCCAATCGTTCGAGTTTGGTTCTGCCACGTTTGGGTTATGTGATGAAAGTTCCCCAACAATACAGTAACTTCACTTACTATGGACGCGGACCGATAGATAACTATGCCGACCGTAAGAGCGGACAGTTTATCGAACAGTATACGAATAGCGTAGCAGGTGAGTTCGTAAACTTCCCAAAACCTCAGGATATGGGCAATCACGAAGATGTTCGCTGGTGTGCATTGACCAATCAGGCAGGGAATGGAGCTGTCTTCGTAGCTACCGACCGTCTTTCGGCTTCGGCACTTCAGTACTCGGCTCTCGACTTGATTTTGGCTTCCCATCCTTATCAGTTGCCGAAGGCAGGCGATACCTATCTGCATTTGGATTGTGCAGTGACCGGTCTGGGTGGTAACAGTTGTGGCCAGGGAGGTCCTCTCGTACACGACCGTGTGTTTGCCAATCAGCACAGTATGGGCTTCATCATTCGTCCTGCCGGTAAGGAACTGAGTGTCGTTGCCAATGTTGCCCCTGCGGGAGATCTTCCTCTGTCTATCACACGTACCCCTGCCGGAATGGTCGAATTGACTTCGGCAAAGAAAGATGCTGTCATTTGTTATAGCATTGACGGAAGTAAGAAAGTGCAGGAATACACAGAGCCTGTCCCTATGCGTAACGGAGGTACGATCAAGGCATGGTATAAGGATAGTAAGGATATCAGCAGCACGATGAAGTTTGAGAAAATAGAAAGCATTCAGACGCAAGTCGTATACGCCAGTAGTCAGGAATCGGGTGAAGGCGATGCTTCTCATCTGACTGATGGTGATCCGAATACCATCTGGCATACCATGTATTCGGTGACAGTTGCCAAATACCCGCATTGGGTAGATCTGGATGCCGGTGAAGTCAAGGAAATCAAAGGCTTTACTTACCTGCCACGACAGAATGGAGGAAACGGTAATATCAAGGATTACTCTATTCAGGTCAGCATGGATGGAAAAGAATGGGGAGAGCCTGTTAATAAAGGAACGTTCGCAAGGGACTCCAAAGAAAAGAGAGTCTTGTTTGACAAACCGGTGAAGGCACGTTATATCCGTTTCACGGCTTTAAGCGAACAGAATGGACAGGATTTTGCGTCCGGTGCGGAGATAACGATTCTGGCTAACTAAAGATAGCTGAATCTATAGAAGAAAAGTATCAATGGGAATGTGTCCCCCCTTCTAAATTTATGAGGGTTTCGACACATCCCCATTGATGCTTTTCTTTATTTTAATCGGAATGAGGGAACTCCTACAACTCCTTTCCCGCCTTCTCAAAATCCGCCTTAGACTTACTCTGCGTCACAATATACACACCCAGAAACACAAGTGTAATGGCGATTCCTTTTTCCCAGCCGAAGCTCCCGATTCCCATGAGGATTGCTGCAATCGTAGCCACAATCGGCTGCATATAGTTATACATACTTACCACTGTAGGGCGAAGTAACTTCTGAGCTGTCATGATGCAGAGATAAGCAAGGAAACTTCCTCCCAGTACGACATACAATACCTGCAAAATGGCAACCATTGGAATGCTGGTCCATTGAATGACCGAAATATCTTGATAAGAGAAAGGAATATAACACATCGAAGCATAGATAAACATCCATTTATTGATGGTTACTGCCGAATATCGCTGAGACAGCCCCTTGAACACCGTCAGATAGATGGAGAAACTGATTTGCGCAACCAGACAAAGCAAGTCGCCGATCAGACTTCCGTTACCACTACTCGCTGCCTGACTGCTCATAATAAGGATAAGCGCTCCCATAGCTCCCACGAAAATACCCAGTACTTTCTTGTTCGTAATCGGCTCTTTCAGATAGATGGCTGCCACAATCATGGTAACTATCGGCAGAGTAGTCGTTACGATAGAAGCATCGATAGGCGAAGTCATCGAAAGCCCGAAGATAAATATCCCCTGATTGAAAACCAGAGCAAAGAGGGAAGCAAAGAAAATCTTCAGCATATCGCGGTGGTCCACATGCTCCTGTTTGCAGAAGATGGAAAGTATCCAGAATGCCGCTGCCGCACCTACCATACGAAACGTGGTGACGGAGATAGCTGAAAACTCTTGAAGTGCCGATTTGCCGATAGGAGACATCAGTCCCCACATAACGTTTGCCGTGAGTGCAAACAGATGTCCGTGCAGATTCTTGTTATTGCCCATAAGTCTGTGTATACCTTTTAATTGTTACCTTTATTGAAAACTGCTGCAAAGGTAACCAATTTGTCACATGATTTGTTTATATTTGCCTTGATTAAACTTGAATATTATGGAACAACAGGCAGACTATATCCGGCGGATCGAGATCAAAGGACTCTGGGCCCGCTTTAATATACAATGGGATTTGCGTCCGGATGTGAATATCCTTTCCGGCATCAACGGAGTGGGAAAGACCACTATTCTGAACCGTTCGGTGGGATACCTCGAACAGCTTTCCGGCGACATACAGCTCTCCGGTGAAATGAAAAGCGACGCAAAGAACGGAGTACACCTCTTCTTTGATAATCCCGCAGCGACTTATATCCCATACGATGTGATCCGCAGCTACGACCGCCCCTTGATTATGGG
>ERZ791803.776-NODE-776-length-18060-cov-4.594113_pt1 | contig 18060 bp, 13 predicted proteins | sample MGYA00510307_ERZ791803 | MGnify/ENA primary metagenome ERZ791803 (study PRJEB30046, sample SAMN00791963) | human gut metagenome | study: EMG produced TPA metagenomics assembly of the A metagenome-wide association study of gut microbiota in type 2...
TGGCACGGGCATTCTACCCGGCCATCCTTGCCTGCTGGAACAGCGAGGAAGGCCAGAGGGAGTTTGCCGCATGGCAGGCAGAGCAGGCTCATATTGCAAACAACGAAAAACAGGAAGTTCCCTCCGCTGGGGAACTCCCTGCCTTACTTATCGTATGTGGATTTTTGCGGGGTGCGTCCGGCAGGGCGCACCTTGTTTTTGCTTTATATAACTTCAAAACGCTCCCACACCAAACCTCATTTCGTTTTGCAATTTTTGTTCTTCCAACTTTTTTCTTGCATCCTCCACGGTATATCCAAAGTGCTCACCTTCATTTATTATATTTCCAGATGAGTCGAACACATACCCATATACTTGCCTATATGCTTTCCCCGTATAAATCAAATACGAAATGGCATTTTGCACGACCATCTCCTTAAGATTAAGCGATGCGGCTATTTGCTTATGGACTTTTGCAGGCCATGGTTGTTCAGGTAATAGATGTGCTATTTCATTTACTAGCTCATTCGTCAATCCATATGAAGGTAACGTTTGTTCTCCTGACCATAGCTGCCGATTTTTTGCAGCAATTGACTGTATGGCTTTTATGCTATACTTATTGGCAATGTGCACAAAAAGTTTCTCATAGAAGTTCTCTGGCAACTTGCGAACTCTCTCAAAACATGTTTCATCTATCTCCACCAAATCAGCTACCGTCTTTTTTATTTCATCACCGGTATATTGGTTGAAATCAAAGTCTATCAGTTGTTTCTCTCCAAATGCAAACGTCCCCATCAATCTACTTATTGTAGCAAATAAAATGATTTGTCTATAATTCTTCTGAAATCTAACGGCCTTCACATTGGATTTTAATTCCAATAACGCTTGATCCGTTTTCTTCAACAAACGTACAATAGGATACCATACATTAAGATTTGTTTCCGGAGAGAACACTTTTTGATATTTTATATCATCTCTCATAAATCTTTGTTTCAATCCCGTTGCTTTGAAAGGACTTTTATAAATAAGGCAAATATATCCGGCAGCTAAAGCTAACGGATCAATAATATCTTCTTGAGACATACCTTGGTTTTTATAATAGTTAGATCGTCTATCATAATAGATTCCATGAGATTTGAGAACATCCTCAATATCTCTTTGTATTTTATCAGTTGCTCTTAATGCAGTAACATTTACATTTGTTTGATTATTTGTTGCATATATTATCGAATTTCGAGCGTTCACATCATTGGATATAATTATTTTGACTAGTAAGGATCGGTCATCACTCTTTATTTTGCTTTCATTAAAATAATTGTAAATTGATTCGGACGTTTGTAGGCCATTAACAATTTGAACATTTTCTATAGAAATGGCATTTCCAACAATATGCGCGTGTGTTCCGATTATGGTAATCCCATTATTGAGCCACCAAAATTCAGGACTTTCTGAATCTGATAGAGTGTTCATAATGTCGATATTAACAGGATTCAGTCCTAAATAATCTCGTACATTTGAATCAAATATTCTACGATTGAGTTTTTCATTTGAGTCTATTATGAAGTTATAATAATCTGTTAATTTCGTTAAAATCACATACTGACCATCTTGATTAATGCATTGTTCGTATTTGAGTTCCAACACACTCTTGCTATTTTCTCTATATCTGGTTAGAAGTTTTTTGTTACCCCAAAAATCAAACTTTGCTGTGCATCCACTAAAAGACTCTTGACAAATTTGCTCTGCTTGATCCGCCTTTTCCTGAATGTTCTTTTCGATATTTTCGTCGCCACGACATGCATAAATTAGATTTATATCAAATTTCGTTAACGTTGTTGCAAGACGTTTATATGTTGTTAAAAGTAAATCTCGCTTCTTGAGAAGTTTGCTATTATATTGCTCTTCCAATTTTGATGCAGAAATTGAAAAATCGAATAATTGAAGCAGACTTGGAATCATTGCCGTTATTGGTGATTGTTTAAACGAATCATCATGTTTACATGAGATAATATATATTTCCAATTCTGAATTTGAGCGCGGCCAGAATTCTTCCGGAATACTTTCTGCAAGATGTCCATTAACCAATACAAAAAACTCATCAATACCGCCATCATTGCGTCCATCGACAGAACCACTAAGAAGTTGTTGCTCAGTGAAGGCATAATCTTTCAGAATTTGCTCAGTTGCAAAAAATTCAAATACTTCGCCACAATCTGTTGTATGTTTTGATTCTGCAACGTATTTATCTATGATGCTGTCTAACAAAATCAAGTCATTTTTGGCCATATTTGTTCTCCTCATTTCAAGCAATCAAAAACTTTTATATTCAGTATATCATACCAGATTAGCACTATCAAGTTAAAACAGACGATTTTGCGTTGTATTTCCTTTTCAATTCCTAGCCTCCGACTGCACTCCTCGGATATTCTTCCGATTCATCGTTCAAAATTAGTTCGGCATACGCCAGCGGGTCATTATAGATAAGGTAATCCAGTTCTGACCTCTGCGCCATGGTCACATCCAGTGCATCCTCGACCCCGGTGCATTCGATGGAGATCATTTTCCCATCCCGGAGCAGCAGCTCAATGCAGCCGGTGTCCATGTTGAAATGACAAGCTCTTGCATCGTACTTCACATTCATGTCCTCCTGAAATCATGTCGTAGCTTATGTCGGTCAATCTATGATTTCGGATTTCATCTTCCACGGACACCCATATTGAATTTTCCGAAGAAAACAAATAATCCGAACCCATCTCCTATCGGAAACAAGTTCGGATTATTTTTGTTTGGTCCGAGTGGCGAGAATCGAACTCACGGCCTCTTGAACCCCATTCAAGCGCGCTACCAAAACTGCGCTACACCCGGATATTTGTTGTGGCTCATCGCTCACAGCTCCATTAGTATACCCGCTACAGGCCGTTTTGTCAAGCGCTTTTTTTATTTTTCTTGGATTTTTTCTGGATTTTTCGCTCATCGTCCAGAAGCTCTCGATGGTGCGTCCATTTCATTTTCGGTGACTGCCATTGCCACGGCAAAGACGCTGTGGGCGCCCGCATCCAACAGTGCCTGCGCACAGGCTGCGGCGGTAGCGCCGGTGGTGATGACGTCATCCACCAGCAGCACCCGCTTCCCTTCCACGAGCTCCGGTTCCTGCGCCCGGAAGGCACCGGCCGCATTTGCCAGACGCTCGTCCAGCGAGAGTCCTGCCTGATGGCGTCCGGCCCGGACGCGGCAGAGCGCCTTTGGCAGCAGCGGGAGGCTCAGTGCATGGGCCAGAGGCTGCGCCATCCGTTCCGGCACATTGTAGCCGCGCCGGCGGCTGGTGGCAGGCACCGGAACGATGCAGTCGTAGCCGATGGCTGCACCGGAGACCAGACCCGGCACCGGCTCTGCAAAGTGCATCTCCACTTCTGCTCCGAACAGCCGGGCCGTCATCTCCACGCCAAGCTCCACCGCCGTCCAGCTTTCGCCTTCGTATTTGGCGCGGAGGATGGCGCTGCGGACGACGCCCTCGTACCGGTAGGGCGCAGCCGCCCCATCCAGAGCGCCCAGATAGTGGCGGCTCGCGTCCAGCCGCATGACCGGGCCGCGGCGCAGCTCTTCCAGCCGCGGTGTACACACCTCACAGAACGGCAGCGTTCCCAGCACCCTGCGGCAGCAGGGACACCGCCTCGGGAAAAGCAGCTGGCGCATCTGCCGGGCAAGCCGCGCGGGGCGGCTGTAGTAGCCCGTCATCAGTCTTTCTTGACAGCGACGATGATACGCACCTTTTTGCCAGCTGCGCAGCCAAAGTTGTCGTACCAGCCGGTAAGGTAGTAATCATCGGAGTTGACGGAAGTGAGCTTGGTGTAGTAATACTGGCCCTTGTACCACAGGTAGACCTGCGTATCATCGGCCATTTCAAACCTTTCGCCCTTGGAGGAAAGGACGCTGGCCGCACCCACCTTGTCGATCTTCATGGGCATCAGCTGCACCATGTTGCGGACAGCGCCGGTCGTCTCCTGGCAGACCGCGATGCCGCCGGCCAGCACAGGATACTTGATGGAGGTGCTCAGACTGACCTGCTGGCCGCTGACGTAGCCGATATAGGTCGCACCGCTGCCGATGAAGTTGAATATCTGGCTAAAGGGCGTGCCGGTGATCTTGGCGATCTGCTGGAAGCCGAGGCCCAGAAGTGCGCCGGTGTTGCTGGTCAGGCGTTCCCACGCGGTGCTGAGGATGTCGCCGGAGATAACGCCCCACAGGATCTCTGTGGTGGTGGGTACCATGATGCTCTTCACCTGACTGACGACTGCATCGGTATCAATGGTGCCGTCACCCGGCTGAGCCTGGATGGCGCTGAGAAGGGTGCTGTAGTTGGCGGCGACATTCTTCACATCGTCCAGCACACCGTAGTACCACAGGTCACCGGTCACATCGTTCAGGATGAGCTTGTCGATCTGCCCCTGCGGGTTGGTGGTGTAGTAGCGGACATCGGAAGCCTTTAAGTTTACCCCCGATAGGCGGCTGGGACGAACCGTCCCAGCCACACCCCCTGTACTCGTATCAAGGATCTGCACGTCATCCGCCAGAGCTCTATCGCCCAGCGCGGTGGCGTTCTCGTTCACAGTGCCGCTGACGGAGCGCTCATCGATCGTTTCCACGCTCTCGCCTTCGGGGCTGACCCGCACTTCCACCAGCCAGCCGGTGGGAAAGTTCAGGCTTTTGTCTACGTTCACCTCGCGGGCAAGGCCGTCGGTACACAGGACCTTAACGGTCTGAAGCACATCGGCGCTGTTGTCCTCGTCGATGAGGTTGCGGGAAGCCGACTGCACCACGCCGTAAAAGACCTCGTCGGCCTCCTCACCGGTGATGATGCCTGCGGCCACATTGTTCATGCCCAGCAGCAGCGTGACCACCTGGCCGACACCGCCGCCGTTGAGGGAGGACACCTGGGAAGCAATGGCCGTGCTGCCCAGCGTGTAGGACGTGCCTGCCACCGTAATGGAAGCGGGAGCGCTGGCCGTGGGAGACACCTCGGTGATGCGGCCTGCGGCACGGCGGGTATAGACCCACAGTGTCTTGAGGCTCTCGCTGTAGTAGTAGACGTCGTATTTGTTCAGCTCTGCGGAGCCGGAGACCTTATCGTTGCGGTAGACGCTGGCAGGGACGAAGGGCAGCACCGTGCTCTCCGAAGCCACGAAGGGACCTTCCAGGCTGCTGAGCAGGATGGTGGAGCCGTCCACCTGACCATTGCTCACGGTAAAGCCCAGGGTCGTGCCGTAGGCCGAGCCGCTGGCGTTGTTGGCGGTGAGGGCATTGTAGAGCAGGACGGCGCAGTCCTCGTAGTTCATCGCTTCGCCCTGACGGCGGTCGAGGCCGGCACGCAGGCCCAGCTCGCCGGCCTTGTTGAGCTGGGCGTTGGGGAACGCGCCGCTCAGGTCGGTCATCTTATAGCCCATCAGCTTGAGCACTGCGGTGCAGGCTTCTTCCAGCGTGACGGCATTGTTCGGACGGAAGCTGCCGTCGGTGTAGCCGTTCATCCAGCCCTGCTGCACGGCGATGCGGACATAGGGCGCCCATGCCGAGGAGCCGGGCAGGTCGGTGTAGAGGGTCCCCACTGCCCCCTGGGAAGAGACGCTCTCCCGGTAGGTAGAGTAAGAGGTCAGCATTCTGGCAAATGCGCCGCGGGTCACGGCTGCATCCAGTGCGCCGGACTGCTCGGAATCCATGGCACCCAGCGTGATGGCAAACTGGACGGCGGTGTTGTTGCCCGCAGCCGATGCCGGCATCACCAGCATCGACACTGCGATGCTGACCGCCAGCAGAAATGCGAGAAGACGTTTTTTCATTGTGATCTCCTTATAAAAAATGTTAAACCTCTCAGTCTCGCTTCGCTCGACAAGGCCGGGTTGCGGCACCCAGCATCCGCTGCGCATTGCGCGCGTCTTGCTGGCCGCTGCCCCAGCAACGACTCCCTGTTTCCGCCACTGGCGGTGGTCGTCGTTGTTGCCCCTACCGAGGGGAGCCTCTGGCGAAGAGAGAAAGCTTTCCGTACTGCCAAGGCCTCCCCTCGTCAGGGGAGGTGGCTGCGCCAAAGGCACAGACGGAGAGGTTAATCATATCTCAACGCGTCAATGGGGTTGAGCCGCGCGGCGCGTTTTGCGGGCAGATAGCCGAACAGCACTCCGATGAACACCGAGATGCCGAAAGCTGCCACGATGGAGTTGAAGGACGGACTGACCGTGACGTCCATGCCGTCGGTGAACATGGGAAGCACCTGATTGGCGATGGCCGACACGATATAGCCAAGGACAATGCCCAGCGTGCCGCCGAGGGCCGAAGTGGTAGCTGCCTCGGTGACGAACTGGGCCAGAATGGTCCTTTCCTTCGCGCCCATTGCCTTGCGGATGCCGATCTCGCGGGTGCGCTCGGTGACCGACACCAGCATGATGTTCATGATGCCGATGCCGCCCACCAGCAGCGAGATGCTGGCGATGCCGGTGAGGATGACGATGACCATGTTGATCATCTTATTCATCTCTTCCAGCCACTCGCTGGCGCTGTAGACATAGTAAGCACTGTCGCTCTTGAAGATGTCATACAGTCCCTGCTCCACCGCAGCCTTGGCCTCGTTGGCCTGGCCCTCGTCCACCATGATGGCGGAGTAGGAGTCCGGCGAGCTTTCGTTGGAAAGGCGCATGGCTGTGGTGTAGGGCAGGTAGACGCTGTCGTCGTCGCTGCCCTCCTGCTGGTCGTGATTGGAGATCTTGGCCTTCAGCACGCCCACGATGCGGAACTTGTACGCGCCGAGTTTGATGGTCTGGCCCACCGCATTGCCGCCGTAGGCCGTGCGGTTGATGTAATCGCCGATGACGCAGATCTGCTTGTTGTCTGTGATGTCCATATACTGGATGTTCCGGCCCTTGGCGAGGGTGTAGCCCTTCGACTTGATGTAGTTCTCATCCACGCCGTACACCGTACCGTAACGGTATTGCGTCGTGCCCACCTTGGGGGTGTTATCGCTGAAATCCAGCTGCGGCGAGATGGAGGAAAGCAGTTCAGGGTTCTTTTTGACGATGTCGTACAGATCATCCACCGTCGCGGTGCGGGAACCATAGCCCCATATCTGGATGGAGAGGGTGTTGGTTCCCATTGCGGAAAAGCTGTCCCGCATGCTTCTGGTCATGCCGTTGCCCAGACCGACGATGACGATGACCGCCATGACGCCGATGATGATGCCCAGCATGGTCAGGAAGGTGCGCAGCTTATTGCTCCAGACGTTCTGCAGTGCCTGGCGGAAAGTCTCTAATACCATTATTTTGCTTCCTCCTGTGCCGCTTCGCCGGACAGAGTGGGCTGCACGATGGCCTCAGGCGCGTGGGCGTCGCCGTCATACACCACCTGTCCGTCCTCCAGACGGATGATACGCTCCGCCTGCACGGCGATGGAATTGTCGTGGGTAATGAGCACCACGGTATGGCCCTCTCTGTGGAGCTGCTGAAGCATCCCGATGACCTCGCGGCCGGTGTGGGAGTCCAGAGCACCGGTGGGTTCGTCGGCAAGGATGACCGCCGGGTTGCGCACCAGAGCCCGTGCGATGGAAACGCGCTGCTGCTGGCCGCCGGAGAGCTGGTTGGGCAGGTTCTTGAGCTTGTCGCCCAGACCCACCTTTTCCAGCACATCCCTGGCCAGCTTGTGGCGCTCGGCGCGGGAGATGTTGGCGTAGACCAGCGGCACCTCCACGTTTTCCAGAAGGTTCAGCCGGGGCAGAAGGTTATACTGCTGGAAGATGAAGCCCAGCATCTCGTTGCGGACATCCGCCAGCTCGTCCCGGTTCATCTTGCCCACATCCCGGCCATTGAGCCGGTAGACGCCGTGGGTGGGGACATCTAGACAGCCGATGATGTTCATGCAGGTGGACTTGCCCGAACCGGACTGGCCCACGATGGCCACGAACTCCCCCTTCTCGATCTTCATCGTGATGTGGTCGGCGGCCTTCACCAGCGTATCGCCCATCTGATAATACTTGCACACCTGCTCAAATTCGATCAGAGCGCTCATGGGGCACCTCCTTACCAGATACTGTCGCTGTAATAGTCATCCGACACAGAGCTGGTGTCGTAGGCCACCGTGTCGTCCTCCTGCAGGCCGCTCTTGATCTCGGTGTAGCTGTCGTCGCTGACGCCGGTCTCCACCTTGACGTAGACATAGCCCTCCGGTGCGTCCATGTCTTCCACCGCATTGGCTGCGCTGGGAGACTTCTTGCTCACCAGCACATAGCCGCCGCGGATAACGGCAGCATTCGGCACGACGAGGGCGTTGTTGGCCTCGGCCACGACGATCTCAGCGTTGGCGTTCATGCCGGGGCGCAGGCCGTCGGTGTCATCGATGCGGATGGTGATGGGGTAAGTCGTGGTGCCGCCGCTGGAGCTGCCCTTCATGGATACACGGGTGACTGTGCCGACATAGGTCTTGTCCGTCACAGCGTCAGCGGTGAGCTGGACTTTCTGGCCCACGGACAGTGCGCCGATCTGCAGCTCATCCACATTGATGACCATCTCCAGATAGCTCAGGTCGTAGATGACGCAGAGGGTGCTGCCGGAGGTCAGGGCGTCGCCCTGCTTGGCGTCCTTCTCAATGATGGTGCCGCTGATGGGCGAGGTGATGGTGTAGTTGGACATATTGTCCTGCTGGTTCTGCATCGAGATCTCGGCGCTGCGCAGGGACTCGGAAGCAGACTGGATGGATTCGGTCAGATCGTCGCCAGTCAGCTCGATGAGGATGTCGCCCTTGGAGACCGCGTCGCCCTCCTGCACATTGATGGCGGAAACGGTGCCGCTGGCCAGAGCGGTCAGGGTGCGCTCTGCCTGATAGGCAAAGGTGGCGGAGGCGATGGAGCTGACGCCGTTGATGCTGGCGGTAGCGGCCTGAGCGGTGGTCAGACCGCCGGCATTGTTGACCCGGATGGTGACGGTGCGCACCAGCAGGTTGCCGGTGCTCAGCTCGTCGGTGCCGGTGACGGCGGTGACGGTGCCTTTCAGCGTCTCAAAGGTGCCGTCCAGCACCACGTCGGCGCTCTGGCCCACCGAGAAGTTGGCGGCGTCGGCTGCCGGGAACAGCAGGTTCAGCAGCATCTTGGAGCTGTCGCGGATGACCGCCACCTCCTGGCCGCTGGTCACTTGGTCGCCCTTTGCGACCTTGAGACTGCTGACCGTACCGTCCACCTCTGCGCGGACATACTGGAGGTCTACGGTCTTGTCGTAGCTGCGCTGGGCCTGCTGCAGGGCGATGCTGGCCTTTTCCAGATTGGTGGAGGCGTCCGAGCTGTCGATGGTGTAGAGCACATCGCCCTCTTCCACCTTATCGCCCTCTTCAAAGCCGCCGGTGAGGATCTTGCCGTCCACCAGAGACTTGACGGTATATGTATTGGCCGGGTTCAGCGTGCCGGTGCCGCTCAGGGAGTTGGAGACATCCTGACGGACCGGCGTCGTCTCGGCGTAGGTCACATCGCCGCTGGCAGCTTTATTCCCGCCGCCTATGAGAAAGACAGCGCCCGCTGCCGCCACGACGACCACCGGCACGAGCCATTTCCAGTTCTTTTTGGCGAATGCAGACGCACCGGACTTGGCTTCTGTGGTTTCAGCAGCCTCAGCGGACGCATCCTTTTTCTTTTTCCAGATCATGCTTTTCCTCCTATGGTATGCAAAAGGGCAGCGTGACCCCTTTGCACGAAAAATCCGTTATTGGTAGTGTATCGCATTTTTCTGAAATACACAAGCGTCCAAATTTCATTTCACCTTTTATTTACAAAATTATTTCCGGTTTTTATGCAAAAAAGACACCCGCAGTGTCCTTTGCAGAACATTGCGGGTGTCTCGGATGATCTTGTCTTGTCAGGATGCGGCTTCGGCCTCGCTCAGCGGAGCCAGCTTCACATACACCCCGGCAGGGACGCAGGCCGCCCATGCACCTTCCTCGCTCAGCTGGCCGAACTGCTCACAGACATGGTCCGGGCATTGGCTGTCCTGAAACGAGATGGTGCCGTCTTTTACCTGTAAATGAACGACATAGCTGCCCACATCGTACAGGTAATCGTAGTCCTTATCCAGCGGCAGCACCTCGGTGATGCCGCCGCCGAAGTCCACGACTGCTGCCAGCGGTTCCGCCTTGCTGCGCGGACGCAGCAGAAAGACCAGCAGGGCAGCAGCCGTCAGGACGACGGCTGCGAAGAGGAGGTTCGCCTTCCAGCTCAGGCGTTTTGCGCCTTTTGCCGGTCGAGGCTGCTTGCGGGTGCTCATGCAGCGTAGTCGCTGGCAGCGGCACCGGCAATGCGGCCAAAAACGGTGAAGTCAGCAACAGCGTTGCCGCCCAGACGGTTTGCACCGTGGACGCCGCCAGCCACCTCACCTGCTGCGAACAGGCCGGGGATGACCTCGCCCTTCTCGTTCAGCACCTCGGTGTTGGCGTTGATCTTCAGGCCGCCCATGGTGTGATGGACACCGGCGGTGACCTTCACAGCGTAGTAGGGCGCGGTGTTCAGGGGGTTGGCGAAGCTGGTGCGGCCGAAGTCGGGGTCATTCTTGGCCTCAACGTAGCCGTTCCACTTCTCCATGGTCTCTGCGAAGGCAGCGGCATCGACGCCCATAGCCTTGCCCAGCTCCTCGTAGGTGGAGCCGGTGACGGTGTAGCCCTTCTTGATGTAGCCCTGGATGACGCTGGAAGCATCGGCCATGGCCTGATCGACGACCAGCCAGCTGTAGCTGCCGGTCTGGGCGATCTCAGCGGCGGAGACGACATCGCGGGTGCCGACCTCGTCGATGAAGCGCTGGCCTTCCTCGTTGATGAGGATCGCGCCGTCGCCGCGCAGGCCCTCGGTGATGAGGGCAGCGGTGTTGGCCTCAACAGTGGGGTGGATCTGGATCTGGTCCATGTCCACGGTAGCAGCGCCGATGGCCTGTGCCATCTCGATGCCCTGGCCCTGGATGCCGGGGGCGTTGGTGGTCATGAAGCCCTTCAGCTCGGGCTTGTACTTGACGACCATGTCGAGGTTTGCGCCGAAGCCGCCGGTAGCCAGAACGACTGCCTTGGCGTTGACGGTGACGGTCTCACCGGAAGCACCGGTGGCCTTGACGCCCACGGCAGCGCCGTTGGCATCGGTCAGGATCTCCGTTGCGGTGGTGTCCAGCATCATCTTGACGCCGGCCTTCTCGCAGTTCTCCTGCAGCAGGGGGATCATGTAGGAGCCGACGGAAACGGTCTTGCCCTCTGCGTTCACAGGGCGATGGATGCGCTTGACGGATGCACCGCCGAAGCTGGAGACGTTGTGCAGGGTGATGCCGTGCTCGTCCAGCCAGTCGATGGCGTCAGCGGAGTTTGCGCACAGGGTCTCGACCAGCTCGGGGTCGTTGATGCCCTTGCCGCCGATCATGGTATCCAGCTCCATCAGCTCGACAGAGTCGAAGTAGCCGGTGGGGTTGGCCTGATAGGCAGCCCACTGCTCGGAGACGGTCTTTGCCAGAGCGGTGATGGTCTCGTTGTCGGCGTACTTCTCGGCAGCAGTCTTCAGGGTCTTCTCGACGCCGGCAGACTCGCCGAACTCGTTCTCATCCTGATAGACGGTCTTGCCGGCGTTCATGCCGCCGGTGGCGCGGACGGAGTTGCCGCCCACCATGGACTGGCTCTCGAGGATGACGACGCTCTTGCCCTCAGCGGCAGCGGTGATGGCAGCAGTCATGCCTGCGCCGCCTGCACCGACGACGACGACATCTGCGTCAACAGTGGAGTCCTCGGCGGCAGCGTCCTTCTCCACAGCGGTCTTGTAGTCATCGGGGTTCAGGCCGGCAGCGGTCAGGGCAGCTGCAGCAGCCTCCTTGATGGCGGTAGAGGTGATGGTAGCGCCGGACACGCCGTCCACGGCGATGCTGCCGCTCTCGGCGATCTCGCCGGGCATCTTGGCGATGGCCTGAGAGCCGACGCCCTCAGTCTCGTCCTTGCCCTCGGCGGTGCAGCCGGTGATGGCACCGTCGGTCAGGGTCAGGGTGACGGAAACGTCGCCGCCGAAGCCCTTGGCAGTGGCGGTGAAATCACCGGACACACCCGCGTCAGAACTGGTAGAGGCAGACTTTGCACCGCAGCCGTAGCCAAACAGGCTGACCGCGATGACCGCTGCCATAGCCAGTGCAGACACGCTCTTCTTGATCTGAGCTTTTTTCATGTTTTTCCTTCCTTGATTGCTTCGTGGTTTGTGGTTGCGAACATCTATCAGCATAAAAAGGGGGGCTGCCCTTTTACGAGCAGCCCCCTCTGCCGAACTTGGGAAAAGGATTTAGGCGTTGGCCTGTGCAGCAGCAACAGCGCAGGCGACAGTAGCGCCGACCATCGGGTTGTTGCCCATGCCGATGAGGCCCATCATCTCGACGTGTGCAGGCACAGAAGAGGAACCTGCAAACTGAGCATCGCCGTGGACGCGGCCCAGAGAGTCGGTCAGGCCGTAGCTGGCGGGGCCGGCTGCGACGTTATCGGGGTGGAGGGTACGGCCCGTGCCGCCGCCGGAAGCGACGGAGAAGTACTTCTTGCCGTTCTCGATGGCCCACTTCTTATAGGTGCCGGCGACCAGGTGCTGGAAGCGGACGGGGTTGGTGGAGTTGCCGGTGATGGAGCACTGGACGTCCTCCTTCTTCATGATGGCAACGCCCTCCATGACGTCGTTGGCGCCGTAGCACTTGACAGCTGCGCGCTCGCCCTCGGAGAAGGGGATCTCCTTGACGACGGTCAGGGTCTGAGAGGGGATGTCGTACTCGGTCTGCACATAGGTGAAGCCGTTGATACGGGAGATGATGTAAGCGGCGTCCTTGCCCAGGCCGTTCAGGATGACGCGCAGGGGGGTCTTGCGGACCTTGTTCGCGGTGCGGGCGATGCCGATGGCACCCTCAGCAGCGGCGAAGGACTCGTGGCCTGCCAGGAAAGCGAAGCAGGTGGTGTCCTCGCTCAGCAGACGAGCGCCCAGGTTGCCGTGGCCCAGACCGACCTGACGCTGCTCAGCGACAGAACCGGGGATGGTGAAAGCTTCCAGACCTTCGCCGATGGCGGCTGCGCACTCGGCAGCATCGGTCAGGCCGCGCTTGACGGCGATGGCGGTACCCAGGGTGTAAGCCCAGACAGCGTTATCAAAGCAGATGGGCTGCACACCGCGGACGATCTTGTCGCAGTCGATGCCCTTAGCGAGGAGCATCTCGTTGCAGGCGTCCAGAGATTCGAGGCCGTTGGCCTTCAGGCATGCCTCGATCTTCGGCATGCGGCGATCCATAGATTCAAAAGTTGCCATGAGTTGTTCCTCCTCTCTTATTCCTCACGCGGGTCGATGTACTTGACAGCGCCTGCTTCCTTGCTGAAGCGGCCGTAAGTACCCACGTTCTTCTCGTAAGCCTCGTTGGGGGTCTTGCCGTGACGGATGTCCTCCATCATCTTGCCCAGCTTGACGAACTGATAGCCGATGACCTCGCCGTTGGCATCCACAGCCAGCTTGTTGATGTAGCCCTCGGTCAGCTCCAGATAACGGACGCCCTTCTCCTTGGTGGAGAAGATGGTGCCGGTCATGGAGCGCAGGCCCTTGCCCAGGTCATCCAGACCTGCGCCGATGGGCAGACCGTCCTCAGAGAAAGCGGTCTGGCTGCGGCCGTAGACGATCTGCAGGAACAGCTCGCGCATCGCCACGTTGATGGCGTCGCAGACGAGGTCGGTGTTCAGAGCTTCCAGAATGGTCTTGCCGGGCAGGATCTCGCCTGCCATAGCAGCAGAGTGGGTCATGCCGGAGCAGCCGATGGTCTCCACCAGAGCCTCCTCGATGACGCCGTTCTTGATGTTCAGGGACAGCTTGCAGGTACCCTGCTGAGGTGCGCACCAGCCCACACCATGGGTGTAGCCGCTGATGTCCTTGATCTCATAGGCCTTGACCCATGCGCCCTCTTCGGGGATGGGAGCCGGACCATGCTTAGGACCTTTGGTGATCGGGCACATATTCTGTACTTGCTGCGAATAGGTCATAATCATACTCTCCTTTTGACAAATTGATGCCGTGCGGCAGAAGCTTCTCTCCCCTGCCGCCTTGCATTGACCGGGCCGTGCCGCTCTCTTTTCAGCGCCTCTCCCGGTACTACCACGCACAATTTTATTATAGAGGACGTTGGCCCAATTTGCAAGTCATTTCTGACAAATTTTTCGCAATCTTTTTTCCATTTTCGTTTTTCTGCGCAGGAGCGCAACTTCTCAATTCGGTTTTTTCTGCGGCTCCCGCTGCACCGGCGTGACGGCCCAGATGCAGGCGAAGCCCGCCGCCGCGCCCGCGATGGCGAGGATGTGCCGCCCCTGCTCGAATCCCCAGAAATCAGCGATGCAGGGGAACAAAAGGCTTCCCACGCTCTGGCCCAGCGCCAGAAAGCCGTAGTTCACCCCGGCGTGGGGCAGGCCGAACAGATCGGTGGAGAGGGCGGGCAGCACCGCCGCCAGCGCCGAGTAGCAGAACGTCAGCCCCGCATACACCGCCACGACGGCCCATCCCCGGGCGAACAGGAACACCGTCGAAAGCCCCAGTGACACGCCGAAGAGGATGAGGTCGGTGGGGCGGCGGCCGATCTTATCGCTGAGCAGGGGCATCAGCAGCCGCCCGGCCGCACTGCCCACACTGCCCAGCACCACGGCCCAGAGGGCGGCGCTCTCGTCCAGCCCCCGCTCCATCCCAAGCTTCAGGATGATGGGGCTGAACAGCAGCACCGCCGGGGTGGAAAAGCAGACCGCTCCGGCGCAGAGCCAGTACTGCCGCGTGCCAAGCATCTGCCGGGGCGAGAGGTCGAGGGGCGGCGCGGCCTTAGCCTTTCCCTGCCGGCTGGGCTGAGGCTTTTCGGGCGGCGGGTCGGTCAGCAATGCACTGCCCGCGAGGCAGACCGGCAGGGTCAGCGCACCCAGCGCCCAGAACGCGCCCCGGATGCCCTGCACCGGCCCGAAGCCCCGCAGCGCCGTGCGGACAAAGACGGTCAGGAACGCTCCGCTCAACCCCACTGCGCCCCCGATGACGCCGGTGGCGAGGCCCTTCCGGCCCTTGTACCACTTCTGGGCGCAGGACTGGATGGACGGATAGAGGAAGGCCGTGCCGAGTCCTGCCGGGATGCTGAACACCCCGAAAAAAGCCCTCCCCTTCTCTGCCGGGAGAGCCGCCGCCGCGAAGAATCCGCCGCAGAGCAGGCCCGTCCCCCACAAAGCCGCAAAGCGTGGCCCCTGCTTATCCTGCAGAAAGCCGCCGATGACGCACCCGATGCCGAAAAATGCGATGAGCACTCCGAAGGCATAGCCTGCCCCCTGCTCGCTGAGGCCGTATTCCTCCATGACGGGTCTTTGAAACACGCCCCACGCGGCGGGCAGGCCGGTCAATACCTGGATGGCCGCGCCTGCCGCCAGGATGGCCCAGGGTCTTGTTTTCTGCATTTCGTGCATCACCTCAGAGAATAGTGTGTCCTTTTCGATTGACAAAAAGACAGTATCCTTTATAATTAGAAGAGTATTATAAAAATCATCTCTCCTGTTGCGCTGTCGTGTGCCCTGACCCCGGGGCACTTCCGTTTCCGGTTCAAGTGAGCTTGTGCGTCCCGCACAGGCCTTGCCGACACGCCAGTGGCTCCCCCTCTGGGGGAGCTGTCGCGTCAGCGACTGAGAGGGCTATACAGAAAGAGGACTATCTTATGAAAACTCAGGCCTTAAAAGGTATGCGCGACCTTCTGCCCAACGAGCAGACCCTGCGCGACTACATTCAGGGCAAAATTCTCGAGACTTACCGCGCATCCGGCTTCGAGCGCATCTCCACCCCCATGCTGGAGGATATGGAGAACCTCGACAAGTCCGACGGCGGCGACAACCTGAACCTCATCTTCAAGGTGCTCAAGCGCGGCGACAAGCTGGAAAAGGCGCTGGCCTCCGGCAGCGAAAAAGAGCTTTCCGACATGGGCCTGCGGTACGATCTGACACTGCCGCTCTCGCGATACTACGCGGCCAACCGGGAGCAGCTCCCCGCGCCGTTCAAGGTCATCCAGACAGACCGGGTGTACCGTGCCGAGCGCCCGCAGAAGGGCCGCCTGCGTGAATTCGTGCAGTGCGACATCGACATCCTAGGCGACGAAAGCCCCAATGCCGAGGTGGAGCTGATTGATGTGACGGCCCGCGCGTTGCTGGCCATCGGCTTTTCCGATTTCACCGTGCATATCAACGACCGCCGCCTGCTGCGCGGCATGCTCGAAAGCTTCGGCTTCGCGCCGCAGGCGCTGGACACCGTGTGCGTCACGTTCGACAAGCTGGATAAGGTCGGCCCGCAGGGCGTGGCGGCGGAGCTTGAGGAAAAGGCGATGCCCGCCGCGGCGGTGCAGGCGCTGGAGGCCTTTTTGGAAAAAGGCGCATTCTCGCTGGATGATGTATCCGCGCTGTGCGCGGACAAGAGCCTGGGCGGCTCGGTGCGTTATGTGTTGGATACCGTGGGCAGGCTGTCCGGCGGCCGGTATGCCGTCGAGTACACGCCTTCGCTGGTGCGCGGGCAGGGCTATTACACGGGGATGGTGTTCGAAGTAACGTGCGCCGCGTTTTCCGGCGCCGTCGCGGGCGGCGGACGCTACGACGACATGGTGGGTAAGTTCCTCGGGCAAAAGGTGCCCGCAGTGGGCTTTTCCATCGGGTTTGAGCGCATCTGCTCCATCCTGCTGGACCAAGGCTACGCGGTGCCGGACGAAAAGCCGCGTCTTGCGCTGCTGTACGGTGCGGACGCGGATTTCGCGGACGTGCTGCAAAAGGCAGAGGCGCTGCGCGGAGAATACGCGGTGACGGTGCTGGCCGCGGCCAAAAAAGTGGGCAAACAGCTGGACCGTTTGCAGCAGAGCGGCTGCGCGGCTGCGTGCTTTTATGAAAAATATCCCGAGATAAAGCCGCTCGGGGAAAACGCGTGAGCGCTGCGGCCGGGGCGGGCGACTCCCAATACCGGAAAATGACGCAGACGCCCATCCCAAGGCTCGTTGCTACGCTGGCCGTGCCCACCATCATCAGCATGCTGGTAACGGCGGTGTACAATATGGCCGACACGTTTTTTGTGGCGCAGCTGGGCACCAGCGCGGCGGGCGCCGTGGGCATCGTGTTTTCGCTGATGGCCGTCATCCAGGCCATCGGCTTCATGCTGGGCATGGGCGCGGGCAATCTTGTTTCCCGCTATCTGGGTGCGAAGGAGCAGCGGCAGGCGGACTGTGCGGCGTCCACCGCATTTTTTACGGCGTTGGCCTTCGGCCTTGGCATCACGGTGCTGGGCACGCTGTTTCTGGACCCGCTCATGCGTGTGCTGGGTGCGACGCCCACCATTCTGCCCTATGCGCGGGATTACGCGCGCTACATCCTGTTCGGCGCGCCGGTCATGTGCGCGTCCTTCGTACTCAACAACATCCTGCGGGGCGAGGGCAAGGCCATGCTGGCCATGGTGGGCATCGGCCTGGGCGGCGTGCTGAACATAGGGCTGGACCCGCTGTTCATCTATACGTTCAGGCTTGGCATCGCGGGCGCGGCCATTGCCACGCTGCTCAGCCAGTGCGTCAGCTTCGCCATTCTTCTAGCGTGCTTTCTGCGCCGCAAAAGCGCGGTGCGCCTGCACATCGGGCAGGTGTCCCGCAAGGCAGAGGTGTACGCGCGCATCATCAAAACGGGCATGCCGTCCTTCTGCCGCCAATCTCTGGCCAGTGTGGCCACGGTGCTGCTGAACGTGAACGCCGCCGTTTACGGCGACGCGGCCGTCGCGGCCATGAGCGTGGTGGGACGCATTTTCATGTTCGTGTTCTCGTTCATGCTGGGATTCGGGCAGGGCTTCCAGCCCGTTGCGGGCTACAATTTCGGTGCAAAGCGGTACGACCGGGTGCGCGGGGCCACTTATTTCACAATGCTGGTGGGCACGGTGCTGATGAGCGTGCTGGCGGCGGCCGGTTTTCTGGCCGCGCCGGGCGCGCTGGCGCTGTTCCGCCGGGACGACGCGGAGGTCATCGCCATCGGCGCGCTGGCGCTGCGGGCGCAGTGCGTGGTTCTGCCGCT
>ERZ791803.786-NODE-786-length-17919-cov-2.198500_pt1 | contig 17919 bp, 13 predicted proteins | sample MGYA00510307_ERZ791803 | MGnify/ENA primary metagenome ERZ791803 (study PRJEB30046, sample SAMN00791963) | human gut metagenome | study: EMG produced TPA metagenomics assembly of the A metagenome-wide association study of gut microbiota in type 2...
TTGCGCCGTTTAAACGCATTTCCGTCCACAGGATCCGGTCGATGGCCGGTTTACTGCCGGACAGGGTGATGTCCTCCTTGAGCCGGTAGGTGTCCTTCCGCCGCAGGGCGATCGCCGCCACCTCCATGGACTGCCTGCGGGTCTCGATCTGAGGCTCGCTGCTGCCGCTGTCCTGTACGGCCCCCAGCTCTACAGCCGCCTCCGCGTCAAAAAGCGTTTCTACTTTTACCTCCAGTGTCACCACTGCTTTTATGCTCAATTTTCTGGAATTGATGATGCCCGCATCCAGATCCTCAAGCTGCCAGGAAACGCTGACAAAATCTTTTTCCTCCAGCCCCGGCACGTTGATGGTCTCCTCAAATGGGATCATGCCGCCCAGCGTCTGCAGACCGCCCTCCTCTTTCCGATATAATACATGGAAATCCAGCTTGCCGCGGACCACCACCTTTTCCGCCTGGGTCTTCACCGGCTCAAGCTGGATCTCCCCCGCTTCCAGGATCACCTGCGCAATATCGCTCATGGTATCCGGCACAATGAAATCATCGTCCAGAGTCACCTGGGTATTTACCTGATTCTTCCACCGGTTCATATGTATGTTCTGTTTCACCAGTTCCAGCATAGAAAAAGCACCCACCTTACCTTCCAGATTTGATTCCGGCGCCGTCTGGTCAGAGTGCCCGGAACCATCTTTTACAGTAAGTTTATGTGGGTGTCTTTGAAAATATGTGTAAAGGCCGAAAGAGGAGGCGCGGACCATCAGTCATATTCCTCCAGAAAATGATGCCGCTCTCCATCTTTCACGTACCCGATACAGGCGTCCAGGTTCACATTCTCCACACTCTTAAAGATATTGGTCTCAATATGGGGGTTGATCTGCCGGAACCGGTTGATCAGCTCCTTCATTTCCTGGCGTTTTGAGGTATGGACTTCCTCCTCCAGGGCCTTTTCCTTCGCGATCTGCTCTGTAAAACGGCAGGCGCACTGGAGGAAGCGCAGGTGATTATACTCCTTCCAGGCAAGGATATCCTGCTCCTTGACCAGATACAGCGGCCGGATCAGCTCCATCCCCTCAAAATTCGTGCTGTGCAGCTTGGGCATCATAGTATTGACCTGCGCCCCGTAGAGCATACTCATGAGGATCGTCTCTATCACATCGTCAAAATGGTGTCCCAGCGCGATCTTATTGCATCCCAAAGCTTTCGCGTTGGCATAGAGATTCCCCCGGCGCATGCGCGCGCAGAGATAACAGGGCGAACCGCCCGCATCCACCACGGAATCAAAAATATCTGATTCAAAAATGTGGATGGGAATCCCCATAAGAGCTGCATTTTCTTCGATCAGCCTGCGGTTGGCCGGATGATAGCCCGGATCCATCACGATAAATTTCAGACCGAACTCCATCTTCCCATGGCGCAGGATCTCCTGCATGCACTTGGCAAGCAGCATGGAATCCTTACCGCCGGAAATGCACACCGCAATGTTATCATCCGGCTTTATCATATCGTATTCATTGAGTGCCTTCACAAACGGACGCCAGATTTCCTTGCGGAACTGCTTGATAATGCTGCGCTCGATATCGCGGCAGCGGGCGGTCTGGTCAAACGGACCGGTCTGAGCCTTGTTCTCCGCTTCGTCTTGTATGTTTATAAACTCTGTATTCATATTATTTCTCTGTTTCTTTCATTTCTTCTGCCGTTTCCTGTTCTGATGCCGGCGCACTTCCATGCTCCAACTGCTCTCGAAGCCTTTTAAGCTCTGCTTCCAGTTCCTCCACCCGGCTCTCCATCCTGCAATAATGCTCCATGGATACCGGCTTATCCTTTTTCGGGACCGGCACGCCTGCCACCTTCACCGGACGGGCCGGTATCCCGACTGCCGTTGTGTCATTTTCAAGGGGCTTTAAAAGCACCGCGTTGGCAGCGATCGTACAGTTATCCCCCACCTCAAATGCACCCAGGATCTTGGCTCCCGCGCCTACGGTCACATTGCTGCCCAGGGTGGGATGGCGCTTGCCCTTGTTTAAGCCCACGCCCCCCAGGGTCACGCCCTGATAGATGGTGCAGTTGTCGCCCACCACCGTAGTCTCGCCGATCACCACGCCGCAGCCGTGGTCGATCAGTATCCCATGGCCCATCACCGCTCCCGGATGGATCTCGATCAGCGTAAAGAACCGGGCCAGCTGCGAGATCAGCCTGGCGATAAAAAACATGTGATGCTTATAAAACCAGTGGGCAAACCGATGCCATATGAGCGCATGGACACCCTGGTATAAAAGGAGCACCTCCAGCGCATTCCGCGCCGCCGGGTCCCGCGCCTGAACCGCTTTTACATCCAGCCATATATCCTTTAATATCATCCTGTCATCCCTCATCCATCCCCGAGGCTCTGGCAGAAAATGCAGCATTCCCTGTCAAAGCCTGATATTTTGTCCTTTATCATACCATATGTCCCTTATTAATTACAAGTGCAGGCTTGCTTTTGCTGCAGATAATTCTTTGTGAAGATCAACTGCCATCAGTGCTGCCACGGCTGCAGAAAGAACATCAGCAATCGGCTGGGCATAAAGAACACCGCTTAAACCGCAGACCGTCGGAAGAAACAGAATGACAGGCACAAAGCAAATCCCTTGCCTGCAGGCGCCAAGGATACAGCCCTTCGCCGCTTTTCCCATTACAAGGAACAAGAACGAATATACCGTGTAGAAGCCAAAAAGGATAAAGGAGAGGCCGTTTGCCCGTAAAGCAGCCGAACCGACACGAATCATCTCCATATCACCTTTTGTAAACAGGGCCATGATCTGCGAGGAAAAAATTGCAGCGGCCAATCCAAACACCACGCAAAATATGGTGGACCAGATGATAGAGATCTTGATCGCTTCATGCAGGCGGTCAAACTTCTTCGCCCCGTAGCTGAATCCGGCGATTGGCTGAAAGCCTTTCAGAAAACCGAAAACGATCAAACTCCCCATAGACATGATCTTTGTGAGCGGCCCCATCGCGGCCAGCGCGGAACCTCCATATTCTTTCGCAGCATGGTTCATCATTCCGATGGAAAGGCTGGTCAATACCTGAAATAGTAAGGTAGGAATCCCAATCTTCAAAATCTCGGACATGATCTCTTTGGAAAAACAACATTCTTTGATACGGAAATCAAACACACTTTTTTTGCGGAGGATATAGCATAAATAGACCGCTGTGGAAACCATTTGCGAAATAGCCGTGGCAATCGCGGCACCTGCTACGCCAAAGTTAAGCACATAGATAAATATGGGGTCTAAAACCACGTTCAATAAGGCGCCTGCCATCAATGCACACATAGCTGTCCTGGCGGCCCCTTCGCTTGACACGATATTGTTCATGGTGACGTTGAATACGTTAAAAATTGAAAACGTGATATAGATACTGGTATAAGAAATTGCATAAGGCATGATGCTTTCCAATGCGCCGAGTTGTCTTAAAATCGGCTTTAGGGAAATGACAGAGCAAAGAATCAGAATTGCGCCGATCAATACGCTGCTGTATACGGCGGTGCTGGCTACCTTGTTTGCTGTTTCCTTGTCCCCCCGTCCTAGCAGCCTTGAAAGATAGGCGGCAGCCCCATTTCCAAACAGCAGGCCCAAGCCTACGATCACTTGTCCGAGGGGAAAAGCCACCGTGACGGCGCCCATCTGATCGGTTCCCAGTCCACCAACAAAGTAGGTGTCTACAAGATTGTACAGCGCGTTGATCAGCATTCCAATCATGGTTGGAAGCCCTAATGCCAACAGTGCTTGGGGAATCGGCGCGCTCCCCAGCAGCGCCATTTTTTTGTTTGGTTCATTCATGTGTTCAGCTCTCCTTTCACTTGACACAAATCATAAAATATAGTAGTATAAATTATAGCATTTTTCATGCTGGTGATTATATTACTATACTTTATACCAGTTGTCAATAGAAAAAGGAGGAACTCATGGCGACCATAGATTTAATTGTATTGGGAATATTGAAAAGGCAATCGCTCAGCGCCTATGACATTCAAAAATTAGTTGAGTACCGCAATATCTCCAAATGGGTGAAAATCAGCACGCCCTCCATTTATAAAAAGGTGATACAACTTGAGGAAAAAGGGCTGATAAAAAGCAACATCGTCAAAGAGGGGAAAATGCCGGAGAAAGCAGTCTATTCACTGACGGAAAGCGGATCAAAGGAGTTTGAAAACCTGATGAATAAAATCGCGGCGCAGCCGATACATTTTTTCCTGGACTTCAACGCCGTGATCGTAAATCTGCACAGCCTTTCGCCGGAGGGACAAAAAGCCTGTCTGGAAAGCATCGAAGGGAACGTGAAAACCCTAAAAACTTATCTGGAAAAAAATATACGGGAAAAAGAAAATGCACCTGATGTTCCCGAGACAGGTATGGCGGTCTTACAGCAGCAGTATATATTGGCCCAGGCGGTCGAAACTTGGATTGCATCCCTTTTACCAACTGGCAAGGACAAGTAGGCCGCCCCGGAATACTCACGTTATCTCATCATTAAAAAGCCCCGTTGAGATCAACAGGGCTCATACAATATTTTGCGACACACATCATTAAGTGTATTTGAAGCTGGCGACACAAACCCGGTCTATCTGATCTTCTCGATCGTCCCGATCAGGTAATCCGTATACTCCGCCGCGCTGGCATCCTCCACAAAGGTAGTCAGTACGACCTTCCGCTCCGTGACCGTGCAGATATCCAGCGCCTTCTCCAGAAGTTCCTTCCGGTCCGCGTATCCGATATGGGCCAGCATCATGCCGACGGCCCGGATCAGGCTGCTGGGGTCCGCATAATCGCCTCTGCCATGGGAGATCAGGTAAGGCGCGGTGCCATGGATCGCCTCAAACATGGCATATTTATTGCCAATGTTGGAGGAGGACGCGGTCCCCAGACCGCCCTGATGCTCTGCTGCCACATCCGTCACGATATCGCCGTACAGGTTCGGAAGCACGATGACCTCGATCCCCTTGTTGAACTCCGGGTCCAGCATCTTTGCGCACATGGCGTCCACCAGGCGTTCCTGGATCTCAATCTCCGGATACTCCTCGCCCACCTTGCGCACTGCCTTGATAAAATTGCCGTCAGCCAGCTTCACAATGTTGGCCTTGGTGACGATGGTCACATTCTTCTTGCCGTTCTTTTTGGCAAAATCAAACGCGGCCCGGGCGATCCGCTCGCTTCCCTGTGCGGTCTGCACCTTAAAATCCACCGCCAGGTCTTCATTTACCTGGATGCCCTTGTTGCCCCAGATATATTCGCCCTCAATATTTTCCCTGAAGAATGTCCAGTCAATGTTCTTGTCCGGGATCCGGATCGGACGGACCGCTGCAAACAGCTCCAGGCTGCGGCGCAGCAGGCTGTTGGCGCTTAAGAGGTTCGGCCACGGCTCACCGGCTCTCGGGGTCACCATCGGCCCTTTAAGGATCACATCACATTCCTTCACCTCCGCCAGCACCTCATCCGGCAGAGACTGAAGCTTCGCCGCCCGGTTCTCTATGGTCATCCCTTCGATCTGGCGGATCACCAGCTTGCCGGATGCCAGCTCTTCCTTCATCAGGACTTCCAGTACCCGGAGCGCCTGCTTCATGATGATCGGCCCGATCCCGTCGCCTGGCAGTACGCCCACAACAATCTTATCCAGTTTAGAAAAATCTTTTACTTCCTTATCCTGTTTCATCCGCTCGATACGCTCAAACTCTGATCTGATCAGCTCTGCAAATTTCTCCTGCGCAGCTGCGATCTCATGATCCATATTGATCTCATTCATCTTGCTGCTCTCATTCATCTCGCCCATGACATTTCCCTCGTCTTTCTGTTTCATTCACCCGTTTGCACACCCGCACATTGGCCTTCATCCGCCATCACTGTACATGTTCATCCATTTCTTCCAGCTCTTTTTTCAGATATCGTAGCTGCCCGCCACACAAGATGACCTCAAGCTCACTGTCAGATAATTCCAGTTTTACCTTGAATGTAATATCCTTTGTCTTGTCCTTCACTGTGATCTTCCGTGTCCGCATCTGGTCACGCAGGTTCTCAATCTCCAGCTCGTCATAGAGATCTACCTTATCGTAATCCGCCGGATCTGCAAAGATCATCGGAATGATCCCATGGTTGACCAGATTCCCTTTGTGGATTCTTGCAATACTTTTCGCGATCACCGCCTTTACGCCCAGGTACATCGGATTGATCGCCGCATGTTCCCTGGAAGATCCCTGTCCATAATTCTCTCCGCCGATGATAATGCTCTTTCCCATCTCTTTGGCCCTGGCCGCAAAACCGGAATCATAGCGATGGTAGCAATACTGGGACATTAACGGGATATTGGAGCGCATACTGGAAAACTCTGCGCTGGCCGGGGTAATATCGTCGGTGGTGATATTGTCCACAGTCTTTAAACTGATCTGCGCAGACAGATCCTGTTCCGGCGCATCCGGCACCGGGAGCGGCTGGATGTTGGGTCCGCGCACGATCTCTACTTTCTGTGCCTCCTCTAAGGGCAGCGGACGGATGATCATGGAATCGTCCACCGGATATGCTTCCGGCTCCTGAACCTCTGAAAGCTTCACCACGTCCGCCCCCAGGATATCCTCCGCGCTGGCAAAGGATCCCACAACTGCGGTTGCCGCCGCGCTCTCCGGGCTTACCAGGTAGATCTCCGCCGTCGGATTGCCTGCCCGTCCCTTAAAGTTCCGGTTGGTGGTGCGCACCGCCACGCCCTTGGTGGCCGGGGACTGGCCGATGGCGCAGCAGGGGCCGCAGGCCAGCTCCAAGAGGCGCACTCCCGCATCCAGCAGCATATCGATGTATCCGTCATGCATGAGCTGCTTGTAGATCTGCTTTGATGCGATCGCACAGGTACAGCTCACATCCTCATGCACATGGCGTCCCTGCAGCACCAGCGCCGCCTTTGCGATATCCGTATAGCTTGCGTTGGTACAGCTTCCGATAAATACCTGCTGCACTTTCTTTTTCTCCACTTCCCGCAGCGGGATCACGTTGTCCGGCTGGTGCGGGCATGCGATCAGCGGCTCCAGCTCGCTTAAGTTGATCTCCATCTCACCGTCGTACTCACAGCCCTCATCCGGCAGAAGCTCGATATACTCATCCTCCCGTCCCTGGGCCTTCATAAACTTACGCACCTGCTCATCTGCCGGGAAAATAGATGTGGTAGCCCCCATCTCCGCCCCCATGTTGGCGATCGTTGCGCGGGCGGAAACCTCTAAATCCTTCACCGCCGGCCCCACGTACTCAAAGACCTTGCCAAGTCCGCCTTTGATCGTGACGCGGCGGAGCATCTCCAGGATGACCTCCTTCGCATTGCAGCCAGGCTTTAAGCTTCCGGTCAGATTCACCCGGATCACCTGCGGCATCTTAAGCCGCATGGGCACGCCGGTCATGGCCGTCGCCACGTCCATGCCGCCCACTCCGATACACATCATGCCGATGGAACCGCCGTGGGGCGTGTGGCTGTCGCCGCCCATACTGAGCTTGCCAGGCGCGCCAAACCTCGCCACCTGCACTGCATGGCAGATCCCGTTGCCCTGCTTGGAAACATGCACCCCATAACGCTTTGCCACCGACTGCAGATAAATGTGATCGTCCGGCGTCTTGTTGTCCAGATACAGCAGATTGTGGTCCAGATAGCTCACGCTGCATTCCGTCCGGATCCGGTCCAGCCCAACCGCCTCAAATGCCAGATACGTCATGACCGCATTGATGTCATGAGTCAGTGTCTGATCCACTTTCAGGAAGATCTCCTCCCCCGGTTTCATCTCCGACGGCTTCGCTAAATGCGCCGCCAGGATTTTCCTTGTCAGATTCTGCGCCATACTCTTTTTCTCCTTTTTTAAATAACGGATTACCTTTTTGATAATTTTATTATAACAAGACACTTTCCAGTTGTAAAATGTCATTATAATCTGAATTATCATGAGTTTTTTCTCATGGTATAAGTTGAATTTACAGGATAAAGAGAGTATACTGAAAGAAACGGATCAATTGGGAGGAACAGGATGGACTTTCGCCAGTTACAATATATCACCACCGTAGCAGAATACCAAAATATCACAAAGGCCGCGGACGCCCTGTTCATCTCCCAGTCCGCCTTAAGCCATTATATCCAGAAGGCCGAGCAGGAGCTTGGCATCGTGCTGTTTGACCGTTCCACTTCCCCCATCACGCTGACCCTTGCAGGGCAGCATTATGTGGAGACCGCCCGGCGGATCCTTTTGGAAAATGAACAGCTCATGAAAGTGTTTCGGGACATCACCCACCATATGACAGGCAAGCTGCGCATCGGCACCTCCAGGGACCGGGCTTCCTACACGATCCCCCGGCTGCTGCCGGATTTCGCAAGGCAGTATCCCGGCATCGAGGTGGAGGGGGTTACAGAGAGCGGCTACCAACTGACCGAGGCGCTGCGGGCCGGCAAGATCGACCTGGTACTGCTGCCTGTCTATAAGAGCGAATCCTTCCCCGGCATCGAGACCCGGAAGATCTATTCAGAAGAGCTGATATTTGCCGCAAGGGAAGGATACGTTACGCCTAAGCAGCGGGTCCCCGGACATCCCGGTTCCATTGATCTTAAGAAATGTAAAGATATGCCGTTTTTCCTGCTGTTCCAGGAACACCGCAGCCGCTATGCCATCAACGCCCTGTTCCGGGCGCACCGGATCAAGCCGCCGGTGAAGATGGAGTTCTCCAGCAATATCACCAGCTACTGGATGGCCTCCACCGGTATGGGCGTCACGATCATCCCATACCTGACCACCCGTCTGACCCGGTGTGAACAGCCTATGGAACTGTTTTCTATAGGCGCAGAGCCGGTCACCTGGGATGTGCAGGTCTGGACACGAAAGAACGCTTACCTTGGGCAGCCGGAACGGGATCTGATCGAGCTGGCGAAAGGGATATTCCAAAGGGAGATGCTGTGACGCATCTCCCTTATATTTCGATCCCCTTTATTTCCTGCCCGGTGTTTTGTTATTACCCGAAAGCCTCATGCATTCTTCCCCTGATTTGAATATCCCGCCGGAGTTGGCCAGTGATAGCCCCTCTGATTATAAAGGCCATAGTCCGCTTTGGCCGTATACGTCCCCGGTCCAAAACCCACGAGCCTGCCTTCCAAAACCCATTCCTGATCATGACCATAAAGGGATTCGATCAAATACCGCTCCATCGTTTCAAGCGTCTGAGCGTACTTTGCTTCCCCCGCACAATTATGGGTCTCCGCCGGGTCTTTCTCCAGATCAAATAACTGGAGTACATTTCCGCAGGGATAATAGATCAGTTTATACCTGCCCCACCGGATCATGCGGGTGGCCTTGTCGCCTTCGCTGACCTCCCCGTACAGATAGGGGTGAGTCCTCTCCGACAACAGCGGGATCCCCTCGACGGTATCCGGGATCGGAAGCCCACAGAGGTCCAGCAACGTCGGCATGATATCCCCAAGCTGAGCCAGCTTCTTCTCCACCGTCCCCCGCCAGGGCAGAAGAGGTTTCCCGGAAAGGATCAGCGGCACGCAGGCAGCTTCCTCATAGAAACACCGCTTTGCCACCATCTCATGGTCAAACAGCATGTCCCCGTGGTCGCTGGTAAATACCAGGATCGTGTCATCCAGCAGATTGCTTTCCCGCAGAGTGCCGATCAGCAGCCGGATCTGGTAGTCAATGTGGGTGCACTGGGCAAAAAATGCTCTTCTGGCGCGGCGTTTCTCCTTGTCAGTATAGATCCGCGCCTGCTCACACAACGCCTTGAAGATATAGCTGTCGTCGATCCAGTCCTGCCCTGCGGGCGGTTCGATCTCTGAGTCGTCATACATATCCCAGAAGGTCTTAAGCGGGACCAGCGGCGGATGCGGGAACTGATAGGAACAGTAAAAGAAAAACGGCCTGGTCGGGTCTTTCCGTTTGATCTGGTGTATCATCTCCATGGTCACCCAGTTGGTCGGGTGCGCCTGTTCATCCAGATGCCAGGTCCTGGTATAGTAAGTGTTGTTTCCCATACCATGCATAAATTCCTGTCCCAGATAGCCGTGCTCCCCCAGCCAGATCTGGTAGTCGTCAACCGCCCCCAGCTCATACCGCCCTTCTTCCGCCAGGATAACATCCTCAAAGCCGATACGGCTGCGCTGTGGATACACATGCAGCTTTCCCACAGCCATGGTCTGATAGCCATGATCCCGGAATGCCTCCGCAAGCGTGGTCACCGGGGGCATTTCCATGCGGTCCGAGTAGACCCGGTCCCCGTGGCTTCTGGGCGAAAGCCCCGTCATCAGCGTGCGCCTTGCGGGGATGCAGACCGGGCACTCGCTGTAGCAGTTCTCAAACCGCACGCCGTTTTCCGCCAGATAATCCAGGGTCGGCGTCATGATATCGCTGCGGCCCGCACATCCCATCAGGGACGCGGACCAGTGATCTGTACAGATCATCAGAACATTTTTTCTGTTATTTTTCCTGTCGCTCATGTCATTTCCTCCTGATCATTTTCTCCTGGTCTTTTTCTCTCATTTTACAAAAGTCCCAGTGCGCCCGGCAGCGCCAGCGTAAACGCCGGAATATACGTGATCAGCAGCAATACCACCAGCATCACTGCGATCAGCGGCAGTGTATGGCGGAACAGCCGCTCAATCGGCACGCCGGAGATCCCGCTGCCGATAAACAGTACGCCGCCCACCGGCGGGGTGATCAGGCCGATGCCGCAGTTTAAGATCAGGATCGCGCCAAACTGGATCGGACTTAAGCCAATGCTTAAAAGTACGGGCATCAGGATCGGCGTCACGATCACGATGATGGACGCCATCCCCAAGATCGTCCCCAGCACCAGGATAATCAGGTTGATCAAAAGCAGCAGGATAAACTTACTGTCCGTCAGGCCCAACAGGCCATTGACCACCATAGTCGGTATCTTTAGGTATGTGATACAGAAACCGAACGGCCCGGATGCAGAGATCAGGATCAGTACAGTAGACAGTGTCTTAATACTGCTCTTTAAGACCGTCAGCAGCTCTCTCCAGCTCATCTCCCGGTAAACCACCATGGATACCACCAGGGCATATACACAGGCAATCGCCGCACTCTCGGTGGCGGTGAATACTCCTGCAACCACGCCAACCACCACAATGAGCACCGTCCCCAGCCCCCATATGGATTTCCTGAGCGCTGTCAGAAGATGTCTCACAGAAAACGGGGTCCCCTTTGGATAATTCCGTTTTACCGACAGGTAATAGCTGAACACCATCAGAGCCAGCCCCAGGAGAACGCCCGGCACGATCCCTGCCATGAACAGGGCGCTGACGGAGATCCCGCCCGCCGCCATGGCGTAGATGATCATGTTGTGGCTGGGCGGGATCAACATGCCCTGCACGCTGCTGGTCATGGTGACCGCAGTAGCAAACTCTTTGTCGTACCCCTGCTTGTGCATCATGGGGATCAGGATCGCGCCCAGGGAGGCCGTATCTGCCGTTGCCGATCCGGAAATACCCCCGAAAAAGATGGACGCCATCACATTTACCATAGCCAGCCCGCCGCGCATCCAGCCCACCATCGCATCCGCTAAAAGGATCAGCCGGTCTGAGATCCCGCCGTGCGCCATAATATCGCCGGACAGGATAAAAAACGGGATTGCAAGGAAGGTAAATCCATCCACACTGTCCACCATCGTATTGATGATCTGTGTCGGAGACAGTCCCAGATACAGGATCGTGATACCCGCGGAAGCCATCATCGCGTAGGATATATGAAATCCAAGGATGATCATAATAAAAAATGATGCAAGAAGAAGGATGATCGCTGTCGTATCCATTTCCTAAAATCCCCCTTTCATCAGCCGGTATACAGACATGGCAGCCCCGTAGATCCCACCCACCACAACAGAGAGGTAGGTGATGCTCATGGGCCAGCCGGTGGCCGGCATTTTCGCCATCTTCGTCAGATCCAGAAGCTGTACTCCATAGATGACCCACATGAGATTCACCACCAGAAGCAGCCCATATGCGCATCCATGCAGGAAGGACGCCGCCTTCTTCGGGACCAGAAAGCTGATCACCGTCATCCGCACATGCAGCCCTTCCTTGATCGCGTAGCCTGCGCCCATAAAGCACAGCCAGACCATGCAGAGGATCGCCAGCTCCTGCGTCCACCGCGGATTGCGGACAAAGGGCAGATAGCGCCCCAACACTCCATATGATACAGAAAATACCATCACACCAAATACCACAATGCACGCCAGGATCATAAATCCGGATAATGCATCCGCGATCTTATCCAGAAGGCTCAGGCGCGCCTTAACATTTCCACTCATCTGTTCCATAATTCCCTCCCATCTGCCGCCCCGCGGCACAATTTGGAATAAATCCATAAACCGCTTTTGCCCGGTTTAAAAAAGGGGCCTCTGCGGATTCGCGGTCCACAAAGTCCCCTTTTTCCACGGCTGTATCAATATTTTGTGCTCTTGATCTGCTCTATGATATCCGCATATTTACTGCCGTATTTGTCATAAACGCTGCTGCACGCCTCCTGCCATTCAGCGATATTCACATCGATGATCTCCGTGCCGGAATCCTTGATGGTCTGGAGATATTCTTTGTCCTTGGAATCGGACAGCTCCTCAAAATACGGCACCGACTCTGCAAACGCTTCCTGGATCATCTGGCGGTCCGCATCGCTCATCCGGTTCCAGGTCACCTCTGAAAACAGGATCAAGTTGGGGCTGATCTCATGCTGGTCCATCACATAATATTGGGAAACCTCCTGGAACGCATTGTTCACGAATCCAGATAATGGCTGCTCCGCCCCGTCCACTACGCCGGACTGCAGCGCGCTGTACAGCTCCGAAAATGCCACCGACTCGGCTGCAGCCCCAATGGCCTCCACCGAATCATAATAGATAGAGCCTTCCTGGCACCGGATCAGCATATTTTTCATGTCTTCCGGTTTTTCTACTCTTTTTTTCGTAAAGAAATAATTTCTTGCAGATTCCTGGTATGCCCCGATGCACACCATTTTGCTGCCTGAAGACTGCACCGTATCCAACAGCGCCCGTCCCGCGTCACTGTTCTCGAACGCCCTGGCATGGGCCACGGAATCGAACAGGTAAGGCAGTGTAAATACACCCAGTTTTTCACTGCCGTAGTCGGCGATCACACCGCTCATCAGCATGGCTGCGTCGATCGTCCCGGTCTGGAGCCCCTGGACCGTGGACGCCTTGTCCCCAAGGGAACCGCTGTAAAACAGCTCCAGCTTGATCCTGCCGCCGCTCTTCTCCTCTAAGGTTTCTCCGAATTTTGCGATTCCCTGGCAGAGCGGATGATTCTCACCATTCTGAAGCGCAAATTTAAACGTGTAGCTTTCGCCTTCCGCAGCCGTTTCCGCTGTGCCGTCCGCTTCTCCTGCTTCCGCCGTGCCTCCCGCTTCTCCCGCTTTCGCTGAGGCTTCCACGGAAGTACCGGACCCCGGGTTCGCCGCGGTCTGTGCCGCCGTGGTGTCCGCCTTTCCCGATCCGCCGCATGCTGTCAATGCTGCCGCCATGGTACATGCAAGTATCACTGCCATCGTTTTTTTCATACCTTAACTCCTCCTGTCTTTCTTTCCCCTTTATGTTTTTCTGAACTATCTCACAAGCGCGCCCCTGTTATGATGGTCCATTTTAGCAAGTAATTCCTGTACGTGCCACGGAAAAAATCGACCCATCTTATGACAGAATCGACATTTTTCACATTTTTTTAACATTACAGGGTCTTTTTTAATGAATTTTACACAGGTATCCGTGCAACAAAAACAGGAGGCCGGCAGCTACTCAGCCACCAGCCTCCTGTTTCCCCTGACTCTCCCTGTATCTTGCCGGAGAAAGCCCCGTCGCCTGTTTAAAAGATTTTGCAAAATAAGCAGGATCACCAAATCCTGTCTTTTCCGCCACCTCCCCGGGATTCATCCCGCAGGATAAAAGCTCTTTCGCCCTGGAGATCCGCACCTCCCGCAGATAACCCATGACCGTAGTGCCGCTCTCCTCGCGAAACAGCCTGCCCAGATAAGATTTTTCCAGACACACCACATCCGCCGCATCCTGAAGCGTAAGGTTTTCCTCGTAGTGGGTTTCCAGATATTTTTTGATCTTCCGGATCGTACCCGCCCTGCCATACAGCATGGCCTCCTCTTTTTCCTTCTCCGTCTGCAGCCCGCGGCTCACCGACTCGTGAAAGGACTCCACAGAATAAGGCTTTACCAGATAATCCAGCGCCTGGTTCAAAAGAGAGCCTCTTAAATGCTCATAGTCAGAGTAGGCGGACACCATGATGATCCGGATCTCCGGCAGCTCTCTCCGTATTCTTCCGGCGGCAGAGATGCCATCCAGCAGCGGCAGATTGATGTCCATCAGGATCAGATCCGGCCTCTCCCTGACCGCTGTCTCCACTGCCCGTTCGCCATTATCAGCCGTCAGCACCTGCCCCACCTGGGGAAAGCCTTCTTGGATCAAATGGACCATGGCTTTGCGCTCCAGAACCTCATCCTCAACGATCAGGACCTTCATCTGCCCCTCCTTTCTGCGGGATGAGCAGCGTGACGCTGCTGTAGACCCCCGGCTCACTTTCAATCTCCATGGCTGCATTGCCATCCCCATACATCAGCTCAAGACGTTTTCTGATATTGTTTAAGCCAATGCCGCCCTCATCCTTATCCAGGCTCATTTCCGGATCAAAACCGATCCCGTCATCCATAACACAGACTGATACCTGCTCCCCTTCCCATGTGACGGAAATATGGATATGCAGGTTCTCCTTATTTCCAAAACCATGCTTAAAACAATTTTCCACGATCGGCTGGATCGTCATGGTGGGGATCCGTATCTGTTCTTCCTCCAGTTCATTATGTATTTCCACCTTCACCGCATCCCCGAACCTGCATTTCTGCAGGAACAGATACTGGGACACAATCTCCAGTTCCTCATCCAGGCCTGTCATAAGCTCCCTGTGATACAGGGAATAGCGAAGGATCCTGCCGGTAGCCTCCACCATCTGCATTACCGTCTTGGAATCCCCCACAAGCGCCGTCACTCCGATCAGATTCAGAGAATTAAACAAAAAATGCGGGTTCACCTGCGCCCTCAGTGCAGACATCTGGGCAGAGATCAGCATCGCCTGCTGTTTTTCATTGATCAGCCGCTCCTCACCCAGCTGTTTTTCCAGCCTTGCCTGGTTCTTGATCTCCCGCACATAATTGCGGATCTCCTGCTTCATCCTGTTGGCGGTACGGGAGATCAGCGTAAATTCCCGGTACTGGGAGTCCTCCAGATCCGGCGTATCCCACTCCCTGGCCGCAAGCCGGTCAAAATACCCCGTCATGCTGTCCATGGCCCGCTTTGTCACGATGGAAAAACGTGTCAGCACCACTCCCATCATCACCGCCATCCCAGCAAACACCGCCGCCATAAAAAACATCCGCCGGGACAACCTGTGGGAAACATTTTCATAGGCGTTGCTGGCAGACACCATGTCGCTCTGGGCCATCTCCATGGCCTGCTGCTGGTGCCTGTTTAAACCATTCACTACATAGATGTACACATCGTAGTGGATCCGCTCCCCTTCCATTGCTTCCCGGATCTGTTGCTGCTGGTAAAGGTTAAAGCTTTCAATCCGCCGGATATCGTTGAGCGTTGGCTGGACATCCTGGCAGTAGGCCTGGAATGTCTGCAGGTCTTCTGCCAGCTGTCCGCAGGATTTTAGGTAAGCCTCATATCCCGCTTCCGACCAGTTCCGGCCAAATTCAATAAACTCCTGTTCCATACCATATAGATCCGCCAGGATTTCGCTGCAGGCCGCCGTCCGGTTTAAGAACTGCACCTGCTGACGGCTCTGTACCGTCACCCCATATACCATTGTTCCGATCACCACCATCGCCATCACCAGGATGGCCGCCCCCAGTGATGAAAAAAACGCCATGATCCCCGGCTGCCGCCTGAGAGTTTTACTCATTTGCCCTATCCTCTGTTTCTGCTTTCCATCACTTCTCCGCCAGCGCCCCAATTCCGTCCAAAAGCTCCTTGGCCTTATCCATCATTGCCGCGCAGTCCTTGTTCTTATTCTTCTTATCCACATAGAGGAAATACGGCTGGTCCGCCATCTGGAACTTGAGCGCCCCATTCTGCCCGCCGATAAGCTCCCGAATGCCGGTGGTATCCAGCTTTGCCTTCTGGAACATGATGAGGCGCACCTCCTGGCGGTTTACCTTCACTTCCGTCACATATGCCCGGTGGGCCAGTGCCTTCAGCGCCGCAACCACCAGGAGATTCTCCACCGGCTTCGGAATGTCTCCGAAACGGTCCAGAAGCTCATCCTGCATATCCATGTACTCTTCTTCATTTTCAATGCCGGAGATCCGTTTGTAGATATCCAGCTTCTGGTACTCGTTTTTGATATACGTCGCCGGAATATACGCGTCAATATCGCACTCCACGACCGTCTCAAACTCGTCTTCCTCGCTGCGCTGCCCGCGGAGCGCTTTCACCGCCTGATTGAGCAGCTTGCAGTAGAGGTCGTATCCCACCGCCTCCATGTGTCCGTGCTGCTCTGCCCCCAGCACATTCCCGGCCCCGCGGATCTCAAGATCACGCATGGCGATCTTGATCCCCGAACCAAGCTCTGTGAATTCCCGGATCGCCTGAAGGCGTTTTTCCGCCTCCTCTTTCAAAAGCTTATCCCGCTTGTACATCAAAAATGCATAGGAGGTCCTGCTGGAACGACCCACGCGCCCACGCAGCTGGTAGAGCTGGGACAGCCCCATCCGGTCCGCATCGTGGATGATCATGGTATTGGCGTTGGGAATGTCCAGCCCCGTCTCAATGATCGTGGTGGACACAAGCACATCAATGTCTCCGGCTATAAAATCAAACATGATCTTCTCCAGCCGGTGCTCCGGCATCTGCCCATGCGCAAAAACCACCGACGCATCCGACACCAGCTCCTGCACATGAGCGGCTATCTCGTCAATGTCCTTGACACGGTTGTATACATAATACACCTGTCCGCCCCGCGCCATTTCCCGGTTGATGGCTTCGCGGACCATCTCGTCATTGTACTCCATCACATAAGTCTGGATCGGCACCCGGTCCACCGGCGGTTCCTCTAAAACGCTCATGTCCCGGATCCCCACCAGGCTCATGTGCAGTGTCCGGGGGATCGGCGTCGCCGTCAGAGTCAGCACATCCACATTTTCCTTGAGTTTCTTGATCTTCTCCTTGTGGGCCACGCCAAACCGCTGCTCCTCATCGATGATCAAAAGTCCCAGGTCCTTGAACTTCACATCCTTTGATAAAACCCGGTGAGTACCGATCACAATATCCACCCACCCCTTCTGGAGATCTTCGACCGTCTTTTTGATCTCCGACGGTGTGCGGAACCTGGACATCAAGTCCACCCGAACCGGAAAGTCCTTCATTCTCTGCAGGAACGTATTGTAATGCTGCTGGGCCAGGATCGTGGTCGGCACTAAGTATACCACCTGCTTGCCCTCCTGGATCGCTTTGAATGCCGCCCGCAGGGCGATCTCCGTTTTCCCATAGCCCACGTCTCCGCAGATCAGACGGTCCATGATCCTCCGGCTCTCCATATCCTTCTTGGTGGCATCGATCGCGTCCATCTGGTCGTCCGTCTCCTCGTAAGGGAACAGCTCCTCAAACTCTTTCTGCCACACGGTATCTGCACCATACTGATAGCCATTTACCTCCTGCCTGGCTGCATACAGTTCCACCAGATCTTTGGCGATCTCCTTGACCGCGCTCTTGACCCTGGTCTTAGTCCGGTTCCATTGTTCACCGCCCAGCTTGTTGAGCTTGGGGGCTTTTGCGTCTGCTCCCGCGTATTTTTGGATCCCGTCAAGACGGGTGGCGGGCAGATACAGGTTGCCGCC
>ERZ791803.791-NODE-791-length-17812-cov-3.402264_pt1 | contig 17812 bp, 17 predicted proteins | sample MGYA00510307_ERZ791803 | MGnify/ENA primary metagenome ERZ791803 (study PRJEB30046, sample SAMN00791963) | human gut metagenome | study: EMG produced TPA metagenomics assembly of the A metagenome-wide association study of gut microbiota in type 2...
GAAGAATGTGCCTTTTTCCGGGGAAGTCCGGAGTATGAACAGCTTCGTCCGCTGCTCCGGGAAGAGGGCTGAAACTTTCCCAAAAAGAAAAGAGAGGGACTGCGGCATATGCCGCAGTCCCTCTTCTCTGCTTCAAAACAGCTGCCCGGGCAGCTTCAATTTTTCTTTGGGCGGAAAGCTTTGGTCAAAGACCTCGGCTGCAGCCTCATCCACATAGTAACCTTGGGGCGTATGATAGACGCCGGTCACGCCGTCCAGAAAGCCCGGACGGAGCTCTTTCAGCAGAAAATATGGAACCAGTTTCTGCTCCGGTTCCCCGTGGTAGCGAATTCCCAGGGTCCCGGCCAAAACAAAGCCGGATTTGCCATAGAAATCCAGGTTTCCCTCGATGCACAGAACACCAGCTCCCAGTTCCTTGGCTTTTTCCATGGAGTAGTCCAACAGATACTTGCCCAATCCCCGGCGCTGAAGGTCGGGGCGAATACTGATGGGTCCAAAGGTCATCATAGGGATCTCCCGACCGTCGTCTGCCTTGATGATGGCGCGCATATACAGGACATGGCCGATGAGCGCTCCATCCTGCTCCATGACCAGGTCCAGCTCAGGCACAAAGGCGGGGTCATTGCGCAGCACATGGACCACATAGTGCTCCAGGCAGCCGGGCCGGTACACATTCCAAAATGCCTCCCGGGTCAGGTGCTCCACGGCGGCATAGTCTGCGGGAGTCTCTTGGCGGATGATGATGTTATGTTGCTTCATGATTGTTTCCTCCTGAATATTGTGGATTCAATATTGGGAGGCCTGTGGATCGTGCTCCGGCCTCCCGGTCAGGGCACAATCTCCAAGGTGTTGTTTCGTTTCAAACAGCATGTCTCCTGAACTTGATATTCCGGCAAAGCCGGTATAGGTATCATACCATTTGTTTGAAATTCCGGCAAGCCTGGAACATCAGGCAGATCCGCGGAAGAAAGAAATTACAGGTTGGCGCCGTAATCAATGACCAGCACCTGTCCGGTCACTGCTTTGGACTCGTCGCTAGCCAAAAACAGCAGCAGATTGGCCACATCCTGAGGCTGGCACACGGGCAGGGTGAGGTCGGCGTGCTTAGCCATGGCTCCCATCATGTCCGGGTCCAGGTTGGCGGGGTTGAGACCGGCGGTCATGGGAGTGGCTACCGTGCCGGGACACACCGCGTTGCAGCGCACATTGACGGAAGCGCCCCGCATGGCGATATTCTTGGTCAGGCCGATGATGGCTGCCTTGCTGGCCACATAGGCCGCGCCGCCGTTGCCGCAGTAGCCTGCCACGCTGGCCACATTGACGATGGAACCGCTCTTTTTGGCCATGAGCACTTTGGCGGCTTCCCGGGTGAGGTAAAGGGTACCCTTGGTGTTCGTGTCCACCAGGCGGTCGATGGTCTCATCGCTGATCTTCTCGATGGCGTCCAGACCGCTGTCCAGCACCCCAGCGTTGTTCACCAGCACGTCTACCGTGCCGAAGGTCTCCACCGTCTTGGCCACCACGGCGGCGCACTGCTCCGGCTTGGAAATGTCGCAGGGAATAGCCAGAACCTCTCCCCCGGCCTGGCGGATCTCCTCCGCCACTGCGTCCAGCGCCTCCACACGCCGGGCGGAGATCACTACCTTGGCCCCTTCAGCGGCAAACAGCTTGGCCGCGCAGGCGCCGATGCCGGAGTTGCCGCCCGACAAAATGACTACCTTATCCTTCAAACGGTCCATACAATCAACCTTCTTTCCGTGATAGATCAGACGGAACAATAAACCCATCTGTCCCCTTTATTTTACCATTCAATATGTTAGGGCGCAACGGGATGGCCCGATTCTTTACATGGCCTCTTTCATGGATTTTACATAGGCGGCGATGCGCTGAGGAGCCTGGGTGCCGTATTGCTCCAATAGTTTGACAATGGCCGAGCCCACAATCACTCCGTCGGCCAGCTGGGCCATCTGTCCGGCCTGCTCCAGAGTGGAGATGCCAAAGCCGATGGCGCAGGGGACCTGGGTGTTCTCCCGTACTGCGTTCACGATGGAGCTCAGGTCGGTGGTGATCTCGCTGCGGGTGCCGGTGACTCCCAGGCTGGACACCAGATAGAGGAAGCCCTCCGCCTCCCTGGCAATAGCGGCAATGCGGTGCTCCGACGTGGGGGCGATGAGGGAAATAAAGTCCAGGCCGTGGGCGCGGCAGGGTGCGGCAAACTCCTCCTTCTCCTCGTAGGGGACGTCGGGCAGGATGATGCCGTCCACCCCAACTTCTGCTGCCCGGGCCAGGAAGCGGTCGGTGCCGTAGGAGAAGACCACGTTGGCGTAGGTCATAAATACCAGAGGGATGGTCACATCCTTTCGAAGCTCTTCCACCAGAGCAAAAATCTTGTCCGTGGTGACGCCCCCTTTCAGGGCGCGCAGATTGGCTCCCTGGATGACGGGACCCTCGGCGGTGGGGTCGGAGAAGGGTATGCCCAGCTCGATAAGGTCAGCCCCGTTGGCGGCAGCGGCACGGACGGCGGCAGCGGTGGTCTCCAAATCCGGGTCGCCGCAGGTGAGAAAGGCAATAAACGCCTTGCCGTGGTCAAAGGCAGTTTTGATCTTACTCATGGATATCCTCCCCTCTGTAACGGGCAATGGCGGCGCAGTCCTTGTCCCCCCGGCCCGAGATCGTGATAACGAGAATCTGGTCTTTGGACATGGTGGGGGCCATCTTCCTGGCGTAGGCCACCGCGTGGGCCGACTCGATGGCGGGAATGATGCCCTCGGTGCGGGCCAGGTACTCGAAGGCGTTTACCGCCTCGTCGTCTGTGACGGGGACGTACTCCGCCCGGCCGATGTCGTGAAGCCAGGCATGTTCCGGTCCCACACCGGGGTAGTCCAGCCCGGCGGAGATGGAGTAGACGGGGGCAATCTGGCCGTACTCATCCTGGCAGAAGTAGGACTTCATACCGTGGAAGATGCCTAAGCGGCCAGTGTTGACGGTGGCCGCCGTCTCAAAGGTGTCGATGCCCCGTCCGGCTGCCTCACAGCCAATGAGCCGCACCTGCTTATCGTCAATAAAGTGATAGAAACTGCCGATGGCGTTGGAGCCGCCCCCAACACAGGCTACCACGGCGTCAGGCAGGCGGCCCTCCTTGGCCAGCATCTGCTCTTTGATTTCCTTGGAAATGACGGCCTGGAAGTCCCGCACGATGGTGGGGAACGGGTGAGGACCCATCACAGAGCCCAAACAGTAGTGGGTGTCGGCGATGCGGGAGGTCCACTCCCGCATCGCCTCCGACACCGCGTCCTTCAAGGTGGCGGTGCCAGAGGTAACGGGCACTACCGTGGCCCCCAGCAGGCGCATACGGTATACGTTCAGGGCCTGGCGGACGGTGTCCTCCTCCCCCATGAACACCACGCACTCCATGCCCATCAGGGCGGCGGCGGTGGCGGTGGCCACCCCGTGCTGCCCCGCGCCGGTTTCCGCAATGAGACGGGTTTTGCCCATCTGCTTGGCCAGAAGGGCCTGGCCAAGCACGTTGTTGATCTTATGGGCTCCGGTGTGATTGAGGTCCTCCCGCTTGAGGTAGATTTTCGCGCCCCCCAGGTCCCGGGTCATTTTTCCCGCATAGTACAGCCGGGAGGGACGCCCGGCGTACTCGTTGAGCAGCTCGGTCAGTTCCCGGTTAAACTCCGGGTCGTTTTTATAGTGCTCGTAGGCCTCTTCCAGTTCGATGACCGCGTTCATCAGGGTCTCAGGGATGTACTGACCACCGTGGATCCCGAAACGGCCCTTGGTATTTGTCATACCTTCTCTTCCTTTCGTACGGCCGCCACAAAGGCCGCCATTTTATGAAAATCTTTCATGCCCCCGGTCTCAATGCCGGAGCTCACATCCACCCCCCAGGGATAGAGAAATCCAATGGCCTGAGCCACGTTGTCCGGTCCCAGCCCTCCGGCTAAAAAGTAGGGGCGGCGGACACTTGTCAATAGCCCCCAGTCAAAAGTGGCTCCCGTTCCCGCCCCAGAGTCCAGCAGGATATTGTCCGCCGAACTCGCCTGCGCCCGCTCCAGGTCTTTCGGGGTTTTGATGGGAAACGCCTGGATGATGGGTTTTTCGGTCAGAGCCCGTAGCCGTTCCAGATAACCCTCGTCCTCCCTGCCGTGGAGCTGGGCCAGGTCGATGATTCCTTCCTCCAGCAGGGCGGCCACCCGCTCTGGTTCCTCGTCCACAAATACCCCCACCGACTGGATGGTGGGCGAGAGCTGGTTTCGCAGCGCCCTGGCCTGTTCCGTCGTCACATACCGGCGGCTTTTGGGGGCAAAGACAAAGCCTACAAAATCTGGTTCCAGGGCGTTGGCGGCGGTGATGTCCTCCGGCCGGGTCAGGCCGCACAGCTTGATTTTCGTCATCGGGCTGCCTCCCGCAGCTGCTCCAGCATGGAGCGCTTATTGGGAGCGCGCATCAGGGTCTCCCCAATGAGCACCGCGTCCGCTCCCACCGCCTTCAGTTCGGCCACATCCTGGGGACCGCTTACCCCCGACTCGGCTACGTAGAGCACGTCCGGCGGGATGAGGTCCCGCAGCCGCTTGGCGTTCTGGAAGTCTACGGAAAAGTCCTTGAGGTTGCGGTTGTTCACCCCCAAAATGGTGGCTCCCGCCGCTAGGGCGGAGCGGACCTCCGTCTCGTCGTGGGTCTCCACCAGGGCGGCCAGCCCCAGCGCCTCGCACAGCTTCAGGTACTCCTTCAAGGTCTGGGTGTCCAACAGAGCGCAGATGAGCAGCACGCAGTCGGCACCCATAAGGCGCGCCTCATAGATCTGGTAGGGGTCCACGGTAAAGTCCTTGCGCAGCATGGGCAAAGACACGGTCTGCCGCACCCGCCGAAAAATGTCGTTGGAGCCCAGAAACCACTTGGGCTCGGTGAGACAAGAGATGGCATCCGCTCCGGCAGCCTCATACTCTTTGGCAATGTCCAGATAGGGAAACTCCGGGTCGATGAGTCCCTTGGAGGGAGACGCCTTTTTCAGCTCGCACAGGAAGGACAGCCCCGGCTTACTCAGGGCCTTCTGGAAGCGCTCTCTCCCCTGTCCATGGCCCAGGGTCCGCTCCAGCGACCGGCACTGGGCTTGGAGGGTGTCCAGTCCCGCCTTCTCCTTGGCCGCCGCCACCCGCACCCGGGCATGGTCGGCCAGCTGTTCCAGGATGGTCATGCCGCCCTCACCTCCCGGTTGCTCACAGCGATGAGCTTCTCCAGGGTGCGGGTGGCCGCGCCCGAGTCGATCAGCTCCCCGGCCAGAGCCACGCCGCCCTTCATGGTGTCCGCCTTGCCGGCGATGTACAGGGACGCTCCGGCGTTGAGGAGAACCGCGTTTCGCTTGTGGCCCTGCTCGCCGCTGAGAATTGCCCGGGTGATGGAGGCGTTCTCCGCCGGAGTGCCGCCTTTCAGGTCCTCCCGGGTGCAGCGGGCAAAGCCAAACTCCTCCGGGGTGATGACCCGGCTCTTAAACCACCCGTCTTTGATTTCGCACACAGTGGTAGGTGCGCTCAAAGAGATCTCGTCTAGCTTATCCTGCCCGTAAACCACCATGCCCCGGCGCACGCCCAGGCTGATGAGCACCTGGGCCAGAGGCTGCACCAGATAGTCGTCATATACCCCCAGCAGCTGCATGGACGGAGTGCCGGGGTTGGTGAGAGGGCCAAGAATGTTAAAGACAGTGCGGAAACCCAGCTCCTTGCGGATCGCTCCCACGTATTTCATGGAGGTGTGGTACTTCTGGGCGAAGAAGAAGCACATGCCCACCTCACGCAGCAGCTCCACGCACTTCTCCGGGCTCTGCTGGATGTTTACCCCCAGAGCCTCCAGGCAGTCGGCGGTGCCGCACTGGGAGGAGGCGGCCCGGTTGCCGTGCTTGGCCACCTTCACCCCTCCTGCCGCCGCCACTAAGGCGGAGGTGGTGGAGATATTGAAGCTGTGTGCGTTGTCGCCCCCGGTGCCCACGATCTCGAAGAGTTCCATCCCGGTTTCTACCTTGGTGGCGTGGGCGCGCATGGCGGCGGCGCAGCCGGCAATCTCGTCGGTGGTCTCCGCTCGGGCGCTCTTGGTGGAGAGGGCCGCGAGAAAAGCGGCGTTCTGGGTGGGAGTGGTCTGGCCGCTCATGATCTCGTTCATCACGGTGTAGGCCTCGTCATAGGTGAGGTCCCCTTTGCTGACAATTTTGACAATGGCTTCTTTGATCATGGTGCTTCTCCTTTCTTCGGTCCGTGTCTGCCAAAGGAGAATAAAAAATCGCCCTTGACAGAATGATCTCTTCTGTCAAGGACGAATAAAAAAGCTTATCCGCGGTGCCACCTTGCTTCATAGGAACGACCCTATGCCCTTGGCGGGATACCAACATATCCCCGGCAACTGACGCATGCCCACGCGTTGCAGAATACTCTGTGAGGTTCCTCACATTTCCCTGCACCCTCAGCGGTCCATTTGACAGGCTGTTTCTTGCCCGGCTCTCAGCACCCCGGACTCTCTGGAAAGGCATATCCCGCCGTTATCTCCGCTTCAACGGTTTAGTAAATTAAATTTTCTGCATCTTAGCACAAAAAGATTTGTTTGTCAACAGCGAGAAGTTTTTTATCGGAATGTCTTTTTTCACACATCCTCCGCCAGTGGCTCCCACCAATAGCGGTGGTCCAGATACCAGTTGATGGTCTCATCCATCCCCTGGTCAAAGGACACCTGGGGCTGCCAGCCCAGCTGGGAGGACAGCTTTCCGCTGTCGATGGCGTAGCGCTTGTCGTGACCCTTCCGGTCGGCCACATGGACCACCTGCTCCGGGGGCACCTCCAGCCTGCGGCAGATGAGGCCTACGATCTCCAGGTTGGTGCGCTCGCTGCGGCCTCCAATGTTGTATACTTCCCCGGCTACACCGCGTTGGAGGATCGCATCCAGGGCGGCACAGTGGTCGTCCACGTGGAGCCAGTCCCGCACGTTCTCTCCCCTGCCGTACACCGGCAAGGTTTTTCCGGCCAGCGCCCGGACGATCATCCGTGGAATGAGCTTTTCCGGGAACTGGTAGGGACCGTAATTGTTGGAGCAGCGGCTCACCGTCACGGGCAGGCCGTAGGTGCGGCAGTAGGCCAAGGTCAGCAGGTCGGACCCTGCCTTGGAGGCACTGTATGGGCTGCTGGGCCGCAATGGGCTCTCCTCGGTAAAGAGCAGGTCGGGGCGGTCCAGAGGCAGGTCGCCGTAGACCTCGTCGGTGGACACCTGATGAAAGCGCACCCCGCCGTGGGCGCAGCAGGCGTCCAGCAGCACCTGGGTGCCCAGCACGTTGGTCTGCAAAAAGACCTCCGGGGCCTGGATGGAGCGGTCCACATGGCTCTCAGCAGCGAAGTTGATCACTGCCTGGGGCTGTTCCTCCTCAAAGAGTCGTTTCACCGCTGCCCGGTCGCAGATATCTCCCCGCACAAAGCGAAAGCTGGGATGGTCCATCACCGGGACCAGGGTAGCCAGGTTTCCCGCATAGGTCAGCTTATCCAGACAGACTACCCGGTCCTCCGGGTGGTGTTTGAGCCAATAGAAGATGAAGTTGCTCCCGATAAATCCGGCTCCGCCGGTAACCAGCAGCGTCATGTGTGTCCCTCCCCGTGGTTTTCTGTCCTAACCATACCCCAACAGGGCGGTTCTGGCAAGGAGAAATTTTCCTTCACCGAGGGTAAAACAACACCCTTAGATGTCCGTCAGAAGCGGACACTACCTCCGCTCGCACGCCATACACCGCGCTTATACGCTCCGGGGTAAGTACCTGCTCCGGGGTACCTTGGGCCACTACTCTACCCTCGTCCAGCAGATAGAGCCGCTGGCAGTACATAGCGGCTAAATTCAGGTCGTGGAGGGCGGCAACAACGGTACAGCTTACTCCCTTTACAAGCTCCATGAGCTGGAGCTGGTACTGCACATCCAGGTGGTTGGTGGGCTCGTCCAGAATGAGGACAGGGGTCTGCTGGGCCAAGGCACGGGCCAAAATGACCCGCTGGCGCTCTCCGCCGGAGAGGGTGGCCATGGAGCGGTTTGCCAGCGCATCCATCCCCACCTCCTGCAGTGCCTGATGGGCGATGGCGTAGTCTGCTGGGTTGTCCCGTTCCAGGGCTTTTTTATGGGGAGAACGGCCAAGAAGTACCATGTCAAGAACGGTAAAGTCAAATCCCTTGTCATTATGCTGGGCTACGACTCCAATTTTCTTGGCGCTCTCCCGGCGGCTCTCCCTGGATAAATCCCGGCCATTGAGATACACCGCGCCCCCCTGAGGGGCCAGTTGACGGTAGAGGCATTTTAAGAGGGTGCTTTTGCCGCTGCCGTTGGGGCCGATGACCCCTACCAGCTCCCCTGCCCCGGCCTCCAGGGTTACTCCATTCAGAATGTGGTTTCCCTCCAGGGTAACTTGCAGGTCTTGGGCCAGCAGGTCCATCACACCTCACCTCCAAATCCGTACCGCCGCCGGGCCAGCAGAGCCAGAAATACCGGTGCGCCCACCAGGGCGGTGAGGATACCCATGGGAATTTCGTTGCCCGGCAGCACCACCCGGCATAGCACATCCATCCACACCAGAAAGACAGCCCCTGTCAATCCCGCCAGGGGCAGCAGGGTGCGGTGGTCGCTGCCGAAGAGCAGCCGCACCCCATGGGGAATGATAAGGCCCACAAAGCCCACCATCCCCGCCTGGTATACCAGTACTCCCACCATAGCGGCCACCACCAGCAGGTACATGAGCCGCCGGCCGGCCAACTCTACCCCCAGGGTACCGGCGCAGTCATCGCCCAGCAGCATCAGGTTCAGGGTGCGGTACTGGCTCCAGAAGAACAGCCCGCCCGACACCACCACACCGCAGGCGATGGCGTTGCCCGGCCAGTTGGCTGCCCCCATGCCCCCCATGGTCCACTGCACCAGGGCGGCAGCGGCGTGGTCGTCGTTTTCTAGCACAATACAGAAGTTACCCAGGGCGGAGCACACCGCGCTGAGAGCTACGCCGGACAGCAGCAGTTTTATTGGCGTGGAGCGCCCTCCCAGCCGGGACAGCAGGAGTACCGCCGCAGCGGCCAGAAAGGCCCCCACTGCGCCAAATAACCCCATGGCATTGCCGCCCAGGGCGGTGCCCGCACCAGCCGTCAGAGCCAGGGCGGCCCCCAGGTAGGCACCGGAGGACACGCCCAGAATGTAGGGGTCGGCCATGGTGTTCTGGACCATGGCCTGCATCACCGCGCCGCACAGGCCCAGGCCAGCTCCCGTGGCTGCCGCCAGCACCAGCCGGGGCAGGCGGATGAGCCACACCACGTCGTGGACCCCTCCGCTGCCCCATTGGCTGCCGTCTCCCAGGCCAAAGAGCTCGTAGGCCATAACCCGGTACACGTCTCCCATAGGGATGGCCATGGAACCCACGCTCACCGCCAGTCCCAGGGACAAGATGAGGGCGGCGGCCAGGATCACCAGGGCCAGGCGTGCTTTTCCGTTCCGACTCACAGGCTCAGCTCCGGATACATGCCCTGGGCCAGGCCCCCATAACCCCTATAAAACTTCCCTCAGGTACAGAAAAACTGACATCGTCCACGGCCAGGGTCTTCAGGCCGTCCAGAGTCCGGGGACCGCTGGCGTACATGTCGCCCAGCATAATGAGATGGACGTTACCGTTCTTGACCGCCTGCAGGCTCTGGAGGGCGGGGTCGTCCTGAATGAGGGACAGCTGCTCACGCTTCACGCTCTCGGGGTCGTCGCCGGAATAGGCCATGTACACCACAAAGATGACCTCCGGGTCGGCGGCCACCAGGTCCTCCTTGCTGATGGAGTCGGCCTGGGGCATGGCCAGCTCCCCGCCCAGGGCGGTCACCATGTTCCCCGCCAGGGACTTGGCGCCATAGTTGGTGATGCTGCCGCTGATGGGCTCCACCACCGCCACTTTCACCGGGTTCTGTCCCTGTACTGCGGACAGAGTGTCAGCTACCTGAGCCTTCATCTCGTCCACCAGGGCCTGGGCCTTGTCCTCCACGTGGAAGATCTTGCCGATGTTCAAAATGTCGGTGTACTCGTTTTCCAAGGTGCGGGTGCCGCCGGGAACGGTGTTGGAGTTCATATAGGTCCCCACACCCTTCTCATTCCAGGCATCCACGTCTCCCAGCTTTTTGTCTCCAAAGTAGGAGCCCCAGGAGAAGATAAAATCGGGTTCCATCAAAGTGACAGTCTCTTTATCCGGGGCAAAAACGGAGTCATCGTAGTGCATTTTGGAGAATCCATCCTGCCACTCCGGCTTTACCTCGTTGTCCAGGCCGTAGCTGGCAATGACGTGGTCCTCCAGTCCCAGGGCGATCATGGTCTCGATGCAGCCCTGATAGACAGCCAGCACCCGCTGGGGGGCTTCGTTGTAGGTGTAGCTTACCTCTTCCCCGGCGTAGTTGTAATTGGTGATGGTGACGGGATAGTAGCCATCGGAGCTGTCCGAGACAGCAGAGGATGTACTTTGGGAGCCGGAAGTATCCAACACAGGTTGTCCGCTGCATGCGGACAGAGTGAGAGCCAGCGACAGGGCCAGCAGCGCGGACAGGGGGCGTTTCCAGGTATTCATACGATCTCCTTTCTTTTTGTATCTTGCGCATCGAGATGTCCTGCCTCTAGGAAAACAGAAATGCCTGCTTTCCAGAGAAAGCAGGCATCGGAAAAATGGGCGCAGCAAACCGCCCAAAAATCCAGATGGGGCTACTTTCTGCGGAAGATACCCACCATGGCTCCCTCAGCAGGCTTCCTGGCTTGCGGATCGGCACCCGCCGCGCCTTCTCACCCGGCTTTCCTTTGGCCGGACAATGGCACCTTGCGGCGGACTCCCCGCTTACAGTGACCGGATCGCTCGGGACTTGCACCCGATTTCCTTTTACCCCAGCGGCGAGGCTGGGCACTGAAGGGGCTGATTTTTGTGTACGCTCTATCTTATCAGCCCATCCGAGTCTATGTCAATGGAAGAAGAAAAAATTCCCGGCTGAGCGGATGCTCAGCCGGGAAAGAAGTGATGATTTTAGGCAAAGAAATCAGCAAAGGAGCGCTTCTCGTCGATGGCAGCCATCATGTCTGCCATCTTGGAGAGGTCACCCGCCAGGATGACACCGCACAGCTTGCCGGCGGTGAAGTAGTACCGCTCCAGGGTGTTCCGGGCCTCGTCCCGGACCTCCACCGTCTTGTACTCCACGCCGGGCTGCTTGCCGGGGTCGCCCAGGGAGAACAGCTCGGTGCCCATACCGTGGAAGGCCAGCACCGGGGCGATGGGCTGGTAGGCCGCCAGCTCTCCGGCGGCGCAGGCCCCCGCTGTCTTGCCCTGCTCCTGGGCCTCGGGCCACAGGGCGTAGTTGATGCCCTGGTACTGGGCGCAGTCACCGCAGGCGTATACGCCGGGCAGGTTGGTCTCCATGCGCTCGTTGACCACAATGGCCCGGTCGATCTCGATGCCCGCGCTCTGGGCGATGGCAGTGTTGGCCCGCACGCCGGCAGACACCACCACCAGCTGGGCGGGGATGATCTCGCCGCTGCCCAGCTCCACGCCGGTGACAGCCTCGCCGCCCTGGATGGACTGGATCTGCACGCCGGTTTCCACCCGGACCTGAGACTTTCCGCAGGCGTCCAGCAGCAGCGCCGCGGCCTGGTCGTCCAGCTGACGGCCCATCAGCTTGGGGGCCAGCTCCAGGACGGTCACCTCAATGCCCGCCTTACGCAGCTCCCAGGCGGCCTCCAGCCCCAGCACGCCACCGCCGATGACCACAGCCTGCTTGAGGGTATTGCCCATGGCCTGGATCTTCTCTACATCGCTGAGACGGCGGATGGCTACCACTCCCTGCTTGTCGTGGCCGGGGATGGGCGGAATGAAGCACTCACTGCCTAGGGCGAAGATCAGCTTGGTGTAGGGCAGCTTGAAGCCGCCGTCCAGCTCCACCTGCTTGTTCTGGGTGTCCACCGCCACCACCTGGCGCTCCAGGATCTGGACGATGTTCTGTGCCTCATACCACCCGGCGGGGTGCAGGGCCATCTGGTCGGCGGTGAGGCCGGAGAGCATGGCCTTGGTGAGCATTGGGCGCTGGTAAGCAGGGCCTTCGTTGGAGATGAGCAGGATACGGCCCGTCTTGTCCCGCTCCCGGATGGCTTGGGCCGCGCTGACGCCGGCGCAGCCGTTGCCCAGGATGACGTAGGTGTTCTGAGTGTCGTTGCGGAAGGCGGTCTCCTCCACCTCGATCTCCACAAACTTGTCCCGTCCAACGCCGCACACCGGGCAGGTGTCCAGAGAGGAGTCAAAAATTTCGCCGCACACCAGGCACTTGACCAGCTTGCGGGTGCCGGAGCCCTTCTTCTCCTCCTTCTTCACGGGCACGTAGTACTCGGGGCCGACGCCGCACACCGGGCAGCGCTCCTTGTCCGACTCGAACACCGCGCCGCACACTTTGCACCGCACCAGCTCCTCCTTGGGGGCCTTCTCCTCCCCGGTGAGGGGGACAAAGTGCTCGGGGCCAACCTTACAGACGGGACAGGCCTCCGCGTCGGCATCAAACACCGCGCCGCACACGTCGCAGCGCACCTTTCCCTTGGGAGCGCGCTGGATGGGATGGAGGTTGTCCAGCACAGCCTGGGCAAATTCCATGCCGTACTCCCGAGCCTGTTTGAGCTGGTCCTCGCTGGGCTTGAAGCGCACCCGGAAGCCCTCCAGGGTCTTGAGCTTGAGCTGCTTGAGGCGCTCCATGATGTGGGGCACGCCCTCGCCGCTCCAGCCATAGCTGCCGAAGGCGGAGGCCACCTTGCCCCCGTGGGTGCCGGCAAACATACCGGTGGTCAGGTCCCAGATGGGCTTAAGGGCCTCGCCCACGATGGTGGGGGTGCCCAGCAGGAAGCCGTCGGCGTAGAGCAGCTCTTCGGCCACTTTGCCGGCGTCGGCCTCCACCATGTCATAAAGGCGCACATCGATGCCGCCCTTGTCCGTGATACCCTGGGCGATGGCCTGAGCCAGCTGTCCAGTGTAGCCGTAGGCGCTGACATAGGGAATGATGACGGTGGGCCGGGGGTTAGGATTGATGACGGTGGACCACTGCTCGTAGGTATCCAGCATGTGGGGAATGCCGGTGTCCAGCACCGGGCCGTGGCCGGGGCAGATCATCTCCAGCTCCAGAGGACGCACCCGCTTCAAGGCGTCCAGCATGAAGCTCTTGAAGGGGCCGATGATGCAGTCGTAGTAATACTTGGTGGCCTTCCAGTAGCCCTCCTGGTCGGTAACGGCGCTGGCCAGGATACCGTCACAGGCGTAGTGGGAACCGAAGGAGTCACAGGTGACCAGCACCTTGTCCTCCCGGATATAGGTGTACATGGTGTCGGGCCAGTGGAGGTTGGGAACCACCATGAACTCCAGCGTCTTATCGTCCAACTCCAGGGTCTGACCGTCCTTGATGGCGATGGAGTAGAAATCCCGATTGACGATCTCTTTCAAAAAGTTGATGGCGCAGCCGGTGGCCACGATCTTCAGCCGGGGATTGAGCTCCAGCAGGCGCTCCACGCTGCCGCTGTGGTCGGGTTCGGTGTGGCTGACCACCAGATAGTCCACTTGGTCGATGGGGGTGATGGAGCCCACCTTCTCCAGCCAGCTGTCCAGGCATTTGGCCTTAGCCGTCTCAAATAAAACGGTATGGTTGGCGGTTTTCAGCACGTAGGAATTGTAGGTGGTGCCGTACTCGGTGTACATGATGATGTCAAACACCCGCAGGTCGTGATCCAGGGCGCCGGTAAAATAAAAACCGGGCTTGAGTTCCAGAATACCCATGTGCAATTCTCCTTTGTGTAAGTTTGTTTGGGGGCTTACCTGTATTGTATCCTATTTTGCTCCTGTCGCCAATGCTTTTTTAATCAATAATGAGAATTATTTTCTACTTCCTAAAATATGGATGAATCGGATCTCCTGGACGTTATAGGTGTTGAGGGGGCGGAAGTCGGAATCCTGGCTGTGGGCGGCCACTAACACGTTCTCCAACGTGGCGGGGAAACCTACCTCTACCACAACAGGGGTGTGTCCAAACTCATCCCCGGAAAAGCGGAGCTGGACGAAATCGCCGGGCAGAAGGTCCTCTATGGAAGCGGACACCCCTACTGGTCCCCGGTTTTCCTGCTTACGGGTCAAAAAATTATAAAAATAAGGTACTCCTGTCCAGGCGGGAGCTTTGTTGTTTGGGCCAATGTAGTACCAGCCTAAATCCGGGGTGTAATTCATAAAGGGTGCCCCTGCGTAGAGGCACTGGGAGGCGAAGTTGGTGCAGTCGCCCCCCAATTCATCAAAATTATAAAATCGCGGATTTCGGCTGAAGGCCCAGCGGTGGGCATAGCGCACCGCCGCGTCCCGGTCGTATGGTATGAGCGGCATGGTCCTCTCCCCTTTCCGCCTATCCTATGCGGCCCGCCCATTTGGTGACAATAAAAAACGTGGGAGCGACGAAGAATGTCACTCCCACGTGATGCTTTATAACGGGCTTAGAGGGGAAACGAAGTTTCCCACAAAGTTCTTTTGCCTACTTTTCTTTCAAGAAAAGTAGATCAGACCTCCTTGCCGGAGAGGAAGCACTCCAGGCGGTCCAGGCCGGCCTTGATGTTCTCCATGGAGGTGGCGTAGGACCAGCGGATGAACTCAGGGGCGCCAAAGCTGGTACCGGGCACCACGGCCACCTTACCGTACTTCAGGAACATGTTGCCGAAGTCGTCGGCGTCCTTGATGACGTGGCCGAAGAGCTCCTTGCCGAAGATCTTGCTGATGTTCATCATGACATAGAAGGCACCCTCGGGCTTGATGCAGGAGACGCCCTCGATCTGGTTCATGCGCTCCACCATGTAGTTGCGGCGCTCCTCAAAGGCCTCGCGCATCTTCTCCACGGTCTCCTGAGAGGCGGACAGAGCCTCAGCGGCAGCGGCCTGGGAGATGGAGCTGGGAGAACCAGTGCAGTGGCCCAGATAGTTGCCGATCACCTTGGAGATGGCGGCGGGAGCGGCCACGTAGCCGATACGCCAGCCAGTCATGGCATAGGACTTGGACACGCCGTTGACCAGCAGGGTGCGGGCCTTCACGTCCTCACCCAGAGCGGCGAAGCTGACAAACTCCTCGTTGTCATAGGCCAAGCGGTAGTAGATCTCGTCGGAGATGACATAGATGTCCTTCTCCACGCAGACCTTGGCGATCTCCTCCAGCTCCGTGCGGCTGTACATCATGCCGGTGGGGTTGGAGGGGTTGTTGAGGATCATGCACTTGGTCTTGGGGGTGATGGCAGCGGAGAGCTTCTCAGGAGTGATCTTAAAGTGCTCGGCCTCGGTAGCCTCCACCACCACGGGCACGCCGCCCACCATGCGGATGAGCTCAATGTAGCTGACCCAGTAAGGAGCAGGCAGGATGACCTCGTCGCCGGGGTTCACCAGAGCGCGCAGAGCCACATAGACGCAGGGCTTGGCGCCGTTGGAGACAGCCACCTCAGCGGGGGTGTACTCCACGCCGCAGTCCTCCTTCAGACGCTGGCAGATGGCCTTGCGCAGGGCCACGGTGCCCACAGAAGGCGTATACTTGGTGTCGTTATTCTGGATGGCCTGGATACCAACCTCCTTAATGTAATCGGGAGTGGGGAAATCAGGCTCACCGGCACCAAAGCCGATGACATCCAAACCGTCAGCCTTCATCTGCTTGAACATGGAGTCAATGGCCATGGTGGCAGAAGGCTCGATGGCCAGTGCAATCCGGGACAACTCTTTCATAGGAAACGCCTCCGTATCGTTATATTTGCAAGGATTCCTTCATAATAATGCAATTTACCTGTTCCGCTGCATGGAAAACTGCAAAACGGAGAGGCTTGCAATATTTAGGCGCTGTTCTAAAACCTTGCACTTCTTTACTTTGTCACAGCAAAAAACATTATATGCTTCCGCTTTCAAAAATGCAAGCCCATTCTCGTAAAATTTCAAAAGTTTTGCATCTCTCCTTTGGACAATATGCAAAAAGCGAGCTCCGGTGAAAGCCGGAGCCCGCTTGAAACAAAGGCAATATCAGATGCGCTCACAGATGAGACGGCCCATCTCCAAAGTGCCGATGGCCTTCTCCCCCGCCTTGGCAATGTCGGCGGTGCGGTAGCCCTCGGCCAGGACAGCGTCCACAGCCTGCTCCACGGCGTTGGCCTCGTCGGCCAGGTGGAAGGAGTAGCGGAGCATCATGGCCACGGAGAGAATGGTGGCGATGGGGTTGGCCTTGTCCTGCCCGGCAATGTCAGGCGCGGAGCCGTGGATGGGCTCGTAGAGGCCGGGCGCGGTGTCACCGATGGAGGCGGAGGGCAGCAGGCCGATGGAGCCGGTGATCATGGAGGCCTCGTCGGAGAGAATATCGCCGAACATGTTCTCGGTGACCACCACGTCAAACTGGCTGGGGTCCCGGACCAGCTGCATGGCGGCGTTGTCCACCAGCACGTCCTCGTACTCGACATCGGAATATTCCTCGGCCAGACGGTGCATCACCTGCCGCCACAGACGGCTGGTCTCCAGGACGTTGGCCTTGTCCACAGAGGCGACCTTCTTACGGCGAAGGCGGGCCAGCTCAAAGGCACGGCGGCCGATGCGCTCGATCTCCTTCTCGGAGTAGGCCATACGGTCGGAGGCCTCCTCTCCCCGGTCCTCGGTCTGGTAGCGCTCCTTCTGGCCAAAGTAGATGCCGCCGGTGAGTTCCCGGACCATCATCAGGTCAATGCCCTTGTCGGCGGTCTCCTTCTTCAGGGGGCAGGCATCGGCCAAAGCGGGGCGGAGAGCAGCAGGACGCAGGTTGGCGTAGAGCCCCAGATCCTTCCGGATGGAGAGCAGAGCGGTCTCGGGGCGCTTCTCCGGGTCGGTGGAGTGGCCCCACTTGGGGCCGCCCACCGCACCCAGCAGGACGGCGTCACAGGCCTTGCAGGCCTCGGCGGTGCTGTCGGGATAGCTCTTGCCCACCGCATCGATGGCGCAGCCGCCCATGAGCACGTCGGTGTAAGTAAAGGTGTGGCCGAACTTCTTGCCCACCTGCTCCAGAACCTTGACGGCCTCCCCCACTACTTCGGGGCCGATGCCGTCGCCGCGGATGAGAGCGATTTTGTAATTCATTTTGCCACCCCCCGGGCCTTGAGAGAATTAAGCAGGCCGCCGCTTTCAATGATGCCCTTGATGAACTCGGGGAAGGGCGCAGCCTGATAGGTTTTGCCGGTGGTCTGGTCGGTAATTACGCCGGTGGTAAAGTCTACATCCACCTGGTCGCCGGGCTGGATCTCCTCGGCGGCCTGGGCGCACTCCACGATGGGGAAGCCGATGTTGATGGCGTTGCGGTAGAAGATACGGGCGAAGGTCTTGGCGATGACGCAGGAGATGCCGGACTCCTTGATGACCATGGGGGCGTGCTCCCGGGAAGAGCCGCAGCCGAAATTGAAGCCCCCCACCATCACGTCCCCGGCCTTCACCGCGTGGACAAAGTTTTTGTCGATGTCCTCCATGCAGTGGGTGGCCAGCTCTTTTTTGTCGGCAATGTTCAGGTAACGGGCGGGGATAATCACGTCGGTGTCCACGTTATCCCCGTATTTGTGTACAAATCCCTTTGCATTCAGCATGAAATGATTCCTCCCTGGTCTTAGTTCCGCGGGTCCGCGATGAAGCCGGCCACGGCGGAGGCGGCGGCAACGGCGGGGCTTGCCAGATAAATTTCCGAGGTGATGCCGCCCATGCGGCCCACAAAGTTGCGGTTGGTGGTGGCGACGCACTTTTCTCCGTTGGCCATGAC